>Ga0207687_10003813_pt1 | contig 10131 bp, 5 predicted proteins | sample KBSM54metaG_FD_184399 | JGI IMG/M metagenome (GOLD analysis project Ga0207687, IMG submission 184399) | Miscanthus rhizosphere microbial communities from Kellogg Biological Station, Michigan, USA - KBS M5-4 metaG (SPAdes) (version 2) | ecosystem: Host-associated > Plants > Roots > Rhizosphere >... | reverse complement strand
TGGTCAAATGGATGACCGGCTTGTCGATGTCCATTATGATACGGGGGGGCTCGTCGAAACGCTTGAAAAGTGGCGCGGCGGGATCGCCTACACGATGCACGAACGGCGGCACTTCGGCGAGCTGGGCTTCCATGAGTTTTCTTCGGCCTGTGACGTCAATTTGGAACACGCCCCATTCGGCGTAGCGGAAAATGTGCACACGCACGGGCGCGGGCCAGTTGACCAAAGCACGGGCGGCGGCTTCGCGCTCGGCGACGGTTGGGCCGGTCGTCATTTGGTGAACCAGCGCATCGCGCGAACCTGTGGGAGCTTCCTGGGGTTTGTAAAGCCGATTCCAAGCAGGCGGGCGCACGATGATGGGTGGATCGGAATCGGTTTTTTGATCTCGATCGGCTGTGTCGTATTCATCGAAGGGCTGGTGCAGTGCTCCCATCGCATCAGCAGCAGCGGCGCGAATTTGTGGGTCGGGATCGTCCATGAGTTTTTTCAACAGCGGGCCATGGGCTACGTTTCGGCTGAACCCGCAGAGGCGGATTTCCCAGGCTCTTACGTTGGTGTCGCGCTCAGTTTCGATGGCCTCGGCTAAGAGTTCCGATTCGTAGTTTAGTTCGCAGACGACTTTGACAGCCCAGAGGCGCTGTTTGGGTGTCCAGGCTTGTGAGAGGGCTGAGCGGAGGAGGGAGCGTTTGGCCTCGCCAGCTAATGGGACGGGGCTTTGTAGTTTTGGTTGGCCTTCTGAGTACTGTTTGTACTCGGCGACCCAGCGCTGGCCGAGGCGATAGGACCAGCCGGTGAAGATGCCGAGCGTTGTTAAAGTTGAAAAGAGAAAGAAAAGAAGCGTGGGGCGGAGGATTTTTTCTCGCTGCCATCTTGGAACGCGCCAGGCGGCGATTACGATCAATCGGGCGATGATTCTGATCAGCCACCAGAGGAGCGCGAGGGCTGTGAGTGTGAGGTCAGCGCTGTAGGCGGCATCGGTCCAGGTCAGCGAGGCGCGCGATTTCCATTCCCAGGCTTTGGCGTAATACGCGAGATCAGTCGGGGCGAAGTGCCAGCCTTTTAAGGCCTTGCGCGTGGTCGCGAGGACCAGGATTGCGCCCAGCAGCGAAAGAATGGTTGTGCTCTTACCTAACGGGCCGACGAGACGCCGGGTAAGCCGGCCCATGGGGCGGCCAAAGTTCATCGAGCCGGGGTCGGCGCGATCGAACGGCCGACCGCACTCTGGGCAGTTGGGGCTTTCTATGCCTTTGAGGAGGTAACCGCAGGACCAGCAGCGGCCGGATTGCGGATCTCGTGAATGGGGCACCATTGCTGCTTATAGTAGACAGAATTGAAGGCAGAACGTCCAACTTTCAACTTTCAACTTTGAACGTTGAACTTCCAATGTTCGAATTTCATTGGACGTTGAACGTTGCGCGTTGAAAGTTGGACGTTCTGAATTGTCGAAACGCTTTGCAGCCCAAAAACCTGCACCACAATCGGCGGCTACTTCTTGCCAGCGGGCTTTTTGGTGGGTTTGGGGGCATCCGGCTTTTTCTCTTCCGGTTTGGGGGGCGCGGGCTTATCCGTCGCCGAGGCGGGTTGTGCGCCTTCTACCTTACCGTTGGCTACGACTTTGGCGCCGGGTACGACGAGGTTGCCGCTGGCGTAGAGGATTGCGCTTTCCATCAACTTCGTTGCGAAATTGGGTTCGTATCCGTAGATGCCGTCGATGGTCATGCCTACCAGACCTACACTTAGATCTTCGGGGCTGTAGAGGACGGCCATTCGGTTGTTGATGTCGATTCCTCTGAGGCGCGGGGCGTTGATTGCGCCGACGAGAAGCTTCTTGGTGTAGTTGCGGTAGGTGGCCTTGGTGAGCGCTTCGCCGCTGGCGGAATAGAGCGGGTGATTCACATCGAGCGGGGTGGCGGCTTTGCCGAAATCGGCTTTGAGCTCGGCGTCAACGGAGTCTTTGAAATCGCCCGAGCCGCCGGCGGCATCGACGATGAGCGTGCCGCCGCCGTTGACGAACGCTTTGAGCTCGGCGCGTTGTGAATCTGCCAGTTTGAATTTCACCGTGCCGGTGAGATGGGCGATCTGATAATCCTTGTTGAGCTTTCCTTCGCCCAGCTTTACGTTTTCGACCTGCAGTTCGATCTGTCGGGTGTTGTGGAAGATGTTGGACAAACGACGCCAACCACCGGGTTCGGGGTTCCAGTTTCCGCCGTATTCGAGGCGGGCGACTTTGACAGACTTGGCGGGGGTCACTTTTTCGTCGCGTTTGACGATGTAGGTCTGGCCTTTGAATTTGTTTTTCAAAGTCGATTGATCGATCGCGTAGAGATAGATGTTGGCGGCGATTTCAGCCAGAGGCTTGGTGCGGGCGGCCTCGAAGTTTCTGATCTGCCAGTAGAGACCCGGATCGCCGCCGGGGATGAGGAGCATCAATTCGCGTGCGCCGTTGCTGATTCCTTTCAGAACGGGCTTGTTCGTCATTTTGAACTGGGTTGAATAGATTAAATGATCCTGCGGAAGGGTGCGGAACTCATACGCGGGGAAAAGTTCCTGACCGAGCTTGGCGAATGATCCGCTGAATTTGGGGTCGCTGCAGTCGGCGTGGCCGAGGATCATTCCGCCGCCTTCGACATACTGGCGGAGCTTGTCTTTTTCTTCCTTGGTCAGGGCGAGGGTCTGGTTGCCGGACATGAAGATGATCGGAGCATCGTGCAGGTCTTCGATATCGACCTTCATGTTGACGATCTGCCAGTTCAACTCTTTTTCGAGCTGCTTGCCGGCCCAATGCGCCACGTTGGCTACGTCGCGCGGGCGCTGGTTCCAGTTGGTGGCGGGGCCTTTGTCGCCATGAAGGTCGATGGCGTATTCCATCTTGTTCATCATGACCGGCGCTCGGCCTTTGACGAGGAAGAGCAGCGCCCAGACGGTGCCGGTGATGGTGTTGCCGTGGCCGCCCGGTTCCCATGAGCCATCGGGCTTTTGCGTTTTGACGAGGAATTCAGCCCCCTGCTTGTACCAGTCGACGGTGCCGAAATATTTATACCCGCTGGCCGTGCCGACGCGCTCGACATTGTACATCGCGTAGAGATTGCCCAGGCCGCCGTAGTTTTTGGAAAGCCACTCGAGACCTTTTTCGATGTTGGCATCGACGATGTTTCCCTTGCATTCTTTATGATCGACGTTGATCATTTCCTGGGTGATGAAGAGCGTCGCCACGCCGGCAGCGGTCATGGGGAGGGTCGATTCGCCCCCCTGCCCGCCGCCGTTCATATATTGCCAGCCGCCGTCCTTGTTCTGCTGTTTTCGCCAGGCTTCATCGACCATTTTCCAGAAGGCCGCGGGGACTTCGAGGTTTTGTTGCGCCGCTGCCCACATGCCCAGCACGCCGTAGTTGGAACAGCTCAGGTCATAGGTGCCGTCGGCGGTGACGGGGTAGTGATAGAGGCCCTTGCTTCCACCATCGAGATTGCAGCCGCCTAGCAATAGCGTGGCGTCTTTTTTCAATACTTTCTTTTGATCGGGCGTGGGACGCTCGATGTAATTCCAGCTTTGCAGTTTCATCCCCATGGCATAGGTGCCGATGACATCCGCGCCGTCCAGGAATTTGAGTGCGGCGGCGACCTGGGCTTTCTGTGGATTTTCGCCGGCGGCGAGGAGGCCGTAGACGGCCATCGAAGAGACGCCGCCCCATTGCATGCCGTTGGGGTCGGCCACTCCCATGCCGTCGCGCCTCGCGGCGGCCTCCCAGTTGTTTACCTTTTCCTGGCTGTAGAGGAATTTGATTCCTTTGCGGATCGCCTGTTCGACCGGATCGTTGGCGAGCGGATCATCGCCCTGTGGCGGCGCATCGGCGGCGCGGCCCTGGCGGGTCATCCCTCCGACCACGACCAGGACCATGAGCATTCGTAACCAGCATCTGCCAAAGAAGTGTGTCATGTGGTGATCCTTGCCGGGATTTGATCCATCGGCTACTGGCCGCGCCAGAGGTACATCAATCGGGGTCGGCTTAGTTCATCGAGCAAAGCGGCATCAATATTGACGTTTACACCGTTGATTGTCACGCCACCATTGCCATTGTTGCTGTGGCTGGATGACAGGTTACTTTTTCCTTCCATGCCGCCGAGGAGGTCCATCAGGGTCTGAACCTTATTGTACTTGACCACGTGTTTGTTGGTGAGGTTAGCAAGTTTTGCGGCTTTGTCGTAGGCGTCGTTTTCGTAGCCCAATTGATCGACCAGGCCCAGGGCCAGGGCCTTGTCCGCAGGATAGACTTCGCCGTCGGCGATGTTGGTGATGCTGCCTTTGAGTTTTCCCTGCCGCCCGGCGAGGACGACGCCGGTGAATTTTCCGTAGGCGTTGTCGATCAGGGTTTGAAGATACTGGGTGTCCTTATCATTGATCGGCGCGAAGGGCGAGCCGGCGTTTTTGAAGCCGTTGGGCGGCGCGGTGATGGTCGATTCCTCTACGCCGTACGATTGGGCGAGTTTGCTGAAGTTATAGCGGGGGAGAATGACACCGATGTTGCCGGTGAGAGTGGTTGGTTGGGCGAAGATATAGTCGGCGGCGCAGGAGACATAGTATCCGCCGCTAGTCGCCATTCCGCCCATTGTGACGACAATGGGTCGGCCTGGGTTGTCTTTGCGGAAGCGGGTGATGCTGGCGTTGATTTCATCCGAGGGGGTAACCGCGCCGCCTGGCGTATCGACATCGATGACGATGGCTTTGACGTTGGTGTCCCTTTCCGCCAAGGTGAGCATCTGCTTAAATTTTTCAGCGGTGCCATCCATGATGACGCCGTTGACGGGGATGACGGCGATTTTCTGATGGGTGTCGCCTTCGATGACGACGGTCTGGGTGATGTTCTTGCTGTGCGAAAGGCCCAGGTCGCTTCCCAGACCCGAAAAGAAGAGCAGATAAAGATTCGCGGTAAGCGAAAGCCCGAAAATAATGCTGGCAAGGGTTGTGAAAATAACCCGTGCAAAACTTCGTTGTGGCTTAAAGAAACCGGGTGGCGGCATCATCATCGGCGGGGGATACATCGGGCCGGGTGGTGGATACATGCCCGGGGGTGGATATAGGCCTTGCGGCGCGCCGGTTGGCGGTGGAGTGGATGACATTGATGGGGGATTGGGCGAGGTGGGTGCGGGGGGCATGCCCGGAGGCGGCGGGGGTGCGAAAGCGCCTCTTGGATCGATCGGGCCTTGTCCTGGTGGGGGCTGGGGGATCATTGAATCTCGGGAAAAGTTTTATGCGGCGACAATACGCCGTAACGTTATTGTAAACTGAAACCCACCCCAATTCATAGATAAATTAACCCTGAACGTTCTGGAGTAAAAGCACCGTGCTGGACACAACCCGCAAGAGGGCCCGCTAAACGGTCCGATAACCGGAGTCTTCAGCGGCGGTTGTGGCGGGCGGTAATGGTGCCTGCGGTGCCGCCACGAACGGCAAATTCGCCAACGACGGTCATCTCACGAGGATTTAATACGGCTACCAGGTCGTCGAGGATCGTATTTACCACGGCTTCGTAAAAAATGCCCTGGTTGCGGTAGGCGAAGAAATAGAGCTTGAGGCTTTTCATCTCGACGCAAAGTCGATCGGGGACATAGGTGATGGTGACGGTAGCGAAATCGGGCTGGCCTGTCACGGGACAGACGCTGGTGAATTCGGGGAAGACGAAGCGAATCTCATAGTCCCGCTCCGGCCGAGGGTTGGGGAAGGAGTCGAGGATGCTCCGCTGATCGCCGGAAGACATGGGCGAACCGCCCATGGCACTATTTTTCCCCAGGAATCTTAAAATCTTCGGAGTTTGCGGGGGTTTTGGATTCGGTTTTCGGCTTTTTGGCAAAATTACCCTCTAACTTGGTCAGGAATGTGCGGGCCAGTTCAAAACTGAGCCCATTGTATTCCCCAAGCAGGGCAGAGTCACCACCCGGATCGACCAGTTTAAGCTCATACCCGGTCACAGGCGTGCCACCTGGGCCTTCAGTGGTGACTTTAAGGACGATATTGGCACTTGGCTTGGTAGTAGGTGTCGATTCAAGGAACTTCGAAGCCTTAAGCGGATGCATTTCAGCCAACAACGCAGCAATCGAATCATCATCCGCATCCCCCTTAGGATCAGACTTCAGCTCCCAGGTAGAAGGCACCTTAACAACCGGTAAAGTAGTAGCAGGTTGAGTAACGGCCGCAGTAGTCGCTTGCGTCGTCGCTGCTTTCACCGCAGTTTGCGTTGTGGGTTGTGAAGTTGCCGCGGCGGCGACTTCCTTGCGGCGTTCGATGGAAACCATCGTCTTCTTCGCGGGCTTGGTGGTGGGGGCCGGCCCTGGGGGGATATCGGTGGTGATGGAGATCTTGCTTACTTGTTCGGGGAGGAGATCGAGGACTTTTTTGTCGCGGAGTTCGATTGGTTTTTTGGAAAGGGTTTCGATGGGGGTGCCGGCTACTTTTACGATGGCGTTGGTGTCGGAAATCTTTGCGTAGACTTTTTGGTGGCGGATGTCTTCGTATTGGCCAAAGGTGATTGTGGTCCAGATGGGTTTGGAAGCGGGGGCGGTTGTGGGCTGGGTGGCGGGGGCGGCGGTGGTGAAGGAAACCGTCATCTGCGGCGATTCAAATTTGGCGGTGGCAACGTCTGCGGAATCTTTGGCAACCCAGTCGCTGGCACGAAGGCCTGTGACGGCGCCGAGGATGTCGGTCATGCTGGCAGCGTCGGCGGGGAATTTTTTGGGTTCGGTCAGCTCCCAGTCAGTTCCCTTTTTCTGGAGGAGGACTTTCTGCCCGTCCTTTTCGATCGACATTTGTTTGATGTCGTTGGTACTGACGCTGATGAGTTGTTTATCACGGAGTTCGTTGGCCGGTTTGCTGAGACGATCGTAGAGATCGCCAGCGATGACGTCGGCGTCTTTGTGACCTAGAACCTGAATGTAGAGAGCACCCAGCGCGGTCTTGTTGCCGACTGCGAATTTGAGGACTTTGCCCCCTTTGGCGGAGACTTCGACGTTGAGCTTGGGTTTATCCAGGCCCTTGTCCTTGGGATCAACCTGGCCCTGAGATTCGACAGCGATGAGATCGGAAACGAGGCTGTCGACCTGCCACCCTTCAGCGGCGGCTTCGACGGGCTTGGTCATGCGCCATTTGTTTTCGGTTTTGCTTAGAACAATTTCGCTGCCATCGGCGGATTTGATGGTGAGCGAGCTGACGTCGTCCTTATCTTTAACGTCGAAGAGTTTTTTGGTATCGGCGGTGGTTTCAACTTTGTCTTTGTCGCCGGTGGATTTGTCTACGATGACATAGATGCCCGCTGCGAGGAGCAGGATCATGAGGATGATGGTGGTTTTGAAATTCATGGCTTTTTGTGGCACGGGCGGCTCGCCCGTGATTTTAAACTTTACTAAGAAAGCGAAGACATGGGCGGGCCACCCATGCCACATGACACTAATTCTGACGTTTCATATACACAAATGCTCCCGCGATCAGGACGAGCAGTGGCATTCCAATAATCAGAACGCCGATTCGCCAAAAGCCCAGTGCACCATCGCTAAGCGGTGCGACGCGCGGAACATCAAGGGCGGTTGGGCTGATGGCGATCATTGTGTCCATTTTGGAAATCCAGAAAATGCTGTTGACGAAAAGTTCGCCGTTGGCGGGAAAACGGACGGAATGGGTTTGCGGATCTCTCATGCGGACCATGCCATTGAAAGCGAATTGGCCGGTGCCCAGGACGACCAGGCGACCGCCTTTGCTGTCTTCCGCAGCGGCGCCACCGAAAAACGGGCCTTGGTCGAAATCGCCGGGTTTGTCGTCTTTGGCGGGAGTGAAGGAGACCGTTTTGCCTTCATAGACAGAGCTGATGTCATGCTCGGCCCAGGGTTTTGGAGTGTTCGGTATTGGCAGCAGACTGGTGTTCTTAATGCCGGCGACGGATTTCGTGCTGACCGGAACAACCGGGACGAAAAAGCCATCGAGAGATTCGATCGGCCGGGTCAGCATGTGATCGCCGTATTTCTTCAACAGGAAAAAAGGCTGGCGGCGAAGGGCGTCGGCGACCATGTCTTCGCTGCGCGCGCCAGCGGAGGTGACGCTTTCGTGAACCATGATGTAATCGGATTTGACTTCGATACCCCAGTCTTTGAAAGCGCCGGAGAAATTATCGGCGTTGGGATCGACGATGACGAGAGCGGAGCCGCCGTTCTTCAGATGCTCGCCGAGTTTTGCGCCAAGTTGGCCGGCGGCGGGATTCTGCATCATTGCCCGCGGGTCGATGGCTGAATCGAGAACGACCCAGATCGCGCCCTTGAGGTCTTCATCCCTGGGTTCCGGCGGGATGGGCATGCCCTGCTGCATCATTTGCATCGCCTGCATCGCCCATTGGCCGCTGATGTCTTTTTCGAGGATTTCAAAATCAAGCTCGCGCAAACGATCTGCGACGGTTGCATATTGGCCGGTGAACATGGGGAGTCGCAATGCGCTGGGCTCCATTCCAGATCGCATGAAGACGACCTTGCGCTTGGATGGGTTGGTAAGAGTAAAAAGTGCGGTGGTGACCTGTTGTTCGCCGGCGAAACGCTGGCGGGGTTTGCCTTCGGACGGATCGACCATACGCGCGTCATCGGTGGGGAAGAGGGCGGAAGTGGGAAGGACCTTCATATCGGAATCGCCCATGACGGCGATGGTGTTGCCGCTTTTATTCTGGCGGAGATCGTCGAGCTGTTTAAGCTGGCCGAGGTTTTCGGTCATTTTGAGCACGCCGTCAGCGGACTTCTTCAGCGCTTCAAAATGCGGCTGGCTGATGACGATGAATTCCTTGACCGGTTGGGGCGTTTTGGCATCGGAGGCCAATTCTTTGTAGCCGGTCAGTATGCTCCCCGCCTGTTCGCTGAGTTCCCCGAGCTGCGATTTGATGGCATCGACAGCGCCTGTGTAGTTGGGAACTTTTAGTTCCAGTTGCTGGTTCACCTTGGCTTGAATCGCCTTGAGGATCTCCGGAAATTCGGAGACGGTACTGGCGACTTCGCTGATGGTGATGATGATTTTGCGATCGACACCCCCCTGCTTGTTGACGGCTTCGACCAGTTTACCGATTGCACCGATTTCTTCTTTTGAAGTTTTATCGATATCGGCGACCGCGCCGCGGTAGGCCTTGATCACTTCGTTGTATTTATTGACATCGTTGCCGTACTTCTTCGCGACTTCGTTGAAGAGATCATCAAGTCGGCCCGGCTCAGTGATCGGATCGATCATCTGCACAGCGATTTTGCCGTTCGACTTTTGCTGATACTCCTGCAGCAGATCCGAAACCTGCTGATATCTGATGGCGGGGTTATCCGTGTCGTCTACCTTTTTTTCCTGCTCTTCATGGCGGGCCTTGGTAAACAGGCCGACGATTTTAATTTTCTGGGGCAGGTTCTCGACGAGCTTTATGGTTTGCGGTTTGAGGCTGTAATCGCCACCGGCGGTGGTGTCTTTGCGGAGGTTGTGGCGCTGGGCAATGTAGATGAGAAAGCCGCCTAACAGCAGCACGACGATGATTGTGAGGGCTACGTTTGCGCCATATTTCAGCCAGCGTTCTTTTTGAGATTCAGCTGTGAAAGCGGTTGAGAAATTGGTTTGTTTTTGAGATTCAGACATAGCGGATTGGCCGTTTCGTATTCAGTTTTCTGTGCGTATTACTTCCAACGTCTGGACTCGAGGACTTTAATTGTGCAAAACAAAAAGACGGTTGTCGTCACCAGGAAAAAGATGACGTGGCCGGTATCGAGCACACCTTTGCTGAAATCGGCATAGCGGGCGTAGACAGCCTGATTCACCAGTTGGCGCCAGAAATCAGGAAGAACAGTCCAGGAACCTACAAGCCAGGGAATGATGGTGATCATCGCGAGGATGGCAAAGGCCGATACCGCAGCGACAACCTGGCTTCGCGTCAGCGACGAGCAGAACAGGCTGACCGATACGAAGAGGGCGGCCGCGAGAATCATGCCGAGATATCCATTGAGTACCGGCCCCAGATCAAGCGAGGGCGTCGCGTAGATCTTTAACAGCACGACGTAGATAAGCGTCGGCGCGAGAAGAACGAGAACGAATCCGGTCGAGCCGAGAAATTTACCAACGACGACATCGGAATCGGTAACCGGC
>Ga0207687_10003807_pt1 | contig 10144 bp, 6 predicted proteins | sample KBSM54metaG_FD_184399 | JGI IMG/M metagenome (GOLD analysis project Ga0207687, IMG submission 184399) | Miscanthus rhizosphere microbial communities from Kellogg Biological Station, Michigan, USA - KBS M5-4 metaG (SPAdes) (version 2) | ecosystem: Host-associated > Plants > Roots > Rhizosphere >... | reverse complement strand
TGTCACTTCGGCCACGCCCGGCGGCTGGGGCCTCGGCAATACCGCCATGATGGTGCCGTCGTTCGCGCCTGACGGCAGCAAACTGGTGTTCATCGACGGTGACTCGTCGGCCGGTGCCGGCTGGCGTAAGGGCATCAGCGTCTTCGACTTCGATCAGACGAACAAGTTGTTCATGCGGCGGCGATCGCTCGTGAACACCTGGCCGTTCGGCGACGCCCTCAAGTGGCCGACGTTCGAAAGCGATTCGCGCAGCATCATGTATCAGTCGACGGTGCCGGCGGATTTCTGCTGCCGCAACGGCTGGACGGTGTACGGCTACATGGGCCCCACCAACTACTACGAAGATCCCGCGCGCCTGTGGTCGATCGATTCGCAGGCGAGCCCGCCGGCGCCGGTCGCCCTCACCAAGCTGAACTCGGGTGAGCGCGCCGTCGACGCGAACAAGTCCTACCAGGTCACGATGTCGCCCCAGTCAGCGGGCGGCTATCGCTGGGTCGTCTATACGAGCACGCGGCCGTACGGCAATACCTTCAATATCGCGAGCCTCCAATCGGACTTCTCGAACACCTCGAGTTACACGCCGATGCTCAACTACGGGGACTTGCAGAGCCAACTCTGGATCTCCGCCATCGACGACACGCCGAGCGGCGCGACCGATCGCAGCCACCCGGGCTTCTGGCTGCCCAATCAGACCTACTCCCCCAGCGGCTCGGGCGGTTACATCAACGAACGCGGCTACTGGGTGCTCGATAGCTGCCGAAGCAACGGCAACTTGTGCGACGTCGACGAAGACTGCTGCGGTGGTCTCGCCAGCCCGAAGACGTCACTCTGTCGCCTCGACACGCCCGTGACCGATCCGCCGACTCGCCATTGCGGCGCGGCTCCGCCCTCCGGCATGTGCGTCGCCAAAACCGGTGCCTGCACGACCACCTCCGATTGCTGTTTTGGTTTGGTCTGCCTGACGGGTAGCTGCGCTCCGCCGCCGACCTCGCTAGTGCTCGGACCGGCCAACTACGAGCGCGTCTACACCGCGTCGTGCGATACCGGAACCAAACCGGTGTGGCGCTTCTTCGATTGGGAGGACATCACTCCCGCGACCGGCTCGCGCATCGAGTTCTATGCGCAAACCTCGGCGACCGGCACGGACTTTGCGACACTGCCGAAGTACCCGACCGCGGTCGCTACCGCTGGCGTCGTCGCGCTCGGGGCTGCAACGGGCGCGCCCAACCCCACCTGGATCGGCACGGACGTTGGCGCACAACTCACCGCAATTGGCCTGAAATCACAGCAGTATCTCAAGGTGACCATCCGCATGGTACCGAACGCCGAACTCACCGCGAGCCCGACCTTGACCAACTGGCGCCAGAACTACAGCTGCGTGCCGGCGGAGTAATGATGATGCGCTTCGGAACGCTTTCGGGAGCGAGAACGGTACTCCTCGCTTCCTTGGGGTCCTTTCTCTTCGCCGCAGCTTGCTCCTCGGGTTCCGACTCGCATCCGGCGGCAGTGCAGTCGCAGGGCGGCTCGAGTTCGGGTGGCAGCTCGGCCACGCAAGGCGGCTCTTCGAGTTCGCAAGGCGGAGGTTCCGCGGCGCACGGCGGCTCGAACAGTGACGCAGGCGACGGCGCGGGAGGCGATGCCCAGGCTGGAGCCGGGCCCGGTTCGGGCAATGCCGGCGAAGGCGGAGCAGGTGGTGAGCAGCCCGGCATGATCATCGACGTGCCACCATCGGCTTGCTCTGAAAAGGCGGCTTGGGCCGGCGCAGCTCCGGTGAACAGCGTCTCGACGGACTTGGACGAGCGCCTGCTTTCCGTCACCGCGGACGAGCTCGATCTCGCGTTTTTGCGCGAGGGCGCCCTGTATTTGGCGCATCGAGCGAAACCGAGCGATGACTTCGCCGATGCCACCGCGGTCACCGTGCCCGACGGCTACACCGCCACTGCCGGCGCCGCGCTCAGCGCGGACGGGAAAACGCTCGCGCTCGTCGCCAGCGACGGCAAGAGTTTCGCACAGATCACGCGCAGCTCGCGCACCGGCGATTTTGCCACGGTGGCCGATCCAACACCGTTCGCCGGGCTGAATGCCCGCGCCGTGCAAACCCTGCAACTGTACGCGGCACCGGTCTTCGCGCCCGACGGCAAATCGTTCCTATTCTCGGCGCGCGATGCCGCCCCCTCGGGCGCCGCAGGCGTGTACGAGTCACTGTGGTCGGGCAAAGAGTGGAACATGCCGAGCAACGTCAGCTACCTGATCTTCGACGGCACCCCGAGCGCCCGCCCACTGCCGAACGCACTGTCCAGTGATTCGCGCACGCTGTTCTACTTCGACGAAGCCGATATGCAGGAAAAAGCGCGCTTTCGTGACCGCCCTGACGCGCCGTTGTACGACGAAGTCGATCTCGGCGGGCGTCAGAATGCCGTTCCCAACGCGGCGTGCAATCGCATCTACTACTCGAGTGCCGGCAATGTCCTCACCGAGTCCGATTGACGTCAGCGGGTGAGAGCTTTCGACCTCGACCTAACCTAAAGCCGGCGTAGGCCGTTGCGAGAGACACCAGCGATGTCTTTCGATCGGAGTTTCAGCCCCGGGCTTGCCACCGTCACCGTCGTGCTCGTGGACGGGCAGAATCACGTCGGGCAAGTGCCTCGCTTTTCGCCCGCGGTGGCCGACCTCGCGATCACGACTGCCGCAGGCAAAGCCAGCTTCGCCGCCGAACGTGTCGCGTACGTCGGCTTCCATCGCCCAATGGGCGGCCCTCCCGCGCCGCCCAGCACGCGTCGCGGCGCGCTCAAAGTTCACGTCGCCGGCAACGTGACCCTCGTCGTCGATCCCGAGCCAGGACCGCCCGGGCCGCTCGGATTTTACGCGAAACCCGCCGAGGGGCAGAGCCCGTTCAAGGAGATCTTCTTCTACAATCACGGCATCAAACTGCGCGAGCTCAACGAGCCGCTGGGCGAGATGCTGCTGCGCGACGGCCGCTTGGGCGCCTCTGCCTTGGAACGCGGACTCGAGGCGCAGAAGGGGCAACCGCGCACGCCGATCGGTCAGATCTTGGTCGAGCACAAGCGCGTCGACAGCGGCGCCATCGAGCAAGCGACGCAGCTCCAGAAGCGCAAAGGCACGCGCCTCGGCGAAGTGTTGATCGAAGCCGGCTTGGCGGACGCGGCAGACATCGAATTCGCGCTCAGCGAACAGCGCAAGCGCGGCGGCAAACGCATCGGCCAAATCTTGGTGGAGATGAACTTGGTCTCCGAGGTCGATCTCTCCAGTACCTTGGCGCGAAAATTCCAGATTCCATTCGTGGATCTGGACACCTGCGCCGTGAATCTGGCGGCGATCGAGGAACTGCCGCGAGACTTCATCGAAAAGAACCGGATTTTGCCGCTCGACTCGGACGTCAAAACCATCACCATCGCGATGAGCGATCCACTCGCCGTGGATGCCATCGACTCCGTGCGCAGGCTCGCTCAAAAACAAGTCTGCGAAGTGGTGGCCACGCCGAGCCAACTCGAACGTTACATCCCGACCTACCTCGACCAATTCGACGCCAAGAAAACGGCGAGCGAGATGGACGACATCCTCAAAGGGCTGGTCGCCGACGACGTCCAGACCATCGCCGAAACCGACCAGAACGACGCGGGCGGCGTCAAAGAATCCGACAACTCGATCATCAAGCTCGCGAACCAGATCGTGATCGACGCGTATCGCCGCGGGGCCTCCGACATTCACATCGAGCCCAACGGCAAGGAGCGCACCGTCATCGTCCGCTTCCGCATCGACGGCGAGTGCGTGGCTTATCAGGAAATTCCGTCCAACTATCGACTGCCCCTAGTGGCTCGCTTCAAGATCATGGCCTTGCTCGACATCGCCGAGCGCCGCAAACCGCAAGACGGCAAAATCCGCTTCAAAGTCGGCGAAAAGCAGATCGAACTGCGCGTCGCGACGATCCCGACGGTCAACAACAACGAAGACATCGTGCTGCGCATCTTGGCGGCATCCAAACCCATGCCGCTCGAGAGCATGGGGCTCAGCCAGCCGAATTTGGATGCACTGAAAAAGCTCGTGGCCAAGCCCTACGGGCTCATCTTGTGCGTGGGGCCGACCGGCTCCGGCAAGACCACGACGCTGCATTCGGCGCTCGGCTTCATCAACACCGTCGACATGAAGATTTGGACCGCGGAAGACCCAGTCGAAATCACCCAGGCGGGCCTGCGCCAAGTGCAAGTCAATCACAAGATCGGCTTCACGTTCGCGAACGCCATGCGCGCCTTCCTGCGCGCCGATCCGGACGTGATCATGGTCGGCGAAATGCGCGACGTCGAAACGGCGGGCACGGCCGTCGAAGCGTCGCTCACCGGGCATTTGGTCTTCTCCACCTTGCACACGAATAGCGCCCCCGAGACGGTGACGCGCCTGATCGACATGGGCCTCGACCCATTCAGCTTCGCCGACGCGCTGCTCGGCGTTTTGGCGCAGCGCCTAGCGCGCGGCTTGTGCAAGCAGTGCCGCGAGCAGTATTCACCGGATGCCAAAGAACTCGCCGAATTGGCGCGCGCCTACGGCAGCGAAGCCTTCGCCAAGTTACTGGAGACCGAACACACTTTCGGACTCAAGCTGTGGCGCAGCGTGGGCTGTAGCGCGTGCGGCAAATCGGGCTATCGCGGCCGCGTCGCGCTCCACGAGCTGCTCGTGACGGACGACGGCCTCAAAGTCGCCATCCAGAGGAAGAGCCCGATCGACGACATTCGGCGCTTAGCCATGGGAGCAGGCATGACCACGCTGCTCCAAGACGGCGTGCAAAAAGTCATTGCCGGCCAAACCGACATGAAACAAGTGCTCGCGGTGTGCAGCCGCTGAGTCGCGCGGGAACTAGTACTACTTGATCAGTTACAAGTGGCAGATCTCGATCGGCGCGAGCCGCGATATGCCACGAGACGAAAAACCGGGCGACACGCTTCGTGATACCCGAAGGGGTAAATCCGGCGCCCGGCTACCTCGCTTCGAGCGAGGGTCGACTCTACCTTGCTGCGCGGCTGCCCCGGAAAATGTCTCTGCGCAGCCCAAACGCTTCGGGTCGGACACAAGTGACTAAGTAGTACTAGGCGCGGCGCGCTCGGAACGCGGCCCAGCACGTGGGGCAACGCCAGACTGGCACGCGCGTGCCGTCGAGCGCCTTGTTGAGCGAGAGGCGCCAGCCATGCCGCGTGCTGATCAATGTCGAGTCCGTGTCCGTCGCGGGCGCCGGCTTGTCGCAATCAGAGCAATGCGGCGAGGGCGTGGAAGGCGGACTGCTGCTATTCACGGGCGTGCCCCGTGATTTAGCTCGATCACGTATGGCGTGAAACGGAACATCGATGAACCAATAGTCTACCACACGCCAAACGGGGTGACGAATTCCGACAGGCCCGGCCGACCGAGCGGTGCGAGCGTGGAGCAGGCTCTCGCACGACGACTCAAGCGAGCGCAGAACACGCGGCATGTAGGTTGCCAACCGCACGCCTGCACTATCGCTGACCGCGCAATGTCGCAACGGGTTCGTCCCTGCGTTACTCCGCCACCTGGGCGCTTACGGCCTCCACGTAGCGTCGCAAATAGGATTGATGGAGCGGATCGCCCTGCCCCGGCCCCGTTTCTATCAGCCCTTCGAACCAGGCCACGAACTCGTTCGCTTGCGTGGGTACGCCGCGAACGAGACTCGCCACACAGGCCCGCTCGCGCTCGACGAAGTCCCGTTCCAGGCTCCTCGCCGCTAGCTCACGCTCTTGATCGCGCTCCCAGTCCGGCGCGTCCAAGGCGGGACTCAAGCGGCTTGGATGCGTGCCGGCCAAGTGGCGATGCAGCAACTCCTCACTGAGGCCGGTGTGAGTGCGAACCGGAAGTAGACGAGACATCTAGCAACCCTAAGCAACACGGGTGCCAACCGCATGGGCCCGGTTCGCGTCCTCGCACGCCACACACCGACTCCGCCACGCATCAGCGCGCGCCGCTGGTGTTGCGGCACGGAGTTAGACAACCCCGGAGAGTGACACCTCCACACTCGTGGCATCCACTTTGCACCAAGATTGGGCTGTACTTACGCTGCTTGGCGAGATTTTCGGTTTTAGGCCATCCAACGCGTCTTAGCTTTCGCCCGACCGCTCGAGCGCGATCCAAAAGCGCTGCCGCCAAACGTCTCATGTGACCGATCCGCGACGCTCAGTATCGGCTGAGCGCGTGCCACGGGTCGATCGCAGTTTTCGATCGCGAGGCCAGATGTCCGATGACTCGAATTGCGCCCGTCCCAACGAGAACCGTCAAGCGCCCGAGGAAGATTTCGATGACGGGATGGAAGATGCGTGCGCCGCTAATGACGAGTATCCGCCCGAAGATATTGCCGGCCCTTACGGCTGGCGAAGGAAGCGCACCCGTACCCGCACCCGCACTCGTACGCGCACTCGCGCCAGGTGAGGCAGCCCTGCGCGGCGTGAGCGTGGCATCCTTCAACCCTGGCACAAATCTGGCACCCAGTGCGCGCCATGGACGAGGCCAATCGCAAGACTCGATTCTGAGCCGTGGAGAGGTGGATGCCATCTACGTGGCGACACCGAACACCGAGCACCGAGCCTCGCTCGAGAGCGCCGCGCGCGCAGGCGTGCACGTGCTGTGCGAAAAGCCGTTGGCCGGCAGTGTGGCTGATTGCCGGAGCATGTTGCGCACGGCGAGCGAAGCGAAAATCAAGTTGATGGTCGCCTACCGGTGCGGAGCGCGAACGTCTCGTTGCTATCGAGCAAGACGGTCTTGATGCGTTTAGGAATGCTCCGACGCGCGAGGGGTTTCGCCGCTTCCCAATTGGCGCAAAACGGAACGCACCAGCTCGCGCAGCTGTTCGGCGAGGAAGGGCTTTTGTAGGAACGCGGCGTGTAATGAACCGGCCTCCGCTCGCAGCGAATCGTTTTGCGAAGCGGTCATCAAAATGACGGGGATCGTCAGGCCCGCATCGCGAATACCCGTGAGGATTTCGAGGCCCGTGTAGCCAGGCATATTGACGTCAGTCACGACGAGATCGAGGCGCTTCGCCGTTCGCTGCAACGCGAAGGTCTCTTCGATACGTACGAGGAGTTCATCTCCGTCGGCGACCTCTTGCACCTCGTATCCGTCACGGCGGAGGCAATCAGCGACGAGCTGCCTCATGTCCAAGTTATCCTCGGCAACGAGGATCCGTGGCGGAGACGCGTTCGATTCCGTCGTCATAGCAAAGGCACTGCACTCATCATGCCACCGCAGCGGGCGCCGCAAGGGTGTCCCGATCACGCGTATCGGTGCTCGTTCGAGTGGTAAACCTAGGCCTTTTCGAGTCATTCTGGCGCCGAGCGCGGTCAGCTGCGCGCGGCGGGTGCGCATCGCGTCAGAGGCGAAGTGCGACATCGTGCAGGGCACTCGCCGCACTTGCATCGACGAAAGGCGATTCCGGCCCGGCAACGCGCGCATCGAGAAATACCGCCGCGATCCGTTCGACGGTTTGATAGTGCTCGGCGCGCCCGTGTAGAGGAGTAAGCGGCCACCCATCGGGCTCAGCGCGAGCCGCTTCAGCGCCTCGCGAACGATTCGTGCGCCCAACGCTTCACCGAGCGCGTGTTTGGCGCGCTTGAAGCTGCCACCCATTGGCGCGTGAACTGCGCCGCGCGCGGCCATTCCAATGCACAAAACACGTCAGCGCGTGGACTCCGCGAAGCTTCGCGAAGGGCACGCGCTGACGCGAGTACGTTGTCGCCGACTAGCTCAGTAGTACAGGTAGACCCACCAGTTTTTCATGGGCGTGCCGTCGGCCATCATGGCTTTGTTGTTCAAGCCCGGCCAGCTCTCGTACCAGTACATGTACCAGGCGCCGCCCGTCGGGCTCGCACCCTCGTAATACTTGGTGTCGGTGTCCCACTTCTTGAGTGTGGCTCGGCTGTAGGGAGTTTGGATGTCCTTGCCGCCGGGGCCATCGTGCATGCCGTAGTGCTCGCAGGTGGAGAGCACGACTTGGGTTTCGGTTTGGTCGTAGTTGCCCTTCGCGTTGGGCGGGAAGTGCGCGTTGCCGCAGCCTTGATTGAACGGGTTGATTGTGCGCGGCTGGCCTTTGTCCGAGAAGCTCACCGAGTTTTGATCGGGATAACTGATGCAGCCGCTGCCCCCCGAGCACATCCCGTACCAATCCGAGAACGAGGTACCGTAACGCGTATCCATGTCGAAGTTGGCGAACGGTTTGAACATGGCACCGAAGTGCGGGACGGCGGCCGAGAAGTGCTCGTAGTTGTGGCCGTTGACCTGCATGGAGTTACCGAACGTGCCCGTCATCTCCAGGAAGCCGACGCGCACCGAGCGACCACACTCTTTGACCGACGGAATGTCGCTGTCATCCATGTAGCCATTGCCAGCGTTCTGGGTGAACTGGCCGGGGCGAACGACATCCTTGTCGTCGTACATTTGCTTGTACTCGGTGATCTCCGGCATTTGGTCGTCCACACCGCGCTTGTTCACGACCAAGAAAATGTCGTTGACCATGCCCGCCTGGAACAGCTCGCACAGCTTCATGTTGTGCGAGGGGTTATTGGGGTCGGGGATCGCGTAGTAGTCCGCGTATTGCTGAGTGAACAGATCGGAGTACTTGATGCTGTAGTGATCGACCCCGTTGACGGTCGATTTCACGCGCCGAGGCATCTTGCTGCTGTTCGGGTAGGGCACGTCCTTCTGCGCGCCGGGATCCGTCAGATCGACGAGTTTGGCGATCTCGTAATTGACGAACGGTTTCGCCGAAGCATCGCTGTAGCCGTGGTAGCGGCTGGCTTCCTGCATCATGGCCTTCTGCTTGGCGAAACGCGCCTTCACGTCATCGAGCGAGACGGCGTTGGCAAAATCGATGATCAGAAACTTGGGATGGATTTCCTGGATCTCGTTGTGATGCGCGCTGAGCCAGGGATCGGAATTCTTGGAGCTGTCCGCGTTCGGCCAAATCAGAAGTGGTGCTCCGCCGGCGCCACCACTCCCAGCGGCGCCACCGCTGCCCGCGCTACCCGCGCTGCCCGAGAACCCGCTCGCGCCACCGTTGGCGACGCCCGCGTTCCCAGCTAGCCCGAGACCGCTACCGCTGACGCCGCCGAGCCCACCGCTGCCCGCGAGCGCGCTGCCGCCGGCCGACCCACCTTGCGAGCTGCCGCCGGTCGGCGTGGTGCCGCCGGTCGTTCCCGTGTCTGAGCCACAGGCGACGGCAACGACACCGCACCACATGCAAACCGCTGACAGGAAAATCTTGCGACTTGCCTTGAAAATGGGGTTGAGCTGACGCAACGCAACCTGGTGAGGTTTGCCGGTTGTACTGACAATTGCTCGCATGTTGGTTCTTTCTGGAAGGTTCGCCTAGCAAGCCGCGAGAGCGCGCTTCGCGGGATTCTTCATGGATGTCTGAAACGTGCCGCGATGGCTCAACCCGTGATTACGTGTTCGTCGATTGCCAACCACGAGTCGACACCGCGCTGCTCAGCCGATAAAAATCAAGCGCTCATGCAATCGGAACGACGACGCGCCGTACACGCCTCGGTGTCTGCGGGTAGGTGGAGAAAAAGGGCAGAGGCTCAGCGCGCGCGTTTGTGACGCGATCGAGTCGAGCCGCCCAGGCGCTCCGCGAGCAGCTGATTGAAGCGGTTGGCGTCACCGAAAGCAGAACCGGAAGCGGTATTGTCGAATACCCGAGGTGCACTTTGCCCGGCCAAATGGTGTACGCGGGATTCTGAATCTCGACGCGTACGTCCTCCGATTTCAGGAACCACTCGACGAAACCGCTCCACAACGCCAGCGTGACGAGCACCGGGTAAGCGAGGATCGCGAGGGTGAGCGCGAGCGACCAGCGTCGCTTTCGTTTGCGTATCCAGTTGAACGGAGCGCGGTTTCCAAGCCGCCTCAGCTGATCCCATTTCTACATCGGCGCTGCGCTCAGCATGACCAGCTTTCAAACCTTCAGGAGACTATCGTCCTCGGGCAGCTCTTCGGCTTCAGGCGCTGGCAGGTTTTCGACATCGAAGAGTTCCGCTTCGGTGACCGAGTACTCGGCTTGGGTTGCCTGCGAAAGCCAACCTCGGCCGAGATCTTCTGGAGCCAGCGCCTGAAGCCGAAGAGCTGCCCGAGG
>Ga0207687_10003805_pt1 | contig 10147 bp, 8 predicted proteins | sample KBSM54metaG_FD_184399 | JGI IMG/M metagenome (GOLD analysis project Ga0207687, IMG submission 184399) | Miscanthus rhizosphere microbial communities from Kellogg Biological Station, Michigan, USA - KBS M5-4 metaG (SPAdes) (version 2) | ecosystem: Host-associated > Plants > Roots > Rhizosphere >... | reverse complement strand
ACGATGACAAACGGCACTCCCTGAGGTTTTTCAGAGCACGGCGAAATCGATTACGGCCGCCTGGGGCACGCTCACCTTTGCAACCTGAGTCATTTTTCCGGTGTTGCCATCCAACGCGAACGTCACGACATCGTTCGATTGTAGATTGCAGACGAAAAGATACTTGCCTGAAGGCTCGATGTTGAGTTCCCGGGGTCCCTGCCCCCCGGTCTTTACGATGTCGACCCGACTCATGCGGCCCGTACTTCCGTCGATGGCGAAGATGGCTATGCTATCGTCTCCGCGATTGGCGCTGTATATGAACTTCGCATTCGGGTGCATCCGAATGTTGGAAGGCGCCACGCGCGGGCCGCTATAGCCATCGCCAACCGTGGCGATCGTTTGAACCGGGCGCACATCGCCTTTGTCCGAATCGAAATAGAACGAGGAGACGCTCGCTTCGCGCTCATTCGTAATGAAAAAATACGGCGCGCGCGGGTGTACCACGATGTGTCGCGGCGCTTTTCCGGGAGGCGTCGGAAACGATTTACCCTCGAGCTTGCGCGAGCCCGGACTGAAGCGGTAAACGTAAATGCGATCGTATCCGTTATCCGATGCAATGATCCATCGTTGGGTGCGATCAAAGGCCACGGCGTGGCACGCGGCACCCGGACCGCTGGTATCCGACATCGGACGCTGGGTGAAGACGGCAACATCACAAGCCGGCTCCAACGAGCCGTCCGGTCTCACCGGGTAGAGTGAAACCGTTGCATCATCGGTTGGACTCTCTATCACTGGAGCCCCACTCTTTTTATTTATGAGTACGATCTTGTTCACGGCGCCGTGATTTGCGACCACCACCCGCGAGTTGGTTTTGTCAATAATGACGGAAACGGGGTTTGCACCCATCGACGGCTGTGTATTCAGATGACGCAGCGAGCCGTCCTCGCGATTGATGGCAAAGGCGGCGACGCCACCACCGGCTCCCGGCTTGCCTCCCAGCGTTGGAGTAAGGTTGATGCTGTAGAGAAAACGTCCGTCCGCCGATGTGCACATGCCATCGCTGTTGAGATCTTCGACTTCGGGACCGGTCTTGGCTACTTCCGTCAACGACCCATCGGTCATATTCACGCGGAACACGTTTACGCCACCGCCTTTGGTCCCTCCAAAAAAGGGTCCGGTGGTGTGCCTGCCGACATAGGCAAAGAGGCGGCCTTCGGTACCCTGTCGCTGATAGGCCCTAAGACTGGTTGCGGCTAAAGCGACTCCGGACATCTTTACGAATCCGCGCCGCGACGTTTCTTTGTTCATACTGTGTGCTCCCTCTTTGCCCCCGGCATTTGCTAGCGATACCGCTGTCCGTGCTTCAATATGATGGCTGGATTTCGCAAAGTATCGATATGACGAAGGGGGTCGCCCTTGACAACGATAATGTCCGCGAACTTGCCCTCGGCTACCATGCCGTAGTCTTTTCCTACGCCCATCAGATTCGCCGCAAATGAAGTGGACCGGCGAATCGCCTCCGAGGGCGCGACACTCAAGTCTTCTACCCACGCCTCAAGCTCCCGGAAAAGAGCTTGCGATACGGGATGCGCCGCGAGTCCTCCATCAGTACCGATGACGAGTTCTACTCCCGCCTGTTGTAGCTGCGCAACTTTGCGCTGGATGATTTGACGCGTCGCAGGCGGCAGTCCTGGCTCCCATTTGGCGAGCGCCCTTTTTACATCCTCGATGATGGCCGGCGGGAAGCCAGCGTAATTTGCGGGATCGTCAAGGCTTTCTGGATTCCCGGCCAAATATTCCGCGCTCAGCGGAAGACCCACCGTGGGAGCCCAATAGACCTTTTGGGAACTGTTCCGCTGCTGGATGGCGGCAATAAGATCGCCTGGATATTCCGCCTCCTGCAAGCCGATGTGTTCGAATTCATCGAATCCCGCGGCGAGACCGAGGCGGATCTCAGCAAGGGTCCTGCCATGAGCCGCTACCTTTAAGCCGCGGACGTGCGCTGCGCCGGCGATCGCCTTTAACTCATCAGGCATCATCGTCTCCGCGTCAGTCACTTTGATCTGATCGACACCCATGTCAGCAAGCTGATTGACCTTTGCCTTCGCGTCAGCGGTCCCGGAAATGCTCCACCGGTATTTCGTCGCCCAGTCCGGAGGCTGGTGAGTGAGCTGTGGTCCCGCCGCATAAATGGTGGCCCCCGGTATTTCCCCTTGGGCGATTCGTCTCTTCACGGCTAAAATCGATTCCGGTGGAGCGCCCAAGTCCCGTGTGCTGGTAATACCCGCCATCAGCAACTGCTGCGCCGTGGCAGGCATAATCGTCTTCTCGTACTGGCTGGTATAGGTGCGGTGCCAATAGGGGAAATCGGTGTGTCCGGCATAAAGCAGGTGAACGTGCAGATCCCACAACCCGGGAAGTACGGTCATCCCTTCCGTGGAAATCTTCTCGTAGCCGTCGGGTATCCGGATGGACTTGATATCGCCGACCGCAGTGATCCGTTCGCCGTCGATCAGAACGACGCTATTCCTCAATGGTTTTCCGCCGGAACCGTCAAGAAGAGTTCCACCGATTAGGGCGCGCTGGTTGGACTGCGCCAGAGTGACGCCTGGCAACGTCACAACAACGCAAAGAATGGCAATGAAACGAGCGGACATCTCAAATGTTCTCCAGCTTAAAAAGCTCTCGGATTGACTTGCCGACACGCGAAAACCCCCTGAAGTTTAGCACTTTCCCAGGGCACAAGCCCCCTAGGAACGACCCCTAATTCAATGTATTGAATTACTCTTCTCAGCATCCGGAATGACTTGGAAACCTTTGCTGCAGCGTCACAAGGCGTTGCTACAATGACCCAATGCAGCGCAGTGACACCCGCATCCTGACTACCCACGTCGGTAGCCTTCCGCGTCCTAACAACTTACTAGACATGATGAAGGTTCGCATCCAAGGCGGCCCTGACGTTCCAGGCGCCAACGACGATGCGTTTCGGGCGCGCGTCAAATCTGCCGTATCGGACATCGTTCATCAACAACTGCAAAATGGCATCGACATTCCTTCGGATGGAGAGCAGGGCAAGTTCGGATTCTTTTCGTATGTGACCGACCGCCTGAGTGGGTTCGAGCCGCGAGCCGACAGGCGATTTGAGGGGTTCAGGGCAGAAGTGAATTCCTTCCCGGAATACTACGCCGACTACTTTGGGCGCGCCATGACCGGAGGCTCGATCCTGCCGATTGTCCCGATGGAGTGCACTGGCCCGGTGGTCTATCGCGGCCATGAGGCGGTGCAGCGCGATATAGCAAATCTCAAAGAGGCTGTGGACGGAAAAATGCCCGCCGATGTTTTCATGCCTTCGATCGCACCAAGTGGTGTGGGCTCGAACCAGTTCTACAAAACCAGGCAGGAATACCTGGCCGCGGTAGGCGAAGCCATGCGCCAGGAATATCTGGCCATTGTTGACGCCGGCTTTATCCTGCAGATCGACGATCCGTTCCTCAGCGAAAGTTACAGCGAGCCTGGGCAAACAGTCCAGGACTGGCGCATGGGAGCGCAATCTTGGATTGAGGCTTTGAACCACGCCGTGCGCGGCATACCACCTGAAAAGATTCGCTTTCACACCTGCTATGGCATCAATGAAGGACCGCGTATTCACGACGCACCCATGAGCGAAATTGCGCCGTTGCTCCTCAAAATCAACGCAGGCGCCTATTCCTTTGAAGCGGCCAATGCGCGCCACGAGCACGAATACCACGTGTGGGAAAATCTAAAGCTGCCGGAAGGCAAAATATTGATTCCCGGGGTGATCACTCATGCGGGAAACATTGTCGAGCATCCCGAGCTGATCGCAGAGCGCATCATTCGATTTGCCGAGCGCGTTGGCCGTGAAAATGTCATTGCTGGCACCGATTGCGGATTTTCCTCGCAAGCCACCTATCGGCCTGAGGTTCATCCGACAGTTATGTGGGCCAAGTTCCGCGCTATGGAGGAAGGCGCAGCGATCGCGACCAAGAAGCTGTGGTCCTAAGATTCAACGTATTGAACTCAAGATTGCGCGTAACAACGGCACAAGAGTGTAATAAAGTGTTAGCGAGCTGGTTTCGAAGTTTGCGAGGAGAGCTGTGACTAGAACACCCGTATTCGCAGTAGCTTTGCTTGTGCTGGCCGCGGGCGCCCCGCAACTATTCGCGCAAGGCCGGGGAGGACGGGGCGGACCCCCGCCTGGGCCGCCGCCCACTCCCCGCGCCGCTGCGCGCATCGATATTACCGGCTATTGGGTCTCGCTCATCACGGAGGACTGGCGCCACCGCCAGTTCACTCCTCCTAAGGGCGATTACTTATCGGTCCCTTTGAGCGAAGCAGGACGGCGCGCCGCCGACGCCTGGGATCCGGCCAAAGATGACGCCGCGGGCGAGCAGTGCAAAGCCTATGGCGCGGCCGGCTTGATGCGCATACCGGGACGGCTGCACATCACCTGGCAGGACGACAATACTCTGAAGCTCGAAGCCGACGCCGGTACCCAAACGCGCCTCTTCCATTTCGCTGGACCCGAGCCCGCGGGCGGAGACTGGCAGGGCGCCTCGATGGCTTCCTGGGATTATCCGCGGCCTCCCATTCAGGGTTTTTTTGGCGGGTTCGGTCCTCCGCCGCCCGGCGGATCCTTACGCGTCGTCACGACCAAGATGCGGCCGGGTTACTTCCGCAAAAACGGCGTGCCCTATAGCGCGCAGACCGTAATGACGGAATATTTCGATCGCTTCGACGTCCCCGGCGGAGATACCATCCTGCTGGTGACCACCGAAGTGAACGATCCGCAGTACCTCAGCCAACCTTTCTGGACCACCACGCATTTCAAGAAGCAGAACGACGCGGCCGGGTGGAACCCGACTCCATGCACACGGTGATTACATTGAGACTCATCCAGCGAGAGTTTATACACAGCATGATGAAGAACACACTCGGGCTGATCTTTATAATCGGGCTCGCCGCAGCGCTCCACGGCCAGGGTCCGGCCGGACCGCAGGCGGCGGGATTTGACATGGATTTGACTGGGTATTGGACCGGTGTGCTCCACGAGGACGACCTGGAGCGTCTACCGGGTCCCGAGCTCGCCGACTACGGCGGTTTCGCCCTGAATGAGGCCGGCCGGCTGTTTGCGCTGTCCTACGATGTCTCCCGCTTGACGCTTCGCCACCATCAGTGCGACGCGTACGTGATGCCCTACCAGATGCGCGCCGTGGGCAATTTCCGCATCTGGGAAGACCGCGATCCGTTCAACCAGCAACTGATCGCCATCCACATATGGGCGCAGACCACCGAGGGTCATCGCGTCATTTGGATGGACGGACGTCCGCATCCGCCCGCCTGGGCGCCGCATACCTATCAGGGATTTTCCACGGGCAAGTTCATCGGCAACGCGCTGGTGATTCACACCACTCACTTGAAGCAGGGCTGGCTGCGGCGCAATGGCTCGCCCGAGAGCGATCAGGCCACCGTGACCGATTTCATCATCCGCCACGGCGACCATCTGACCGACACCACCGTGGTGAACGACCCGGTTTATCTCACCGAGCCCGAAATCCGCAGCAACGACTACGCCCGCCAGCCCGCCGATCACCACGCGTGGCTCTACGCCTGCGACGACGGCGAGCAAGTTCTTGGGCGTGCGCCCGACAACGTCCCTGCCTACCCCTTTGGCAAGCAGCCTTTCGCGAAGGAATACTCCGATCGCTACAAGTTACCGTTCGTAGCGAGTCTCTTGGGGGCGGATTCCATGTACCCTGGCTTAGCGGCGCGCCTCAAGAACTCGAGCGATGCGGATGCCGTCGCCAGACTCTCGCCCGCGCCGAATCAGCCTAATGAAAGCAGCAAGGCCGTGAATCCGGATCCGCGCGACGGCGAAATCCATGTCTGGCCGATCCGCGATCACGTCTACATGCTGGTGGGTGACGGCGGAAACATCGTGGTGCAAACGGGCGAACAGGGCGCTTTCGTTGTCGATACGGGCGAAGGCAAGCTCTCCGATAAGGTGATCGCGGCCATCCGGCGGCTGAGTGAGAAGCCCATCCAATTCATAGCCAACACCAGCGCTCACGCCGATCATGTGGGCGGAAACGCCAGCTTGGGAGCGGCGGGGGCCGACACCAGCCTTCCCGGCTCGTTTTTCGCCGGCCAATCGCCCAGCGCCGCCACGGGCACCCTCCTCGATCCTTCCCATCACGCGACGCTGATCTCGCACAACAACGTGGTGCTCCGAATGGAAGCTGCCAAGGCGCCGTCCGACGCTATTCCCGCTGACACCTACCTGGAGGATCGCCGGCGCAAGTTCCACAATGGCGAGTTGATCGAGCTTTTCTACGAACCCAGCGCCGTCACCGATGGCGACAGCATCGTGCATTTTCGCCGCGCCGACGTGATCGCGGCCGGCGATATCTTCGATACCACCCGCTATCCCTTCATCGACATCAAGAACGGAGGCAGTGTGCAGGGCGAGATCAAGGCGCTGAACGATATTCTCAATCGCACTGGCTATCAGCACGAGGAGCAGGGCGGGACCATGATTGTGCCCGGCCACGGTTATCTGGCCGATGAGCACGAACTGGTAGAATACCGCGACATGGTGGTAATCGTGCGCGACCGCGTACAGGCCATGATCAACGCGGGCGCGACCCTTGCGCAAGTGAAGACCGCACGCGTGACCGCCGATTACGATACGCGCTACGGCGCAAACACCGGACCGTGGACCACCGGGATGTTCGTCGAAGCCATTTATAATGGCCTGAAGAAATGACCTTGCTCAGTAGTTCGGGGGTATAGGAGCATTATGACCAGCGCTTCGGGTATAGATACAGGCACCGGCTACGGGCGCAAGCGGCCAATCCATGACGCGCAGCTGACTGAGGTAGGCCCCGGAACGCCAATGGGCGAAGCCATGCGCCGTTATTGGCACCCCATTGCCGTCTCGTCCGCCTTGACCAATGACGTGCCCCACCGCACTCGAGTGCTCGGCGAGAATCTAATCGTTTTCCGCGACGGTAAAGGCCGTGCTGGTGTAGTCTTCGAGCGATGTGCACACCGCGGTAGCAGCCTCTATTACGGCAGGATTGAGGATGACGGTATACGTTGCTGCTACCACGGCTGGAAGTATGACGTCCAAGGGCACTGCCTCGAACAAGCATGCGAGCCCAGTGGCGGGCGGCGTCGCGACCTTGGCCGTCAACCTTGGTATCCGGTTGAGGAGCGCTATGGCCTGGTGTTTGTGTATATGGGCCCTCCCGACCGCAAGCCGGCCCTTCCGCGCTACGACTGCATGGAACCTCTCGAGGAGGGAGATCAATACTTCGCCGAAATGCCCGGCCCGGTAAGCAACGTTACCGGCATGCCTCAAGACTTCAACTGGCTACAGATTTGGGAGAACGCGATCGACCCCGTCCACGCAGCCTGGCTCCACTACGAGCACAGTGGCCCTCAGTTTGGCGGTACGGGCACGACCGGCTTCCCTGTGGATTATTACGACCCTTACACAGCTTCACAGAAGATCACTTACTACAAAACGGCGCTCGGCGCGAAATACCACCAGCGTTTTCAAAAGCCGGCTGCGGATGGCACGCCGGTCACATTGGACTGGGTCGTGGAACTCTTGCTCCCCAACATGATCGCTCTCCCCGATTTCGTCAATGTAGACGCCGGGAAACGGCATGACTGCATCCTTTGGGTGGTGCCTAGCGACGATACGACCCACCGCTTCTTCTTCTGCATGCGCGCCAAGAGTCCAGACCGTCTCCGCGGCTTTCTCGGCGCCATCAAGCAAAATGGCAAAGATCCCTGGCTTCTGACCGAAGAGGAGCGTCAGCGTTTTCCCGGAGATGCGGAGGCGCAAGGTTCACAGGGGCCGATCACACAGCACTCCGAGGAGACACTAGTATCTTCTGACCGTGGCGTGCTCATGGTGCGGCGAATGTTGAAGCAGATGGTGTCCGATGTCGAGGCCGGTCGTGATCCTCAGACTGTGAGCCTCACTGACGGACCACCTCGGCACGTCGAGTCCGGCGTTTTTGTGGTGTCGCCCGCCGACCTCGAGTGAAAATTCCGTGACAAAGTGCTGGATTGTTGTGCAACGAAGAGGGGGACGTCGTGTTGAGAGAAAAGATATCAGTTAATCTTCGACGAGACGCACGCCGCGGTTTCCTGAAGAGAAGCGCAGGGCTGTTCGCCGGAGCCGCAGCGATAGGCAGCCGCGCGGAGGCGCAGCAGAATGCTGCAATGGGAGAAAGGTTGGCAAAAGCCAACGGGCGCCCAATCTTGCTGAAAGACGGGATTGTGCTGAGCCTAGACCGGCAGGTCGGCGACTTTGCCAAGGCTGATGTTCTGATCCAGGGAAAGAAGATTGTGGCGGTAGGTCCTAATTTGGCCGCCCCGGCTCAGACTTTAGTAGTGAACGCCGCAGGCATGATCGTCATGCCTGGGTTCGTCGACACGCACCACCACCAGTATGAGACGGTACTGCGCGGCATCATCGCCGACGCCATGTGGGGCTCAAACCAAGATCGCCTGCCGCTGCGGAATTACACATCCGTTCTGCAGCAAACGTTCACTCCCGTATATACGCCCGCCGATGTGAGAATCGCGGAGCTTCTCGCGTCGTTGAGCCAGATTAACGACGGCGTCACCACCACGGTGGATACCTCGCAAGTGCAGCTTACAGCTGAACACACCGATGCGAGCATCGCCGGCCTCAAGGAGTCCGGGCGCCGTTGTCTTTTTGCATATGGCGCGGGTGGCGCCGATGCGACTCGCAGAAATCCACTGGAACTGGCCCGGCTCAGAAAGCAATACTTCTCGTCGGACGATCAACTATTGACGCTGGCTATGAACGCGGCAGTGACGCCCGAAATGTTTGAGGTTGCGCGAGCTGCCGGCGTGCCCAGCGTTTCTCACTGCCAAGGAGGAAACTTCAACGAGCCCGCGATCATCCGTTCGGGACTGATGGGTCCGGACCATGAGTACATCCATTGCACGCGGATCGGCAAAGAGATGTTCAAAGCGATCGCCGATACCGGCGGAAAGGTATCGATCGCCGCGGCGATCGAAATGCAAATGGGACACTCGCACCCTCCGTTACAGGAGTGCCTAGATCTGGGAATCCGGCCGAGCCTGAGCGTGGACGTAGAGTGCAATATGACGTCCGATTCCTTCACGCAGATGCGTGCCGCGTATACCTGGCAGCGTGCCATGGCAAATGAGCGCACCATTCAGGGGGAAAAAGACCCGCCACGCCTATTAACCTCTCGCGATGTGATTGAGTTTGCCACCATCGAGGGGGCCAAATGCACGCACCTCGATTCGAAGATTGGCACTCTGACGCCCGGCAAGGAAGCCGACATCATTATGCTTACCACGGGTCTGAACGTCACCCCCTTGCACAATGTGCCCGGGGCTATCGTGACATTGATGGACACCAGCAACGTCGATAGCGTTTTCATCGCGGGCAAGGTAAGGAAGTGGCAGGGCAAGCTGGTGGGCGTCGATGTACAGCGGATTCTTCAAGAGGCCAACAAGGCCGCGGAAGGATTAATCGCACGAGCGAACTATTCCAACAGCCTGTTTGACACATGCTGTTCCGGACCGCTGCTCAGTGCCACCGAACGAGCCACTCTCAGCCCCGAACAAGTAAAACGAGGACGCTGACGCAGCTAGAGTTCGCTACATTATGTTCTTGTTCAGAAACGCGATCACCCGCGGCCATGCGTCGTTTATGGCAGCCGGATTTCCCCCCACCTCTTGGAACAACAGGAACGAGTGAGTGGTCTTCGGATAAACGTGGGGTTCGTAGGATTTCCCCAAGCGCTTCATAGCGGCGGTGGCCGGTTCGAGAAACCGATCACCGGTGCGTTGATCTTTTGCATGATCGGTTCTTCCGGCGGGGTGCCGTAGAACACCACGGCGCCGTTCAATTCGGGAACCTCGCCGGCGAAGCGGAAGGCATTCCCCCCACCCGCACAGAACCCAAGGCTGGCGGTCTTGCCGTTCGATCGCGGCAGCTTCAGCGCATAATCACGCGCTGCCTTATAGCGCCGCATGGTTTCTTCCGGGGTGACCTTGGCGCTGGCTTTCAGGGCGTCGTCAACATATTGGAACGCATCGAGGCCGCCTCCGTTCGGGGCGATGCCCG
>Ga0207687_10003803_pt1 | contig 10149 bp, 8 predicted proteins | sample KBSM54metaG_FD_184399 | JGI IMG/M metagenome (GOLD analysis project Ga0207687, IMG submission 184399) | Miscanthus rhizosphere microbial communities from Kellogg Biological Station, Michigan, USA - KBS M5-4 metaG (SPAdes) (version 2) | ecosystem: Host-associated > Plants > Roots > Rhizosphere >... | reverse complement strand
GTTGGGCGATCAGAATCAATCGACCGCGGTCATGAACACCAGCTCGGCCGAGGCGAAAGTGACCTTGTCGCCCGTGAACGCGCCTGACATCGGATTCACCCCCATTGTCGAGGTTCATGCTGCGAAGGTCTCCGGCAGTGCGCCGAGGATCACATTCACGGTCTACGACGGGTCCGCGAGCCCACCGACCTGTCGAACGCAGGCGATCAACGGAGTCGGCAACTACGACTGTCAGGTGAGTGGGATCGCCACGACCGCGTATGCGAACCTCGTTCTCGGCTTCAAAGTCTCCAATGGAGACGTCGTCAACCTGGACGGCATAGCGCTGGACACAGCAACGCCGCAAGGTCTCCTGACGATCAAGGGCCCCCTCCTCGTGAACTCCACGTTGCCGGGCGCGGTTCATCTGTACGGGGCCAAGTCATCGGGATCGCCGCAACTCACGATCACCAACGGCGCCAACGGCGCCGTTGGTGACTTCAGGATGCTCGCCAACGACAACACGCTACAAAGTGGAGGAACCTGTTCGGGATGCACCAACAGCACCGTTAAATGCCTCGCTTGCACGTGGAACGGTCAAAACCCCGTCAGCTGGTACTACCCAACGATCCCCGACCCGCTTCGCTCGTTGCCGGCGCCAGATGACTCAACCATGCCTTCCCGCACTTGCATCGACGGCGGCACATGCCAGCCAGGCAAATACCAAGCGACGCTTTCGCTGACTAAGCCGACGCAGCTCAGTCCGGGTATCTACGTGCTGAAGCAGGGCCTGCAGGTATCGGGCACTGCCGCCATCACCTGCCTAGCTCCATGCACCGGCGGAGTCATGATCTATGTCGATGTAGGCGGTGCGGTCTCCTTCACCGGCGCATCGAGCGTGAACCTCCCCGCGCTGAGCTCGAAGGTGTTCGCAGGTGGTCTCTACGACGGGATCGTGATGTTCCAGGCTCGGCTGAATCTGAATCCTGTCAAGATCGCGGGAACCTCTGGCCCGAACTCCTTGAACGGCATCGTTTACGTCCCTAAGGCATCCCAGGTCACGTTAGCGACCGGGAGTTCCACGTTCAGCGCGAAGGCGATCGTCGCGCAGCAGATCAAGGTTTCATCTCCCGTCACGATCGGCTGAAGGAACTCATCGTGCGACTCTCCCGAGATCTGCGTGACGAAGGCGGATTCTCGCTGGCCGAGCTGCTCATCACGATCGTCCTCGTCAGCGTCACGTTCGTTGCAATCCTGACGGGCCTCATGACGACCATCAGAGTCTCGGCGACCCACCGAACGGAGGCGACCACCGACGCGGTCGCGCGCTCGGCTGCCGAATGGGTGAAGGACATCTCTCAGAACCCATACCGCGCGACCTGCAATGGCCCGGCTATGTACTCGCTGAACGGGCTCGCAACGCCCACGGGATATTCGGCGACGATCACCCAGGTTGGGTATTGGGATGGCGCGGCGCCGGCCGCGACGGGAACGTACGACCTCTCATCACATATCGGACCCGCGTGCCCGGCTGGCGGGGACAAAGGGCTGCAACGGATCACTATCGTCGCCGCCTCATCCGACGGTCAGGCCACGGAGACGGTGCAGGTCCTCAAGCGGGCGATCGCATGAACCTTCGCAGCGAAAGAGGGCAAGCGCTGATCCTCGCCCTCGCGTTCCTTATGCTTTTCGGCCTCGTGATCGGCGTCTTGTTGTCTCTCGCCGGAGCGAGCGTTCTGTCGTCGAGCCAGCTCCGCGTACAGCGTTCGACGGTCTACGCCGCGGACGGTGCCACAGATGCGGCGATCCATGTCTCGCTGAAGAACATCGGTCTCGGCGCATACGGCGACCCTCGATGCGTCACGTCGAATCCGACGACCGTCGGCTCTACGGTCATGCTCACGACGACGGCGACAACCTCCGACGCGACGGTGGCCAACGTGGTGTGTACGTGGTCGCAAGATTTCCTGGCGCCCGACCGGACCGTCACGTTCACGACGTTCGTGGCGGGCACCACCGAGCCGGTCGTGCAAGCGACCGTCCTGTTCCACGACCACTGGTCGCCCGTCACCGCCGAGGTGCAGTCATGGGTCTATTGCGGGCATGGAGGCGCATGCTAAGGGCTGTAGCCGTTCGGCCGTAGCTTGGCCGAAGGGTCCTTGCGACAATCGCGCGATGGCCGAGATCACCCCCACCGAGATCGAGCCCTTCCTCTGGCAGCTCTGGGAGGCGAAGGGAACCGACCTGCTCTTCACCGTCGACCTCCCGCCGATGCTTCGCATCGACGGTGTGATGCGTCCGGCCGAGAGCGCCGAGCCGCTCACGCGCGATGACACCGAACGGATCGTCACGTCGCTCCTGCCCGTGGAAAGCTCCGAGGAGTTCCTTCGTGAGAAGGACGCGGACTTCTCCTTCGGCTGGGAGGAGCGCGCTCGCTTCCGTGCGAACGCGTTCGTCCAGCGCGGCGCGATGGGTCTGTCCCTGCGACTGATCCCGTTCCGCATCCCGTCGTTCGAGGAGCTCGGCTTGCCCGAAGTGATGGAGCGATGGGTGCGCGTGCCACGCGGCCTCGTGATCGCCACCGGCCCGACCGGCGCGGGTAAGTCGACGACGCTCGCGTCGATCGTCGACCGGATCAATCAGAACCGTGCGTGCCACATCATCACGATCGAGGACCCGATCGAGTACGTGCACAAGCACAAGATGGCGGCGATCGAGCAGCGTGAGGTCGGATTGGATACCAGTTCATTCGTCCGGGGGATCCGTGCTGCCCTCCGTGCCGACCCCGACGTCCTGCTCGTCGGCGAGATGCGTGACCTCGACACGATCCAGACCACGCTCACGATGGCCGAGACCGGGCACCTCGTGCTGGGCACGCTGCACACGAACGACACGAGCCAGGCGGTCGACCGGCTCGTCGACGTCTTCCCGACAGGCCGACAGGCGCAGATCCGCGTGCAACTCGCGAACTCCCTGACCGGCATCGTGTACCAGCAGCTGCTCCCGAAGATCGACGGCGGTCAAGTCGCCGCGTTCGAAGTGCTTGTGGCGAACCATGCGACGCGAAGCCTGATCCGCGACGGGAAGAGCAACCAGCTACGGAACGTGCTGCTCACTGGACAGAGCGAGGGGATGCGGACGCTCGAGATGGCGTTGTCGGATCTCGTCGCGCGAGGGGTCGTCGACTACGAAGAGGCGCTCGGGCGCAGCTTGTATCCCAAAGAGCTCGTGAAGCCGACGAGCATCCCCGCAGGTCTCCAAGCCTCCGCGTGAATCGCGGCTGACCCGAGCGTGAAAGAACCCGGCCGCCTTCGGCGGCCGGGTTCTTCGTGACTGCTGGCGTCGACTAGCAGACGTCAGCAGCGACATCACCGGCGTTGTGCCCGGTAACTGCCGTCGGGTAGTACGTGACGAGGTACCCGGTCCCCTGATGCACGTCACTGGTCGCGGCACCGGGGCCATCCTCGGCGGTCGTACCCGTGAAGCCGGCGTCCCACTTCAGGAACTGGTCGCTACCGACGCCGGACTTCGTCAGCGTCGGAACGAGGTGCGCCGGATAGGATCCGTGCTTCGCGTAGTACGCCTCGACGCCGGTCTGGATCGTGCTGACGTCCGTCTTGCAGGCGGCCGTCGTCCCGCGGTCGGTGATACCACCGACGGCGAACAGCACGATCCCGGCGAGGATGCCAAGGATCACGATCACGATCATGAGCTCGATGAGGGTGAAACCCCCCTCCTCGCGAGCCCGCTTGATCATGCGTTGCATGTTTTCCTCCTCTCTACTGACAACGTTGCGATGTCTGGTTCCGATGTGCGCACAGTCGTGAGCCATCCCTCCTTTCGTCACCCACGTGCAGCCCCGAGCCATCCATCAGAACTGCACCTGGTTGTAGATGCCGTACATCGCAGAGATCATCGCGATGGCCACGAACCCGACCGCGCAGCCCATGAAGAGGATCACCGCGGGTTCGAACAGGGACGTGAGGCGTTGGATCTTGAATTCGAGCTCTTCGCCGTAGAAGTCGGAGCCGACCGTCAACTGCTCGTTCAGCGTGCCGGTGTTCTCACCGACCTTGACCATCTGGATGACGGCGCCGGGGAATAGGTGGGTATCGGCCATCGGCCGCGCGAGGCCTTCGCCCCGCATCATCGCGTCGTGCACATCGTCGAGGCCGCGCTTGAAGATGACGTTCTTCGTCGAGTCCCCGAGGACGCCCATCGCCTCAGGAAGCGGGACACCCGCGTGCATCATCGTCGCAAGGAGGCGACAGAATCGCTCGATGATCGCGAACAGCACCACCTGACCGATCACGGGAAGGCGAAGGATCAGCTTGTCCTTCCATCGCCGGCCCCAGGACGTTCGAACAGCTGCCATCGGGATCGCGACGAGAAGCACGAGCCCTAGGAGGACGAAGGGCCAATACGACGTCATGAAGCCCGTGAACGAGAGCAACAACCGCGTCGGTAACGGAAGCGTCGCGTTGAATCCTTCGAAGAACGTTTTGAACTTCGGCAGCACGAAGGTCGAGAGAACGATCACCGTGCCTACCGCCATGACAAGGACGATCGAGGGATAGACGAGGGCACTCTTGATCTTGTTGCGCGCCTCGAGGTCGCGCTTGATGTAGCCGGCGAGCTCGGCCAGCACGTCGTCGAGGCTCCCGGTCATCTCGGCCGCTCGCACCATGTCGACGTAGAACTTGGGGAACAGGCTCTCGTACGGCCGGAGCGCGTCCGAGAACGTCTCCCCGGTGGTCAGCGAGTCCCGGACCCCGATCAAGACCTCGCGAAGGACCTTGTCGTCGGTCTCCTCCTCGATCACCTCGAGGGACTCGATCAAGGGGATGCCTGCACGGACGAACGCAGACAGCTGCCGCGAGAAGTGCATCAGCTCGTCCTGCTTGAGCTTCTTCTTCGTGATCTCGAACTGCAGGACGTTGCGCTTCGCCCGCAGCGTCGAAACGTCGTACCCCTGCTCGACCAGGCCGGACATCGCGGTCTTGATCGAGGTCGCGGTTGTCACACCACTGATCCGCTTCCCCTCCTCGGTGGTCGCTTGGTATCGGAATCTGCCCATGGCGTCCTCAGATCGCGTAGATGTGCCGGAGAACTTCGGAGATCGTCGTGACGTCGTTGGCCACCAGCTGGATCCCCGCGTCACGCAGCGACCGCATCCCCTCGGCCACCGCGAGCTCCTGGATCTCGTCGTGCCGGGCCTTGCGCGCGATCAGCTGGCGCATCGGCTCGCTGACGACGAGCAGCTCGTACACCCCGATCCGGTCCTCGAACCCGGTCTGGAAACAGAAGTTGCAGCCCTCGCCCCGCAGGAACTCTTCCTTCGGCGTGCCGCCAAGCCGCAGGTAGAACTCGATCTCTTCGTCAGAGGGCTTGTAGGTCGTCGAGCACGAGCGACAGATGCGACGGACCAGGCGTTGCCCGACGACGCCCACCACCGACGAGGCGACCAGGAACGGCTCGATCCCGAGATCCAGGAACCGTTCGAGCGCGCCGGCCGCATCGGTTCCATGGAGCGACGTGAGGACGAAGTGTCCCGTCAGAGCCGACTGGATCCCGATGCGCGCGGTCTCCACGTCGCGCATCTCTCCGACCAAGATGATGTCGGGGTCCTGGCGCAAGATCCCGCGCAGTCCGCCGGCGAACGTCACGCCCGCCTGGTCCTGGATCTGGATCTGGTTGATCGACGGGAGGACGTATTCGACCGGATCCTCGACGGTCATGATGTTGCGTTCACTGTTGTTGATCTCGGTGAGCGCCGCGTAGAGCGTTGTGGTCTTGCCGCTTCCGGTCGGGCCGGCACAGATGACCATGCCGAACGGCGACCGGATCAGCTTGGAGAAGCGGTCGTGTGTCTCCTCGGGCATCCCGAGGTCATCGAGCCGAAGCAGCTGACGGTTCTTGTCGAGCAGCCGCATCACGCACTTCTCGCCCCAGATCGTCGCCGTCGTCGCGACGCGGATGTCGAGTGGACGGCCGTCGACCTCGATCGCCAACTGACCGTCTTGCGGCTTGCGTCGCTCGACGATGTCCATGCCGGCCAGCACCTTGATCCGGCTGATCACCGACGGGCCCATGTTCGGCGGAAGCGCGAGGACGTCATGCAACGCGCCGTCGATCCGATATCGAACGCGGACACGGGACTCCTGCGGCTCGATGTGGATGTCCGAAGCGCGGTCACGCGCGCCCTGCTGCACGATCAGGTTCACGACCTGAACGACGGGTGCGTCCTCCGCCGTGTCGGACGCCTCGACGGTCCGGACGCTGATGGCCTCGGCTGCAAGGAATGCGTCCACGTGCCGGCCGACACCGGCGAGCGCGCGGTAGGACTTGTCGATCGCCCGCCGGATGTCCGACGGGGGGGCGATCATCGGGATCACGGACATCCCGGCGGCGTCCGAGAGCTCCTTCACCGCGACGTCGTTCTGCGGGTCGGCCATCGCGATCCGCACACCGGCGTCGGACTTCCCGACCGGGATCGCGACATGCGAGCGGGCCAAGGATTCGGGGATCAGCGCGATGGCACCCTCGTCGGGCGTGTCTTTCCGGAGGTCGGCCAGCGGGACCCCGAGACGCCCGGATAAGACCCGGGCCAGGTCGAAGTCGTCGATCGCGCCCAACTCGACGAGCAGCTCCCCCAAGCGCTTGCCCGAAGCGGACTGTTGCAACAGTGCTTCGTCCAACCGGCTGGCGGTGACGAGGTCGCTCTCGATCAGGAGCTCGCCCAAGCGGAGCGCGTCGTGGCGCTCTTCGTCAGCTACCTGCTCGACGGGCGCGACCGAAGCAACGGGCGCGACGGCGGGATCCGAGTCCCAGCCTGAAGCCTTGATGGCGTGCACCTGTCCTCTCCACGCACAACGGGAGAACGACCCCAACGCCGAAGAGACGGGGGGAAGTCGCCCGAACGGGGGGCTCGTTGCCCCCACAACGTCCGATGTAGTCGGTATCCTCCGCCGCCCCTGGTCAGGTCCGCATCGTCCAGACGGCTAGGCCTTTCGGCCTAACCGTCGCGCGACCATCTCGGCCGAACGGCTATCGCGGATCCGCCGTGGCGCGCGGTTCGACTGAACCGCGACCGGTTGATCGGCGAGCGGTGAGGAGCGGAGTAGAGTCGCCCAACGCACCACGACACCGATCAGGAGGGACCCCCGATGCGTCGTTCGTTCCGTGCTCTGCTCATCACCGGCCTGTGCGTCGCGCTCGCAGCGATCTCGACCGCAGCGTTCGCAGAACCCGGCGACCTGGATAAGACCTTCAGCGGCGACGGCGTGAAGACCGCCGACTACTCGGGGGCGAGCGACACGTTCTACGGCGTCGCCCTCCACGGGAACGCACCGACCGCGTGCGGCTCGAGCAGCGGGCAGGCAACCCTCACCGCGTTCACGGCCGGCGGCGGCCTCAACAAGAACTTCAGCGGCGACGGGATGTGGCGCCAGGACGTCCTGGGTCACGGAACGAACTTCCTCGAGGCGTGCCGGTTCCTGCACGACGGTCGTCTCGTGGCGGTTGGCGGCGCCTATGGCGCCGACGGGCATTACCGAACGATCGTGGTCGTTCGCCGACCCAACGGCGCGCCGGACAAGAGCTTCTCCGGTGACGGACTCGCCGTGTTCCGCTTCAAGGGGATCGACAACTCCGCCGCGTATGACCTCGCGATCCAGCCCGACGGCAAGATCGTCGTCGCGGGCGAGGGCTACGACAGCGGCGTCTCTCCCGTGGCGGGCTTCTTCGAGGTCGCGCGCCTACGGCCGAACGGGACGCTCGACAAGACGTTCAGCGGCGACGGGCTCGCCAAGGTCGATATCGGGCCGTACGACGAAGGCGTCTGGAAGGTCCAGCTGCTGCACGATGGGACCGTCGTGGTCGCCGGATGGATGCAGAACAAGGCGGGCACCGAATGGAACTCGGCGGTTGCCGAGCTGAGGCCCAACGGCGCACTCGATCGATCGTTCGGTGGCGACGGGAAGGCCACGTTCAACTTCTTGAAGGGCGGGGACGACTACCCGCTCGGACTGGATGCTCGCTCAGGCGGCGAAATCGTTCTCGGCCTGTACCGGTACAACGGCTCGTATGTCGCCGGGGTCGCGCAGCTCCGGCCGAACGGCCGGGTCGACGGCTCGTTCGGCGGCGGCGACGGCGTCAAGACCGGTCTCGGACCCGACCTCGACGTGCAAGACCTCGTATTAGCTGGCGGCAAGATCTTGCTCGCGGGAGGAACGAGCGGCGGGAGCAGCCCGTTCGTGCTGCGCCTGACGTCGAAAGGGGATCCGGACAGGACGTTCGGCCACCACGGACAGGCCGCGCTCGGGTCCGTCGCCGGGTACCTGTTCGACATCGCGGTCGACGCGCACGATCGGATCGACGGCGTCGGGAGCTCCGGTTCGGACGGGCTCGTGTTCCGCCTGCACGCGTAGTCAGTCGTCGCCACCGGCCGCGCGGCGGAAGGCGTCGCGGGGATGTTCGAGCGAGCCCAGCTGCGCGAGGTCGCGCGGGAACAGGAGCGCGATCGTCCAGTCCAACGCGATGCGCGCCTTGCGCGTGAACGTCGGCATGTACAACAGGTGGTAGGTACGATGCAGGAACCACGCCGGGAACCCGCGGACCTTGATGCCGAGCGGGTTCGCGACCCCTCGGTAGTGCCCGAGCGAACACAGCATGCCCTTGTTCTCGTAGCGGAACGGGCGCAGCCGGCCTCCCTGGAGTGAGGCGGCGACGTTGTCGGCGAGCACCCTCGCTTGGCGGAGCGCGTGCTGCGCGGTCGGCGGCGACGTCCCTTGGCTCGTGTGGTCGTCCGGCACCGCCGCGATGTCGCCGGCCGCCCACGCGCCGTCGACGCCGACGACCCGCAGGGCTCGATCGACGCGGATGCGACCTCGATCATCCACCGGCAAGCCGGAGCCCGCCGCCAGCGGTGACGCCCGCACGCCGGCCGTCCAAACGAGGGTCTCGGCCGCGAACGACTCGCCGTCGGACAGATGCACGACGCCGTCCTCGATCCGCTCGAGCCGTGTTGCCGTTCGGATCTCGATCGCACGTTCCCGGAGGCGATCCGCCGCGTAGGCGGCGAGATCGGGCTCGAGTTCGGGCAGGATGCGGGGAGCCGCCTCGACCATCACCCAACGCTGATCCGATCGCTCGAGCGTCGGGATCGAAACCGTGGCGGTTCGCGCCAGGTCTTCGAGCTCGCCCAACGCCTCGATCCCGGCGAACCCCGCCCCGACGAACACGAAGGTCAGCGCGGCGCGCTTCGCGGCGTCGTCGGCGAGCTCGGCCGCCCGGTCGAGCTGGGACAGCACGCGGTTGCGGAGCCAGATCGCCTCGGCCAGATCCTTGAACCCGACCCCGTGTTCGGCGAGACCCGGGATCGCGAGCGTGCGCGACCACGACCCCGCACCCACGATCACCACGTCATATTTGAGCTCACGCGGGTCGCCACCGGCGAGGCGAACCGACGCGCGCTTGGCTTGGGCGTCGATCGACTCGACCTCGCCCACCACGAGCTCGGTGCGACGCAGCACCCGGCGCAGCGGCACGACGACGGCCCGAGGATCGATCAGCCCGCTCGCCACCTCGGGTAGGAACGGTTGATACAGCATGAAGTTCTCGGGGTTCACGAGCGTCAGCCGGTGCGCCGAGGCGTTCAGGCGTCGTTCGAGCCGGCGTGCGGCGTACATCCCGATGTACCCCCCGCCGACGATCAGGATCCGCGCCATGCGAGCCACCCTATCGGCGAGGGCTGCATGAACGGAGCAACACCCAGACCGCCCGGACGCACGACCTGCTTTCGACGACGCCGTCGTCGACACGACCCGCATCTGACCGGCCTACGCGAGGCGCTCCTGCAACGCCGCGTTGAGGGCCGCCAGCTGCTCCGGATCGCCGAGCTTTCGGCCGAGCTCGTCGCGCACGTAGAACGCGTCGACCACACGCCCGTCGAACGTGGCGACCTTCGCCAGGTGCACGTCGATGCCGGCCCGCGACAGGACGTCGGTGATGTCGTACAGAAGCCCCATCCGGTCCGGGGCGCCGATCTCGAGCACCGTCGAGAAGTCCGAGGCGTCGTCATCGACCCGCACGGTGACGGGCGTGGGCACCGACGGCGGCGGATAATGCCGCCGCATCTCCTCCACCCTTCCGTCGATCGAGATCGCGCCC
>Ga0207687_10003801_pt1 | contig 10150 bp, 9 predicted proteins | sample KBSM54metaG_FD_184399 | JGI IMG/M metagenome (GOLD analysis project Ga0207687, IMG submission 184399) | Miscanthus rhizosphere microbial communities from Kellogg Biological Station, Michigan, USA - KBS M5-4 metaG (SPAdes) (version 2) | ecosystem: Host-associated > Plants > Roots > Rhizosphere >... | reverse complement strand
CCGGTACCGTCGCTCAATCGGCGCCGACGAGCGCTGCTTGGGATCTCGGCTACACCGTCACCGCGCAAGAAGGGAAGAGCGCGTCGTTTCATCGCACGTGGGTCGGCTCCTCCAGCCGTGACCCGAAGGAATCGACGGCCGACGCGCAAGCCCGCGGCCTCCGGCTCTTGAATCAAGTCGAGGGCGGCTTTCAGGCGGCGGCGCTGCGCACCCAGCACTACTGGGAAGCCATCTGGAAAGACGTCGACATCGCGATCGAGGGCGATCCCGTCAATCAGCAGGGCATTCGCTTCAGCATGTTTCAGTTGCTGCAGTGCTACAGCGGCGCAGTCCCCGGCACCAACATCGGCGCCAAGGGCCTCACTGGCGAGGCGTACAACGGCAACGCGTTTTGGGACACCGAGACGTACTGCTTGCCCTTCTACCTGATGACCAACGCGCAAGCCGCGCGCGGCCTCATCGAATATCGCTACGCGACGCTGCCGCAGGCGCTCGAACGGGCCAAAGCGCTCGATTGCGTTGGCGCGTGCTTCCCCATCGCCACCATCGACGGCACCGAGAGCTGCACCCTGTGGCAGCACGCGAGCCTGCAGTTCCAGCCGTCGACCGGCGTGGCTTTCGCGCTCCAGCACTACACTCGCGTCACGGGCGACAAGACGTTGATGGAGGAGAAGGGTCTGGAACTCCTGCTGCAGATCTCGCGCTTTCTCGCTTCGCGCGTGCAGTATTCGGAGAACCTGAAGGCCTACGGCTACTACGGCGTGATGGGGCCCGATGAGTTCCAGATGATGGTGAACCACAACGCGTACACCAACTACATGGGCAAGCGTTCGCTCGAGTTCGCGCTCGAATCCGTGCGTGAATTGCGCGCCTCGAACCCGGCGAAAACGGCCGAAATCATCGCTCGTTTGGGCGTGACCGAGGCGGAACTCGGCAAATGGCAGGAAATCGCCGAGAAGATGTTCATCCCCTACTCGGAGAGTTCGAAGCTCTTCGAGCAGCACGTGGGCTACTTCGATTTGCCGCACGTGAACATCAACGAGATCCCGGAGAAGGATTTCCCGCTCTACCACTCGTGGTCGTACGATCGCATCTACCGCAACGACATGATCAAGCAGCCGGACGTGCTGATGTTCATGTTGCTCTACAACGGATCGTTCACCACCGAACAGAAGCGCGCCAACTACACGTTCTACGAGCCGCGCACGATCCACGAGTCGTCGCTGTCGCCGTCCGTGCACTCGATCTTGGCGATCGAGCTCGAGCGTTACGCCGAGGCGTACTCGTTCTTCAAGTTCGCGACGCGCATCGATCTGGATAACTACAACCGCAACACCAACGAAGGCCTGCACACGACGGCACTCGCCGCCGCATGGATGAACATCGTTTACGGTTACGGCGGGCTGCGTTCGGATGGTGAGAAGCTGCTCTTGAATCCCGTGCTTCCGAAAGAGTGGCAGTCGCTCGAGTTCGGTGTGCGGGTGCATGGCTCGGCGGTTCGCGTTCGCCTGACGCCCGAAGCGACCAGCATCAAGACCGTGTCCGGCCCCCCGTTGAAGCTCAATATCTGGGGTAAAGACTACGAAATCGGCTCGGAAGGCGCACGGCTGCCCGCCAAGGTGACGAACTGATGGGCGTGACGAACAGCGGGTCTGCCTGGTCGATCACGGATAGCCAGAAGCCCACGCGAGAGCTCGCCGATCAATTCGGCAACAAGTTCTTGCTCGGCAACGGCTTCGTGGGCGTGCGCGGTACGCTCGACGAGTATGGCCAAGCCGAAAAAGTGGCCTGCATCCCCACCGGGATCTGGGATCAATATCCGGGCAAGTGGCGCGAGCCGATCAACTTGCCGAACCCGCTGTTCGTTCGCGCGACTGCCTTCGGCAAAGCGCTTCACGCCATCGATAGTGCGACCGAGAGCCACAGCCAGCGTCTTGATTTTCGACGCGGTGTGGCTTCTCGCAAGACCGTGTTCGTGCCCAACGCGGCCGATGCCTCGGCGACGGTCACCGTCGAGAGTGAGCGCTTCGTCTCGATGCGCCACGCCCACTTGGTGTGTTCCAAGTACACGCTCCGCGCCTCGAAGAAGACCGAACTCGAGCTCGAGGTTGGTGTCGACGGTGACGTGTGGGACATCAACGGCCCGCACTTGGCTCAATATCGCGCCGAATTCACGGACGCGGCGTGCGCCCTCTTCTCCAAGACCTTGGAGCAGAAAACCTCAGTGTTATCGGCTTCTTTTTTGGTGGGCGCCGAGGGCACCTTCAGCGACGCAGGCTCGGAACAACACGCCTTCAAGCGCCGCACGTTGACGCTCGAGGCCGGCCAAAGCGTGAGCTTCTCCGTGCTCGGCTACGTCGCGTACGGCGCCGATCAGCCGAGCACTCTCGCCGAACTGAAGAGCAAAATCGGAGCCCAGCTCGGCATGGGCTACGAAGGCTTGCTCGCCGAGCACGAAAAGATCTGGGACGGCCTTTGGCAAAAGAGTGACGTGCAGATCGAAGGGGATGCGGAAGCTCAGCATGCGCTGCGCTACAGCCTGTATCACCTGCTGATCATCGCCCCGTATCACACCCAGGGCACGTCGATCCCGGCGCGCGGCCTCTCGGGGCAGGTCTACAAGGGCGCCATCTTTTGGGACACGGAGCTTTTCATGCTGCCGTTCTTCCAACACACGAATCCGTCCGTCGCGAAGACTCTGCTGCAATACCGAGTGTCGGGTCTGCCCGGTGCGAAAGACAAAGCGCGCCAATACGGCTACGAGGGCGCATTTTACGCCTGGGAAAGCCAGGAAGACGGCTTCGACGCCTGCACGCATTTCAACGTCACCAACGTCTTCACTGGGCGCCCCACGCGCACGTTCTTCCGCGACAAGCAGATCCACATCAGCGGCGATATCCCGCTCGCGTTTCGCGAGTACTGTCGCGCCACGGGCGATCTCTCCGTGCTCGTCGAAGGCGGCGCGGAAGTCATCTACGAGTGCGCGCGCTTCTTGCTCTCGTGGTCCTATTTCCAGCCACAAAAGCAGCGCTACGAGCTGCTCGACGTGACCGGTCCGGATGAGTATCACGAGCGCGTCAACAACAACTATTACACCAACGTGCTCTCGGCCTACACGCTGGAGACCGCGCTCTGGGTTTACGAAACGCTGGAACAGGCGGACCCAGCCGCGCACGCGCGGATCCTGGCCAGCAGCCAGTTCAACGACATCTTACCGATGATCCGCGACATGGCCGAAAAGCTCTACGTCGCCGAGCCCGACGCCGACACCGGCATCATCCCCCAGTTCGATCGCTACTTCACACTGGAAGACGTCACTCTGGCCGACTTGAACGCCAGGAAGAAGCACAAGAACGAGTACTTGGGCGGCGGCGAAGGCCTCGCCGTTTGGACTCAGATCCTGAAGCAAGCGGACGTGGTGCTCACGCTCAGCACCTTCGCCGATCGTTATCCGACCGAAGTGAAACGCAACAACTGGAAATACTACGAGCCGCGCACCGAGCACGGCTCGAGTCTGAGCGCGTGTTCGTACGCGATCGTGGCGGCCGAAATTGGCGAGATGGATTTCGCCTATCGCTACTTCATGAAGACCGCGACCATCGATATCACCGGCCAGTCCAAGCAATACGTCGGTGATTTGTTCATCGGGGGCACGCACCCGGCGGCCAACGGCGGCGCCTGGCTCGCGGTCATCAAAGGGTTTTGCGGCATGCTGCTGACGAAGAATGGCGTGAGCATCACGCCGCGCCTGCCTGCCCACTGGCAGAAGGTCGTCGTGCCTTATCAGGTCGGCGAAAATTCCTACGAAATCACGATCGAGAAAGATCGCGCGCTGGTCAAAACCTTGGCTCAGAAAAGCGCCCATCCGACGTTCCTCTTCAACGGCAAAGCCGTTGCGCCCGTGAATTGAGAAGCCTCCGACATGCCCAAAGAAAAGAACATTCCGGTGCTCAGCACCATGAAGGCCGCGCTCTTCGATCTCGACGGTGTGATCGTCGATACCGCCAAGTTTCACTACCTCGCATGGCGTGAGCTGGCCAACGGCCTGGGCTTCGACATCAGCGAAGCACAGAACGAGCACCTCAAAGGCATCAGCCGCATGGAGTCGCTCGACGTGATTTTGGGCTGGGGCAAAGTCACCCTCGAGCCGGCTGAGAAAGAGCGCTTGGCCACGGTGAAGAACGGCCGCTACGTCGAGATGATCAAAACCATCGACGCCTCGGAGATTCTGCCCGGTGCGCGTGATTACTTGCTCGCGCTGCGCACGCGCGGCGTGAAGATCGCGCTCGGTTCGGCCAGCAAAAATGCCGAAATGATCTTGAAGAGCCTCGGCATCCTCGACTTGTTCGACGCCATCGTCGACGGCAATCAGGTTACCAAGTCCAAGCCCGACCCGCAGGTGTTCGCGCTCGGCGCGCAGGCGCTCGGCGTCGCGCCCAAAGATTGCATCGTGTACGAAGACGCCGTTGCCGGGGTGGATGCCGCAAAGGCTGCCGGCATGCACGCGGTCGGCATCGGCAAGCCAGAAAACCTGCCGCGCGCCGATTTGGTGGTGCCGGGCCTGTTCGCGTTGCTCGAAGGCTGAGTCGCGGCGCCCCGCCCAAAAAGCGTGGGCAGTGTCGTCTCAGGCTGCCATGCGGATCGGCGAATGCGCGGCGTGCGATGCTGCGCGCAGGCGCCGGTAAATCCCCGGCGCCACGCCGTGCAGGCGTTTGAATGCGCGGCTGAACGCAAACTCCGAGGCGTAGCCCACGCGCGTCGCCACTTCGGCCAACGATTCATCGCTGCTCTCGAGTAAAGAGGCTGCCAGGGCGAGGCGGAGTTCCGTGAGGTAGCGGAGAGGTGAACGCCCGCAAACGCTCACGAAGCGCCGCGCGAACGCTGCGCGCGAGAGCCCGACCGCCTTGGCCAGGCTTTCCACCGTCCAACTCTTGGCCGGCTCGGCTTGCAACAGCGCTAGCGCGCGAGCGATCGGGCGATCGAGCGGCCGCTGGCCATTGCTCCGGAGCAGCACTGCACCGGCAGAAATCTCGCGTCGCTCCCGCTTCGGTGAGCGCAGTGATAGGCCACCGCGAACGACCATCAGCACGGTGTCGGCTTCGGAGAGCAAGAGCTGCGCGTTCCGCGGCAAGTGATGAAGCTCGAATGACGGGCCTGGGCGCGGCGAGCGGGGTCGACCTCGGTTCATGGCCAAAAGATTGCGACGCTTCGTGGGCTTCGTCCAGCGCCGAGACCCGCGGCTAGGCCTTCGAGCGTTTCGGTCATGGCTGAAGCCGTTTTCACGCGCCACTGATGAGGGCATGCCCGAAAAGAGCGCACCCGTGCCCGATAGCCCCGAATTTCGTCCGCCTTCCCGTGTGCGTGAGCGTCTGTACGATTCGCGGACCGTGCTCATCTTCGGCGAGATCGACATGCAGCTCGCCGAGCGGGTCAGTGCGCAGCTGCTCGCGCTCGCCAGCGAGAGCCCAGATCCCATTCGCGTGCTGATCAATTCACCCGGGGGACACGTGGAATCAGGGGACACGGTGTTCGATTTGCTGCGCTTCATCGAACCAGAAGTGACGATCATTGGCACGGGTTGGGTGGCGAGCGCAGGAGCCTTGATCTTCGCTGCGGCGCCGCGTGGGCGCCGGCTTGCGCTGCCCAATACGCGCTTCATGCTCCACGAGCCGAGCGGCGGCGTGGGAGGCCCGGCGTCCGATATCGAGATCGAAGCCAAACAGATCTTGTCCGTGCGAGAGCGGCACCACCGCATTTTCGCCGAAGCGACCGGGCAGCCACTGGCCAAAATCGCGCACGACACGGAACGTAACCACTGGCTCAACGCGGAGGAAGCGGTGGCCTACGGCTTGGTCGGGCGCCTCATCGAAAGCGTGAGTGACCTCACCCGCTCGCAGTCTCCGGGATGAAGCGCCTCCGATGCGCCGGCGAGTGAGATTTCGGCTGGCGCAGGCGGGATACAGGAGTGAACGGCGCTTCACGCTCGGTGCCCGCCATCGTCGCGGTAAAGCGCCAGTTTTTGCGGCAAATGTGCCGTGGTTTCGTCTGCGCCGAGCGTGGCTCGAAAGCTGCTGGAGCGGGCTCGTGCAAACGAATTCGGGGCTCGGTTGGCTAGTCGTTCTGGGGGTCATTGGCGGGGCTGGTTGTGGCGTCGAAGCGGCGGCCACGCTATTGAACAATCCGCCGCACCCATTCAGGCCTCGCCCGCCTGAGACCGTCGGCATGTTCTCGTCGGCGCCGCCGACGCGTCCGCACGTGGACGTGGCGTTGATCGAAAGCGACGAGGAGAGTGAGAACTCGTTTGCCAGCACGGCGGCGCTCTTGGCGAAGATGCGCGAGCGAGCGGCCGAGCTCGGTTGCGATGCCCTCGTGATCGGCCACGAGTACTCGAACCAGGACGTGCTGCTCTCCTCGCTGACCGGCAAGTCGCATCAGGCGCGCGGCTTCAGCGGAACGTGCATCATGTACACCGATGCAGGTGCACCGCCGCCGGTAGCCGCGCCCAGCGCGTCGATTGCAATCGCTGCGGGGGGCGTCGTCGCGGCGCCGACCGTGCCGCTGCCGCCGCCCAGTTCGACCGCGGCCAATGGGCGCTCCACCGCGGCCAATGGGCGCCCAGCGCCCACGCTTGCCGATGCGAATCGCCGCTAGTTCAGCAACTCAGACGATAGCGTTGCCGCGCCCGACGCGGCCTGCGATCGCCAGCAGGATCAAGGCACCGACCACGCTGCCAATCAGGCCAGCGGTGTTCAACTCCGTGACGCGATGGCTAGTGACGAGCGCGACCAAAAAACCGCCGATGAATGAGCCCGCTACGCCGAGCAGCGAAGTCGCAATGAAGCCCATGCTCTGTCGGCCCGGCATGATCGCGCGTGCGAGAAAACCAACGACCAGACCGAAAATCAAAAACAGCAGAATGCTCATACCCGGCTCGTATCGCAAAGGTTGGGCCAAGCGCGATGTGCGCAAATGAGCGCAAATTCTCGCCACTTCGCTGTGGCGAGAATGCGTGAGTGTGGCGGATTGGAGTTCCTGGCGAACCCTCCAGCCCGAGCGCGTGGCAACCGAAACGCAACGTTGCGGCGATTTGGCCGGGACCTCTCGAACGCTGAAGTGAGCGTTTTTGGCGGAAATCTCGCTGATTCATCGGCCGCGCACGGCGCCGCGGCGAGGCACGCAACCTGCTCTTCCATCACAAGAGGGAGCGCGCACCATGACCATTCGAGAAATTTTGCGAGCTAAAGGCTTCGGCGTTCACACCATCGACCCGGAGGCGACGGTCTTCAGCGCCGTTCAACTCATGGTCTTACATGGCATCGGCTCGCTTGCGGTAGTCGAAGGGGCGCGCCTGCGAGGCATGCTGACAGAGCGCGACTACTTGCGGAAAGTGGTCATCGAGGGACGCACTTCGAAGACCACGTTGGTGCGCGAAATCATGACGCCCAACGTCATCGTGGCCCATCCGGCAGACGGCATCGATCAATCGCTGGAGATCATGACCGAACACCGCGTGCGACACTTGCCGGTGATGGAGCGCGGCGCCTTGGTAGGCATGATTTCGATCGGCGATCTGGTCAAACAGAAGCTCGCCGAGAAAGAATTGGAGGTCACACAGCTCGTCGAATACATCCAGACCGCGGGGTGCCCCGCGATGTGATCAGCGCACTCGGCGGCCGGCTCATTCGGGTACGGAGGCAGTAGGCGGCGCCGGTTGTAAATCCATGGCGTTTTCCAGCTCTGAAAGGACGGCCTTGGGATCGACTTGTTTTTGCAGTGCCTCGGCGACCAAGTCTTCGCGATCCGAAACCATCGGCAAATCGTGACGTAGCTCTTCGAGCAAGGCGATGATCTTGGTCGCCTTTTGCTCGGAGAGCAGATTCACCTGTAACTCCAAATGCGCGCGCTGTTCGGATTCGCGTCGTTGGCGGTTTTGCGCGGTCAGCACCATCGTCGCGACGAACCCGGCGTACAGCGAGATCGCGCCTTGTAGCCAGAAGAAGGGCGGCGAATCGAGCACGGGCAGCGCGTGATGCGAGGCCTCCAGGTTGTATCCGCACCAGCCGAGCACGATCAGCGCCAAGACATACAGGGTCTGCGGCCGGCCGATTGCACCGGTCGCGGACTCGACCGCGCGCTGGTGGCGGTTCATCCGCTGTTCCACGCTTTGACGGAGTTCCGCGATCGTCTCGATGTTTTCGCTGACGTGATTGGGGACTGCGGCAGCCTTGCTGGTCATTTTCAGTGTCACTCAAGGCAAGCCGCATGCCCGAGCCGAAATCATGCGTTTCTAGCGCGCGGCCCCGTTCCGAGTGAGCTGGTTTGTCCTGCTGGCGCCTTCTGCGCTGTCATGACTCTCGCCTATCCTCGGACGCGCTCTCGCTACTCTGCCGGCCTGACTTGGTGCTTGGGCGCGCCGATTTCGGCCGCGCTGATATTTTCGGCGGTGGCGTGTTCGAGCAGTGATTCGGTCCCCAACTCGGGGAGCGCCGGCCACCCCGGCGCAGGCTCGGGAGGGACGACGAACGGCGCCGGGGGTTCCACGGCCGGTGGCAGTGCGGGCATGGCGAACCTTGCCGGCGGCGCCGGCAGCGGTGGCGTTCTCGGTGTGAGTGGTGGCGGCGTTGGCGGTATCGCGAGTGGTGGCACGGCGCCCGGTGGAGCGGGTGGAACCGCCGGTGCCGCCACGGGCGGTACGGGTGGCGTCGGAGGCGGCGGTGATGCTGGCTCGCCCGGCGGCGTCGCGGGTGCCCCGCCGGCGACGTGGACCGAACATTGGTTCGAGCACAACCAAGTCTTGAAGCTCGTCGATTCGAACGACTGGGTGGTGCTCTATTTCGATGACGACGTGGATCGCTCGAAGACCGACTGGATCCTGCCCTTCATGACCAAGGTCTGGAAGTACACGGTCACCCACTATGGGCAATACACGGACGGTCAGCGCGACGGTCGACTGTTCGCGATCTATCACCAAGGCAAATACTCGGGCGGGCACCCCTCGACTTACTTCGATGCCTCGCACGATTATCGCAATGTTTCGGACGTCGGCCCCGGCCCGTTCCCCGACGGCGACTACGACATCTCGAGTCACGAGGTGTCGCACATCGTCGAGGGCGCATCGCGCGGGGTGCACAACTCACCCGCGTTCGGTCTGTGGCACGACAGCAAATGGGCCGAATTCTACCAGTACGATCTGTACGTCGGTCTCGGTTTGTCGAACGATGCCAAGCGCGTGTTCGACAAGTTCTCGAACACCAGCGATGACTTCCCGCAAGCCGGCACACACTGGTTCCGCGATTGGTTCTATCCGCTATGGAAGGACCACGGCGGCGTCAACGTGATGGTCAAATACTACCAACTGCTGGCCGACCACTTTCCCAAGAATGGGCACGACTACAGCCGCGACATGAACTTCGGCGAGTTCGTTCACTTCATGAGCGGCGCCGCGGGGACCAACCTGAAAGCACAGGCCACGACTGCCTTTGGTTGGCCCGCCGATCGCGACGCGCAATTCGTCCAAGCTCAGAAGGATTTCCCGAATCTCGGCTATTGAGTCAACGCTCGGGGTCGCGGTCCTTCGGGCCGCGGCCAATGCCTGTGACCTTTCGCAGCAACTGATCGATGGCCGCTTGGCTCTTCGCGTCGAGCGGCCCTTCTTCGACCCAAGCTTCGTCCTTCACGCCGACTCGAACGTCTTCCCGTGTGCCTTTGCGCGGCTTGCCCTTGCCGCGCAGCTGGTCGAACCAAGCGCGCTGGGCATTGGCGGAGTGATCGCGCCAGGTCCCGTACGGTAAGTTCTTCGGGCCTCGATCCTTCCACGCTGCGAAAAGGCTCCAGGCACGCGCGCCGTCGAGGGGCGGAATGGGCAGTAGGTTGACGGCGATCAAATACAAATTGGTGTGAGTGAACGCGTTCGCGACTTCCCAGCCGAATGCCGTCGTGGGCTCGGGGAGTAGCCAGAGCCACAGCTGGGTGGCCACGAACAGCAGCAATTGAGCGAGCACCCCGCCCCAGGCGATCAGGGCTTCCTCGAAGGGGGATGCGTTTCCGGACCACTGGCATTCGCCGCCCAAGCCGGTGGCTTCGATGCCGATGACCTCGTGACCGAGGCGCGCCGCCAGGTAAGCGTGACCCAGTTCGTGCACCAAGATCA
>Ga0207687_10003799_pt1 | contig 10150 bp, 11 predicted proteins | sample KBSM54metaG_FD_184399 | JGI IMG/M metagenome (GOLD analysis project Ga0207687, IMG submission 184399) | Miscanthus rhizosphere microbial communities from Kellogg Biological Station, Michigan, USA - KBS M5-4 metaG (SPAdes) (version 2) | ecosystem: Host-associated > Plants > Roots > Rhizosphere >... | reverse complement strand
CGATGGATAGCACCCTCGATGGATGCAGACTCGCGAGCAGTCTTCGCCGCATCCGCGGACGGTCGTGCTGAGTAACTTCATCGCCGGCAAAGTGCGGGCGAGTTCGGCGGAGACGTTCGAGCGCCGCAACCCTGCCGACTTTTCGGACCTCGTCAGCATTGCGCCGCAGAGCACGGCCGCCGAGGTGCGCGACGCTTGTGTCGCAGCCAAGGCGATGGCTCCGACCTGGGCGCGCACCCCTGCGCCGCAACGCGCCGAAGTCCTCGCTCGCCTGGCGTTCTTGCTGACGACGGAAAAAGAAACGCTCGCACGCTTCGTCGCTCGCGAAGTGGGCAAGCCGCTGCGCGAGGCGCGCGGTAGTGTTCAAGAAGCCATCGACACCGCAGCGTTTTTCCAGAGCGAGGGGCGGCGCTTGTACGGACAGACCGTGCCGAGTGAGCTCGTCGACAAGGAGCTCTTCACGTATCGACGCCCACTCGGCGTCGTCGGCGTGATCACCGCCGGTAATTTTCCGATCGCCGTCCCCTCGTGGAAGATCATTCCCGCCATTTTGTGCGGCAATACCGTGGTTTGGAAGCCTTCGGACGATGCTCCCGGTACCGCCGCGCTCTTGATGCAATTGTTCCGCCGCGCGGGTCTGCCCGACGGCGTGCTCAACCTCGTGCACGGTCGAGGCGCCGACGGCGCCGGCCAATACCTGATCGATCAGGTCGAAGCCGGCACGCTCTCCAAAATTTCTTTCACCGGCTCGACCGCCGTTGGTCGCAAAATCGGCGAAGTGTGCGGGCGTCACTTGCAGCAACCCTCACTGGAACTCGGCGGCAAGAATCCGTTGGTGATTTTGGCCGACGCCGACATCGATCTGGCCGTCGACGGAGCGCTCTGGGCTTCTTTCGGCACCGCGGGGCAGCGCTGCACCAGCGCCGGCAACTTGATCGTCGACCAGCGCGTGCTGCCGGTCGTGCGCGAAAAACTCGTGCGTCGCGCGCGCGCGCTGTGCATCGGTGACCCGAGCAACCCGAAGGTAGATTACGGGCCACTCATCAATCAGCGCTTCCTGGAGGCATTCCTAGAGCAGCGCGAAACGGGCATCGACGGGGGCGCCGAGCTCTTGCTCGACGGGCGGCGCATCATCCGCGGAGAAGAGCCGGAGAATTTCGCGGGCAACGCCAGCAATGGCCTGTACGTCACTCCGCGCATTTTCGATCAAGTGACGATCGACATGCGCGTGGCTCAGGAAGAATGCTTCGGCCCGACCGTGAATCTCATCCAGGTCGATGGCTTCGAGCAAGCACTCGCGGTGGCGAACGGCACGCCCTACGGCCTATCGAGCGCCATCTACACGCGCGACGCACGCGCCATGCTCCGCTTCAAAGAGGAGATCTCGGCGGGCATGACCAGCATCAACAACTCCACCACGGGCGCCGAAGCCCACTTGCCCTTCGGCGGTAACGGCTGGTCGGGCAACGGCACGCGAGAAAGCGGGATCTGGGTGCTCGACGCGTACACGCGCTGGCAAGCCGTCAACGTCGATTTGTCGGGCAAGCTGCAGAAGGCGCAGATCGATCTGCCGGAGACCACGCCGCTCGCAGACGAAGACTGGTCCGCGCTCCTGCCGGCGCGCATCGAGTAGGCCTCGCTCCGCTTGCGGTTACTTGCCCGCGTCGTGTGCGTCGTCGTGGACGCGACGCGGTTCGTCGTCCGGGATGGCCCAGGCGGGCTTGACCCAACCCGCATCGGGCGCACTCGGCGCGATCGTTTGTGCCGAAGGGCCCGGCTTGGCACTCGGACTCGGCTGCGCCGCCTCGCTGCGCGTGACGGGCGCGGGTTTCACGGCACCGCTCGACGGCGGCGCAGGATCTTCGTGCGCTGAGGCGGCGTGTTCCGGCGTGTGTTCGGGCTTCGGTTTCGGGTGCGGCACGGCCGCCTCACGGGGCGGCGGCACGGCCGCGGGCAGCGGGCGAGAGTTTTGATCGTCCCGCTTTTTCATGAAGATGAGGCCAGCGCCGAGGCCGATAGCGAGTGCCGTGCCCGCGACTGCGAAGATCAAGCCGAAGCCGGAACGCCGCGGCGGCAAGCTCGAATGGCTGGCGCTCGCGAGCATCTCGGCGATCACGGCGCTGTTCGTGCGCTGGCTCGGTGAAGGCGCGCTGAACGGATCGGAACGCCCCGTTTCGACTGCGACGGTCGCCGCGTGCTGATCGGGAATGCTGCTGCCACTCGTCAATCGAACGCGCGAGTTGGACTGGCCCACCATCGTCGCCGCTGCCGAATCCGGCGGCGCCGATTCGAGACGCGTCCGCGCCTGAGAATTGGGGGCTTCTTCGATCGGGACGGGCAACACCGCGTCCGGCGACGTCCATTGCACGTCGCCGTCTTCGTCACCGAGCACCTCGCGAAGGGCCTCGGTGAGTTCGCGAGCGGATTGAAAGCGGGTCGCGGGATCGCGCGCGACGGCGCGTGCGAACCAGGCATCGAAACCGACGGGAACCAACGCAATTTGCGAAGGGATCGGGATGTCACGGATGCAGATCTGCAGCACCAAATCGCCCAGGCCTTCGCTGTAGAAGGGGCGCTTGCCGGTCAAGCACTCGAACGCAATCACGCCGAGCGACCACAAATCCGATCGGTGATCGACGGTCTTGTTGCCCTGCGCTTGCTCGGGGCTCATGTAGTACGGCGTACCCAAAATCGAACCGGTGCGCGTGCGAGTGCCTTCGGCACCGATGACACCGAGCGCCCCTACGCTCACCTTGGCGACGCCGAAATCGAGCACCTTGGCGATCTCTTCGTCCTCGTTCCGAACGAGGAACACGTTTTCCGGCTTGAGATCGCGATGCACGATGCCGGCTTCGTGCGCGCGGCCCACCGCGCGGCCCATGTGCGTGAGGATGCGGGCGGTCTCACCGGGGCCGAGCTTGCCCACGCGGCGCAAGCGCTGCGCGAGGTTCTCGCCCTCGAGAAGTTCCATCACGATGAAGGGCAGTTTGTCGTCGACGCCGTAGTCGATGATTTGCACCACGTGCGGACTGCGCAGCGTGGCGGCCGACTGCGCTTCGCGCATGAAGCGCGCCATCGTGTCGTCGTCCGGAATGGCCTCGCGATCGATCAGCTTGACGGCGACCGGCGCTGCCAAAACCAAGTGGTGCGCGCGCCAGATGGAACCCATTCCGCCCGCGCCCAGCCGTTCGTCCAGCCGGTAGCGACCGACGAGCACGCGATCGCGGAGCGAAGCCGGGTCAGCCATGAAAGCAGCGTTCGCACCATAGCGCTTGCCCGCGGGCTCTGCACCACTTTCGAGCCGAACGGAGGTAAGCTCCCGGCCGATGGCAACCGAAGTGTGTGATTCGCGCGAACTTGCGAACGTTGCGGCCACGCGTATTGCAAGCGCACTCATCGCTACAATCACCGCACAGGGGCGGGCATCGCTCGCACTTGCCGGTGGAACGACACCCCGTGCCGCCTATGAAGCGCTGGCAAAAATTCCGGGAATAGACTGGACCCGGGTGAGCGTTTACTTCGGGGACGAGCGCGCCGTCCCACCAACCGACCCAGACAGTAACTTCAATATGGCGGAAGCCGCCCTGTTTAGTCGTGTGCCTTTGCCGCGCGAAAACATCTTTCGCATTCAGGCTGAGCTCGCCGACCAGGATGCGGCAGCGCTCGCCTACGAAGCCACGTTGCCCGCCCGCATCTCCGTCATGGTGCTGGGCATCGGAGAAGACGGCCACACGGCGTCACTGTTCCCCGGACAAGCCGCGGTGAACGAACGCGAGCGGCGCGTGCTGCCCGTGATCGGGCCGAAACCCCCGCCCCAACGCATCACGCTCACCGCGCCGGTGATTCGAGACGCGCTTCAATGCATCGTGCTGGCGTCGGGCGCCGGGAAAACAGAAGCGGTCGTGCGCGCACTCGAAGGCCCGCTCGACTACTCGAAGACCCCGTCCGCTTTGGCACGCGACGGGCTGTGGCTCTTGGATCCTGCAGCCGCCGCTGGGCTCATGCCCTCGAGCTACACGCGAGTCTGAACGCTGGAACCGAGCACGCCTTCACCCTCGAAGTGTCGAGCGAGCAGCGCGACCGCAGCGGCCGTCGCTGCGCCGTCGAGGAGCAGCGGCAGATTTCTGAGGGGAATGCCGAGCGCCGCCAAGCGCTGCACGCTGCTCTCTTGAATCGCTTCGCGTGCTGCGCGGCGTACTCCGCTGGCGAGCACCATGAGCGCGTCCGAACTCGCTTCGAGGTCTGTGAGGGGTCTGAGCACTGCGCGTTCTTCAGCCGAAAACAGCTGGGGAACCAGGCCATTGACGATCAGCTCCGCGATCGGCAGCGATAGCTCGCTCTGCAGTGCCGCACACAGTTCGACCGTTTCGTTGGTGGGCATCGCTTCCGGCAAACTGATGACGACCACGCCGCTCTGCGCGGGATCGCGGAACATTTCCAAGGCGCGCTCGGCGTCGTTTCGAAGCACGCCGACCGGCGCGATGTCGACGATCACCTGCGGGACGCGCAACATATCGAGCCCGTGCCCCGTCGCCGGCGCATCGAACAGTACGACGTCGAAACGCGGACGCCCGCTCGCATCCGTTTCGGTCGAATGGTACCAAGCCTTGCCGAGCAGCGACCACTCGCGCAGCCCAGGCGTCCCACTCAAGAATCCGCTCACGTACTTGCTGTCGAAGATCGCGTCGACCAAGGTGCGATTCTTCAACTTGAGCGTGCCATATTCACGGAGCGCGACTTCCGGCACGAGCGCCACGCCCCAGATGTTGGGCTGCAGCTCCGCGATGGTCGTGCCCAGCGCTCGGGCGCCGAGCAACGTGGAAACGCGCTCCTTCACGCCGCACACGGCGACCAGCACTTTGAGCCCGCGGCTCGACAGCGAGCGCGCGAGCGCCGCAGTAACCGTCGTTTTGCCCACGCCTCCCTTGCCGGTAACGAACAGGAAGCGCCGCGGCGTGAACGGGGGCATCAGAAGCCCCGGGTTCTGGCGCGCCCGGACGCGGAGGTCAAATTCGGATCTGCGCTCGGGCAGCTTCCGGTCGTGCTAAACGTTCGCCCGTCGGAGGTTTCATGACCGGTCAAAACGCCCTAATTCGAGCTGCTTTCTTGTGCTTTGTTGCCGCCATCGGCTGCAAGTCGCCGAGCGCGAAGGGCGGCCCAACGAGCACGGCGTCGGCCAGCGCAGCCGCGGCCACCGTTTCGGCCCCGGCCTCGAGCGCGCCCGCGCCGCCGCTCCGCCGCTACGTGCCTGAAGGCCCGGTCTTGGGCATCTTTGCCGGCGAGGGTGTGGGTCCGATTCGCTTCGGCGCCAACGTCGGCACCATCGAACGGCTGATGGAAGCACCGTGCGAAATCAAAACCGGCGACAGTTGCCGCTACATCGAGCGCGCGGTGGAGTTTCAACTGAAGGATGGCGTCGTCGATCGCATCGTGATTTCGAGTCACAAGCGGCTCGCGACACCCTTCAAAGACGACCACGGTCAGCCGCGCTGGAACGGCTTTTTCAACGGCGTGATCCCGCCCGACCTGTATTTCGGCATGGTCCCGAAAGCCATCCGCGACGTGCTCGGCGCACCGAAGAGCACCGAGCAGGTCAGCACGCCCAACGAGTTCAACACCGTCCAGCGCGACACTTATCCCGGGTTGGTCGCCGAGTACGACAAGTACGAGAACGGCAACCTGATCTTGGGTGCCATCATCCTCACCAAGAAATAGCCGCGAAACGCGCTCAAACTTGGCGTACGCGCCTGCGTTCTTGAATCATGTGCGCGGTGATCGCGCGCTGCGCCTCGGGTGGCTCCACCAGAGTCCACACGTCGTGTTCTTTTTGACCACCGGCGGCTTCGAGCAGGATGTCCGCGGCTCGCTCGGGAGAAATGGCGTCGAAGTGGCGCCCGGGCAGCTCCACCACGGCGGTGCGCGCGCGCAAGCCTTCGAGCGTGCGCAGCATCTTGTCGAGCACCGCGCGGAAGATCGGATCGTTGAACTCGGTGCGCTTGCCGATCCCGAATAGCACCAGCTTGTCGAACGGCAGCTTGGGCTTGCCCGGCACGAGCAGCACTTCGCCGACTTTACCGGTCGCAAAACCGTTCTGAATCAGGCGCGAAATCCGACCGGCGAGGCGGAAGTCCAAAAGCCCGGTGACACCGTGGGGCGGCCGCTCGTCGGAGGCCAAAGTCGAGACCAGCACTTCGGTCCCGAGAAGATCGAGCTTACGCAGTTCTGGAGTCGTGAAGCGAAGATCCAAACCGCCTCAGCTCGGGCTCGCTTTGGGGTCAGCTGCGCCGGGGGCATCCTTGCGACCCAGATTTTCGGCGATGCGATCCAGCACGCCGTTGACGAACGCGCCGCTCTCCTCGGTGCCGAAGCGCTTGGCCACTTCGACCGCTTCGTCCAAGATCACCGCGCGCGGCACGTCGGTCCGCGCGATGAGCTCCCAGGCGCCCATGCGCAGCACGTTGCGATCGACGCGCGTCATGCGCTCGAGACGCCAATTTTGGCTGGCTTTCTTGATTTGGTCGTCGGTTTTTTCGAGATCGCCGACGACGCCGCGCACGAGCGCGTCGGCATAGGCGCGCCCCTCCGCGTCTTCGGCCGGGAGCTCCGCCCAGAAATCGGCGATCGCGCGCTCGACGTCGGTGCCGCCCGCTTCCACCGCGTACAGCATCTGAAGTGCGGCCTCGCGAGCCTGCGTGCGTGCGCCCATCGTCGACTCAGAACCCGGCTTCTTCGAGCGCGCGGCCCAAAGAAACGAGCTCAACGGCGGCCATTGCCGCGTCGAAGCCCTTGTTGCCGGCCTTGGTCCCGGCACGCTCGATGGCTTGCTCGATCGTGTCGGTCGTGAGCACGCCGAAGCTCACCGGAGTGCCGGTTTGTAGGCTGACGGCGCCGACACCCTTGGAGACCTCGTTCGCGACGTGATCGAAGTGCGGCGTGGAACCACGAATCACCGCGCCGAGCGCGATCACGGCTTCCACCTTTTCGCTCTTGGCGAGGCGCGCGCAAGCAAATGGAATTTCCCACGCACCGGGCACGCGAACGATGGTCACGTTCGAGAGCTCGGCACCGTGACGAACCAGCGCGTCGAGCGCGCCTTCGACGAGCCGCTCCACGATGAAGCTGTTGAAGCGCGCCGCCACGATGGCGAAGCGGGCGCCTTTCGGCACGATCAACGTGCCTTCGATGCAATCAGGAGCTTTGTCGGCGTTCGGCATAGGGGGCTCGGATGCTAGCATCAGTCAACGGACACTCACTCGGCTTCGCTGCTCTTTTGCATCGACACCAGCGGCACCGAAGCGACGAGTTCCAGACCGTACCCCTGAATGCCGGCAATTTTGCGGGGATTGTTGGTCAAAAGGCGGATTTTACACATGCCGAGTTCGCGCAACACCTGCGCGCCAAGGCCATACTCGCGCAGCGTCCCGCCATGCGGGCGAGACCCAGCGGCAGCAGGAGCGGATTTCGGATCGTTTCTGCGCAGCAGCAGCTCGAGGTCGTCACGCAATTCCCCCTGTGGCGGAAGGTAAACGATGACGCCGCTGCCCTCGTGTTCGATGGCGTCGATGGCTTCGTCCAAATGCTTGGCGCCGTCCCCGCTCGTGGAGCTGAACACATCGCCCATGGTCGAGCCCGCGTGCATGCGACACAGCGTGGCTCGCGCCGCATCCGGCTCCCCTTTGACGAGCGCCAGGATCTGCCGCTTCTCCAGCAGCGCCTCGAAGACGATCGCCCGCCAAACGGTGCCAGTGCGATCGAGCGTGATCTCGCCCTCCGAGAGCCGAGAAACGAGGTGCTCGGTCTGCAATCGGTACGAGATCAGATCTGCAATCGTGAGGATGCGCAGACCATGCTTCCGGGCGAACTCCTCCAAATCCACCATGCGCGCCATGGTGCCGTCGTCTTTGATGATTTCGCAGATCACGCCAGCGTCGTTCAAGCCGGCCAGGCGCGCGAGATCGACCGAGCCCTCGGTTTGCCCGGCTCGCACCAAAACGCCTCCGCGACGCGCCTGCAGCGGCAGCACGTGCCCCGGCACGACGATGTCGCCGGGCACCGCGCGGGGGTGGCTAGCGACGCGCACGGTGTGCGCGCGATCCTGAGCGCTGATCCCCGTCGTGACGCCTTCTCGGGCCTCGATACTCACGGTGAACGCGGTGCCGAGACGCGGCCCGCTGCGGCCGGGCGCGGTCATCATCGGCAGATCCAAGCGGGCCACTTGCTCTTCGCTCAGGGTGAGGCAGATGAGTCCGCGGCCGTGCATGGCCATGAAGTTGATGGCCTCGGGCGTGATGCGCTCCGCCGCGAGACACAAGTCGCCTTCGTTTTCGCGATCCTCGTCGTCGACCAAGATCACCATTTTGCCGGCGCGAATGTCGTCCAGCGCGTCGCGGACGCGCTGCAGGTGTTCGGGAGCGATGTCGAGGGCGCGGGTAGACTGCGGAGATTCTGTTTTCATGGGGGGAGACACGGAACGGATCAGTCGGGCGTGAAGCCCGAACGGCGCAGCGCGGCTTTCAAGCCGCCTTCTGCGTCGCCTGAAGCAGTCACTTCGAGATAGCGGACGGCATAGCGCGCCAGTGTGTCGACCTCGAGATTCAAGGCCGACCCCGGCGCGAACTCGCCCAGTGTCGTGACCGAGAGCGTGTGCGGGATCAGCATGACCTCGAATTCGTCACCGGAGACCGCGTTGACGGTGAGCGACACACCGTCCAGCGCGACCGAGCCTTTGGCGGCGATGAAGCGCGCGAGCTCCTTCGGGTAACTGATCCGAAAACGCTTGGCCTCGCCGGCAGGAGAGATGTCGGCCACGGTGGCGACTGCATCGACATGACCGCTCACCAAGTGCCCGCCCAAACGATCACCGACCTTGAGCGCGCGTTCGAGGTTGACTGCGCTGCCCACGTCGAGCTTGCCGAGCGTCGTCTTCTGGTTGGTTTCGAGTGACACGTCGGCCTCGAAGCCGCGCGCGTCGAAGCTCACCACGGTCAAGCACGCGCCGTTGACCGAGATCGATTCGCCCAGCACGTAGCCGGTGAGCGAAGCCTCGACCGACAAGCGAAAGCCCTGGCCCTGACGCGTCCGGCGCGCGAGCTTGCCTTTCGTCTCGACCAAACCGGTGAACATCTCGGCCTCCCCATAGCATGAGAAAAGCCGGCGCAAGCCGTGCTTCCCGGTCTTTTGCTTGCGCCACGCGGACGCGTCGGGGAAAACAGCAACGTGCACCATCCACAGGGCAACGGCGAACCGCGAGCGCGAAGCGGACTTTTCTCCGGGCGCTGGCTGGTCGCGAGCGCGGCCTTCGTGGTCACGGCTGCCGCCTGCGGCCCCAGCGTGCAGTCGATCTACGAAGGCAATATCCGCTTCGAGCACTGCTACCGCTTGGATCTCGAGGTCGATACCGCTCCCACGCACCGCGAGGCCTGCTGGAAGGAGTGGCTCAACATGTACACTTACGGGCAACCTCGCGATCGAATCGACTACGCTCGGCGCCGGGCTCACGCCTTCGCCACGGGCGACACCGCTAGCCCGACACTGAACATCGGGGACGTTCGCAAGCCCGAGGCTCGGCAGTTCTACTTGGTCGTGCCGGCACCAACCAGTGGTCACGCGCCGCCTGCCCCCATCGCCACCCGCTGGTATGGAGACGCCGGCGCACCACCGGCGTCGGCGAACGCCAACGTGAACGCGCCAGCACCTACACCGCCTCCCGCGCCGGGCGATCAGTGCACCGCCGCGTGCCGCGATGCGCTCAACACTTGCGAGTCGCCGTGCGTAGCGGATGCCGGTCACAGCGACCCGCCTTGCCGCGCCTGCGCTTCGGACTACAAGCAGTGCATGAAACGTTGTTTTCAGTGAACGGCGTCGAGCAGCAGCGCTCGCCCCGCAGATCGCCACAAACCTCGTAAAGACGGCGGCTGGAAAATTCTCCCCCCTCGAAATAGGCGATTAAGTTGACGCGGTGCACGAGGCTCCGGTAACCAATCGACAGGCACGATGACGCGGCACCCAGCACTCAGCGCGCTTTCCCCGGCTCTCGCCACACCACTCCCACGGGTGCTGCGGCCGCAGCGCGCAGTGCCGTCGGATGCAGTGCGGCCCACACGCGCCGAGGTGAACCTCGCGAACTTGCGGCACAATCTGCGCTTGGTGC
>Ga0207687_10003797_pt1 | contig 10153 bp, 8 predicted proteins | sample KBSM54metaG_FD_184399 | JGI IMG/M metagenome (GOLD analysis project Ga0207687, IMG submission 184399) | Miscanthus rhizosphere microbial communities from Kellogg Biological Station, Michigan, USA - KBS M5-4 metaG (SPAdes) (version 2) | ecosystem: Host-associated > Plants > Roots > Rhizosphere >... | reverse complement strand
GGCCAGCGCCGCGATCGCGCGGACCAGATCGAGCAGCCGCGCATCGATCAGGGCAACCGCGCGCTTGGTCGCCAGCACCATCGACGTGTCGATCACGTCCTGGCTGGTGCTGCCCCAGTGCACGTAGCCGGCCGCCTGCGCATCGATCGAGGCGACTCGCGCGGTGAGCTGCTTGACGAGCGGGATCGCCAGCGTCCCCGCGACCGACCCTGCGGCGATCAGCGCCGCCGGGTCGTAGTGTTCGGCACGGCACGCGTCGACGATCGCCGCCACCGCGCCCATCGGAATCACGCTCTCCTCGCCCTGCGCCCGAGCAAGCGCCGCCTCGAAGTCCAGCATGCCCTGGACGATGGCCGCCTCGCTGAAGACCGCACCGATCTCCGGCGTGGACAGGAATTGCTCGAAGACGAGCGCCGTCATGATCCGGTGGCCAGCACGCAGGGGTTCACACGGTCTCTCCTTCCTCATGGACCGGCGCGAGACGGCTCGCCAGCACCTTGTCGACCCGCTTGCCGTCGAGATCGACGACCTCGAAGCGCCAATCGTCCCACTCCACCGCGTCGGTGGTGTGCGGCAGGCGGCCGAGCAGCAGCATGATCATGCCGGCCAGCGTGTTGTAGCGGCCGCGGTCTTCTTCCGGCAGTTCTTTCAAGCCGAGCCGGTCTTTCAGTTCGGGCACCGGAATGAGGCCATCGAACAGCCAGCTGCCGTCGTCGCGCTGGATCGCCCAGGAGTCGTCGTCGGTCGGCGTGGAGAACTCGCCGGTGATCGCCTCCAGCACGTCGCGCACGGTGATCATGCCCTGCACCTCGCCGTATTCGTCGACGACGAACACGAGCTGCGCGCTCGACGCACGGAATTGCTCCAGCAGCTCCATCCCCGACAGCGTTTCGGGAACGAACACCGGCGACAGCAGGCCATCGGACAGCGACAGCGCCTCGCCCTTCATGGCCCGCTGCAGCAGCGTCTGCGCGGAGATCACGCCGACCACGTCATCGAGCCCGTTGCGGCACACCGGGTAGCGCGAGTGCTCCTGGTTGCTGATGACCTTGAGCAGGTCTTGCGAGTCGCTGCTCACATCGAGCCAGACGATCTCCGCGCGCGGGATCATCATCGAACCCACCTGGCGATCGTCGAGGCGGAACACGTTGCGCACCATCTGGTGCTCCTGCGCTTCGATCACGCCGGCATCCAGGCCCTCCTCGAGGCTCGCGGCGATCTCCTCCTCGGTCACGCTGCGGTCGGGCGCACCGCGCACCCCCAGGAGGTGCAGCGTGCCTTCGGTGCACCAGGACAGCAGCTTGACGAACGGCCGCGTGATGATCGAGAGCCATTCCATCGGACGCGCCACCACCCGCGCCACAGCCTCCGGATACATCAGTCCGAAGCGCTTGGGCACCAGCTCGCCGAAGATGATCGTCAGGAACGTGATGATGACGACGACCATCGCGGTGGCCGCGATGTCCGCGGGGCGCTGCTCGATGTGGAAAGTCTCGTGCAGCCAATGCGCGAACGGTGCGGAGAACGCCGCATCGCCGACGATGCCGTTCAGGATGCCGATGGAGGTGATGCCCACCTGCACCACCGAGAGGAACTTGGTCGGATTCTCGTGAAGGTCGAGCGCGGCCTGCGCGCCCGAGTCGCCTGTCTCCAGCATCACCTGCAACCTGGCCTTTCGGCTCGCCGTGAGCGCCATCTCCGACATGGCGAACAGAGCATTCAACAGGATCAGGCAGAACAGAAGGGCAACGTCCATGCGGGGCGCGCGTCGACTCGGAAGGGGCAGGTTAGCAGAATCCGCAGGCCGATCCGGAAAGGGCCCTGTACGATCAAACCATGAACTACCTGATCGGCGACGTGCAAGGCTGCTGCGACGCGCTGGAGCGGCTGCTGGCGAAGATCGACTTCTCGCCTTCGCGCGATTGGCTGTGCGTCCTGGGCGACCTGGTCAACCGCGGGCCGCAGTCGCTGCGCACGCTGCGCCGCTTGCGCGGCTACGGCACCTCGGCGACTTGCCTGCTCGGCAACCACGACCTGAACCTGCTGGCGGTCGCGCAGGGCGTGCGCCAGCCGCATCACGGTGACACGATCGACGAGATCCTCGCCGCGCCGGATCGCGCCGAATGGCTGGACTGGCTGCGCCGCCGGCCGATGGCGGCGTTCGAGCACGGCTGGCTGCTGGTGCACGCCGGCGTCGTGCCGCAATGGGACACCGCGCAAACCCTCGCGCTCGCGCGCGAGGTCGAGGGCGTGCTGCGCAGCGACACGCTGGCCGACTTCCTGCCGCAGATGTACGGCGACCAACCCGCGCGCTGGGACGACGCGCTGACAGGCGTGCCGCGGATGCGCTTCGTCATCAACACGCTGACGCGGGTCCGCTTCGTCGACGCGCACGGTACGCTCGATCTCGTCACCAAGGACGGTGCGGACGGTGCTCCCGCCGGACACATGCCTTGGTTCGACGCGCCCGGGCGGCGTACGCTGGGCACGCCGATCGCGTTCGGCCACTGGGCCTCGCTCGGCCTCGTGAATCGCCCCGACCTGATCGCGCTGGACACCGGTTGCGTCTGGGGTCGCCAGCTGAGTGCGATGCGCATCGACGGCGAGCGGCGTGAATTGATCCAGGTCGACTGCACGTTTCCGTGAGGGGCGCGCCCGCCCGCGCCTCAAGGGAAAGGGGAAACTGCCGCCGGCCTCAAGGACATCTGCTTCTACCTTGTCGAACCGCGCAGCGTGCGGGTCTGGCTGATCGCGACCTTCTGATGCGGTCTCACTCGCCGGCGCACCCCTGACCTACAATTCTCGAAGACAGCAAGCAGCAGCGCAGACGTGGCCGAGTGGCTCAAGGCTGCAGTCTTGCCGACAGGAGAGATGGCAGAGCGGTCGATTGCACTGGTCTTGAAAACCAGCGACGGGCAACCGTCCGTGGGTTCGAATCCCACTCTCTCCGCCACTGGCCCCGTCGCGGCCCCGCCCTATCGCCCTCTCTTTCGACGCCCCCGTCAAAGGGGACGTGTTTGGAGCAAGGCTCTTCCCAGCCACAAGGCGTCGGTACTAAATCCAGCGGAAAGCGGCAATCGCCACCACCGTCGGCCCAAGGGCTGACAGGAACAACCAGGGCGCGCTCACGGCACCATCCCTGAAGTTGTCCTTGAGTATCGAGTAGCCGGCCGGATTCGGCGCGTTCGCGATCACCGTCAATCCCCCGCCCGTCACGGCGCCCGCGACCAAGGCGTACTTGAACTCGTCGCTGAGCCCTTCGACGAGAGATCCCAGGTAGGTGAGCGCTGCGTTGTCTGTCACGGCCGTCAGCGCAGTTGCACCGTAGTAGACGGCGTCCGGGCTCATGGACGCAAGAAGCGGCTGCAGCCACCACTGCTGCTGTCCGCCGAGCACGACCAGGCCGGCCAGGAAGAACGACACCAGCAGCGCCTCTCGCAAGATCAGCGGATCATGATGCCGCGGATAGGCAGCGCTATACCCGATGAAGAACAGAAGCAGTCCCATGAAGATGGCGGCATGGTGGGCGAAGATCACCACGCCGAGCAGGAACGCACCGCTGATGAGGATCGAACTGACAGGGGCCTCGGATCGGACGCCGGAGTCGTCGTTGGAGGACGTGTTCGAGATCTCGCGACGGAACAGCACGGACACCGCAACGGCATTCACTAGGACAGCGAGGGCGGCGCGCCAGCCGAAGTGCGCAAGCATGAAGGGAAGATCCCAGCCCCACTTGCCAGCCACCATCAACACGGGAGGCGCTGCAAATGGCGTCAAGGTGCCGCCTATGGATACGTTCACGAAGAGCGTGCCTATGGTGGCGTATTTGAGCTGGTCGGAGATTTGGTTGCTGAAGATGCGACTGCGCAGCATGAGGGCGGCCAGCGTCATCGCCCCCGGCTCGGTGATGAGCGAGCCGAAGAGAGGCAAGACCGACAGCGCCAGGAAATAGATGGCCAGCTGGCGGGGCACCGGCAGTCCCCTCGCGAGAACATGCACGGCCATCATGGAAAGGCGCAGGATGGGCCTGCTGCCCGCGACCACCATGATGGCGAAAACGAACATCGGCTCCGTGAAGTTCCGACCATCGATGTAGTCCGTGGCCTCCTTCGGCCCCGCCGCGATGAAGATGAAGAGCACGAGCACCAGGGCCCAAAAGCCGAAGACCACTTCGACCTCGCCGAGCAGGTGCAGGATCCCTTCGTGGCGTGGGTACCGGCGCGCCAAGTAGTCGAACAGGACGCCCGAGAAGGTATGAACGATCGCAGTTGCGAAGACGACGAGGCCGACGATCTGCACGGTTGTGGGATGCATACGGAGTAGCTGGCCCGTTTTTTCTTTGGATGGCAAGCGGGTGCTCGCCGTGATCCCCTGAAGAGGAAGGGCTGCTTCGAGCGCGATCTCAGGTTGCGGAGTTCCCGTCCAGTATGCCCGCGCCGGCCACCCGGGCGACGATCGCCTGTACGGCCACCGCATAGCCCTGGGCGCCGAGGCCCGCGATCACGGCCGTTGCTGCACGAGATACCAGCGAGCGGTGGTAGATCTCTTCGCGCCGGTGGATGTTCGAGATGTGCAGCTCGACGATCGGACCGGGGAACATCTTCAGCGCGTCGAGGATGGCAATCGAGGTGAACGACCAGGCGGCTGGGTTGATGACGATGCCGCTCGCACATTCGATGGCCTCGTGCAGCCAGTCGATCATCTGCGCCTCGCTGTTCGTCTGCCGGAACTCGAGCGCATGCGCGCCGGCGGCTTCGCGACAAAGCGCCTCGATCTGTGACAGCGTCGTGTGCCCGTAGATGTGCGGCTCGCGCTGGCCGAGTCGGTTCAGGTTCGGGCCGTTGAGCACGTAGATCCGGTTGTTCATGCGATGTCCTCGAAGTCCCGGCTCAGCCCTTGTAACCCATGACGCGCGGCAGCCAGAGCACGGTTTCCGGAACGAAGGTGATCACCCCCAACACCGCGATAGCGGCGGCGATAAAGGGGACGGCCTCGCGCACGATGGCGATCAGCGGCTGCCGCGTCATGTTGGCGAGGATGAAAAGCAGGAGGCCGAACGGCGGCGTCAGCAGGCCGATCATGATGTTGACGACCACGACCACGCCGAAGTGCACGGTGTCGAGGCCCAGCGCTTTCACGGTCGGGATGAAGATCGGCACGATGATGAGCAAAATCGTCGTGCCTTCGAGCAGGCAGCCCAGCACCAGAAGGATGGCGTTGACGAGCAGCAGAAACCCCAGCTTGGACAAGTGAAAGCTCTCGACGAAACGCTGCACCCCGACCGGGATGTTCTCCGCCGTCACGACGTAGTTGAAAGCCAGCGCGCCGGCGATGAGCATGCCCACCGACGTCGTCGCCTTGGCACTCGAGAGCAGCACGCCGTAGAGCTGGCGAGGTGAGATCGCCCGATAGATCAGCGCCGCGGCGAGCAGCGCGTAAGCGGCAGCTGCCGCAGCGCCCTCGGTCGGCGTCATCACGCCACCATAGATTCCCACCAGCAGGATGACCGGCAGCAGCAGAGCCGGAAACGCCTCGATCGTGGCACGCGGCACGTCGCGCAGCTTCACGGCAGGCTCGACCGGATAGTTTCGGCGCCGGGCAATGAGTGCGTTCATCACCATGAAGACGACACCCAGCAAGAGGCCAGGGATCACGCCGCCGAGGAAGAGAAACCCGATCGATGCGTCGGAAACCAGCGCGTAGATGACCATCGGGATCGACGGCGGGATGATCGGGCCGATGATCGCCGCCGAGGCGGTGATTGCCGCGGCATACGCGACCGGGTACTTCCCGCCGCGCGTCATCATGCCGATGATGATGCGGCCGATGCCGACGGCGTCGGCGATCGCCGAGCCCGACATGCCGGCGAAGATGATGTTCGAGACGACATTGACGTGACCCAGGCCGCCGCGAAATCGCCCGACGAGGATGAGGCAGAACTTGAGCAACCGGTCGGTCAGGCTGCCGGTGTTCATCAGGTCGGCGGCGAGGATGAACAGCGGCACTGCGAGCAAGACGTAGCTGCTGTACAGGCCGTTCAATATCTGCTCGGCGACTGTGCCGGGATCGAGGCCGGCGGCCAGCAGGTAGAGAATCGATGCGGCGATCATCGACAGCGCGATCGGCAGGCCGAGCAGGGCCAGCACGACCAGCGCGACCACGCACAGGGTGAACGGCGAGACGGCCATCATCAGACCTGGTCTTCCGACACGCCATGGACCACCGACGGCGCCGCGCCACGCCAGGCCCGCCACGCCACGCGCGCCTGGCGCGCGATGACCACGATCGCGAAGAGCACGTAGATCGAATAGAGGTAGTCGAAGCGCATGCCGAGGTAAGCCGAGTGCTCGCGTCGCATGAAGACGACGTAGCGCCACGTCGCCGGCAGCGACCATGCCACCAAGACGATCATCGATGCGCTGGCGACGATCGTGAACCCGCGCCGCACGCCCGGCGAGACGAGGTTGTAGACGATGTCGAAGCGGACCTCGTCAGCATCGGAGACGATGAACGACGCACCCCACAGCACGATCCACACCCAGCACAGCACCGTGACCTCCTCGGTCCAGCCGAGCGGCCTGTTGAACGCGTAGCGGAACACGATCTGCAGCAGGAACGAGACGAACATGGTCGCGATCAGCGCGACGGCGACGTCGTCGGCGCGCCGCTGCAACCAGCTTCCGGTCGTCCGTGCCTCGCCCGGCGGCGGGGTTGCAGGAGTCACCGTCGCAGACCCGGCTTACAGCGCGTTGATGCGCTCGAGTGCGCCCTTCGGCCATTCGCTGCCGTACTTGTCGAGGTAGCGCTTTTGCGCGAAGACACGGAAGGCGTTCACGTCGGGCACGTAGACCTTCTTTCCTTCGGCCTTCAGCGTCGCAATGACATCTCGCTCCTGGCCCTCGAACTTGACGGTGTAGTCGTCGATCGCCTTTTCCGCGGCGGCGCGAAAGCGCGTCTGCTGATCCGGCTTGAGGTCGTTCCAGGCCTTGGATGAGACGGTCATCACATCGAAGCCGACGACGTGCCCGGTCAGGACGAACTGTGTCGTCACCTCGTCGAACTTCATCAGCTTGCTCAGCAGCAGCGGGTTGTCCTGGCCGTCGATGGCCCCTGTCTGCAGCGCGGTATAGACCTCGGCGAACGCCACGGGCGTCGGGTTGACCCCGATCGATTCGCCGAGGAATTGCCAGAATTCGCCCGGCGGCATGCGCAGCTTGATGCCGGCCAGATCCGCCGGGGTCTTGATCGGGCGATCGGGCCGGAGGTTGACGTGGCGCGAGCCGAAGTAGACCGGTGTGATCACCTCGATGCCGAGTTGGTCGCGGGCCGTCTTGATGAAATCTCGGCCGACGTCGCTCTGGAACGTCTTCTTCAGGTGCGCCGCATCGCGGAACAGATAAGCCGAGGTCAGCAGCGACCAGGCCGGCAACTGCTTCGAGATGTCCTGCGGCGCGAGGTTGGCCATCTCGAGGTTGCCGCGCTGCAGGGCGACCAGCTCGGTGCCCTGCTTGAACATCGTGTTGCCCCAGAAGGGCTGCAGATCGAAGTCGCTCTTCATCGCGGCGCCGAACGCCTTGTAGGCTTCGGCACGCAGATCCTGCTCGGTGAAGGCCGTACTCAAGCGCATCTTCATGGCGCCCTGCGCCCGCAGGGCCGGCGCGGCGGCAAGAGCCATCGCCGTGGCACTGCCTTGCAGAAGGGTGCGGCGCGAAATCGTCGTCATGGCTCGTCTCCTAGGTGGTCCGGGATCGCCCGGCAAGTGCCGGCACGATTATTCGACGATATCCATTTCATCGAAGGATATCAATTAGCTCCAATCATCATCGATCAGTCCGATGTGACGTACCATGCACCATGGCCGCCGGCCCCGACCGGCGGGGCTCAAGGACGGAAAGGCGATGCTGGACGACGCTCGGCAGACGGAGACGGTCGGGGAGAAGACCTACCAGCGCATCCGCGCGGACATCGTCTGCGGGCGGCTGCCGCCGGGCGAAAGGCTCACGCTCGACCGGATGCGTGAAGCCTACGAGGCCAGCGTCGGCACGGTACGCGAGAACCTGAACCGGCTGTCATCGGAAGGCCTGATCGTCGCCGAGGGTTCGCGCGGCTTTCAGGTGACGCCGATCTCCGCCGCCAACCTGCGTGAGGTCGCTGACATGCGCTGCCTCCTCGAGGCGCACGCGCTGCGACAGTCATTCGAGGTCGGCGACATGGAGTGGGAGGGCGACGTCGTCGCCGCCCATCACAAACTGGCCTCGCTCGAACGCCGCATGAAGGCGGGCGAGCGCACGCAGGCGCAGGCCTGGAAGAACTACGACCGCGAGTTCCATCGCGCCCTCATATCGGCTTGCGGCTCGCGAGTCCTGCTCGAGATGCACGCCGTCATCTATGACCGCTATCTGCGCTATCAGATGGTGGCGGCGGTCTACCGCGGCGACGTTGCCGCCGGCGAACATCGGCGCCTGCTCGACTGCGCCCTCAGGCGTGACTGGAAGGGCGCGCAGACCACCCTCGAAAAGCACGTGCACGATTGCGTGACGCACATGATCGACAAGCGCCTGGTCGCTTGATCAGGCGAGCGTGAGCGATACCGAACCGGCCGGCGGCACAAAGGGTAATCCCCAGCCCTTCGCGTCGTTCTTGGGTTGCGATTCAGGTTCATACATGGATAGCATGTTCGTATATGAACCTATCGACACCTCTGGTCTCGATGCGCGACATCAGCAAGGCGTTCGCCGGCGTGCGTGCGCTCGACCATTGCCGGTTCGAGCTGATGCCCGGCGAAGTTCATGCGCTGATGGGCGAGAACGGGGCGGGCAAATCCACGCTGATGAAGGTGCTGGCCGCCGTCTACACCAAGGACGCGGGCGAGGTCCTCGTCGACGGCAAGCCGGTCGAACCGCGCTCGCCGCGCGAGGCACAGGCGCTGGGCATCGGCATCATTCACCAGGAACTCAACCTGATGCGCCACCTGACGGCGGCGCAGAACATCTTCATCGGGCGCGAGCCGCGCAGCCGACTGCGCTTGCTGCTCGATGAGGAGGCGCTGAATGCGAACGCACAACGCATCTTCGAGCGCCTGAACCTCGCACTCGACCCGCGCACGCCGGTGGGTGAACTCACCGTCGCGAAGCAGCAGATGGTGGAGATTGCCAAGGCACTGTCCTTCGACTCGCGCGTGCTCATCATGGACGAGCCCACCGCGGCGCTCAATGACCGCGAGATCGCCGAGCTGTTTCGGCTCATCGGGCAGCTCAAGCAGCATGGCGTGGGCATCGTCTACATCTCGCACAAGATGGATGAGCTCAAGCGCATCTCCGACCGCGTGACCGTCATGCGCGACGGGCGCACCATCGCCACGATGCCGACGGCCGGCACGCCGGTCGAGACCGTGATCTCGATGATGGTGGGCCGCACGCTCGAGGCGATGGCGCCGCGCCAGCCCGCAAGCGCGCAACGCGAGGTGGCGCTCGCGGTGACGGGGCTGCGGCAGGGCGGCGTGCTCAAGGACGTGAGCTTCGAGGTGCGCCGCGGCGAGATCGTCGGGCTTGCCGGCCTGATGGGCGCCGGCCGCACCGAGCTTGCACGCGCGGTCTTCGGCGCCGACCCGATCGACGCCGGCGAGGTCCGCGTGCATGGCGAGAAGGTGACGATCCGTTCGCCGAAGGACGCCGTGCGCCACGGCATCGGCTACCTCTCGGAAGATCGCAAGCTGTGCGGCCTCGCCACGGGTCTCGCCGTCGAGCCCAACATCACCCTGACCAGCGTCGAGCGCTTCGTGTCGTACGGCCTGTTCCTCGACGAGCGGGCGATGCGCAGTGCCGCGGCCGACTACGTGGAGCGCCTGGCGATCAAGACACCCTCGATCGACCAGCGCGTCGCCCTGCTCTCGGGCGGCAACCAGCAGAAGATCGTGATCGCGAAGTGGCTGCTGCGCGACTGCGACATCCTGTTCTTCGACGAGCCCACGCGCGGCATCGACGTGGGCGCCAAGGCCGAGATCTACAAGCTGCTCGACGCGCTGGCCGAGCAGGGCCGCGCGATCGTGATGATTTCGTCGGAGCTGCCCGAGATCCTGCGCATGAGCCACCGCGTGCTGGTCATGTGCGAAGGACGTCTCACCGGCGAGCTGTCCGCGTCGCAGGCGACACAG
>Ga0207687_10003792_pt1 | contig 10158 bp, 9 predicted proteins | sample KBSM54metaG_FD_184399 | JGI IMG/M metagenome (GOLD analysis project Ga0207687, IMG submission 184399) | Miscanthus rhizosphere microbial communities from Kellogg Biological Station, Michigan, USA - KBS M5-4 metaG (SPAdes) (version 2) | ecosystem: Host-associated > Plants > Roots > Rhizosphere >... | reverse complement strand
CGGGGCTGGAGGAGTCGGTGACCGGCGCCGGCCGCCGGGTCTCCGCCTCCCGCGACTCCCATGCCGGCGCCGCCCTCGATTCCGGCACCCACGCGATCGTCCCCGACTGGGAGCAGGAGACGCGCCACACGATGCCGCCGGTCCTGCGCGTCTTCGGCGCCGCCAGCAGCCTCGCTGTGGTGATCGACGGCAAGAACCGGCCCTTCGGCGTGCTCGACGTCCACGCCACCGAACCGCACCGCTTCAGCGCCAAGGACGTGCCCTTCGTGCAGGCGGCGGCCAACGTGCTCGCCGACGCGATCGAGCGCCACAACGCCGACCAGGCGCTGCGCTACCGCGTCCTCCACGACGCGTTGACGGGCTTGCCCAACCGCCTCAGCTTCGTCGACGCGCTCGGAGAGTCGCTCGCCAAAGCCGCCGTCTCCGGCTCCCCCGTCGGCATCCTCTTCCTCGACCTCGACCACTTCAAGCTGATCAACGACAGCCTCGGCCACCATGCCGGCGACGCCCTGCTGCGCGCGGTGGCGCCGCGCCTGCGCGCGCATCTGCGCCCGGGCGACGTCGTCGCCCGCTTCGGCGGCGACGAGTTCGGGATCCTGATCGACCGCCTCGCCGACGAAGGGGAGGCGGTGGCGATCGCCGACCGGGTCGCCACCGCCTTCGCCCAGCCGTTCACGATCGACGGCGTCGACCACTTCGTCACCGCCAGCATCGGCATCGCCGTCTCCGGGCCCGGGCAGGAGCGTCAGGTCAACGCCGAGCTGCTGATCCGCGACGCCGACGCGGCGATGTACCGGGCCAAGGAGAGCGGCCGCTCGCGCTGCGTCCTCTTCGACGCCGAGATGCGGGCCGGCGCGATGCGGCGGCTGGAGGTCGAACGGGAGCTGCGCCACGCCCTCGACCGCGACGAGCTCGCCCTCCACTACCAGCCGGTGGTCAACCTCCGCACGGGGGAAATCAGCGGCCTGGAGGCGCTGGTGCGCTGGCGCCATCCCGAGCGCGGCCTGCTCGACCCGGCGGAGTTCGTCTCGATCGCCGAGGACAGCGGCATGATCGAGTCGATCGGCAGGTGGGTCCAGGAGCGCGCCTGCCGTCAGGCGCTCGAGTGGCACCAGCTGCGGCCGGACGCGCGGCCGCTCGACGTCGCCGTCAACCTCTCCGCCCGCCAGGTCGCCAACCGCGACTTCGCGGCGACCGTCGAGGAGATCCTCGCCCGCACCGGCCTCGACCCCGTCAACCTCCGTCTCGAGGTCACCGAGAGCGTCCTCGTCGACGAGTCGGCGACGGCGATCTCCTCACTGGAGAAGCTGAACGAGATGGGGGTGCGGCTGGTGCTGGACGACTTCGGCACCGGCTACTCCTCGCTCGCCTACCTCAACCGTTTTCCCTTCCACGCGCTGAAGATCGACCGCTCCTTCGTCGAAGCCCTGGGGATCGAGCAGGAGGCGACCGCGATCGTCGAGGCGATCATCGGGATGGCGCGGGCGCTCTCGCTGGAGGTGATCGCCGAGGGAGTGGAGAGCGAGGTGCAGCTGTCGGAGCTGCAGCGCCTGTCCTGCGACTACGGGCAGGGGCACCTCTTCCAGGCGGCGATGCCCGAGCGCGAGGTGAGCCGGCTGATCGCCGAAGGCGCGCTCGGCTATTCGGGGATTTCGCCCGAGGGCAAGTAGGAGTTGTCGAGCAGTTCGCTCGTCTGCGGCAGCGATTGGATCAGGTCGTTGTCGCGCATCCAGCCGGCGAAGGTTTCCCACTCCTTCGGGTCCATGTAGCCGTAGGGCTGGTTCGCGGCTTCGGCGCCGAGCAGCGGCAGCGTCGCCTTCACCTCGGCCGCGGCCAGTTTCGGTTCCAGATCGGGGTTGGCTTCAGTGATCGCCTTGGTCGCCGCGCCCGGGTTTTCGACCGCCGCCTCGGTGCCGCGCTTCAGTGCGGCGAGGAAGAGGCGGAACTTCTGCGGGTCTTCTTCCAGGGTGTTGCGGTTGGCGACGAAGACGAGCTCGTCGTAGGTCGGGACCCCGAGCTTGTCGACCGGCGTCACCACCGGCGCTTTGCCGCGCTCGCGCAGGTCGACCCCCTCGACGTTGCTGTAGCCGCCGAGCATTGCCTGGGCGGAGCCGCCGACCAGGGCGGGGAGGAGTCCGAAGCCGACGTTGACGCTCTTGACGTCTTCGGGGGAGAGGTTGACGCGGGCGAGGATCGTCTTCAGGAAGGCGTCCTGGTAGGGGATGCCGGCGGTGGCAATCGTCTTGCCTTTGAGGTCGCCGACGCCTTTGATCCCGGACTGCTTCAGCCAGATCAGCGAGGTGAGCGGGCGGTTGACCAGCGCCCCGACGGCGACCACGTCGAGCCCCTGTTCGCGGGCCAGCGCGACCTCGGGCTCGTAGGAGATCGCCAGGTCGGTGCGGCCGGCGGCGACCTGCTTGACCGGCGCCGCCGGGTCGGAGGGCGCGTCGATGCTGACGTCGAGCCCGGCTTCTTCGAAGTAGCCGAGCTTCTGCGCCATGTAGATCCCGGCGTGGTCCGGGTTGGGGTAGAAGTCGAGGGTGAGGCTGAAGCTTTCGCGTTCGGCGCCGCCTTCCTCGCTCTTCGAGCCGCAGGCGGCGAGGGCGAGGGCGATCGTCAGTACGGCGACGGCGATCGCCGGAATCCGGAGGCGCGTCATCGCAGAAGTTCTATCGCCAACGGACGACGCGCCGCTCCGTGAGGGCGGTCAGGCCCATCAGTCCGAGCGCGATCGCCGAGAGGACGGCGACGGTGGCGAACTGGCGGGCGACCTCGAAGTTCGCCGCGTCGGACTGGATCAGGTGCCCGAGACCCGCGCTCGAACCGGCCCACTCGGCGAAGACGGCGCCGATCGGCGCGATCACCACGGCGATCTTGGCCCCCGTGAACACGTGCGGCAGGGCGGTGGGAGCTTCGACCCGCCGGAACAGCTGCCAGCGGGAGGCGTTGAGGCTGCGCATCATCTTCACCGCCTCCGGTTCGACCGACCGCAGGCCGTCGAGGGCGTTGATCGTGAGGGGGAAGAAACAGACCAGGGCGATGATCACGACCTTCGGCGCGATCCCGTAGCCGAACCAGACGGTGAGGATCGGGGCGATGACGAGGACCGGGATCGTCTGCGAGGCGACGATCAGCGGGTAGGAGGCGTCGCGGACCGCGCGCCATTGGTGCATCGCGACCGCGAAGCCGATGCCGACGGCGATCGCGGCGAGGATGCCGAAGACCATCTCCCGCAGCGTCACCCAGGCGTTTTCGGCGAGCAGGCTGCGGTTCTCCCAGAGCGACCGGGCGATTTCCGTCGGCGAAGGCACCAAATACGGTTCGAGGTTGAGCGCATCGGCGATCGCCCCGGTCGAGGCGGCGATCTGCCAGAGCCCGATCAGGGCTGCGAGCAGCGCCGCCGGCAGCAGCACCCGCCTCATCGCGACCCCTCCCGCAGCGCGTGCAGCGCCTCCTCGCGGGCGGCGACGAAGCCGGGATCGGTGACGGCCTCGTCGCGGTCCTCGGCGCGGCGCCCCGGCACGCTCAGCTCGGCGACGATCCGGGCGGGGCGGGCGGACAGAACCGCGACCCGGTCGCAGAGGTAGAGCGCCTCCTCGACGTCGTGGGTGACGAGGACGACGGTGCGGGGATCGGTCCGCAGCGCCGCGGCAAGCCACTCCTGCATCTCGGCCCGGGTGATCGCGTCGAGCGAGGCGAAGGGCTCGTCCAGGGCCAGCACCGGCTTGCCGGCGACCAGCGTGCGCAGGAAGGCGACCCGCTGCCGCATCCCGCCGGAGAGCTCGCTGGGTCGGGCTCCTTCGAAGCCGCCGAGGCCGAAGCGGTCGAAGAGCTCGGCGGCGGCGGCGCGGGCCGGCTCCCGCCGCATGCCCTGGTTGCGGAGGGCGAGGGCGGCGTTGTCGATCGCCGAGTACCAGGGGAGCAGCAGGTCGCGCTGGGGCATGAAGGCGCAGCGGGCGAGGCGCTCGGCGGCGGCGGCGCGGCCGCCGACCTCGATCGTGCCGCTGCTCTGCTCGCGCAGCCCGGAGATCAGCTCCAGCAGCGTCGACTTGCCGCAGCCGGAGGGCCCGACCAGGCCGACCACGCCGTGCGCGTCCACTACCAGGTCGAGGAAGTCGAGCGTGCGCAGCTCGCCGTAGGAGTGGCCGACCCCGCGCAGGAGGATGCCCCCCGCCGTCGTATCTGCGAGGGGCGGCGGATCGACGGTTTGAGATTTCCCAGTTTGGGGCTTGATCCTGGTATCCTGGCGCACTCCGCACTCCTGACCAAGAAGGTCAGGAAAGTCGAAATCAGGGTGGTGCGGAGCCCGAGGAATCAATATGGACCCGGCAATCGTCCTCTTCGGATTGGGCATCGGCGTACTCGTCGGCATGACCGGCATGGGCGGCGGCTCGCTGATGACCCCGCTGCTGATCCTGATCTTCGGGATCCAGCCGACGACGGCGATCGGCACCGACATCTTCTACTCGGCGGTGACCAAGACCGTCGGCGGTTGGCGCCACTTCCGGATGAAGACGGTGAACATGGAGCTGGTCCGCTGGCTCGCCACCGGCAGCGTCCCCGCCGCCATCGCCGGGGTCGCCCTCGTCTCCTACATCCAGGGCCAGGTCGGCGAAGACCGGCTCAACGAACTCGTCTACGCGGTCCTCGGCGGCACCCTCCTGATGGTCGGGATCATCACCCTGACCCGGGCGCTGATCCTCCGCAACCTGATCGACGAGCGCGACCGCTTCGACGTCGAGCGCCGCCACAAGGTCGCCGCGATCGTGATCGGCGCCACCACCGGCTTCGTCATCGGCATCACCTCCGCCGGCTCGGGCACGGTGATCGCGATCCTGCTGATCGCCGTCTACCGCCTGGCGCCGAAGAGGGTCGTCGGCACCGACGTCTTCCACGCGGCGATCCTGCTCTGGGCGGCCGGCATCGCCCACTGGGTCGGCGGCAACGTCGACTTCGTCCTCGCCGGCAACATCCTGATCGGCTCGGTCCCCGGCGTGGTGGTCGGGGCGGCGCTCTCGGACAGGGCGCCGCAGGGCTTCATCCGCTCCGCCCTCGGCGTCGTCCTCGTCGGCTCCGGGATCGTCACGATCCAGAAGGGCGATCCGAGCGTCTGGCCGATCGCCGCCGGGATCGCCGCGATCGGGCTCGGCCTGGTCCTCTACGCGCCGCACTGGCTCAACCGCCGCCGCGAGGCGCAGCGCCGCGAAGAGGCGGAGCTCGAGGCCCGGCAAGAGCTTGATCAGGCGCAGGCCCTCGGCCGCACCCTGCCCGCCGACTGATTTACTAGATAAATGCGAGTTTCCGCGAAGGCCGACTATGCGGTGCGGGCCGCTGCCGAGCTTGCGGCGGCCCAGAAGGAGGAGGCCCCGGTCAAGGGCGAGCGCCTGGCCGAGGCCCAGGACATTCCCCTGCAGTTCCTCGAGCACATCCTGCTCGAGCTCAAGCACCACGGCATCGTCCGCGCCCGCCGCGGCGCCAAGGGCGGCTACTGGCTGGCCCGGCCCGCCGACGAGGTGACGGTCGCCGAGATCGTCCGCGCCGTCGAGGGCCCGATCGCCCACGTCCAGTCGACCCCGCCGGAGGACATCGAATACCGCGGCAACGCCGAGCACCTGCAGCAGGTCTGGATCGCCGTCCGCGCCAGCCTCCGCACCGTGCTCGAGGAGGTCACCCTCGCCGACCTCGTCTCCGGCGAACTCCCCAGCGTCGTCGGCGAGCTCACCGCCACCCCCGACGCCTGGGTCGCCCGCTAGCGCATCCGACTTTGGCCCCACTGGGGTGTGGACAAAATCGGATGCGGCGTTATCGCACCGACTGGTCGACCTTGGCCGGCACCAGGTCGAAGTCGCGGCCTAGGCGGAGCTCGCTGTAGCGCTTGGTCCAGTCGTCGTTGATCTTGTCCGACTGCTTCTTCATCCGCGGCTCGAACTCGAAGCCCTCGGGGCAGGAAAGGCCCAGGCGCTCGAGCAGGTTGAGGGTGCTGGTCTCGTAGTCGGCGGCGAAGTTCTCGTAGAGGACGAGGATCGGCTTGATCCCGGAGTGCTCGAAGAAGGCGTCCCAGGAGGCCTCTTCGACCAGTAGCTGGTCGAGCAGGTGGTCGATCGCCCGGTAGTGGAAGCGTAGCTGCGGGCGGTGCTCCTCGATGAAGCTGCGGTAGGGGGGAGAGCCGTCCTCCTCGACCGAGCCGACCTTGGCGGCGGCGTCGTCCTCGCGCCAGGTCGCCGTCTGCACCGCCTTCCAGAGCGAGACCGCCTGCCGCACCTTGTTGGCGCGGACGACGCGGACGAAGGTGAGGTCGGGGAAGACCGTCGGCATCAGCTCGGCGAGCGGCACGTCGCGGTAGGCGGGGATGTTGCGCAGGAGGCTGACGAACTCGCCGAAGTAGCCCCACATCAGCTTCGCCCCGAAGACGCCGTTGTCGGTGGTGCCGGTCTCGAAGGCCCACTCGAGGTAGCGGTCGTAGGCAGCGCGGCTCCAGAGCGGCGAGCGGGGCTGGGGGTCGTTGCCGACGCTGCGCTCGCCGAGGTGGTCGCGGATCGAATGGTCCTCGACGCCGAGGAAGTATTCCTCCGGCCGGCGCGGGCGGCCGCTGTGGCGCAGCGCCTCGAAGTACTCCTCGGGGCGGCCGGCGACGCCGGTTTCCTCGAGCGCGTGGCAGACGAGGGTGCTGCCGCTGCGGGGGGTGGCGCAGACGAGATAGGAGCGATCGGGCTGCCCTTGGTAAGACATAGCTTCCTAACTATCCCTATCAACAAACAAATAAACAGGCTGCTCTCGATAACCTGGAAAGGGATGCTGCCACCGAACATCCTCTACATCCACTCCCACGACACCGGCCGCTTCGTCCAGCCCTACGGCTACCAGGTGCCGACTCCGAACATCCAGATGCTGGCCGACCAGGGGGTGCTGTTCCGCCAGGCCTTCTGCGCCGCGCCGACCTGCTCGGGCAGCCGCGCCAGCCTCCTCACCGGCCTCTACTGCCACAACAACGGCATGCTCGGGCTCGCCCACCGCGGCTGGAAGCTGAACGACTACGGGCAGCACTGGGTCCACACCCTGCGCAAGGTCGGCTACCGCTCGATCATGATCGGCGAACAGCACATCGCCGTCGACCCCGAGGTGATCGGCTACGACGAGGTCGTCCCGGTCGACTCCAGCCACGCCTCCTACGTGGCGCCGCTGTCGATCAAGGCGCTGAAGGAGGCGCCGCCCGAGCCGTGGTTCATGTCGGTCGGCTTCTTCGAGACCCACCGCGACTTCTCGGCCCCGACCTCGGTCCGCGACACGCTCTACTCGCAGCCGCCCGCCAACCTCCCCGACGAGGCGGTGAGCCGCCGCGACATGGCGGCGTTCAAGGCCAGCGCCCGCTCGCTCGACCAGGGCATCGGCGCCGTCCTCCACGCCCTGCACGACTTCGGCCTGGTCGACAACACTCTCGTCCTCTGCACGACCGACCATGGGATCGCCTTCCCCGGCGCCAAGGCGACCCTCTTCGACCGCGGTACCGGCGTGATGACGATCATGCGCGGGCCCGGCTTCGGCGGCGGCAAGGTGGTCGACGCCCCGGTCAGCCACCTCGACGTCTTCCCGACCCTCTGCGACCTCGCCGGCGCCGAGCACCCCGACTGGCTGCAGGGAACCTCGCTGATGCCGCTCGTGGAGGGGAAGGTCGAGAGGCTCCACGACGCGATCTTCACCGAGACGACCTACCACGCTGCCTACCAGCCTCACCGGGCGATCCGGACCGAGCGTTGGAAGTACATAAGGAGGTTTGACGAATACCCGCATCCGGTGCTGGCTAACTGCGACGACAGCGACACCAAGGACCTGCTGGTGAGGGCCGGGTGGGGCGACCAGCTGCTGCCCGAGGAGCAGCTCTACGACCTGGTGCTCGACCCTCAGGAGGGGAACAGCGTCGCCGAGGACCCCGCCAACGCCGAGGTGCTGGCGGAGCTGCGCGAGCGCCTCGAGGCCTGGATGCGCGAGACCGACGACCCGCTGCTGGAGGGCCCGGTGCCGCCGCCCGAGGGCGCGATCGTCAACGAGCAGTGGCAGGTCTCGCCCGACGACCCGGTGCGGATCGTCACGGCCGACTCCACGGCCGCTCCATCCAGGTGAGGCAGGTCCAGCCGGGGATCGGTTGACCCAGCGGGTCGCGGCTCTCGCCGTGGGCGAAGACCGAGAGCCCGCAGTTGTGCGAGCCGAGGTTCCAGATCCCGGCCGCCATCTCGGGCTCGAAGCGCTCGGCGAGGACCGAGTCGAGGAGGAAGAAGCGGGTGAAGATGCCGTGGGTGACGAGCAGCGGCAGCTCGCCGGCCTCGGCCGCCTCCAGCTCGGCCTTGAGCTGCCGGACCCGGGTGACCGCCTGCTCGAAGGTTTCCCCGGAGGTGAGCTCGCCGGTGTAGTCGATCTCCTCCGGCTCGAGGTCGAGCGCCGCGCCGACCGCCTGCGCGGTTTCCCGCGCCCGCCGCAGCGGGCTGCTGAGCAGGCGGGTGACGCCGAGCTCGCGCATCCCGGCCCCTGCCGCGTGCGCCTGCTCGACCCCCTTCTCGGTCAGGCGGTCGCCCTCGGAGCCCGGCGCCGGCTCGCCGCTGCGGGCGGCGTTGTGGACCGACTCGCCGTGGCGGAGGAAAAGAGCGCGGCTCATTCGGACGTTGGCGCGGCCCCGGCGACGACGTTGACGAAGTTCTCCAGGTGCTTGGTCGTCCAGCACTCGAAGGCACCGTCGCAGTGGCGCTCGTAGGCGGCCATCACCGAGTCGCCGTAGTTCCAGTAGAGCTTCGGCTCGGGGTTGAGCCAGAACAGGCGTCCAGCCTTCTCGGCGATCTGGGCGAAGACCTCGGCGTGCGGCTCGCGGCCGTTGGTGCGGGCGTCGCCGAGCACGATCACGGTCGAGCGCGGGTCGAGTTCTTCGGAGATCTCGGTCAGGAACTCGAGCCAGACGCGGCCGTAGTCGGTGTAGCCGGAGACGTCGGCGACGCCGCCCTCGCTGGAGATCCGCTGGGCGATCGTGGTGAAGTCGCGCTCGTGCTCGAAGACGTCGGTCACCTCGGAGATCCGCTCGATGAAGACGAAGCTGCGCAGCTTGCGGAAGGAGTCGTGGAGGGCGTGCAGGACCGAGAGGAAGAAGACGCTGGCCGAGGTGACCGAGGTGGAGACGTCGCAGAGGACGTAGATCTCCGGCCGCCGCGGCCGCTTCGGCCGGTAGCGCAGCCGCAGCGGCACGCCGCCGGTCTCCAGCGAGGCCCGCATCGTCCGCCTCACGTCGACGAACTGGCCCTTCTTGCGGCCGCGCTGCTCGTGCCCCAGCGTCGCCAGCCGCCGCTTCATCTGCGAGACGGCGCGGTGGACGGCGGCGAGGTCCTGGGTCGGGCTGGTCGGCAGCGCCCGGTCGAGCTCGGCCAGCGGCCGGGAGGGGGGCAGGGTCTCGGTCCGCTCGATCAGGTCGCGCTCGAGCTCGCGCCGCAGGTGGCGCTCGAAGCCGGTCAGCTGCTCGCGGTCGATCGGCGGCCGCTCGCTGCCGTCCTCGTTCGGCGGCTGCTGGCCGGCGGTGAGGCCGAGGGTGCGGCGGATCCGCTGCACGTCGACGCCGACCACGCCCGAGCCCTCGGCGCGGCCGAAGGCGGCGATCGCCAGCCGCGCCAGGTCGCGCATGCGGTCGTCGTCGCCGGCCTCCATCGCCTCGCGGATCGCCTCGCTCAGCTCGCTCATGTCGAAGCGCTCGCCTTCGCCGGCCGGCGGCGCCCCCTCCTGGTTCTCGGTCACCCCGCGCTGCACCGCCTCGGCCTCGGCGCTGCGGAAGAAGTAGCGCTCGAAGAGCAGCTCGAAGACGCGGCGGTCGTCCTGGGACTTGGCGATCGTCGCCGCCAGCGCCTCGCGGAAGTCCTCGCGCGAGGTCCAGTCGACCTCGCTCAGCGCCGCGAAGGCGTCGAGCAGCTCCGAGGTGCCGACCGCGACCCCCTCGCCGCGCAGCTCCTCGCAGAAGCCGAGCAGCTTCGCCGCCATCCCCGGCGGCCCGGCGTCAGCTTTCGGCCCGTAGGGGGTCGGCAAGTTTCACCCCGACCCGCTCGGCGACGAGGTCGATGTCGGTGCGGTGCTTGACGATGATCGACATCGACTGCCTGAAGGTCTCCTGGTCGATGTCCTCGGCGCCCATCA
>Ga0207687_10003791_pt1 | contig 10160 bp, 10 predicted proteins | sample KBSM54metaG_FD_184399 | JGI IMG/M metagenome (GOLD analysis project Ga0207687, IMG submission 184399) | Miscanthus rhizosphere microbial communities from Kellogg Biological Station, Michigan, USA - KBS M5-4 metaG (SPAdes) (version 2) | ecosystem: Host-associated > Plants > Roots > Rhizosphere >... | reverse complement strand
TTCCTCCTCCAGCCGCTCCACCGCGCTGCCGCAGGTGGGACACTTGCCGGCGACGAGCTGCGTATCCGGGACGAACACCTCGTCGACCGTGCAGTACCAGCCTTCGTACGATCCCTTGTAGATGAACCCGCGCTCTTTCACGCGGCGCCAGAGCTCCTGCGCCGCCTGAAAATGCCTCGGCTCCGTCGTCCTGATGAAATCGTCGTTCGAGATGTTCAGCAGCGGCGAGAGGTCGCGAAACTTCTGCGACGTCACATCGGCGAACGCCGGCGTGGGCACGCCGGCCTTTTTCGCGGCCCGTTCGACCTTCTGCCCGTGTTCGTCCGTGCCGGTCAGGAAGAAGACGTCGTCGCCCAGCAGCCGGTGCGCGCGTGCGGCGGCATCGGCCACCATGGTCGAATACGCGTGGCCGAGATGCGGCTCCGCGTTGATGTAGTAAATGGGCGTGGTGATGTAGAAGCGGCTCACGATGGACGCTCGAACGCTTTCACCGCCAGGGCCTGGACTTCCTTGACGGACAGGTTCTTCGTCGCGGCCAGGGCCGCGCAGTCCTCGAACTCGGGGACGGCGTTGACCAGGCGGCCGTCCCGCCAGGCGAGCTTGACCCTGACGGGTCCGACGGGTGTGTCCACGCTGACCATCTCGCGCTGCAGGCACTCGCGGTCGACTTCCGAGTATCGCAGCCCGATGGTGGTGGTCTCGTTGAAGATGATCGCGGACAGCCGCTCGCGGTGATCGGGCGGCGCGACGACTGTGAGCAGCGTTCCCGGCCGGTTCTTCTTCATCTGCGCGGCGACGTAAAACACCTCGAGCGCGCCCGCGGCATACAGACGATCCATGGCGACGCCGAACAACTGGGGGTTCATGTCGTCGATCTCGCACTCGATGACGACGACGCGCCCGGTTCCGGGCTGCCCGGCGGCCGCCGGGCGGCCGACGAACACGCGCAGGACGTTCGGCGTCGACGCAAAGTCGTGGTCCCCGGCGCCGTAGCCGACGTGCTCGACGGTCATCGCCGGCAGCGGACCGAATGCCGATGCGTAGGAGGACACGATCAGCGCGCCGGTCGGCGTCACGAGCTCCTTCTGGATGTCGCCGCTGTAGACGGGCGCGCCGCCGAGCAGCTTCACGGTGGCCGGCGCCGGCACGGGGAACAGGCCGTGCGCAGACTGCACCATGCCGCCGCCCACGTTGAGCGGCGACGCCACGATCCGATCCGCGCCGAACCACTCGAGGCCGAACACGGCCCCGACGATGTCGATGATGGAATCCACGGCGCCGACCTCGTGGAGGTGCACCTTCTCGACCGGCATCTGATGAATGGCCGCTTCGGCTTCCGCCAGGCGCTGGAAGAGGGCCTTCGCGCGGTCCCGGCCTGACGCGGACAGCGCCGACTTGTCGATCAGCGTGAAGATCTCGGGCAGGCTCCGGTGCGAATGTGCATGCGCATGGGCGTGACCGTGCTCGTGGGAGTGGTCGGCGTGGTGGTGAAGATCGTGGCCGTCATCGTGGTCGTGGACCGTGAACTTCGTGGCGGAGACGCCGGCGCGCAGCACGCGGGCCGCATGGACGTGATAGCCCGAGACGGCGAGCGTGCCGAGCGCGCCCTTCAGTTCGTCGAACGGCAGGCCGGCGTCGAGCAGGGCGCCGAGCACCATGTCGCCCGAGATGCCCGAGAAACAGTCGAAATACAGCAGCCGGCTCACAACCGTCCCATCTCCTTGAAGCTACAGTACCGCGCATCGCCCAGGATCACGTGATCCACCAGGTCGATTCCCATCAGCACACCCGCCGCCGCCAGCCTCCCCGTCAGCTCCACGTCGTCTGGGCTCGGGCTGGGATCGCCGGACGGATGATTGTGGAAGGCGACGACCGCGGCCGCCGATCCGAGCGCCGCCTCGCGGAACACGTCCCGTGGCTGCACCACCGTGGTGTTCAGCGTGCCGATGGCCAGGACCGTGGTCCTCAGCACGCGATATTTCGTGTCGAGCAGGACGACCCCGAACTGTTCGACCGGCCTGCCGCCGAAAGCCGGCATCAGATACGCCACCGTGTCGCGAGGCGTCAGCAGCTGCACGCGCGTCCGCGGGGCGTGCGTCAGCGTCCGCCGGCCCAGTTCGACCGCCGCCAGCAGTTGCGCGGCTCTGGCCGGGCCGATTCCCGATGCGCGCGCCAGATCCGCGGCGCTTGATCGGGACAACCCGTGCACGCCGTCGCGGGCGGCCAGCAGTTCGTTGGCGACTGCAAGCGCGTCCAGTTGCCGATGTCCGCTTCCCAGCACGAGGGCTACCAATTCGTTGTCGCCCAGCGCCGCCGCGCCGTGCGCCAGGAGCTTTTCCCTCGGGCGATCGTTGAGCGCAAGTTGCTTCATCGTACTACACGGTCTGGCAGGCCCGAAGGCCTGCACGACACCGTGTCAGAGAGGTGCAAGAAGCGCCGCAGCCGCGGGTCCGCGTGTTTCGCGAGAATTCGGTCGGAGGGAGGTGTCGCGTGCCGCGAAAAATGAAGCGATCGGGTGGTGGTGACCGCAAGAAAGTGCCAACCTAGTCGAGCAGCCACTCCCCTTCGCAGATGACCTCGGCCCAACCGGTCAGATAGACCGCCTCGTCCCGCCACTCGACGCGCTGAGAGCCGCCTGGAGCGACAACGGTGGCGTCGCGGGCAGCGCCGCCGAAGGCCGCGGCCGCAACCAGCGAGGCGCACGATCCGGTGCCCGACGACATCGTCGGGCCGACGCCGCGCTCCCAGATGAGAATCCTGACCCGGTCCGGCCGTTCCACGACGGCGAACTCGACGTTGGTCCGGTCGGGAAACAGCGCGTGCCGCTCGAGCGCGCTCCCTACCCGCCGAAAACGGTCTTCGTCCGGCAGCGGACCGAGGAGGATGCACTGCGGGTTGCCGAAGTTCAGGACCACGGCGTCCACGGTTTCGCCGGCCGTTTCCAGTCTGACCTGCCGCAGATCGGACGGCAGGCCCATTTCCGTCCGGAATGTCTGCCGGCTCCCGGCCCGTTCGAGTCGTACCGCTTGCTTGACGCCGCCTTCGGTCTCGATCGTCACGCTGCCGTTGACCGGTTTGCTGGCCTGCAGCAGCAGCGCCGCAAGCGCGCGCACGCCGTTTCCCGACACTTCGGCGCGGCCGCCGTCGGCGTTGAACAAGCGCATGACTGCGCCCCGCCCGGTGCGTTCGTACACGATCAAGCCGTCCGCCCCGACTCCCGCGTTGCGCTCGCAGATGCGGCGCGTGAGCGCCGGCAGGTCGACGCCGGCCACGGCGGCCTGCTCGACGTAGACGAAGTCGTTGCCGTACGCGTGAGCCTTCGCGAATCGAATCATCGCCGGTTACCAGTCACTTGCGGCAGAAGGCCAGCAGGTGCCAGCCGAAGCGCTGCACGAGCGACTTCGGCAGCGCGTTGAACGTCCCGACGAACACGCCGTTGTAGACGGCGCCCTTCCACCCGCCGTGCAGCCGGGACCGCACCGGAAACCGCTCCGGCACGATGCGGACCTCGCGAAACCCGGACACGAGTGCCTTGAACTCGCCGATGCTGAATTTCAGCAGCACCGGCGCATCGTCATGCTCGAGGCCGACCTTCATGACCTTGGAGAGCGCGTTCAGCCACGACACGCGGTTGTAGACCTGGAAGACTGCTTCGCCGCCGGGTTTCAGCACGCGCCGGCACTCCTCGACCAGCCGCTTCGGGTCAGCCGTGTACTGAACGACGCCGTGGGCGAACACGAGATCGAACGAATTGTCTTCAAACGGCAGGGCTTCGCCGTCGGCGACGCGAAAGTCCCCCGTCAGCCCCTGCTGTTCGAAATTGGCGCGCGCCAGGTCGATGGCCGACGAGGAGAGATCGACGCCGACGACGCTGGCGCCTCCCTTCGCGAAGCGCGCCAGGTCCACGCCGGCGCCGCAACCCACCTCGAGCACCCGGCGTCCGCGATAGCCGTCGAAGTTCACCAGGCGCAGCAGGTGATGCAGTTTCTCGAAATGGTACTGGTCGAGGTCGTCGAAGAATCCGCGCGAGCCGACCGGGTGCGTCGTGATCTCGAGATCGTGGATATGCTGGTTCCAGTACTCGCGGACGCGATCGATCGTCGGGATGTGCTGTGTGAGGGTCACCGGAGGCCACTATACTATCGCGGGTGGCTGAGACGATGACTCGGCAGGCCGGCCTCGGTCTGCTCACAGCTCGCACCTTCGACGTGCTCGTGGTCGGCGGCGGCGTCTACGGCCTGACCATCGCGTACGACTGCGCCCAGCGTGGTCTGTCGGCCGCGCTCATCGACCGTGGCGATTTCGGAAGCGGCGCCTCGTTCAACCACCTCCGGACGCTTCACGGGGGTCTCCGGTATCTGCAGACGCTTGATATCGGGCGGGCACGGGAGTCGCTGCGCGAACGGCGCACGTTCGCGCGGATCGCACCTGACGCCATCCGGCTCCAGCCCTTCGTTCTGCCGCTCGGCCACTCGCTCACCCGGGGGACCGTGGCGATGCGTGCCGGCTTCGCGCTGGACCGCCTCGTCGCGTTCGACCGGAATCAGGGCCTGCCGCCGGCACTCAGGGTTCCGGCCGGCGCCGTCCTCTCGCGCTCCGAGACTGTCCGGCGTTTTCCGAACCTCGACACGCCCGGATTGACCGGCGCGGCGATGTGGCACGACTACGTCAGCACGGAATCCGATCGGCTCACGCTGAGTTTCGGCCTGGCCGCCGTGGCTCATGGCGCGGTGCTGGTCAACTACGTGGCGGCCACGGCGCCGCGGCGCGACGGTGCCCGCGTCTCCGGCGTCCACGCGGCCGACGGACCGAGCGGGTCGGCGCTCGACATCGCCGCGCGGATCACGATCAACGCGGCGGGTGCGGGCGTCAACGGCTGGACGGGTGCGACCGGGGCCGACGCGATTCCCCTGATGAAGGCGATGAACCTCGTGACGCGGCGCGAGGCCGGCTACGTCGCGCTCGGCGCGCGGTCGAGGTCGGGACGCAATCTGTTCCAGGTGCCGTGGAGAAACCGCGTCCTGTTCGGAACCTGGGAGGCCGACGCGGGGGAACACGAAGCGGCCGTGACCGAGGCAGACGTCGCGGCCTTCATCGCCGAGATCAACCAGGCCTTTCCGTCAGGAGAACTGACGCGGGCCGGTGTCACCCTCGTGCATCGCGGCCTCGTGCCGCGCCACGAGCGCATCGACGATCGGATCGACGGGCTGATTACCGTCGCCGGCACCAAGTACACGACGGCGAGGGCCGTCGCGGAGCGCGTGACCAATCTGGTGTTCAAGAAGCTTGGCCGTGAGGTTGTTCCCTGCCGGACGGCGGCGGCGCCCCTGCCCTTCAAGGGCTCCGTCGATCTCATGGAGGCAGTCCGTGACGAGATGGTCGTGACGCTCGCCGACGCCGTGATCCGCCGGACGCCGATGGGGGCGCTCGGCTGTCCCGACGAAGCGGAACTGACGCAAGCGGCGGCGACCGTTGGCGCCGGCCTCGGGTGGTCTCCCGAGCGCATGCAGCAGGAGATCGCTGACGTCCGCCGCTTCTATTCTCAGATGTAGTGCAGGCCGTTAGGCCTGCGAGGGGTCGTTGACGCGTATGCATCAAACAGGCATACTGATGCATATGAGAACGACGCTCAACATCGACGACCGGTTGATGGCTGAGGCCACACGCCTCAGCGGCCTCTCCGAAAAGACCGCCGTCGTGCACAGCGGCCTGGAAGCCTTGATCGCGCGCGAGAGCGCCCGCCGGCTTGCAGCGCTCGGCGGATCGCAGAAGACGTTGAAGGCTCCTCGCAGGCGCCGGTCCACCTCGCGTCGACGCCGGGCATCCCGGACGCGTGGATGACCCTCGTCGATACGTCGGTGTGGGTGGATCATTTTCGCCACGGCAACCGGCGTCTTGAAGCGCTCCTGGTCGACGGCGAGGTGCTCTGCCACCCGTTCGTCATCGGCGAACTGGCGTGCGGGAACTTGAAAAGAAGGTCGGAGACGCTGGCCCTGCTGCGCGCCCTACCCGACGCGCCCATGGCTGACGCCGACGACCTGCTGACGTTCATCGAGCGTCACCGGCTGATGGGGGCTGGTCTTGGCTGGGTGGACGTGCATGTTCTGTCGTCGGTGTTGCTGGCCCACACTTACCTGTGGACGCTTGACCGTCCACTCGCCCGCGCCGCCGATCGATTGGGGTTGCTGGCACGGCAGGCCTGAAGGCCTGCACTACGACCGTCCCGCCTGGTGCTACGGAACCGTGAACGCGTTGAAAACGTAAGTGATGCCGCCGGTGAACCCGATGGACGGGTCGATCTCGGTTAATCCGAACACGACTGCGGCGTCCCACCGGACCGGACCGCGGGTGAAGCGGGCGCCGAACCGGAGCAATCCGCGGCTTTCGCTGCCCGGCAACGGACCGTCGCTGCGGAGATTCGCGCGGCCATTGACCTCGCCGACAATTTCCGCCGCCTGCGTCAGCGCGCGCGCCAGCGACACGCCGTAGGTCAGCACGTCATTCTGCCGCTGGCCGTTGGTGGGGTCGCCCAGGATCCCGCTGCCGATGTTGCCGGCAAGGCGGACGGACCGCATGGTCTTGGCCACGAGCAGCGACGCGTAGAAGTCGGTCGTGTCGAGACCGAGACCCGTCTCGTTCCGCGCGTTCGGCAGCTTGGTGGCGAAGCGGACGCCAAACGCCGGTCTCGACTCGCCTTCCGCGGCCACGCGGATCTTCATCCCGATGACGAAGTCGCTGACATCGTGCGTCGAGTCCCCCGTGACGGTCAGCAGCGACGAGAGCGGCGCCGGCCTGGTGCTGGTGATGGCCAGGTGGTTGTAGAAGCCGCCGTCGATCTGGACCTCGGCAATCGAGCTGACGCCGACGCTGATTCCGAGCGCCGGGATTCGAGTGAGGTTGCCCGAGAGGCCCGATACCGTGTATTCGACGTCGTGGCCGTAATCCAAGCCCGCCTCGAGCAGGACGCGCCCAGCGCCGATGGACTCGGGGTCTTCGGTGGTCAGCGGGCGCTGTTGCGCCGACGCGCTACGCGCGCAGGCCCAGGCCAGGATGAACGCCGACAGGAAGACCAGCCGGCCGCGACGGGACATCAAGATCCGGTGAGCACGGGACGCAGGCGCAGCGGCTCTGACAGCGAGGGGCCCCGCGCGACGGTCGCACGGAGATCGGCGGGCGGGTTGAGCCGCATGTCGAGCAGATGGCGCGGCGCGACGTTGCCCAGGGCCTTGAGCATGGAATTCTTGATCCCCGGATGTTCGCCCTCGAGGTCCATCAACAGCCGCTTGATCCGCTGACGCTGCAGGCTCATATCGCCGCACGCCGGGCAGCAGCAGCCGATGACTTCGAGCTCGCTCTCCTTCGCATAGGCGCGGGCTTCTTCCTCGCCCACGTACACGAGCGGCCGGATGACGACGTGCTTGCTGTTGTCGGAGACGAGCTTCGCGGGCATCGCCTTCAGCGCGCCGGCAAAGAACAAATTCAGCAGCAGCGTCTCGATGAAATCGTCCGCGTGATGGCCGAGCGCGATCTTGCTGGCGCCGACCTCGTCTGCGATCCGGTACAACACGCCGCGCCTCAGCCGCGCGCACAGCGAACACGGCGTCTGATCGGCGTCGAGGATGTCTTCGATGAGCTCGCCGATGCCGGTGTGCTCGATCCGGTATTCCCACCCGCGCGCCTCGCACGTGCGCGCGATCACATCGTGCTTGTATGCCTTGTAGCCGGAGTCCACGTTGACGGCGACGAGCGAGAAGCGAATCGGCGCGCGCTGGCGCAGCACGTCGAGCACCTGCAGCAGCGCCCAGCTGTCTTTGCCGCCCGACAGCCCGACCATCACCCGATCGCCGTCCTCGATCATCTGGTAGTCGGTGATCGCCCTGGTGGTCCGCTTCGCGATGCGTGACTCGAGCTCGCTTCGATACGCCATCGCCTGATTTTAGACGATTACGAGCCGCTTCACGGCCTCGGGCCAGGTCATGGCAGCGGCCTGCGCCCGCGCGGCGCGGCCCAGCCGTTCGGCCAGCCCGCGATCGTCCATCAGGCGCGCGAGCGCGGCTCCTACAGCGGACGGCGTCGGCTCGCACACCAATCCGCTGTGGTCGTGGCGCACCAGTTCGGCCGGGCCGCCGCTGTCCGAGCACGTCACGACGGCTTTTCCCGACGCGAACGCCTCGACCGTCACGAACCCGTAGTCTTCGCGCAGCGGCGCAAAGCAGACGGCGCGGCACTGTCCGAGGTGCCGCGTCAGCGCGTCCTCGTCCAGGCGGCCCGTGAAGGTGACGCGGCCGCCGACCCCCAGCGATTCCGCCAGCGCGTGCAGGTCCGCCAGGCCCTCACCCTCGCCGCCGACGACGACGCGAACATGGCGGGCCACGGGTTCCGCCAGCGCGCGGATCAGGAGGTCGAGCCGCTTGGTGGAGGTCAGCCGCGAGACGGCAAGGATGTAGTCGCCGTACTCGTCGCACCGGTATTCGCGCGGAGGAGGTGGCGGCCACAAGACGTCCGCCCGGACGCCCAGGTCGTCGAGCAGCCGGCGCTGGATCGTGTGCGACTGCGCGACGACTTGCGTCGTCCGGTATCGCAGCAGCCACCAGTCGGCGAGGTGGATCAGGGTCTTTCGGACGCGCTCCTTCACGCGCGCCTTCGCCGAGATCGAAGCGGCAAACTCAGGCCACAAGTCGTAGTACTCGCGCATGGTGTGGTTGAGCCAGCACACGTGCGCCGGGTGGCCGACGGCGTAGCTTGGATAGCGGAGGGAGATCACCTGGTCGAAGCGGGCAACGTCCAGCGACCAGTTCGCGCGATATGTGGCAAACGTCCGCCCGAAGCCGAAATCGGGCGTGACGACGAGATGCGCCTGGTGACCCTGCTCGCGAGCCGCCGCGACGAGTGAACGGGCGATGACGAGGTGCCCGCCCTCAGCGCCCGCCGGACTGGAAGTGACAACGGCGAGAACGGCCATCGAGAACTAGGAGCCGTCCCGGGAAAACCGACATCGAACCACAAAGCTCACGAAGCACACCAAGATCGGATCCGCTGCTTTGTGACCTTTGAGATCGGTGTGGTTCATGAAGTAGCCCGGGACGAGACGACTCTGGCCGGCACGCCGACCGCGACGGCGTGGTCCGGCACGGCCTCGCGCACGACCGCTCCGGCGCCGATCACGGCGTGGCTGCCGATTGTCACCCCATCGAGGACCTTCGCGCCCGCGCCCAGCCAGGCGCCCTCCCCGATCGCGACGCCGGAGGAGGTTCGCGTCTGGTCCAGGACGGATTTCGCAGGATCCGAGAAGTCGTGATCGCCGCCGATGACGTAGGCGTACGCCGCCATCAGGACACCGGCGCCGATCGTCACCCGGCTCGCCGAGAACACCTCGCAGTTGAAGCCGATGTTGGCGCCGGCCCCCAGCTCGATGTCGCCGTCCTTGCACGACAGGATGCTGTTGCGGCCGACGAACACGCCGTCGCCGATGTGGATGCCTCGGTTCGACTCCCCTTTCGCATCGAGCAGGCAGTTGTCGTCGATGACGACGTTGCTGCCGATGTGAATCTTGTGCGGGTGGCGCACCACGACGTTCTGCCCGAAGACGACGTTGCGCCCGCACGATCCCAGCAGCCAGGGATACAGCTGCTTGCGCAGCACGAGACCGAAGGCCCCGGGGCGCGCCTGCGCGATCATGACGACCAGCTCGTACTTGAGCAGGGCCGCGAGGCCGGGCCGGCCGACGACGAGGCTCGCGTACTTCTCGCGAGGCGACTTCGACGAGAACAGCTGGTCCTGGATCCTGGGGGGGCTAGAGCCAGCCATGTTCACGGTACCAGGCCAGCGTGCGGGCGATGCCGTCGCGCAGGCCAACGCGCGGCTCGTAGCCGATTTCGGTCCGGGCGCGGGTGATGTCGAACGCGCGACTCTTGGTGAAGAAGTCCACGCGGCGGCGGTAGATGGGCGGCTCGATGCCGAAGGGCACACAGACGGCCTCGCACGCCGCCCCCGCCATCCAGAACGGCCACACCGGCAGATGCAGCGACGGGGGGCGGACACCGGCTGCGCCGGCGATGAGCGTCATGAGCTCGACGAGCGTCGTGACCTCGCCGCCCGCGAGGATGTAGGTGCGGCCGGCGGCAGCGGGGTGTTCGCCGCACAGCCGGAACCCTTCGACC
>Ga0207687_10003790_pt1 | contig 10160 bp, 8 predicted proteins | sample KBSM54metaG_FD_184399 | JGI IMG/M metagenome (GOLD analysis project Ga0207687, IMG submission 184399) | Miscanthus rhizosphere microbial communities from Kellogg Biological Station, Michigan, USA - KBS M5-4 metaG (SPAdes) (version 2) | ecosystem: Host-associated > Plants > Roots > Rhizosphere >... | reverse complement strand
CCTCCACCGCCAGGGCGAGGTGCTGTCGGAGCTCCACGAGGACGACGCCACCCGCATTCGCGTCCGCCTCCCCGACCCCGACGTCAACCGCTACGTGGACTTCCTGGCGTGACGGCGTGACCGGGTTCACGCCCCCGCCCTACCCCTACGACCGCCTCGACCGGCTCAAGCCCCTGGCCGCCGGCCACGAGGGGGGCCTGGTCGACCTCTCGATCGGGACCCCGTGGGACCCCCCGCCGGCCGAGGTGGTGGCCGCCCTCGCCTCCTCGGGGACGGAGCGGGGCTACCCGTCGTCGGTGGGCACCCCCGCCTTCCGGGAGGCGGCCGCCGGCTGGATGCGGCGGCGCCTCGGCGTCGACGTGCCCGTGGCCGACATCGCCGTCTGCATCGGGACGAAAGAGCTGGTCACGGCCATGCCGCAGTGGCTCCGTCTCCGGGACCCGAGCCGGGACACGGTGCTCTACCCGGCCGTCTCCTACCCGTCCTACGAGATGGGGGCCGTCCTCGCCGGGTGCCGGGCGGTGGCGGTCGACGCCGAGGGCGGGCGCTTCGACGCCATCGACCCCGCCGACGCGGCCCGGGCCCTGTGCCTGTGGGTGAACACGCCCGGCAACCCGACGGGCGGCCTCACCGACCTGGGCGCGGCCGCGGCCTGGGGCCGGGCCCACGGGGTGCCGGTGCTGAGCGACGAGTGCTACGTCGAGTTCACGTGGGCCGACCGTCCCCGCACGATCCTCGAGCACGGTCCCGAGGGCGTGGTGGCCGTCCACTCCCTGTCGAAGCGGTCGAACCTGGCCGGGCTGCGGGCCGGGTTCTACGCCGGCGACGCCGACCTGGTGCACTACCTGTCGGAGGTGCGCAAGCACGCGGGGGCGATGGTGCCGGGGCCGGTGCAGGCCGCGGCCACCGTCGCCCTGGGCGACGACGCCCACGTCGACGCCCAGCGGGAGCGGTACGCGGCCCGGCTGGACATGTTCCGAGAGGTGTTGTCCGGGGTCGGGGCCAAAGCCGAGCCGCCGGCCGGTTCGTTCTATCTGTGGGCCGCCGCTCCCGGAGGCGACGCCTGGGGGCTCACCGCCTGGCTGGCCAAATGGGGCGGCGTCCTGGTGGCTCCGGGCGACCTCTATGGCGCGGGCGGGGAAGGCTGTGTACGGGTAGCCCTGGTCCAGCCGATGGAGCGGCTGCAGCTGGTGGCCGAGCGGCTGCGGCAGGCACCGGAGGCGGCGTTCACACCCGCCTGACGGGCGCGGCGGCGGCCACTCTTCGTGGTGGATCGTTGTGTGCCTTCGAAGGCGGGCGGTAGGGTTGCCCCATCGGATGGTGCTACGAGTTCGGCGTCCAGATTTGCCCCGGATGCAAGGCGGTCATGGTCGCCGGCGAGTCCTCCTGCACGTGCGCCGAGTGCGGCACCGAGTGCCGGGGGCTATTTCGGGGCTGCCAGGAGGTCTGGGACCGGGGCACCGCGTCCAAGAACCGTCCCGGGCTCCGCATCCGGACCGACCTGGCGCCCCCCGCAGCCGTCGCCGTCCAGGTCGCCCTCCCGGGTGCCGCCCGCCCCGTTACGACCGCCGACAGTGACCAGGCCATCCCCCAGCCGCCGCCGGCGGCGCCGGTCGCCCCGCCACCGGAGGTGCTCGTGTCCGAGAGCCAGGGCTCCCAATCCTCCGACCTGGCGCCCGACCGGGAGGGCGAGATCTCGGGCCGGCTGCGGGCGCTGGCGGCCAGCCCGGCCGACCCCGAGAGCCTCCGCCGAGGACTGCTGTTGGTGGCGGCCGAGGTCCAGTCGTGCGAGCAGTCCCTGCGCAAGGCGGCCGAGCAGACCGCCTCCGTTAGCAGCCGGCTGGCCACGCTGGAGGCCCGGGAGGAAGCGGTGGCGCGGGCGATGTCGGGCCTGGAGGCCTTGCGCCGGGAGTTCTCGTGGTTGACGGGGGAGGTGCAGGCGAGGGGAGATGCCCTGGCCCGGGCCGACGAGCGCCTGGCCCGGCTCGAGGCCGGGGGCGGGCCCGGTGACGTGCGGGGCGAGCTCGACCGGTACGCGGCCGAGACGTCGGGTGCGGCCGACTTCGCCGAGCTGGCCCGGGCCGCGCTGCGCAGCGGGCCGCTTGGAGGGCGCGGTGCGCAGCTGCACGACGATCTGGTGCGGGTGACCCAGGAGCTGCTCACCAGCCAGCAGTCCACGACGGCCCACCTGGCCGGGCGCACCGCCCCCCTCGAAGGCGCCCTCCACGAGCTGCGCCAGGAGCTCGACCGGGTCGCCGAGGACGGCGCCGCCACCGCCCACGCCCTCGACCAGCGCCTCCAGGGCGTCGAGACGCTGCAGAACGACCTCGACGGCGTCTACCGCGAGCTCGACCGCGTCTCCGGCCACATCTCGGGCGGCGACGGTGTGCTCGCCCAGCTGGCCGACCGGTTCCGGCCCCTCGAGGACGCGCTGCTGGTTACCCGGGAGGAGCTGCTCGAGGCCCGCGGCAGCCACCCGTCGGCGGCCGCCCGCCTCGACGATCTGGCCCGCCGGGCGGAGGCGCCCGACGAAGAGATCGTCCGCCGGTTCGAGGGCGTGGCCGCCGAGTTCGAGAGCGTCGCCCGCCGGGCCGACGCCTTCGACGACCAGGTCACCCGGCGGCTGGAGGGCGTGGCCGCCGAGCTGGCAGGCGTCGGCCGCCGCATCGACGTCGTGGGGGAGCGCATCGACCTCACCGACGAGCGGGTCGACACGATCGGCGAACGGGTCAACGCCATCGACGAGCGCATGGCCGCCCTGTCGGTGCTCACGTCCGACATCGAGGGGATGTACCGGGAGCTCGACCGGGTGGCCGAGCTCACCCTGTCCCGCGACAGCGCCCTGGCCCAGGTGGCCGACCGCACCACGCCCCTCGAGATCTCGGTGGCCAACCTGCGCCAGGAGCTAGACCGGCTGGCGGGGGAGGTGCTGGTCGGTCAGCAGGGAGCGCTGGCCGGCGTCGCCGCCCGCATCGACGAGGTCGCCGGGCGGGTCGATCCCCTGGAGCTGCTGGCCGACCGGGTGGCGGAGCTGGGCCACGAGCTGCGGCGAGTGTCGGAGGAGGCGGGCAGCGCCCAGCAGGCGGCCCTCGCCGCCACCACCGAGCAGCTCGGGCTGGCCGGGCGGCTGCGCATGCTGGAAGGGCTGCCGGCCGACATCGAGGGCATGTACCGCGACTTCGAGCGGGTGGCGGAGGCCACCGCCGCCCGCGACGACCGCCAGGGCGACGTGCACGAGCGCCAGGTCGCGGTCGACCGCGCCCTCGAGGAGCTCCGCACCGAGCTCGGGCGGGTGGCCAACCAGGGCCAGAGCACCGAGCTCGACCTGCGCCGGCGGCTGGCCAGCCTGGAGTCGCTCACCAGCGACCTCGACGCCCTCTACCGCGAGCTCGGGCGGGTCACCGCCCTGGCCACCGACCACGAGGACCGGTCGGCCGGCTTCGAGGCCACGGTGTCCGGCGTGCGCGACGCCCTCGACGAGGTCCGGGAGCGGATCGAGGACGAGCGCATCTACACCACCGAGCAGGTCACGGGCCTGTGGGCCCGGATGCGGGCGGTGGAGGGGGTGCCGGCCGACATCGACCGGGTGGCGAGCGAGATCGAGAAGCTGGCCGAGGCCGTGAGCCGAGCGGTGGGGGACTCCAACGAGGTGCTCGACGGCGTCGCCCGCCGGGTCCAGGCCCTGGAGGGACTGCCGGCCGACCTGGCCAGCGTCGACCGGGAGATCGAGGCCCTGGTGGCCACGGCCCGCGTCCGGGAGGAGCAGATCGCCGGCCTGCGCGACCAGCTGGATCCGCTGGCCACGGCGCTGGCCGACCTCCGGCACGAGATCGACCGGGTCCGCCACGACGCCGCCGCCACCGACGACGCCCGGCTGGCGGGGATCGACGACCGCCTCGAGCGGCTGGAGTCACTGCCGACGTCGGTCGACGCCGCGCTGCGCGACCTGACCCGGATGTCCGACGAGGTCACCGCCAACCACCAGGCGTCGCTGGCCAGCGCCAGCGTCCTCCTCCAGGACTTCAACGACCGGCTGCGGGCGCTGGAGGCCCTGCCCGCCGACATGGAGGGCCTCTACGCCGCCCTCTATCGGGTGGCCGAGTCGGTCAAGGCCCTCCGGGAGGACGCCAACACGTAGGTCCGGTCACAGCCGGGGGATCTCGTAGAGCGGTGACGGGTAGCCCTCGCTGGTGACGAAGAGGGCATCGTCGTCGAGGCGGTAGGCGATGGCCTCGCCCTGGGCCCGCCCGGGGAGGATCACCGGTGACGGGCGCTCGTCCCAGATCGAGTCGAAGTCGGCGCCGGGGCCGAGGGTGAGCTCGTAGCCGCCGACGGGGGTGCACACGGCCACCCGTCGCCCGTCGGGGGAGATGTCGGCCCCCGTGGCCAGCCCGAACAGGCCCAGGTTCAGGGTGCCGACCCGGGTGAGGGTGTCGCCCCCGGGTCGCACCCGGTAGACGCCGGTGTCGCTCGGGTCCTTCACGATCACGTAGATGGCGCCGGTGGTCGGGTGCACGGCCAGGCTCTCGGCGTCGTGGGGTCCGTCGTCGTAGTGGAGGTGGATGGCGGTGGCGGGGGCGGTGGTGCCGTCGACGACGCTCCTTTTGCCCGCCGGGGCCACCGTCGGCTCGACCACCCGGTACACGACGACGCCGGCGCGGCCCCGCACGTTGTCGCCGATGTCGCCCACGTACAGGTAGTGCTCGCCCGGTTGGGGCCCGGGACCGGCGGCGATGTCCTCCCAGTCGACGTTGGTGGCCCCGTCGACGGTCCAGCCGCCGCAGGAGCCACCGTCGGGCTCGACGCAGTAGAGCACGGGCGGGGTGTCGGAGTCGTCGTGGGTCCACAGCCGACCGGGGTTGCGGCGGGACGCGACCACCCCGCTGCTCTCCGCCACCCGCTCGTCGGTGATCTCGCCCCGCAGCACGGGCGGCCCGAAGGCGAGGCGGGCGGGAGCGGCGGTCGACGACGACGTGGCCCCGCCCGCGGTCGACGGCCCGGTCGACCGGCGGCAGGCGCCACCGCCGGCGGCCGCGCCCAGCGCCAGGGCCACGGCGACGACGAGGCGAAGACGGCGGCGGGGGCGGCGGCGGGGACCCATGGCCGGCCATCATGACCCCTTTGGGCGACCGGTAGGCTCGGCCGGTGGCCGACCTCCAGGCGCAGATCGCCGAGCTGTGGGAACGACGGGCGGAGCTTTCCCCCGCCGACACCGACGCCGCCGCCGTCGTGCACCAGGTCATCGACCTCCTGGATCGGGGCGAGGCCCGGGCGGCCGAGATCGACGAGGCCACCGGCGAGGTGGTGGTCCATGCCTGGCTGAAGCAGGCCATCCTGCTCCTCTTCCGCCTGTCGGAGATGCAGACGATCGAGCTCGGTCCCTTCGAGTACGCCGACCGCATCCCGCTCAAGAAGGGCTACGCCGCCAGCGGCGTGCGGGTGGTGCCGGGCGGGTCGGCCCGGTGGGGGTCGTTCCTCGACAAGGGCGTGGTGCTCATGCCCGGCTACGTCAACATCGGGGCCCGGGTGGGGGCCAACACCATGGTCGACACGTGGGCCACGGTGGGCTCGTGCGCCCAGGTGGGGGCGAACGTGCACCTCAGCGGGGGCGTCGGCATCGGGGGCGTGCTCGAACCGCCGCAGGCGGCGCCGGTGATGATCGGCGACGACTGCCTCATCGGCAGCCGGTGCATGGTGGTGCAGGGGGCCCGCGTCGGCCAGGGCTGCGTGCTGGGCGCGGGGCTGATCCTGTCCAACACCATCCCCGTCATCGACGCCGAGACGGGCGCGGAGCTGGGCCGGGGCATCGTGCCGCCGTGGTGCGTCGTGGTCACCGCCACCCGGCCCCGGAGGTTCGCCGGCGGCGAGTTCGGCCTCCCCTGCGCCCTTGTCATCAAGCACCTGCCCGAGGGCGCCCGCCACGACAAGGCCGCCCTCGAAGGCCTCCTCCGCCAGCACGGCGGGGCCGGCCTCTGATGCCGGCCACCGACCGGCCGACGTCCGACCTCATCGGGCTCACCGCCACCCTCGTCGACATCCCGTCGGTGAGCCACGACGAGCGGGCCATCACCGACCACCTGGCCGCCCGCCTGGCCGCCGCCCCCTGGCTCGACGTCACCCGGGTGGGCGACAACCTGGTGGCCCGCACGCTCGGGGGCCGGGCCCAGCGGCTGCTCATCGGCGGCCACACCGACACCGTCCCGCCCAACGACAACCAGCGGGCCCGCATCGAGGGCGACGTCCTGTGGGGACTGGGCTCGTGCGACATGAAGGGGGGCGTGGCGGTCATGCTCGAGCTCGCCCTCACCGTCCCCGAGCCGGCGATCGACGTGACCTACGTGTTCTACGAGTGCGAGGAGATCGACGATTCGTTCAACGGCGTCGAGCGCCTGTTCCGGGAGCGGCCCGACCTGCTGGTGGCCGACGCCGCCGTCCTGGCCGAGCCCACCGGCGCCCTGGTGGAGGCCGGCTGCCAGGGGACGCTGCGGGCCGTCGTCACCCAGACCGGCGTCCGGGCCCATTCCGCCCGGCCCTGGCTCGGGGTCAACGCCATCCACCGCCTGGGACCGGTGCTGACGGCGGTGGCCGCCTACGAGGGTCGCCACGTCGAGATCGACGGGTGCCAGTTCCTCGAGGCCCTCTCCGCGGTGCGCATCGAGGGAGGCGTCGCCGGCAACGTGGTGCCCGACCGGGCGACGGTGGCGCTCAACCACCGCTTCGCCCCCGACCGCAGCCCGGAGGAGGCCGAGGCCGCGGTGCGGGAGGTGGTGGGCGAGGTCGACGGCTTCGAGGTGGTGGACTGTGCAGTGGCCGCCGCTCCCGGCCTCACCCACCCCCTGCTGCGGTCCCTGGTCGACGCCAGCGGAGCCCCGCCCCGGGCCAAGCTGGGATGGACCGACGTGGCCCGTTTCGCGGCCCGCGGCGTCCCCGCCACCAACTTCGGGCCGGGCGATCCCAACGTCGCCCACGCGGCCGACGAGCGGGTGGACCGGGCCGAGTTGGAGAAGGTCCATGCGGTCCTCAAGTCTCTGCTGGGCTGAGCCGATGAACGGTGCGTGCCGTTCCGGTGGCTGGGGGGGATTGTCGGCGTCGTCATGGTGCTGGCGGGCATCGGCGCGTCCCCGGCCCAGGCCACCAACGACCCCTTCTTCGACCGGCAGTGGGCCCTCGAGCAGATCGGAGCGCCCCGCGCCTGGACCGTGACGCGGGGAGCGGGCGCGGTCATCGGCATCGTCGACTCGGGCGTGGAGGCCAGCCATCCCGACCTGGCCGGCAAGGTCGCCTTCACCGCCGACTGCTTCAACCGCCCGGCCTGCGTCGACGGCCCGGGCAACACCGACGCCGACGGCCACGGCACCCTCATCGCGGGGGTGGCGGCGGCCGGCACCGACAACGGCAAGGGCATCGCCGGCGTGGCCCCCGACGCCCGTCTGGTGGTGGCCAAGGTCCTCGGGCCGGGGGGTGCGGGGCGGGCGGAGGACATCAACCACGGCATCCGTTGGACCGTCGACCATGGGGCTCGGGTGGTCAACATCAGCCTGGGCGATCCCCAGGCGTTCACCTCGGCCAGCGGCTCGCCGTTGCGGGACGGCGTCGAGTACGCGTGGAGCAAGGGGGCGGTGCCGGTGCTGGCGGCCGGCAACTACGGCGGGCTCAGCAGCGAGAACTACGGGGCCCTCGACGCCCTGGTGGTGGGCGCCACCGACCGGACCGGGGCCCTGGCGTCCTATTCGAGCGGGATGGGCAACGCCAAGTGGGGACTGGTGGCCCCCGGCGGCTCGGGCGCCAGCGGGCCCGACAACAACATCATCTCCACCTCCACCGGCGCTGGCTACGCCTCGTCGGCGGGGACCTCGATGGCGGTGCCCCACGTGTCCGGCGCCCTCGCCCTGCTGCTGGCCCAGGGTCTGAGCCCGTCGGCCGCGGTGTCGAAGCTGCTGGCCACCCTCGACCGGGTGCCGTGCGGCGCCGGTTGCCAGGGCCGGCTGAACGTCGGCGTGGCGTCCGGCGCGGCCGCCGCCCCGCCGGCGACGAAGGCGCCCGCACCGCCGACGACCGCGGCCGCGGTGCAGGACACCGCGCCGCCGACCACGGCCGCCCCCCCGCCGCCCGACACCACCGTGGCGCCGGAGCCGCCGCCGACGACCACGACCGTCGCCCCGGCCGCCTCACGCGCCGCGCCGGCCCAGGCCGCGGGGCTGGCGGCCAGCGCCGCCCGCCCCTTGACCCGCCCGCCCGAGGTGAGCCCGCTGCTGACCAGCGTGGCGGTGGGCCTGGCCCTGGCCATGGCCGTCTCGGTGGCCGGGGTGTGGGCGCAGCGCCGCCTCGCCGCCGACACCCGCTTCCGGCGCTGACCGCGGCCGGGCGGTTCCTCAGACCCGGCGCATCACGGTGACGACCTTGCCGTAGATGGACACGTCGGCCGGGTCGAGCTCGATCGGCTCGAAGGCGGCGTTGGCCGGCAGGAGCACGACCTTGTCGCCCCGCCGGGTGTAGGTCTTGACCGTCGCCTCCTCGCCCGGGATGCCGGCCACCACCAGGTCGCCCTTGGCCGCCTCCTTCTGCTGGCGGGCCACCACGTAGTCGCCGGGCAGGATGCCGGCGTCGATCATCGACTCGCCCCGGACCCGCAGCATGAACACGGGCCCGTCGCCGGTCCAGTCGGCGGGGACGGGGAACGCCTCCTCCGCGTTCTCCTGGGCCAGGACGTCGGTGCCGGCGGCCACGTCGCCCACCAGGGGCACGTGGCGGACGGGGCGCTGCTCGATGGGCGTGGCCGAGTCGGCGTCGTAGCGGAGCTCGATGGCCCGGGGCTTGGTGGGGTCGCGCCGGAGGTAGCCGAGGCGCTGGAGCGTGGCCAGGTGGGCGTGGACGGTGGACGTGGAGGTGAGCCCCACCGCCTCGCCGATCTCGCGCACCGACGGGGGGTAGCCGTGGTCGCGGGTGTGGGTGACGATGTACTCGAGAATCCCCCGCTGGCGCTCGGTGAGTGCCGGATCGGTCACTGCGGACTCCTTCCCTCGTGTCGCACGCCGTCGGAGCAGACGAACGTGCGTTCGACCGGACTGTACCAGGGCCGGAAGACGAGTACAAACATCTGTTCGTTTCGATCTTGACGGGGAACAGGCGTTCGTGGTGTACTGCCGGAGTCCGAACGTACGTTCGTCACCCCCGAGACCCATCACCCGAGACGCAGGAGAGGTCCATGGTTGCGGTCCAGCACCGGCCCCGGTCGGTTCCCCGGCAGCGGGCGGCGTCGCCGTCGACGTCCACCGTCGCCGTCGCCCCGGTCCCGTGCGCGGTCCGCCCGCCGGCACCGTCGGTCGCCCGCCCCGCGGCCGGCAGCCGGGTTTCTCCCAGCACCTATCGCCGGCGGCAGGCCCTGGCCGCCGGCGCGGTCGCCGTCCTCTCGGCGGCGGCCTCGGTCGTGCTGGGCGCGCTCGGGGGCGGTCCCCTCACCGCCCCCGAGCGCCCGCTTCCCGTCGTGGCCGGCCAGGTCTACGAGGTCCAGCCGGGCGACACCTTCTGGGCCATCGCCCGCAGCCTCGACCCCGCCGGCGACCCCCGCCCGCTCGTCGACCGCCTGGTGGCCGAGCACGGCAGCCCCCTGCTCATCGTCGGCGAGCAGATCCGGCTCCCGGCGTCCCCCTGACCGGGCGGAAGGCTCAGGGCTCGGGTTCCTCCACCGGCCGGGGATCGTCGAGGGGCACACCCGGGGCGGGGTCGTTGCGCTCCTTGCGCACCTTGTGCGGCACCTGGAACAGGCGGAGCACGGTCACCAGCCCGATGCCGCCCACCATGTTCCCCAGGGCGGCCCACCCCGCGGTCTGGGCCCAGTCGGCGTAGCCGAACGGGGCGTGGCCGGTGTGGAGGGCCGAGAACATCAGCAGCGAGTTCACGATGGCGTGGTTGAGCTGGCCCCCGGCGAGGAGGAAGGCGCCGGTGATGGCCGGGATCACCTTCACCGCCGTCGAATCGGTGCTGTGTTGCATCCATGTCATCAGCGTGATCACCGCCCCGCCGATGACGGCCAGGGCCATGGCCCGCATGCCGATGCCGAGGTCGACGTAGTGGCTGCCGGCCTTGATGGCGGTGTCGGCCAGGTCGGGGTACCCCTGCCGGATCAGCCAGGTGAAGATCCAGCCGCCGGCCAGGTTGGC
>Ga0207687_10003784_pt1 | contig 10169 bp, 13 predicted proteins | sample KBSM54metaG_FD_184399 | JGI IMG/M metagenome (GOLD analysis project Ga0207687, IMG submission 184399) | Miscanthus rhizosphere microbial communities from Kellogg Biological Station, Michigan, USA - KBS M5-4 metaG (SPAdes) (version 2) | ecosystem: Host-associated > Plants > Roots > Rhizosphere >... | reverse complement strand
CTATCGCAATTACCAGAAGTTCCAGGCGGATTCCAAGATTGTCGAATAACTTCTATTTCCATGAGCGCACCAGCAGCCACAGGCTCATGGTCCAGGCGAACATCAACACTGCTCGCCGCGCGGTCTCCGCAGTCAGGCGCTGCACCGCGTGGGCGCCCCAGTAACCGCCGACCAGTGTGCAGATCAACATAGGAATGGCGACCCGCCAGACGACGATGCCCTTCGCGATGAACGCGGCCACGGCCAGCGTGTTCACGCCCGTAGCGCACCACATGCGTAGCCCCGCTGATTGCTGCACCCCAATGTTCGCTGTGATCAGAAATAGCACGATCATCAGAACGCCCATCCCGGCCCCAAAGTAGCCACCGTAAATCGATATCGCCAACGAGCCGGCATATAGCAGTCCGGTGTGACTCCGATCCGACGTGTGAGCGCTGGCGAAGCGGCGAAGTGAATCCGAAAAACTGAACACCAGCGACGCCCCGATCATCAGGTAGGGGACGATCTTGGCGAATCTTTCGCTCGAGGTGTGCAGCAACAGCTGGCTGCCGGCCACGCCGCCGGCCACGCTAATCAGCACAAGTATCCAAAAGAGTTTGCGTGAAACCGTCATCCCGCTGCGGTAAACCAAGGCCGATGCAATCCCGCCCGGCATGGTGATCACCGAGGAAGTGGCGTTCGCCATGATGGGATCGATTCCCGCGAACACCAGTGCGGGAAAGATCATGAACGTCCCGCCGCCGGCCAACGCGTTGGCGACACCGGCAGCGGTGGCGGCGGCCAGCAGGATGATCCAGGATAGCGGCGAGACGGGGTCCAGAATTCCCCATCCTAACGCAGGTACCCGAGAGTTAACATGAAGGCGTGCCGGAGAAAACATTCGATGACCCGCGGATCGCGCTCAACCGGATTTATACCAGGGGAGGCGATAAAGGCGAAACCGCGTTGGCGGGCGGGCAACGAGTTCCCAAGGACTCCGTGCGCATCGAAGCCTACGGCACCGTGGACGAGCTGAATGCGTTCATCGGGCTGGCTTGCGTAACTTGCGTCGAGGAAACCGGAAACGCCGGGCGGCTCGGCAAGCTGGGGCATATCCTTCGCAGGGTGCAGCACGAGCTCTTTAATCTGGGTTCCCAACTGGCGACGTTGCCCAAGGATCTGCATCCTAAACAGGCCCGGATCACCCCGGTCGAGATCGAACAACTGGAGCGCGAGATCGACGAGATGAATGCCGAACTGCCGGCGCTGCGCAGTTTCGTGCTGCCGGGAGGAACCAGGCTAAACGCCGAGCTGCATGCCGCACGGACCATCTGCCGGCGGGCGGAGCGATTGACCGTGGCCCTGGCCCGGGTGGAGGAAACCCCGCCCGACGCGGTTCGATACCTGAATCGCTTGAGCGATGCGCTCTTTGTGTGGAGCCGCTGGGTGAGCCACGTGTTGGGCGTGCCCGAAGTACTGTGGGAGCCGAATCGCGCCGCGTCGGGGCAAAAAGATTAGTCGGTCACGCTCCCTGGACAATCTGAGCCAGCGCCGCGAAGATGTCCGGGTGTTGAAAGATGAAGCCTGCACGTTGCGCGGCGTCGGGCAGGGCCCGCTGGCTGGCGAGCAGAACCTCGGACATCTCGCCGAACATCAATCTCAAAGCAAACGCAGGAACGGGAAAGATCGCCGGGCGATGCACAGCCTCCGCTAAACCCCGGGTAAAGTCCCGATTCGTCACCGGGAACGGCGAGGTCGCGTTGAACACTCCCCGCACGGTGGATTCCTTCAACAGGAAGACGATCAGCGCGACCAGATCCTCAATGTGGATCCACGACATCCACTGGTGTCCGCTGCCGAGTCGTCCCCCTAGACCCAGCCGGAACGGCGGAAGCATTCGCGCCAGCGCGCCTCCGTTCGGTCCCAGCACCATGCCGATCCTTAACCTCGTCACGCGAACACCGAAAGGTTCAGCGGCCTGTGCTTCTTCCTCCCACGCTGCGGCGACCCGCCCCAGGAAATCATCCGCGGGCGGTGCCGCTTCGATCAACACTTCGTCGCCGCGCGAGCCGTAGTATCCCACCGCCGACGCGCTGATCAGCACTTGTGGCGGCTGCTCACGCATGGCAGCCACCAGAGCCCGCGTTCCCTCCACGCGGCTGCGCATGATTCTTTCGCGCGCGGCTCCGGTCCAGCGCTGCGCAACGGGTTCGCCCGCTAAGTGGACGACTGCATTTACGCCTGCGAGTGCGCCGGGACGGAGCCCGCTATGTAAGGAAACCGCGCGTACGATGTGACCTGAGCTCCGGAGATTTTCGGCGACAGCGCGTCCGATAAATCCGGAGGCTCCGGTAATGGCGACGTTCATTTCATTTGTTGTACTACGGACACCCTGAACCTTTGAGCCTACACTGAACCGAAGATGAGAAGATAGTTTCGGAATGAACGGAGTCACCCGGGATCGATGGAGCGCTTCGCAACGGCTCGAGCTCCACTTCTGGAAGACGTGGACCCAGGCCGCCCCGTACCAGAATCTCGACGTGCCGAAGTACTGGGCCGAGGAGCTTCCGCGTTTCGGCTGTTCGCGGGATCTTTTCACGAGCAAGCGCGTGCTCGACATTGGCTGCGGTCCGGTGGGCCTGATCCATTTTCTCGATAACGCAGCGGAGCGCATCCGGATCGACCCTCTCTTGCTTCAATACGAATCGAGAATGACGCTGCAGGAGCCCCAATTGTCCCTGGCTGGATTGGGAGAATCGCTTCCGCTGGCGTCGGACTCGGTCGATATCGCCATTTGCTTCAATGCGATCGATCACATGCAGGACCCAGCAGCGGCACTTGCCGAAATCCGGCGGGTTCTGCGGCCAGGCGGAACTCTGTTGCTGATGATTCACAGCTTCCCGGCATGGGCCCGGCCGTTCTTTTGGATCGACCGGCTGCATCCCCACCATTGGACCGCTCCGGCATTCGTGGGCCAAGTCGCTCGCACATTCGATGTGCAGCGAAGTGAGACCGTGCGTCGCCGGTTTGAGGTCCCGGTTTCGAGATGGATCCTTCCCTCTTCCTGGAAGTACTTGGCTGGAAATTTCGTAGTCGCCAGTACTTACGTGCGCGCGAACAAATAGTTCCTAGCGCAATTTCCAGGCGTGTGGGGTATTATGGGAGCGGCCATGAATTCCGCCCGGCGGGGCGAGCTGATTGTGCCCCGTGGGCTTTTTTTAGGAGCACCCATGGAAAAGCAAGCGCAAAATATACAAGAATCATTCCTCAACAACGCGCGCAAAGACAAGACCTTCCTCACCATCTACCTGATGAGCGGCGTGAAGCTCTCGGGCAAGATCAAGAGCTTCGATAAGTACTCGGTCGTGCTCGAGACTAATAATCAGGAGCAGCTTATTTTTAAGCACGCGATTTCGACTGTCGTAGTTTCACGACCATTCCATTCTGGAGCACCTGGAGCGCATTCGAGCGCCGCAGTCGGTTCGCACGCCACTCCGGGAACTCCGGGCGAGCCTGCCAGTTAAGATCTGGAAGCGGAACAGCAGGAACCAGGCTTGGCCACGGAAATCGCCCTTTTAGTCGGCCTGAAGCTGAGTGGGCGCAAAGCACGTTCGGACGGCGGCACGACGGCCTCATTGATCAGCGCGGAAGAATCGCTCGAGGAACTTACCGTCCTGGCGGCAACTGCGGGCGCTAGCGTGGCGGATCGGTCCATCCAAACGTTGCAGCGCGCCAATGCGGCCACCCTGATCGGTTCGGGTAAAGTCGAAGAGCTAAAAACTCAGGTTCACTTTCACGATGCGTCGGTGGTGATCTTTGACCAGGAACTGACTCCGACGCAGCAGCGCAATTTAGAGAAAGCGCTGGACGTCAAGGTGCTCGACCGGACGCAGCTTATTCTGGACATCTTCGCGCGACGAGCACGAACCCGTGAAGGAAAGCTGCAAGTCGAGCTGGCTCAGTTGAATTATCTGCTGCCCCGATTAACCGGCCACGGCGCAGCGATGTCCCGGTTGGGCGGCGGAATCGGAACGCGCGGTCCCGGCGAAACCAAACTCGAAACCGACCGGCGGCGGATTCACCAACGCATCCAAGCCATCGAGCGCGGCCTGGAGCGTGTGCGCGGCGGCCGCACCACACAGCGGCAGCAGAGACAGGCAGTTCCTCTGGCGACGCTGGCCCTGGTGGGCTACACCAATGCCGGTAAATCGACATTGTTCAACCGGCTGACCGGAGCCGCCGTTCTGGCCGACGCCAAGATGTTCGCCACGCTCGATCCGACCGTACGGCACATCGTGCTGCCATCCAAGCGGCAGGTGCTGGTGAGCGATACAGTCGGATTTATTCGCAGTCTTCCGACCACGCTGATCCGGGCGTTCCGCGCCACCCTCGAAGAAGTGGTCGAATCCGAGCTGCTGCTTCATGTTGTGGACGCAAGTTCTGCATCGGCCGAGGAGCAGACCGCCCATGTCCTTGCCACTTTAAATGAAATTGGTGCGGGCGAGACGCCGCAGATCCTGGTGCTCAACAAGATTGACCTTGTTCCCGGCGAGCCGGACTCGGCGGCGTTGGCCCGACGAATTCTGGGCGATCCCGAGCATCAGCCTGCGGGAGCAGTGGCTATTTCAGCGGCAACCGGCCAAGGATTCGAGGAGTTGCTCCAAAAAATCGATCAGACTCTCTCGGTGGATCCCCTGGCGGAGTGTACGTTCCGCTTCCCCGTAGGTGAGGGTGGACCGCTGCATTTGCTGCATGAGCACGCTCGCGTCTTAAAGACGCGCTACGATGACGAATATTGTTACGTCGACGCGGTGGCACCGGCGTCTCTCCGTCGAAAATTAAGGGGGTATGCGCTGAGCGGGCGCTAGAGGTTATGATCGTTAGCATCGGATGAACCTGCCGAACCTACTGACGCTGCTGCGGATCTTTTTCGTGCCGCTACTGGTGGGCGCCTTGCTCGCGGATGGCTCCGGTTTGCGGCTGGTCCCGGTATCGCGAGAGTTGTTCGCGCTGGGGATCTTCTTGACCGCTGCGGCCACGGATCTCATGGATGGCTATCTCGCGCGGCGCTGGAAACAGGTAACCACCGTTGGCACACTGCTCGATCCTATTGCCGACAAATTGCTGATCTCAGCTGCGTTGATTTCCCTGGTCGAGATCCGGCTGGTTCCCGCCTGGATGGTGATCCTCATTATTGGCCGGGAATTCGCCGTGACTGGACTGCGGTCGATCGCCGCGTCCTCCGGCTACACCATCCACGCCAGCGACTTGGGAAAGACCAAGATGGTGACGCAGGTGGCCGCGATCGCGCTGGTGATCGGTGGCATCCGCTGGCCACAGCTGGCCGAATACGGGCAGTTCGCGATGTGGGCCGTGGTGGTTTTTGGCTTCGTTTCAGCCGCGGCTTATTTCGCTAAGTTCTGGCGCAAAGTGGATGAGGGGGTCAAGCTAAGACGCCGGCGGGAGTTGCTGCGATTCGAACGCCAACAGAAACGGGCGCAGGCGGCGACGGCTGGCAGCAGAGCGGCCGCACAACAGTAGTTTAGCTGGGCAGGTACGTCAGCAAAGTCGAATAAAACGATTTCACCAAGTCCGTGGCGTTCGCCTGGGCTTGGGCTTCATCCCGATTCACGACTGGAACCACCACTCGCACCAACGCCGTATCGGTACGATTTAGGCGAATGGCGTCTCGAATCACCCAGAATTTGGCTTTGTACTCGTCGGCGACCACACGGTCGCGAGACTGGTACCAGTACAGGACCAGGCTCCGTTGACTTCCGTAGGCAACTACGTACCGATTCACCGAGATGGGAGTGCCAAGGCCGACGTCGATAGGAATTTCACCCGAGGATAGCTTCACCCAGCCCGCCCCAGGCAAGCAATTCTTGGGCGAGTGGGGGGCTTTGCCATTACGTTGCGAGCGAAAGCTTGCCACAAAGAGGTTCGCGAGGCCGATCCCGGTCTTGGTGCAGTCCGGGTTCGTCGAATTACAGTAATCTCGATTCAGAATGTCGTCCGCCTTGAGAACATCCAGGACTTCCTGTTCAATGACACCGGTCTGCGCTAAGTTCCAGGAACCTAGCCTAGTGGGCATTCCTTCGAGTGGACGGCTGGGAGGAATGAATTCCGGACGGACGGCGCTATAGAGTAGCGCTGCCTGGAGCAGCAAGAGAGCGGTGACGATGCGCGCGGCACGAGAATTCAGAAACTTAAACAAAATCTTGCTCCTTCGTCCCATTGGGCATCGAGGGGAAGTGGGGTTCTGGACGCCAGCGGCGGTACAAGAAATTCAGCGACTGGTGGACCACCACCAAGATAACCAGCGCGACCACGAAGATCACCCACCCTTCCGCCTCGTGAAAGAATCCCTCTGCCAGCGCAGGGTTGATTTCGCTGAACACCCCGGTAAGAGTTACGCGGGCGGAGTTGGCGATGATCGCGATGGGAACAGTAGCAAACAGTAAGACCCAGCGCATCCACACCTTGCGGTCGAAAAAGTATGCGTAAACCTGAGAAAGAAATGTAAGGGACAGCAGGCTGCGAATTCCGCTGCAAGCTTCGGCTACCGATAGTTTTTGGCTAGCCAATTCCAGAATATTGCCGTCCCGGATGACCGGGATATTCAGTACTTCCAAGGACTTTTCCGCCACCCAGCTGGCAAATAGCTGCAGGGGGAAGGTGATCTGGTTGTAGACGACCGTCGGAAGCGGAATCATGAATGGTAGAAGCAGCAGCGGAAACGCCAGTTGGCGGACCACCGCGGTTCCGCCGAGAATGAGCAGCACTGCGACCAGCGAAAACAAAAAGGCGGTGCGCTGAAGAAACAATTCCGCGCCCAGCATTCCCAGGTAGGCCTGAAAGCCCGCCCAGGCCAGAAGGCCGATGCCCCACCAAGCGGGCTTCCATTCCATATTGAGGAGTTTCTCGCGCCGTTGCCACGCGATATATCCCGCGACCAAGGGAACAAAAAACCCATGACTTACATCGTCGTCAGTGCTCCACTGTTGGACCAGCTTGCTGAGAATTGGAAAGTAAACCCCGATCAGCAGGATGGTGAACCAAGCGACCGCACTCCAGGATATCGTGCGAGCCTTTACAGGAGCCTGCTCGGGTAGTTTGTCGGCAAGGGTGGCCATGTCAGCTCAGTTACAGCATACCGCGCTGGATCTGGGGAAAGGAACGTGTCCTAAGTACCGGTACCCGGTCCAAGGAGTTGCCTCACTTCGCCAGGTTTGAATCAGTGAATGGAGGCAGGAGGAGGTTCGTTTTCGGCCTTGATCCGATTCACGCTGCGCGTGACCAAACGGCGTGGGTCCAGCAAATGCTGGGGCCGGAAGCTGCGCTGAGACCAGCGGCAACCATCGTTGAATTCTACCCCCAGAAAATAGCCGATTTCGCGAAAAACGCAGTACTTCACTTTTCCAGTTAATTCACCGTTGGGATAAGAAATATGGAGGGCCGTACCCAGGGGAACCGGCCGGTCTACCTGTAAACATGCGCCCGAAAGGGAAATGTCTTCAAGGTTCGCGACACCGCGCCGGCTGCGCCCATTCGGATCTTTCCACTGAATATCGACCAGATCCGCGCACAGCATTCGGGGCTCAACTCGGCGATCCAACATAGTCTACTGTTGCTATCGGACAGGCGTTGGCGGTCGATTAGCTTCCGGGCCCGAAAAATCGCCCTAACACGCCTTAAGGCGACTCCCTACAGCCTTGTCGATTGGTACCATGTCTGGACAGGTTTGGCAAATGAAGGTGGAACTGGCCGAAGAAGCATCGAATCTGCGCACACGCCTGGGATTTCAAGGTGCAGGTTGGATTCGGTCGCTGTCGCCCTACGTTCTCGTGATCGGCGTCTTCGGGGTCTTGCTTCCGTGGCAGAAGGGCAGGGACTTTCTTGATTCCGTAATACTGGGAGCATATGCCTGCCTGGGCGTGGTCTTCGCCGCGCCAGTTGCCGCAGCGGAGTTCGAGAGATTCCCAACCGTTCAGAAAGCGCTGGCGCGTGTGTTGATTTCCGTCTTCTATGGCGAGCTGCTCGCCGCCGTGATGCTGGTACTGGGAATCGCCACGGTCTATGTATCGCGCGGAGTGAGGATCGTGGTCGGGCCGGATTTCCAGTCGCTTACGGAATGCGCAGTGTTGGGATTCACGCTTTCCTGGGCGGTCAGTGCGGTCGGCGTGTGGCTGTCTCTCAAAATCTCACCTCGCGCGGCTAAGACTGCGGTCCGGCTGGTGTTTGTCGCCTTGCTGGCGGCCTTTTACCTGCGGTCCGGGTGGCTTCCTGCCGTGGCTATACGTGGCGCGGGAATCGCCCTGCTGGCTTCCATCCTGCTCTGCGGAGCGCTGTGGTCGACTGTGGCATCGGGGAGCCGAAAAACGTGAACGATCTAGCTCTGCCCCACAAACAAGGAATACTTCTCCGTGTGGGCTTGTATATCCTGCTGGCGTGGATGGGCGTACTGGTTTTTGCCGTCCTGTTGTCTCCGGGCGGAATCCTGGTAACCGCGACTCTTTCGGCATTCGGGGCGGCGGCCGTGGCCAATGCCGTGGTCGTCCGAATTTACGAGCGCGGCCGGCTGGCGGACGTCGGATTGGGCTGGAGCCCGTACTCGGGACGCGAGTTCCTGATCGGGGCTGGGGCGGGAATTGCCTCTGCGGTTTGTGTGGTGCTAGTGCCGTTGGCGCTGCGAATGGCGAGATTCGAGCGAGACCCCGCAGTGGTGGAGCATCGCTGGGCCTCGTTCGCCTTTGACGGCCTGCTGCTTTTTTTTGGAGTAATGGGGGAAGAACTACTGTTTCGCGGGTATGCATTCCAGTTACTCATCCGCGCGGCTGGCCCATTTGCGACCATCCTGCCCACCAGCGTGATATTCGGAGTTATGCATTCGGGCAATAACGACGCGAACGCCCTCGGAATCATCAACACCGTAGCGTGGGGAATCCTGTTGGGGTATGCTGTGTGGCGGAGCGGGGCGTTATGGCTTGCCATAGGACTGCATTTCGGTTGGAATGTGACTCTTCCACTGCTCGGAAGTAATCTGAGCGGGTTTACAATGGGGGTGACAGGGTACACCCTGAAGTGGAACGTGGGCGTACTTTGGAGCGGCGGCGGCTATGGCGTGGAAGGCAGCGTGCTGACGACTCTAGTCGTAGTGGCGCTTTTTTTTGTGCTCCGCCGGCTAATTCCGCAGTCGAAGTGATTGAGATGGCTGTTTTCCGAATACCATCGCGAGTGCTTGTAGCTTTCATAGCGGTCGGGTGCCTGCACGGCGATACCAAGAAACTTAGTCAGGACCAGCGCGTGGAACTGGTGCGCGGTCTTGCTTCCGAATACGCTACAGCCAAAATCATCCTCCCCAACTCGCGCAAAGCTTTGCCGTTTGAAGAGAACGGAACCTGGGACAAGAAGAAATGGGACGATGCCGTCCGCAAAGACGGCCCTGCGGCGCGCGCCGGGGACATGGTGCAGATCACCAAGGTCGACGTTGACGATGACGCCATCACACTCCAATTGAACAACGGCCTCAAGGCAAAAGGCTCGTGGCGAGACAAAGTGCAAATCAGTATGGGTGGCGTAACCCCGGGCCAGAACAATCCGCAGGGGAATCAGCCCCACAACGGCACGGCCATCGTGATCAGATTCAAGGATTCCATTGGCGACGTAACCTCGGCCCAATTAAAGAAAATGCTCGCGCCAGTGCTCGATTTCGAGAAGCACAGCGCGTCGGAAAACTATATCGACACGCTGCCACCGGAGATCCAGCAAGCCATCAAGGAAAAGAAAGCTGCGGAAGGAATGGATCAGGAAGCCGTCATCATGGCCTTGGGGCGTCCTCTGCGCAAAACTCGCGAGACCAAGGATGACGTGGAGCAGGAGACTTGGCAGTTCGGCGAACCTCCGGGACGGGTGACCTTCGTGACGTTTGCCGGCACCAAAGTAATCCGCGTGCGCGATACCTACGCGCAAATGGGTGGCAGCGTGGCTCAGATCCCCAGCCCGGACCACTGAACCCAGGCGTTGAGGACGCCATTCAAGGAAACAAACCGATAGTTTGTTAATATGGGCACCGCCACTTTATGAGCGCCACTACTCTTTCAACCTTGCCTGTCAGCATTGAACGAGACCTGTTAGGCGATTTTGTCCACGTAGTCGAAGCGGCGGCCATCGCGTCCACTCGCACTATG
>Ga0207687_10003774_pt1 | contig 10180 bp, 8 predicted proteins | sample KBSM54metaG_FD_184399 | JGI IMG/M metagenome (GOLD analysis project Ga0207687, IMG submission 184399) | Miscanthus rhizosphere microbial communities from Kellogg Biological Station, Michigan, USA - KBS M5-4 metaG (SPAdes) (version 2) | ecosystem: Host-associated > Plants > Roots > Rhizosphere >... | reverse complement strand
GCGGCAACTGCGACCACAACTTCGCCAGACGCGGCAGCGGCAGGTCGATCGTCGCCGCCACTTCATCGAGCGAGGCGATCCCCATCAACGGAAAGAGCGAGATGGCGCTGCCGCCGTCGCCGTCGCCCAGGTTGAGCAGCAGTGCGGCGCGCTGCGGCGCCGGCAATGCGCACGTCTCCCGCCACAACGCGTCGAGCCGGCGGCGCGTCTCCAGCTGCGCCGCCTGACACTGGCGTTGATCGGCGACTTCGCTCGAGGCCACGTTGCTGCGTTCCTCGATCTTCCACGCCTCGGCGAGCGCGTCGACGACGTCATCGATGAGCAGCGGCCGTCCGGCAGCGGTCAACAGCGACTCGATCGCCTCCGCCGCGCGCGCCGGATCGTGATGCTGCCAGGCGGCCGGGATCTGACCGGCGGCGTCGCCGCTCTCCGGCCACGACGCGAGTGCGCAGGCCGGACCGGCGGCCGGCGCCGACGTCCGGAAACGCGCGTCGCGCTCCACGAGGTAGCGGATCCGTTGCTTCAGGCGCGTCCGCTCCGGGAAGTGGCTGCGCTGAAAATCATGAATCGCGTTGAACGTCATCCTCGCGGCGAAGTCGGCCACGCGATTGATGGCCTCATCGCGATCGAACGGGACGCGCTGCAGCCTGCGCAGCAGCCGCAGCACGACCGAGGAGGCGATGTCCTCGGCGTCCTGGGCGCGGAACATGCGGTCCGAGGCGCGCTGCCGCTGCACGATTCTCTGGATCACCGGCACGGCGTGCTTCGTCAGCACCGCTTCCACCGCGGCGCGGCGCTCGTCCTCCGAATCGCAGACGATCAACGGCCGCAGCAGCGGGTCGTTGACGGCCACAAGTTCATCGAGTTCGCGCTCGGTCATCGTCGTTACGGCTGTCGCGAATGCACTCAATCCGGTGCAGGGACGCCGGAAGCACGCACATATTAGCTTCCGGCAATACCACTCCCTTCTTTTCCGTCCTTGGAGCAAATCCAACTTGGGGAGAATCCAATGAAAAGGTCATCCGCAATTGCCCTCGCTTTCCTCGTAGCAATGAGCATTTCCTTCACAGCGTCAGCAACTCCGCACCAGCGCTACATCAAATCATTCCTCGGCTACACCTACTCCGACGGCAGCACGAGCTGCTGGGTCGTCATCGGCCCGCAGCCGCCGATGGAGGTGGTCGGCCAGGTCATCCGCGAGTGCGACGGCACGTGGACGAGCTGGGGCCGGACCAACTGCGATGATTATGAGATCGACCAGGAGGAGTGCGGTGCCAGCGCGTCGACCGGACAGGTTCAGGGCCGGGATCTCGCCTGTCCGGCGGAAAAGACGGACAGCGGAGTCGCGGCGGCGCGGGGCACGAAATGAGAAGGGCCATGGTACGAAACGCCCTTCTCGCTTCTCTCGTCATGATCCTCGGCGTTCCTGCCTCTCAGGCGGCATGCAAGGTCGAGGATCCGGTCTTTGCCAGCTACTATCGGATCAACGATCAGGAAGGCAATTTCAACGACTACGGCCGGATCCACTGGGACGCCGACTCGACGCCCTCCTGTGCACAGAAGGCGACTTGGGCACTGACCGCGAAGGTCAAGAGCACGGTGGACTACATTCCGCCCGCCGGCGCACAGCGGGAGTATCAGGACTGGCTGCGCGGCGCGCACATCGCTCTGATCTTCGCCGCCGCGCAGCGTCTCGGCGCGAACGGCTATGGCACGAAGGAGCTCGACACGCAGCTCAAACGCGCCGCGGATGACTATCAGTTCAACCTCGAGCGCAACGCCGATGGAACGATCGCCTGTAACAACATCGACGGCACGAACAGCTGCATCGATGACTACGCCGTGGCCGCATCGGGATACGCATGGATCGCGGCCTATAAATACCGCCGCAATCAATCCGACCCGGCCGTGGCCACGTTCCAGACGAAGGCGCGCCAGCAGATCGACAATTTCTTTCAGAACGTCTGCCGCATTCCGAGCGGCAACCCGACGGTGCTCTGCAAGGACTACAACCTCCAGCCTCCGACGGACAACGATCAGACCCTCAGCTTCAATCACGGACAACAGATGCCGCCCTATGGCTTCGGCCTCATGACCAGCATCGCCAGCGCCGTGCTCGGACTTGGCGCCTCGGGAGATACCTACTCGTTCACCGCGGCGCAGAAGAGCGTTGCCCGGGCGCTGATGCGCGAGATGCAGCAGCACGTCGACACCGCACCGGCCCCCGACGTGTTCGATTCGACCTGTGTCACCGTCAAACACGGCACCGACGGCAGCTACACCCTCGACTCCTCCGTTCCCAAATACTGCGGCGGACTGGGCACCGACCCATATCAACCGCAGATGTACGCGCTGAATGAGTTCTACACGAAGAAGATCGGCAATCTGCCGGTCGCTCCGTACATGTCGACGAATTTCTACAGCGGACACTTCAACACGTCATCGACCGGCATGAGCTTCTTCTCATTCTCCCGGCGCGAGACGTACGGCGAACATGGCTATGACTGGTGGCCATATCCCGGTCCGGAATGGATGCCGTTCGACAAGGACAACCCGATCGGCTTCCTCGAGCAGGTCAGCTCGACCGGGCTGGCACAGGGATGGACCTGCGACTGGGATGCGCCGTCCAAATCGATCGTGATCGACATCTACGCCGGCACGACGAAGGTGACGTCGGGCACCGTCCCGGTTCGCGCCGACTCGTTCAGCGAGAGCGCGATCAGGACCGAGTGCCGCGGCGGCGACTATCACCGCTTCTGGATTCAGCTGCCGACTTGGACGAAAGGCCAGGCGATCACGGCGTACGGCCTGGATTACACGTGGTTCGGCAATCTCAAGTTGTACTGCCTCACCGGCGACTGCACCTGGTAGATCCGTCTCCCCCTCTCCCCGAACGCGGGGAGAGGGTCACGTGGAACGGGTCGTTTGACCGCCACATTACGTCCTTGTCGAACAAAGGAGACCCAATGAAACGGACATTTGCCATCGGCTTTCTGTTGTTCATCTTTCTCGGCGTTGCCGCACCGCCCGCTTTCGCGTGGACCCAGGTCGCGGAGAAGCAGCTGGCGTATCAGCCCCAGGATGAAATCGAGCCGGCGCTGATTGCCTACACGAACTTCGGCGTCGAGTACGTCGCCTCCGTCTGGATGAACTTCGATCCCAACATCAACACTCCGTCCACACTTCACTACACGGCATGGACGGTAGGCGGAAACAGCCTGACGACGACAGGCACGATTCCAACGGTGGCAGGCTACTCGCGGTACGCCGACCCCGTACTTGTGAAGCATCCTACGCTGAACCGGATTTTTCTCGTCGCCGTGGCGAGAAACGATGCGCCCGATCCCATTGATCCCGACCTCACGGTCACGCGGACGGCGATCGTCGTCTGGTATTCGAATAATGCTGGATGGGATTGGTCATCAGGGCGCGTAGTGGCATCGGACAGCTACAGATCCGACTCGACGGCCATCGATCTCGACAAGCCGGTGGCGGCAACCGGCCCTGATGGCAGGTTATGGGTTTCTTATATCCGTGGCGTGGGGAACACAAACTATCTCCTGGTGAGAAATGGCACAGCCTCGGGTTCGCCGCTCACATGGAGCTGGAGCAGCGCTTCCACCGTGACTTCAGGCGCGCCTTCCGCGCCTCAGATTGCAGTCGACTCCAACGGTGACGTCTACGTTCTCGCGACGCGCAGCACTGGAAGCATCGGCTTCTGGCGTGATGACGCTCAGGACGCCAACGGAGTTTCATTTGCGGCGCTGCCGTTCATCCCGAACGTCGGCACGCTTTACCGGACTTCGCCTGCAAGCGACCTGAACGTGGGCTCCGGCGTAATCGTCCGCGCCGTCACGGTACCGATCATGAAGCTCGATCGGGCGCACAGACGGATCTCCGTCGTATGGCATGAAAGCAATGGAGCCGGCGCCACGAGACTACAGTACGCCGTCTGGCGCCTGGATACGGCCGTCTGGTCGAATGTGACGTTCGCCGCAGGCGGCGGCGTTCATCACATCAATGTCGGCCTCGACTACGACGCGGCAGGCAACGTCCTCGTAACGTGGTATCGGTTCGGCGGATCCTCGACCTACACGAATGCCGGTAAGTTCGTGACGTTTGATGCGAATCACAATCCGCAGTGGGTTTCCGATAACGCAATCACGAACCGGCTCGGGGACGCCGCCAATCTCACGGCCGACGGCACCGGGCGGCGATATATCGGCGAATATCACGAGGTTTCTTATACAAACAACAAGTTCTACGCGGCGCACATCGTCGCCGTTTTGCCATGGTCGGATCCATGGGTGTTCACGGTGTCGCAACCGTAATCCGCTTTGATCCGCGGCACAAATGGCTTCGTGTCATCCTGAGCCGCCTTTGCGGCTCAGGATGAGCCCTTCCTGTAGTGCGCTACGACTTCGTGTCCGCTCCCAGCGCGTTGATGCTGTCCTGCACTTCGACGCGCTCGGTCTGATTCCCCGCGGCGCTCATCGCCTTGTCGTACCACTCCATCGCCTTCGCCTTGTCGCCCTTCGCGGCCCAGGCGTCGCCGACGGCGTTCAATGCGCGCCACGACTTGGCGTCGCCGAGGGATGCGATCGCCTCGTCGTACTTCTTCTGGCCGATCAGGCGGTAGGCGTTCGACACGGTCGCCACTTCCGGCGTGACCAGCTTCTCGGCCTGCGCGCGGAGCGTCTTCGCCCCCTCGGCGTCGCCCTTCTTCTCGATGATGCGCGCCTTCAGGCGCAGCGCGCCCGCGTCGGGCTGCATCTCGATGGCGTGATTGACGTACTGCAGCGCCAGGTCTTCGTTGCCGTTGCGCAGCATGTAGCCCGCCGCCTGCACCCAGGCCGACGGCTGCCAATAGAGCTCGCTGCGCAGGTCGCGCTTGATCCCTTCGGCCACCAGCGTTTTCGTGTCCGCTTCCACCTTCACCGGCACGCGCGTCTTCTCCCAGCGCATGGAGAGCGTGACGCTGTTCTCCTTCGAGTCGTCGAACGTGAACGCCATCCGCTCCGTCATGTCGATCGGCTGCGGCGTGACTTTCACCCGAAGCAGGTCCTCGCTCTGGTCGTAGCTGTACGTCCCCCAGCCGCCGGTGAACTTGCTGAGGACCACCGTCCACTGCTGCTGCCCGGGGATGAGGAAGAGGCTGTACGTTCCGGCGGGGACGTCCTGGCCTTCGACCTTCACCGGCGTGGAGAAGGTGATCGACGTCGGCTGGTTCGCGCCGGCGCGCCAGAGCACGTCGTACGGCACGAGTCCGCCGAAGATCTTTCGATTGTTCACGGCCGGGCGGTGATACGAGACGCGGACGTCGGTCACGCCGACCGTCTCCTCGATGACCGCGCGCGGACTGGCCTGCGGGACCTTGATGCTCGGTTGTGCAAACAGCAGCGCGGCGTTGGCGCAGATGGACAGAAAGAGAGCGAGGCGAAGCACGCGACGATTCATAGTTCCTCCGATACGGGGATCGTAATCGGTGGAGGTCCGTCCGTTTGTTGCGCGGCTGTCAACTATCGATCACCAGCCGGGAAATCCACCCGGCCGCCGCCCGCCCCGCCCGGGGTACCCGCCCCGCCCGCCCGGTCCGCGGCCGCCGGCGCCGCGCATCCGCTCGCGGCGGCTCATGCGGATGGCGTCCTCGAGCGCCGACCACTGCTCGCGCGTCAGGATCACCCGCTCGGCGGCGAGAAGCCGCAGCTGGCGGCCGAAAATGTCGTCGCGCATGGTGCGGACGCGCTGGCCGGCGGCCATGATGGCGTCGTTCTCCGGCTTGTCGGATTCGAGCACCGTGCGGAGGTCGCGCTCGGCGACGCCGAGGTCGCGCTCGAGCTTCGCCAGCTCATCGCCCTGCTCCGTCTGCAGCTTGTCCAGAGCCGCGACCTGATCGGCCGTCGGCTTGACCCGATCGGCGATCTCGGCCTGACGCCACCAGTCGGACGGCGGCAGCAGCATGCCGGCGGCATTCTGCGCCGGCATCGAGTCGTCGGACATCGGCCGCCGTTGCGGCATGCCCCCATCGTCATCGTCGTAACCGGCGGAGGAGCAGGCGGCGAGGGCGAGGAAGCAGGCGAGGAGCACGAGTCGCTTCATGCCGTGCGGTACGACTCCCGTTTCGAAATGTTGAATGCGGCGGCGAGTCTTCGGGGCGATAGAATCGGAGATCTGGAGGCTCACTGAATGTCTCTCCTCATGCAGCGGAAAGGTCCGGCTCTGCCACTCCCTCGCCTCGACGGAAAGGAAGTTCTCGTCGGTCCGGATCCTTCGATTGCCAAGGTCAAGGGTGTCATGTTCGGCGGCCGGAAGCAGTTCCTGATGGACGTCGGCGGCGATGAAGTTTTCTATTCCGTGTTGGCCAAGCTCTCGCCCCGGTCGCTGCAATACACGCGCACACCGCTGGCCTCCAGCTGGTGCGAGTTCGAGTCGCTGATCGAGCTCGACCGCGCGATCTACGACACGCTGCACGGCAAGTATCCGAACGTCCTGGCCCTGATCGGCGCCGCCTCGGCGGAGCTCGGGATCGGCCGCGTCTACAAGTCGCTCGATACCGTCGAGCTGGTCAAGTACATGGAGAACATCGCCCTCTTCAACAGCCAGTACCAGAAGTTCGGCCGCGTGAAGTTCGAGAAGACCGCCGGCGGCGGAAAGATGGTCTACACCGACTACCCCGTCTACAGCCCGATCTACTGCGCCAGCGGCGCCGGCTACTTCCTCGAGTCGATCTTCCGCCACGGCGGGACGGAACCGAGCGTCGTTGAGACGAAGTGCCAGACGTTGGGGGATTCGTCGTGTACGTATGAGATGACCTGGAAATAGCTGTTGAGCTGTTGAGCGATTCAGCGATTGAGCCGCTCAACAGCTAAACAGCTCAATCGCTAAACAGCTCAAATGCTCTTCCACCAGTTCTACCTCCCCTGCCTCGCCCACGCCTCGTATCTCATCGGATCCAACGGCGAGTGCGCGATCGTTGATCCTCAGCGCGATGTCGATCAATACATCGCGGAGGCCGATCGGCGCGGCATGACGATCCGCTACATCATCGAGACGCATCTGCATGCGGATTTCGTCAGCGGACATCGCGAGCTGGCGGCGCGGACGGGGGCGGAGATCGTCTTCGGGGCGGCGGCGGACGCGCAGTTCGCTCATCGCGCGGTGAACGACGGCGATGTGCTGCAGGTGGGCGACGTCGAGCTGCGCGCGTTGGCCACTCCGGGACATACGCCGGAGAGCATTTCGTGGCTGATCGTCGAAGAAGGCAGGCCGCTGAAGGTGCTGACCGGCGACACGCTCTTCATCGGCGACGTCGGACGTCCCGATCTCGCCGGCGCGCGCGGCTTTACGTCGCAGCAGATGGCCGCGCAGCTCTACGACTCCCTGAATACGAAGCTCCTCACGCTGCCGGATGACGTCGAGGTCTGGCCGGCGCACGGCGCGGGGTCGGCGTGCGGGCGCAACATCTCGAAGGAGACGTCCTCCACGATCGGCGTGCAGCGGAAGACGAACTACGCGCTGCAGCCGATGTCGCGCCAGGAGTTCGTCAACATGATGACGACCGACGTGGCCGAGCCTCCGCCCTACTTTTCCCGCGACGCGGAGATCAATCGCCTCGGCGCGCGCCCGCTGGCCGACATCGAAGCGCCGGCGCTTTCGGCGCAGAACGTCCGCGAACGGATGCAGCACGGCGCCGTGATCCTCGACGTCCGCGAGAGCGACGCCTTCGCCGCCGGCCATCTCCCCGGCGCGATCAACATCGGCCTCGGCGGCCAGTACGCGTCGTGGGCCGGCACGCTGCTCTCGCCGGACGACCGCATCATCATCGTGGCCGATTCGGAAGAGCGCTCGCGCGAAGCGGGCATGCGCCTCGCGCGCGTCGGCATGGAGAACGTCGACGGCTGGCTCGAAGGTGGCGTCCTCGCGTGGAACGCCGCCGGCTTCGCGTGCGCGCAACTGCCGCAGATGTCGGTCGCCGAGCTGCATGAGGCGAAGAGCCGCGTGCTCGACGTGCGGCGTCCCGGCGAGTTCGCCGACGGTCACGTTCCGGACGCGATCAACATCCCGCTGAGCGAGCTGCCGCGCCGCATCGCCGAAGTCGGCGAGCCGTTCGCCGTGATCTGCGCGGGCGGCTATCGCTCATCCGCGGCCGCGTCGATCCTCGCGCGGCATGGTCTGCGGGTCGTGAACGTGGTGGGAGGGACGGGGGCGTGGATTCGCGAAGGCTACGAACTGAGTTATCGAGCGGTTGAGCGGTTGAGCGGTTGAGCGCTAAACAGCTCAACCGCTGAATTGCTCAACCGCTACACACCCGTGTCCTGAAGCGCGCCGTTGCGCCGCATCACGTGCCGCTCGAGCAGTGAGATCCGCGCCAGCAGCTCGGCCTGGCCGCGCAGCAACGCCTCGATCTCCATCTCCGCCTTGAGATTGACCTGGTAGTCGTTCTCGGCGAGGAGCTTGTCCTTCGACGACTGGCGGTTCTGGCTCATCATGATGATCGGCGCCTGCAGCGCGGCGACGGTGGAGAGCGCGAGGTTGAGCAGGATGAACGGATAGGGATCGAACGGCTGGCGCAGCAGCAGGATGTTCGATCCCATCCACACCACCATCATCGAAGCGAAGAGAATGATGAACGGCCACGAGCCGCCGAACGCCGCCACGCGGTCCGCCACGCGCTGACCGAACGTCAGCTGTTCTTCCGCTTCCTCCAGCACGTTGCGCGACACCTGCCGCGACATCAGCTCGTTGGTCTGCCGCATCCGCTCGCTCATCTCGGCGATGATGCGCAGCGCCGCCGCCGGATTCTTGTCGACGAAATCGACCATGTCGCGGCGGTCGAGCCGGATCAGGTGCGAGTCCTTGATCGCCGTCGCCGTCGCCGAGCGCGGCGCGCCGTCGAAGAGCGAGAGCTCGCCGAAGTACTGGCCCGGGAAGAGCGTGGCCAGGCAGACCTTGGCCTTCCCTTCGCCGTACGAGATCTCCACCGCGCCGTTCTGGATGATGAAGAGCGACGAGCCCTCCTCACCCTGATTGAAGATGATGCCGCCCGGCGCATAGTCGGCGGCCGTGAGCCGCTGGCTGAGCGAGGCGAGATCGTCGTCGGTCAGCGACTCGAACAACGCGATGTTGCCGAGGAGATCCTCATACGACATTCGGTGCGCAGGAATCGCTGGATCCATTGGTAAAGAGGATAACCGAGGAAAAGCTGTTGAGCTATTGAGCTGTTGAGCTATTGAGCTGCTCAAAAGCTAAACCGCTCAACCGCTCAACAGCTCTGCTCACCCTTCCCGCAACCGCTGCGCGTGCGCCGTCAACAGATCGCTCCGCGTCACGATCCCGATCAGCTTGCGCGGGCTCTCGCGCGCCACGACCGGGAGCCGCCCCACGTTCTCACGCACCATGTGATCGGCCGCTTCGCGCAGCGACATGTCGGCGAAGACGACCGACGGCCCGCGGGTGATCAGATCGCGCACGCGCGTCGACGGCGGCTTGCCGAGGAAGTCGCGGCGCGTGATGACGCCGATGAGATGCTGCTTCGCGTCGAGGACGGGGAAGCCCTGGTGCGTGTCGAGCACGGGTCCCGCGTCCGCCAGCAGCGAATCGGCGGGAAGCGTGACGACGTTCGTGGAGCAGGCGTCGGCCACGCGGATCTGATCGAGAAAATCGGCCGCGTACTCCGCCGGCACGCGCACGCCGCGGCGGGCGAGCTTCTCGGTCATGATCGTGTTGCGCATCAGCAGTGCGGAGACGAGGAAGCCGGTGGTGCATCCCGCCAGCAGCGGCAGGAGTCCCATCGGCTGCAGCGTGGTCTCGAAGGCGAACACCACCGAGGCCAGCAGCGCGCGCGACGCGCCGGCGAACATCGCCGCCATGCCGACCAGCGCGCAGATGCGCGGATCGATGCCGCTGTTCGGCATCTCCCGCGCGATCAGCTCACCCAGCATGACGCCGGTGGCGCCGCCGATGGTGAACAACGGCGCGAGCGTGCCGCCCGACGTTCCGCTGCCGAGGGAGATCGACCAGGAGATGAACTTCATCAGGCAGAGGAAGATCACCACCCGGCCCGCGAGATGGCCGTTGACCAGTCCCTCGATGTTGTCGTATCCGACACCGAGCGTGCGCGGCGCGAAGATGCCGACGGCGCCGACCACCAGGCCGCCGAGCGCCGGCCACCACATCCAGT
>Ga0207687_10003770_pt1 | contig 10186 bp, 8 predicted proteins | sample KBSM54metaG_FD_184399 | JGI IMG/M metagenome (GOLD analysis project Ga0207687, IMG submission 184399) | Miscanthus rhizosphere microbial communities from Kellogg Biological Station, Michigan, USA - KBS M5-4 metaG (SPAdes) (version 2) | ecosystem: Host-associated > Plants > Roots > Rhizosphere >... | reverse complement strand
CCGGCAGCGAACCCGTCCTCAATCAGCCACCTATAATGCCCCTGAAGCCGCAACGATCTCTAGCGTTGGCGCTGCGTCCGGGGCGATAGTGAGCGTGGGAGCGCTGTTGCAGGCGGCGATCATGGTCGGCCGGCTGCGGGCTGCGGCAGGTGAGCCAGATGCGACCAGATGCCGGGCAGGCGATGACCCTTCGGCTCCAGGTCTGGGTGGTGCTGCCGGCGGAGCGGCGGGCGGCGGCCGTGGCGCTGCTGGCGATGCTGGCGGCCCGGGCTGTGGCCGGCCCGGCAGGAGGCGGGCGTGATGAGCCTGGGCAGGTACCGGCTGTGCGGCCAGTTTCAGGAGAAGATCCGGTCTGAGCACCGGGACCGGGCCGCGGTGGTGTATGTCCGCCAGTCCAGCAGGCAGCAGGTCCTTGAGCATTCCGAATCGACGCGGCTGCAGTATGCGCTGGCTGAACGGGCGGCGGCGCTGGGCTGGGCGCGGTCGCGGATCGTGGTGATCGATGACGACCTGGGCGTGTCGGCCGCGACGGCAGATGCCCGGGTGGGCTTTGCCCGGCTGGTCACCGAGGTCACGATGGGACGTGTGGGCATCGTGCTGGGCATCGAGATGTCCCGGCTGGCGCGGACCGGGCGTGACTGGCATCAACTGCTGGAGCTGTGCTCGCTGTCCGGGGTGCTGCTGGCCGACCCGGACGGCGTCTACGATCCAGGGTTCTATAACGACCGGCTGCTGCTGGGGCTGAAGGGGACGATGAGCGAGGCAGAGCTGTACCTGATCCGGCAGCGGATGCTGTCGGGCAAGCTGGCCAAGGCCGAGCGCGGCGAGCTGGCGATCCCGCTGCCGATCGGGTACGTCCGCCGTCCGTCCGGCGAGGTCATCCTGGACCCGGACGAGCAGGCCCGGCACGTGGTCGGCCTGGTCTTCGCTGCCTTCGCCCGGCTGGGGACCCTCAACGGCGTGCTGCGCTACCTGGTCGGGCACCAGGTCCAGCTGCCGGTCCGGGCGCACAGCGGGCCGGCCAAGGGCGAGATCGAGTGGCGGCGCCCGAACCGGGAGACGCTGCAGATCATGCTGCACAACCCGGTCTATGCCGGGTATTACGCTTACGGCCGCCGCCAGGTCGAGCCCCGCAGGAAGATACCGGGCCGGCCCAGCACCGGGCGGATCGTGAAGGACAGCAGCGAATGGCTGGTCCTGCTGCCCGGCCGGATGCCGGCTTACATCACCGCGGAGCAGTACCAGGCCAACGTGGCGCGGATGGCCGCCAACCGGCAGACCGCGGCCACGCCGGGCGCACCGCGGGACGGCTCGGCGCTGCTGTCCGGGCTGCTGCGGTGCGGCAAGTGCGGCGGGCACCGCATGTCGGTGCGGTATCACACCCCGTCCAGCCGGGCTCCCGCCCACGGCTACGTGTGCGCTTTCGAGCAGGTCAATTACGGGACCGGCGGGAGCTGCCAGCACATCGCGGGGCCCGCCCTGGACGCCTATGTCACCGGGCAGGTGCTGCAGGCGGTGGCCCCTGCGGCCCTGGAGGTTTCCCTGGCCGCCGCGGCCCAGGCCGAGGGCGGGCGGGCCATGCTGGACAAGCTGTGGCGGCAGCGGATCGAACGCGCCCGCTACGCCGTCGGCCGGGCTCGCCGCCAATACCAGCTGGCCGAGCCGGAAAACCGGCTGGTGGCCCGGCAGCTAGAGACCGACTGGGAGGCCGCGCTCGCCGAAGCGGACCGGCTGCAGGCGGACTACCAGCGGTTCACCGAGGAACAGCCGACCGCACTCACCGCGGCCGAACGTGCCGCGATCCAGACCCTGGCCAGCGACCTGCCGCGGGTCTGGGATGCCCCGTCCACCACCTGGGCCGACCGCAAGGAGCTCTTGCGCATCCTGATTGAGAAGATCACCGTGACGGTCGCCGGGACCAGCGAGCTGGTCGACGTCACCATCACCTGGGCCGGCGGCCACCAGACCAGCGGGCAGGCTGTCCGCCCCGTCGGCCGCCTGGACCAGCTGTCGTACTATCCCGTCCTGCTCGCCCGCGTCACCGAGCTCGCCGGAGCCGGCCGCACTAACCAGCAGATCGCCGACGTCCTCAACGCCGAGGGATTCCGCCCGCCCAAGCGGACCAGCCGGTTCACCGGCGGGCAGGTCCGCACCCTGATCACCCAGCGCGGCATCCGCAACCGGAAGAAAGGCCGTCCCGCCGTGCTCACCAGCCTGCCACCCGGCCAATGGTCGGTCCCCGGCCTGTCCGCCGAGCTGGGCATGCCCACCGCCAGCATCTACAACTGGATCTACCGCGGCTGGATTACCGCCCGCCGCGCCCCCGGAACCAGGAACTGGATCATCACCGCCGATGATGAGCAGATGCGGCAGCTACGTGAACGCCGGGCACGCCCGCCGGGCTTCTACAGCCGCGCCCGCTGGGCACAGCCTGAACAGGAGCCCGCCACGGAACAAGGAACACAGCCATGAGAAAGCAGCGTGCCTTGACCGGTGCCAGCGGTGGCCAACCTCCACCGCCCAGCGGGATCCGGCCACCCGGATCAGGTCCTCATCGGTGGTGCCCGCGGGAGCGCAGCACAGGTAATAGGCCAGCTCTAGTTCGCCCCTGGCGTTGCGGGTCAGGGCGCGGCGCACCAGCAGCCACCGCGACCACCCGGGCGGAGTGGTGTCCTGGTGGCACGGCAGGGAGGCTACCGCCCAGTCGAACATCCGGGGGCCCTTCGCGCCCGCCCCGCAGCTGCGCCGTTTCCATGCCTGCTCCGGTGCCCGCGCGGCCAGCACGTCCGCGCGGGAGGTGCCGGCGCTGCCAGGGACCGCCTGGCTGCACGGCACGGCCACGACGTAGCCAGTCCGGCGCTGCTCCAGCCAGGACCGGAACTTGTGATCCTGGCCGTAGGCCTCATCGGCGGTCACCCAGGCCACGGGAACGCCGGCATCGATCGCCCGGCCGAGCATCCGCCGGGCGAGCTCAGCCTTGGTGGCGAACTCCACGTCATCCGGGACTCCCGCCTGGCGGCAGCGCTCCCGGTCCGCGATCCACGATTTCGGCAGGTACAGCTCGCGGTCAATCAGCGCGCGGCCCCTCCCGGTGACATAGGCGCAGAACACGCCCAGCTGGCAGTTCTCCACCCGCCCGGCCGTGCCGGAGTACTGCCGCTGCACCCCGGCCGACCGGGCGCCCTTCTTCAGGAACCCGGTCTCGTCCACTACCAGCACGCCGTCCGCCGAGCCGAGGTGCCCGGCGACATAGGCGCGCACGTCGTCGCGGACCCCGTCCGCGTCCCAGGCGGCCCGGTTGAGCAGCCGCTGCATCCCGTCCGGCGTCGCATCCCCGGCGGCCTCAGCCAGGGTCCACCCGTTCTTGCTGGCCAGCGGCGCCAGCAGGCCGCGCACGTACGCGCGGGCCCGCAGCCGCGGCTCGACCCGGAAGAACCGGGCGGCCACCAGCGCGAACAGGTCATCCAGCCCCGCGATCCACGCGGCCAGGTCATCATCATCTACAGACATGAGACCGGCATACCACGGCCACCAAGTATCACAAAGTGCTGCTGTAATACTAGTCAGTCGGGAAGCCCGAAGCTGCGCCTGCTCAGCACCTCTGCGCAGCACTCTGCCACGACGACTCCTGTTTCTACCAAGGCTCGTATCGTGGATGGACCGTCGGTTGGTTCACACTTCGGTCTTGACTTCCACACTACGCAGGCCCGTTCGCTGAGATTCCGCGCCGACGGCGCCGTCGCTGTTACATACCACGCCGTATGCCGGACGCTTCGCCGACCACGCCATGGTCGGTTGACCCAAAGCCGAAGCCCAGCCTCCTTCATGCCGGGTGTATCCTGTGCGGGACTTAGTCGACAATAAACTATGTGCCGGGAGACAGGATGGCCATCGAGCGCCTTCAGCAGTCCACAACGGCCGACGGCGCTCTACGTGCTGTGCGTAACGCCATCCTCGACGGAACGTTCCCTCCAGGCAGTCAGCTTCGTGAAGTCCATATTTCCACTGAGCTGGGCATTAGCCGGGCACCACTGCGTGAGGCGCTTCATCGCCTAGAGCAGGAAGGCCTAGTAGTGCGCATACCGTTCCGGGGCGCCTACGTCGCCGAGGTCAGCCCTAGGGTTGCGGCGGAAATCGCGGCTCTGCGTACCGTCCTCGAGCCGTACGCTGTCGAGTGCGCACTGCCGCACTTCGCGACTAGCGAGGGGCGAGAAGAACTAGTCGACGCGGTGAATGCGCTGAGCGCGCGCACTGCTGAAGGAGACCGGCCAGGCAGCATTGAGGCGCATCTGGCAGTGCACGGCTTGCTCTACCGTGCGTCAGGCAACCAGGTACTCTACGACGTTTGGAAGTCGTGGGAATCGCAATTGCGCCTGTTCCTGGCCATCGATCACCAGTCGTTCCCGCAGCTAAGCGGCCTTGCCGAATCGCACCGTGCCCTGCTGGGCGCGATTGAGTCTGGTGACATGGAGCAGATCCGGCGCGAGCTTGCCGACCACATCCACTCCAAGGTGCCCGAATCGGCGTCAGACGCGGAGGACGGCGTCCGCGAGGCCAGCTAGCCCGTACGATCCGCCGCCGGACAGTCACAGCTAACGAAGCGGAGCGCCGAAATCGGCCGCTCGCCTGACTAGTGGTCTGCCATGGCCCTGAAGGCGGCCCGGATATGTGCAAGACAAAGTTCGGCACGGCTTGACAGGTTCGCCGCCTTCAGGCAGTCTATTGTCGACAATCTTCATTTTGATTGGAGCCTCCGATGGGATCCCTTGACGGCAAGGTCGTACTGATCACTGGCGCAGCCGGCGGGATCGGACGTGCGACAGCCCGGCACTTGCACGATGTGGGCGCGGCCGTCGTCGCCACCGCGTCCAGCAGCTCTAGCGCCAAAGGGCTGGCCGACGAGTTCGACAGTAACCGGTGGGCAACGCGCGCCCTCGACGTCACGAACGAGCGGGACGTCGAGGGGGCTGTGGACTTCACCGTCACGAGGCACGGGCGGATGGACGGCATCGTCAACAACGCCGGCATCTTGCTGCCGAACGACGTGGTGTCGGCCACGGTGGATGAGTACGAGCGCACTTTCGATGTCAACGTCAAGGGCGTCTTCCTAGGATGCAAGTACGCGGTGCCAGCGCTGGTTGCTTCTGGCGGGGGTTCCATCGTCAACATCGGCTCGATCAACTCCCTCGCGGCTGAGAAGCAACTGACGCTGTACACGGCCAGCAAGGGCGCGGTACTGATGCTCACCAAGGCAGTCGCGCTTGACTTCGCGGACCGTGGCATCCGGGCCAATGCGGTCTGCCCTGCTTTCGTCGACACGCCGCTGAACGTGCCGCACTACACCAGGCTCGGCGGCCGGCAGGCGCTCGAGGACGCCCTCCCGGACTGGCAGCCGATCGGCCGGCCGATTGAGCCGGTCGAGATCGGCCAGTCTGTCGCGTTCCTGCTTTCCGACGCATCCCGCGCCATCACCGGCACATCGTTCGTCATCGACGGCGGCGTGCTCTGCAAGGCGTGACACCGGTACCGGGCGACGCGCTAAGCCAGCCCGGTCGGCGTGCATGTAATGATCACGCCGACAGCGCGCTGAGGAGACAAGCATGACCAATCGTGAGGACGAGGTAGCTGACGTAGTTGTCATCGGGTCGGGACCGTCGGGTGGCGTGGTTACCCATACGCTCGCGGCGCGGGGCTTCAGGGTTGTCTGCCTGGAACAGGGTGACTGGGTAAACCCCACCGACTATCCGGCCAACTATCCCGAGTGGGAACTGCTGATCCAGAAGCAGTGGGCTCACGACCCGAACGACCGGGGGCTGCCGGCCGATTACCCCCTCGACGTCTCCGATTCGGACATGTGGCCGGTTATGTTCAACGCCGTCGGCGGGTCAAGCATCTACTATGGCGCGGAATGGCCACGGCTTCTCCCGTCAGATTTCCGGGTTCGGACACTTGACGGAGTTGCCGACGACTGGCCTATCACCTATGCCGACCTGGCGCCTTATAACGACCGGATTGACGCATTCATCGGGGTATCTGGCCTGGGCGGTGACCCTGCTTATCCCGACGGCCTGGACTATCCCCTCCCGCCGCACCCGCTCGGCAAGGCCGGCCGCAAAGCTGCCGCGGGCATGAATGCGCTCGGCTGGCACTGGTGGCCAGGGACCAACGCCATCCCCAGCCAGAAATTCAAGGAGCTATCCCAGTGCGCTCGCTGGGGAACGTGCGAGTGGGGCTGCCCGGAAAGCTCGAAGGCTTCCGCCGACATCGCATTCTGGCCGCATGCCCTGCGGTCGGGCGCGACCTTGATCACCGGAGCCCGGGTACGCAAAATCGAAACCGGCAGTGACGGCAGGGCCGCCGGCGCCATCTGGATTGACCGTGACGGCGCTGAGCACCTGCAGCGAGCCCACGCCGTCGTAGTCTGCGCCAACGGCATCGGGACGCCGCGGCTGCTGCTGCTGTCGGCGTCGGCGCAGCACCCAGATGGCCTGGCGAATTCATCAGGCCTGGTCGGCAAGAACCTCATGCTGCATCCGAACTGCTCGGTGACCGGCTTTTACGACGAGAATCTGGAGAGCTGGCGGGGCCCGGCTGGACAGCTGATCCATTCGATGGAGTTCTACGACACGCGCGCCGGGCATGACTTCGTACGCGGCGCGAAGCTGCAGGCCCTGCCTACCCCTGGGCCGCTGAATGCCGTGGAGGTCCACCGCACATTGCCCTATGACCAGCTGTGGGGTGCTGCCATCCACGACGTCGCGCGGTCTCACGCCTGCGGCATCTTGTGGGCGGCCAACACCGAGGACCTGCCCGACGAGGCCAACACAGTCACGCTGGACCCGAGCCTGACGGACGGTGATGGCATACCAGCCCCCAAGATCCGCTACCGGATCAGCGAGAACACCCGTAAGCTCCTGCGCTTCGCAGTGGAACGGATGGAGGAGATCCACGCCGCCTCCGGCGCCGTCCGCACCTTCCCCGTCGAGCTGTGGATCGATCAGCCAGGCCATCTGCTGGGCACCGCCCGGATGGGCCACGATCCCGCCACGTCAGTCGTCGACTCCTACGGCCGGGCGCACGACGTGCCGAACCTGTTCCTCGCCGACGGCAGCATCTTCGTCACCAGCGGCTCGGCCAACCCAACGTGCACCATCTCAGCGCTCGCGCTGCGGGCAGCGGAGCATGTCGCGGCAACGGCGAAAGACCAGAAGGTGAGCGCATGACAACCAGCACTCCCGGCGGGCCGCCGTCCCGGCTGTCAGTTCCCCCGAAGTTCGCCGCCCCCCGTCCGCTGACCAGCGCTGAGGTGAGCGCTCTGCGGGCTATCGCCGACGTGCTCATCCCCGCCTCGGGCGATAACCCCGCGGCGACCAGCGAGCCAGATTTCGACGCCTGGCTTGTGCGTGCGGTTGACGCCCGCGCCGACGCCTTCGGCGCTATTACCGCCTTCCTCGGACAACTCGACGACGCTGCCGCCGGGGCGGTCGACCAGGCGCTGCGGGCGCTGCACGCCGAGCAGCCCGGGCAGTTCCAGGCGCTGTCGGCGGTGGTCGCGGGTGCCTGGCTGCTGACGTCGACGGTGCGGGACAGGATCGGCTACCCGGGGCAGCGACGCGATCCTGCCCGCTTCGAGGAAGCGGTTGACCAGATTTCCGGCGGCATACTCGACCCGGTCATCGCCCGCGGCCCCGTCTACACATCCGACGGCACAGATTAGGACACCACCGCCATGCGCTGGAGCAAGGTACTCAACGTCGTGGAATGCCACGCCGGAGGTGAGATCGGCAAGGTCGTCACCGGCGGCATCGGCGACGTACCCGGCGAGACCATGTTTGATAAGAAGATCTACCTCGAGCAGCACCTCGACGACATCCGCAAGCTGCTGCTGTTCGAGCCGCGCGGCGGCGTGGCGCACAGCGCCAACTTCATCCTCCCGTCCCGCCACCCTGAGGCACTGCTGGGCTACGTGATCGCCGAGTCGACCGAGTACCCGGCGATGTCCGGCAGCAACACCATCTGCACGGCCACCGTCCTGCTCGAGACCGGCATGGTCTCGATGAGCGAACCGGTCACCGAGCTAGTCCTGGAGGCACCCGCCGGCCTTATCCGGCTGCGATGCGAATGCAAGGACGGCAAGGTGACCGGGGTCCGGTTCACCAACCAGCCCGCCTTTGCCTACCATCTCAACGCGAAGATCGAGGTCCAGGGGCTTGGCACGGTCACCGTCGATGTCGCCTGGGGCGGCATGGCCTACGCGATCGTCAGCGCGCAGTCGCTCGGGTTCTCGCTGACCCCCGATGAGGGCCGGGACCTGTGCGTGCAAGGGCAGCTGATCAAGCACGCGGCAGCTGAGCAGCTCACCGCGGTCCATCCGGAGAATCCGTCGTTCCCGGGTATCACCCAGACCGAGTTCGCCGGGCCGGTCCGGCGCGAGGACGGCATCCTGACGTCCCGCAATGCCGTCGTGGTCTCTCCCGGTCGGCTGGACCGGTCTCCGTGCGGTACCGGGACCAGCGCCAGGCTGGCCGTCATGCATGCCCGCGGGCAGGTTTCCGTCGGCGAGAGGTTCGTCCACGAGTCGGTGATCGGCAGCCGCTTCCTCAGCAGCGTCGACGAGGTGACGAGCGTGGGACCCTATCAGGCGGTAGTGCCCAGTGTGACCGGGCAGGCGTGGATCACCGAGCTGTGCCAGGTGGGGTACGATCCGAGCGATCCTTTCCCGGCCGGGTACACGCTGTCAGATACGTGGCTTAGCGCGCTGTAGGACCGGCTGAACGGTGGCGCCGGCCGCGGCAAGCTGAGCGGCCGGCAATGGCCTAGGAGCGGTACAGCCCGATGGTGACGTCGCCTCCGCTGGGATCAACCGAGCTCAGCAGAGACCACGGGAGGCGGAAGACCCGGCCTGGTGAGGCGGGCCAGGGCAGCCTTCGCAAGCCGATGACCCGCCCGTCCTGGATGGCCGTGACACGCGGCATGCGGACGAGGTCGTCCGTCCATAGCAGCAGCCGCCGCCGGGATGGCGCCGGGTCGCCGGGCCGCAGCACCCCTGGAGCGACCCACCGGAACGGTTTCTGTGTGCGAAGACGGACCGCCCTTGCGTCCGGGCGCTGCCCGGCCAGCCAGGCCCTGACCTGATCCGCGACGTGCCGTCCGTCCAGCGCGGCAATGTCGGCGGTGTCTACAGGATGGAGCAGGTTGCCTGCGGCGAACGTTCCTGGCCGGCTGGTCCGCAGCGCGGTGTCGGTCAGCGGGCCCCCCGTTCCGGGGTCGAGATCGAGGCCGGCCAGCCGCGCCAGCTCGTGGTCCGGGATCCAGTCGCCGGTGAAGACCACGGTGTCGCATTCGACGACGCGGCGGTCACGGGTGTCCAGGTTCTCGATCTCGATTGCCTCGACTCGCGGGCGGCCCATTACGCGCACGACGCGGGTCCGGGCCGTCACGGGGACGCGCAAGGCGAGCTTGCCGCCGATGTTGAACGCCGCATACGACTCCGGTGATGGGTACTGAGTGGTCATAAGGACAGTCCGGGCACCGGCCTCGCGAAGGGTGACGACCGCTGACCAGCTCACGAGCTCGCCGCCGACGACGACCGCCCGCTGCCCGGGCACGCCATGATGCAGGTGAACCAGGTTCTGCAGCTGCCCGGTCGTGTACACCCCGCCCGGGCGGTCCCCGGGAATCAGCCGGGCCGTTCGCGGACGCTCGCGGGCGCCGGTAGCCAGCACGACCGCCTTCGCACGGACGACGAGGCGCCCCTGAGGACTGGTGACCTGCGCGTTTCCGTCCCCGTCCCATCCGGTGACCATGGCCTCGGTGTGAATGACCGCGCCAGCCGTTGCGGCCGCGCGGACGAGCCGCTGCGCGTAGGCGGGCCCGCTGATGACCCTTCTCATGTCCCTGATCCCGTAGCCGAGGTGGTCACTATGGCGCGGGATGCCGCCAGCTTGTTTCTCCCGGTCCAAGACGAGAACGTCGCCGTGAACACAGCCTGCAAGGTGGGCCGCGGCGGTCAGCCCGGCGGGACCGCCTCCGATGATGAGGACTTCTGGCGTGAGCATACGTGTGACGTCGGTCATGCCGGGATCTCCAGCGGGCCAGATGTTCCGTGAGCTTGGAATCTGCAGCGCTCGAACAGGGTGCCGACTTCGGCGGCGCAGAAGAAGCCCTGGCAACGGCCGTTCATGGC
>Ga0207687_10003768_pt1 | contig 10187 bp, 8 predicted proteins | sample KBSM54metaG_FD_184399 | JGI IMG/M metagenome (GOLD analysis project Ga0207687, IMG submission 184399) | Miscanthus rhizosphere microbial communities from Kellogg Biological Station, Michigan, USA - KBS M5-4 metaG (SPAdes) (version 2) | ecosystem: Host-associated > Plants > Roots > Rhizosphere >... | reverse complement strand
GATCGCGATGTTGCCGGTCACCTGGGCGCCCCAGCGCGACTTGAAGAGGCTGGAGGAGCGCTTCAGGGTCTGGAACGGGCCGGTGCCCTCGAGCGCGATAACCGGTACGGCGAGGAAGGTGATCAGCGACCAGCCGACGGCGAGCAGGCGGCCGACGATCTCGCCGATCGCGCCCTGGTTCTCGAGCGCGCTGAGCGCGATGCCGACCGTTGCCGAGAGCGCGGCCCAGCCGGCGATCTGCGAGAAGCGGCTGCGCGAGACGGCGAGTCCGTCGGCGACGGTTGCCCGTTGGCCCTGAAAGATCATGTTTGCGGCCGCGGCGAGGCCGACGCTGAAGTAAGTGCCGATCACGGCGAGCAGGTAGAAGCCCATCACCGCCAGGGCGCCGCCGACGACAGCTTGGTCGCTCTCGATTAGGTAGACGCCAGGGCCGACGACGATGAGCGCGGCGACGATCGTGGCGGCGCCGCCGTAGAGCGGAAAACGCAGCAGCTCGGGGTTCTCACGCAGCAGCCCCCAGCTCTTCTTGGTCAGTGCCCAACCGCGTTTGATCCTGCTCATCGCTGCTCTCCTTCCAGGGACCGCTCGACAATCGGCATCTGCATCACGCCTCTTCCCTCGAAGTACTCCCACTCCTCCTCGCCGAGCGGGGTCGCGGGCGCGTCGGCGTAGATCCACTCGCGCATGATCTGGTGCCAGTTGCGCTTTGCCCGCAGCTGTCCGAGCACGGCGACGACGCCGATTTCCATCCGCCGCCCCATCAGCTCGTCGGCCGGCATCGCCTCGCGCCGCATCAGGTCGAAGTACTCCGAGCGCGGGTCGTTGGTCGACTCGATGATCTTCATCACCCGTTTGGCGCTGATCTCGATCTCGCGATCTTCGATGTACCAGCCGCCGACCGCGCGCATGTGCTCGAGCAGCCGCTCGGCGTCGAGCTTGGAGGGGTTCTTGACGAAGCCGAGGTCGTGCAGGGCCTTGCGGAAGTCCTCAGGGTCGTCGCGCGAGGCGGCGTCGAAGGCGCGCTGCTCGAGCACGATCTGCTCGTGGTCGAGCTTCTTGGTCATGCCGAAGTCGAGGAAGGCGACGCGGCCGTCGGCGAGCAGGATGTAGTTGCCGGGGTGGGGGTCGGCATTGAAGTGCTGCAGGTGGTAGATCGAGCCGAAGCTGCCGCGGAAGACGATCTCGCCGAAGCGGCTGCGCTCGGAGTGCGGCAGTGCCTTGACCTGCTCGAAGTCGAGCCCTTCGACCAGCTCGGTGACCAGCACGCGGCGGCGCGAGAGCCGCGTGATCACTTCCGGCACGTAGATGAACGGATGGTCGCGGTAGGCGCGCGAGAAGGTGCGCTGGTTCTGCGCCTCGTACTCGTAGTCGAGCTCCTCCATCACCCGTTCGCGCAGCTCTTTGGCGATCTCCTTGGCGTCGAGGCCGGGCGCGAGGGCGCGGGCGAGTCGGACGATCGTGCCGGCGTTGCGCAGGTCGGCGTCGAGCGCCTCGGCGATCCCGGGGTACTGGATCTTGACCGCGACGACGCGGCCGTCGAGCAGCTCGGCACGGTGGACCTGGCCGATCGAGGCGGCGGCGAAGGCCTCGTGCTCGAACTCGGCGAAGAGCTCGGAGAGCGGTTCGCCGTCGTACTCCTCGGCCAGCACCTTCTCCACCTTCTCCCAGGGCATCGCCGGCGCGTCGGTGCGCAGCTTCGCCAACTGCTCCTGGTAGATCTCGCGGTACTCGTCGGGGATGAACTCGGTGTCGATGAAGGAGGCGAACTGGCCGAGCTTCATCGCCGCGCCCTTCATCTGGCCCAGGGCGCCGACCATCTTCATCGCCGTCTCGAGGTGGCGCTGCTCGAGCCGCTCCTTGCTCGACTCCTCCGAGCGGGCGACGTTGGTGGCCTTGGTGCCGGCGTAGCGGGCGGCCTGGCCGCCGACGATCGAGCCCAGCTTGGCCGACCGGCGCACGCGCCCCTTGGGGATCTTCGAGCCCTCGCTCACGGTCCCAAGGTTGCCACAGGTTCAATTCTCGCCTCTTTCTCTATCCTCTCCCGTCCGAATGGCCAAAGGACGCGAAACTCTCAAGGCTGCCCCGCGCAGCGATTTCGGCTCCCGCACCTCCCGTCGCCTCCGACGCGAGGGCCTGGTGCCGGGTGTCGTCTACAGCGGTGGCGCCGAGTCGCGCGCCTTCCAGGCGCCCGAACGCGAGATCCGCAGCGTGCTCGGCGAAGGCGCCGCGCTCTTCGACCTCGAGATCGAGGGCGGCAAAGCCGTCCCGGTCGTGGTCAAGGAGCAGCAGCACCACCCGGTGCGCGGCAGCCTCCAGCACATCGACCTGCAGGAGGTCCGTCTCGACGAGGCGATTCAGGCCGAGGTCACGATTGAGCTGGAGGGGGCCGATTCCGCCCCGGGCGTCAAGGGCGGCGGCGTGCTCGAGCACGTCACCCGCGAGGTCACGGTCGAAGCGCTGCCGACCGAGATTCCCGACCGGATCGTCGCCGACGTCTCGGCGATGGAGGTCAACGACACTCTTCAGCTCTCGGCGCTGGTCGTGCCCGAGGGCGTCACGCTCGTCGCCGACGACCCCGAGGAGGTGACCATCGCCACCCTCTCGCCGCCGCGCGTCGAGGAAGAGCCCGAGCCCGCCGTCGAGGAGGAGGCCGAGCTGGTCGGCGAGGAGGGCGAGGCGCCCGCCGCCGAGGGCGAGTCCGAGGGCGACTCGGGCGACTCCGGCGGGGAGTAACCCCTGTCGATTTTTCGCCGCCGCCGGGCCGAGCGCGGCGAGGGCGAGCAGGAGGGCGATCGCATCCTGATCGTCGGCCTGGGCAACCCGGGCGAGCGTTACGCCGCGACGCCGCACAACATCGGCTTCGAGGTCGCGGCCGAGCTTTCGCGACGCTGGGACCTGCCCAAGGCGAAGTCGAAGTTCGGTGGCCTGCTGAGCGAAGGGCGCGCCGGTCCCGGCGGCCCGCGCGTTGCGATCCTGCTGCCGCAGACCCAAATGAACGTCTCCGGCGACTCCGCCGGCCCGGCGCGCGGCTCGCTCAGGGTTCCGCTCGAGCGCGTGATCGTGCTCCACGACGAGATCGACCTTCCCTTTGGCGACGTCCGCGTCCGCCTCGGCGGCGGCCTTGCCGGGCACAACGGCCTCAAGAGCCTCAAGCGCGGCTTCGGTGACGCCGAGTTCTGGCGCGTGCGGGTCGGCGTCGGCCGGCCCGACTCGACCGACCCGGAGATCGTCGCCGCCTACGTGCTCGGTCGCTTTCGCGAGCCGCGCGACGAGGTGGCGGCGCTGGTCGCGCGGGCCGCCGATGAGACCGAGCGGCTGATCGCGCAGCTGGACCGGGAGGAATAGATTGCCCTGTGAACGCGCAAATCGACGCGGTGATCTCCGGGGATTCGAATCCGGGGCGATTTGCGCGTGAACGTATGGAGGTTCTATGAGCGACGACACTGCGGTGACGAGCTACGAGGTCGACGAGCGGGGCGTGGCCGTTGTGCGCCTGCAGCGGCCGAAGTCGCGCAACGCGATCAATACCCAGGTGCTGCTCGAGCTGCTAGAGCACCTGGCGGTCGCAAGGGGCGACGAGGCAGTGCGGGTACTCCTCCTCAGCTCCGCCGACCACATGGGTTTCTCCGCTGGCGCCGACGTCAAGGAGAAGCTCGACGAGGAAGGCGGAGTCCGGCGCGTGCAGCTCTTCGCCGACGTCTACGACCAGGTCGTCGCCTTCCCCAAGCCGACGATCGCGGTCTGCCACGGCGACGTGGTGGGTGGCGGCGCTGAGATCGCGGCCGCCTGTGACATGCGTGTCGGCGGCTCGAACCTGCGCCTGCGCTTCCCCGGCGCGGCGCTCGGCGTCCCCGTCGGCCCGGCGCGCCTGGTCACCCTCTGCGGCCTCGCCACCGCCAAGTACCTGCTGCTCAGCTCGCGCACGGTAGGCGCCGACGAGGCCCTACGCCTCGGCATCATCAACCGCGTTGCGCCGGCCGCCAGCACTGAGGAAGCGGCCCTAGTGCTCGCCGCCGAGGTCGCCGGACACCCGCCGGAGGCGGTCGCCCGCCTGAAGACGATGCTGCACGAGTGGGACGACGTCGTCGGCCGCTCGGCGGCAGAGGGTGTCGGCCAGGTCGAGTGGCAGCGCTCCGGACCTGGCTTGCCGTACCAGAGCTGACGCGACCCCCTTTCACTACCTATCAGGGGGTCAATGGGGGCTCGTCCCGTCAACTGCCTGCCGCGGCCTCGCCGACGCCGGCGGCCATCGCCATGATCGAGACCTGGGGGTTGACGCCGGGGCAGCTGGGCAGGATCGAGCCGTCGGCGACCCAGACGCCGTCGACTCCGCGCAGGCGGCCGTGCGGGTCGACGGGATGGCGCGAGGGGTCCGAGCCGGCCGCGGCGGTGCCGCTGGGGTGGAAGGCGGCGAGACGGAGGCGGCGCACGTCGAGTCGCTCGATCGCGCTCGGCAGGTCGGCCTCCGAGCGCACCTGGGGTGCGCCGCCGCCGAGTTCGACTTCCCTCGCCCCGGCGGCGAGCATCACCCGGGCCATCGCCTCGATCGCGATCGTCAGTCGGCGCTTGTCGGCCTTGGCGATCGGATAGTGGACGATCGGCGCGCGGCTGCCGAAGACCCGGCCGGAGGGCTCGTCAGCGATCATCGCGCCGAGCGTCGCCGTGTTGGCGGCGCGCTGGAGCCGGCTCACCAAGTGGGTCCCGTAGCCGGGGGCCGAGACCGCTCCCATGCCCGGCGGGGTCGAGGTGGCCTCGATCAGGACGCCCTCCTCCTCATGGAGCTCCTCGATGCCGACGCTCTGCATCACGCCGCGCCAGGCGAAGACGTCGTCCTCGAAGCTCGCGGTGATGCCTGTGGCGGGATGGATCGAGAGGTTGCGGCCGAGGCGAGGGTGGCGGCCGAGGCCGCTGCGGCGCAATAGCGGCGGCGTCGGCACGGCGCCAGCGGCGACGACCACCAGCGGCGCCGAGATCCGCACCTCGCTGCCATCGGGCCGGCGCGCCAGCACCCCGGTCGCTAGGCCGTTCTCGTGCAGGACGCGCTTGACGTGCAGCCCGGCGACGATCCGCGCGCCCGCCTCGCAGGCCTGCGGCAGGGCGTTGAGGTGGACGCCGCCCTTGGCGTTGTTAGGGCAGCCGATCGCGCACTGGCAGGCCCCGCGGCAGCCGGGGGCGTTGCGCCGCAGCGGCGCGCTGCTCCAGTCGAGCGCCGCGGCGCCCTCGAGCGCGAGTTCGCCGTTGCGTCCCAGCACCTCCATCGGCGCTGGGGCGACGCCGATCGTTGCTTCGACGTCGGCGACCCGCGGGCCGAGCAGCTCCAGGTCGGCGAGGGCGAGCCCATGCTTCTCGTGCCAAGCAGTAGCGACCGCGGTCGGGGGGCGGAAGCAGGTGCCGGAGTTGATCACGGTGGTGCCGCCAACCGCCCGACCCAGGGGCAGGGCGATCGGCGGGTTGCCGAGCGCCATCGTCGTGCCGCCGTCGCGGTAGATGCCGGCGAAGCGGTCGAGCGGGTGGGAGTTGCGGATGCGCTCGACGTCCCAGCGCTCGCCTTCCTCGACGATCACGGTGTCGAGGCCGGCTCGGGCCAGCTCCCGGGCGGCGAAGGCGCCGCCCGCGCCGGAGCCGATCACGATCGCGTCGCATCTGCTCGCCTGGGGAAACTCCGAGCCCGGGCCGATGTTCATCGCCTGGTCGGGGCGGGACGGCTCGTGGCGCGAGCCGACCGCGGCGATCTCGGCGGCGTAGGCATCGGCGCCGCTGGCGAGCAGGACGATCGACTTGATCGCGTCGATCGCCGGGGAGGCGCCGACGCGGGCGGCCTCGGCCAGCAGCGCTTCGCGTCGCTGCGGGGGCAGTGCCCCGAGCCGGCGGCCGGTGCGCGCGAAGGAGAACCCCTGCAGGCCGACGAGCGCGGACGCGAGGCCGGCCTGGGAGGTGCCCGGCATGCGCGACACCATGCGCCGCGCGACGCTCGCCACCCGCTCGGGCGCGGGTCCGCCTGCCTCCGGCGGCAGGATCGTCGCAACGAAATCTCCCAGTACCGACACGCAGGCATACTAGGCTCGTCGCCTCTGGACTGGCTGGCCAACCAATGAGCTTCGTAATCGATCCTCCGCTTCTCGTCGCCTCCGGCGCCGCGATCGAGGCCGCAAGTGGCGACCGGCCCGAGCGCGGGCGGCGCCTGCGTGGGGCCGTGGTCGCCCTCTTCATCGGCGTCTCCCTGGCGCTCTACGCCAACACGCCTGGCCTCGACCGGATCTGGCGCCCGTTCGGCTCGCGCTCGGGCCGCGAGTTCATGCTGACCTCGGGGCTGGCGCGGGTGGAGGAGAAGGAGATCACGCCGGCTCGGCACGCCGCGGCGCTCTCGCTTTTCCTCCTCTATCCACTCTGGACAAAGCTGGGCGGCGCTCTCGTGCGCGCCGCGCGCACCTAGTCTCAGCCGCTCCAGCTAGTCGAATCGAGCGTCGCGCCGGCGGCGAAGTGCTCGGCACCCGCGAGGACGTGCTCCGCTGTGTCGACGCAGCGCGCGACCCAGACCTCTCCGCCCGCCGCTGCGCCGGCGACCCGGTCGAGCAGTGCCGCCAGTCGCTCTTCGCCGAGCCAGCTGAACATGAACGGGTGCAGGACGATCGCCATGTAGCCGCCGTCGCGCGCCAGGCGGTCGATCTCCGCTTCGAGCCAGGCGAGGAAGCGAGGGGGCCCGATCGGGTCGGGCGATCCGGTTATCTGCTCGCGAGCGGCGCCAAGCGGCGGCAGCACGCAGCCGGCGTCGACGTGAGGCCACTGGAAGGGCAGCAGGGCGACACCGTCCTCGAAGCCCGCTCCGGCGCCCGCCGGCGAGCAGTAGCGCAGGCCAGCCTCGCGCAGGACGCCAGTGCCGCCGGCGCCGAGCTGCCCGCCCGGTGGGCGCAGGCCGGCGATCTCGAGGTCGAGTCGCCTGAACGCGGCGAGGCCACGCTCCAAGTTCGCGGCCTGCTCGGCCGTGCTCAGCTCCGCCCACTGCTCGTGGCGCCAGGCGTGGAAGGCGACCTCGTGACCGCGGGCGTCGATCTCGCGCAGCAGGTCGGGGTAGATCTCCGCGTTCAGTCCCTCGACGAAGAAGGTCGCGGCGAGCTCCCGCTCAGCGAGCTGCCCGAGCAGGCGCGGTAGCACCTCAAGCGCGGTCTCGTGGCGACCCAGCGGCGCATCGGCCGGCATGGCCCCCAGCTCCAGTTCCGCCGCCTCGCCGAGATTGTCGAAGCTGAGGTTGAGGGCGCCGCAAGCGCCACCCGGCCAGGGCGCCGCCTCACTCATTCGCGCAGCGCCGGGCTCCAGCGCTCCGGTTCCAGCTCCGCCTGCTGGCGGGCCCAGCTGAAGTGGTGCTTGGCGGAGGCAAGCAGGATCGGGAAGTTGAGCAGGCCGGCGATCGCGAAACGTCGCGCTCCGGGCCGGTTCGCCGCGGGCAGGCTGAGGACGCTCGTGAGCAGCCAGAACCAGAGCACGGCGTTGTAGGCGGGCAGCTGCTCCTCGCTCAGGCCCTCGGCTTCGTCGAGCATCGGCAGGCCGCCGTGCAGCGACCAGGGCCAGGCCTTGAAGTGGACGGCGACGCCGGCGACGCCGATCCCGGCGCTGAAGGCCGAGAGGCGGCGCGCGTTCTCGCCCTCGCTCGCGGCAGCGGCGAACATCAGCGGGAAGTAGGCGGTCCACATCGCGACCGCGCCGCGGCGGCCGATGAACGGCTCGAAGACAAGGCCGACCCCGGCCCGGGTCTCGAAAGCGTTGTGGGCGAGCAGGCCCAGGGCGGACCCGGTCGCGAAAAGTCGCCTCAGCATTCCGGCAGCGTAGCCTGAGCTCCTCGATGTCCCTCCGCCCGCTGATTGAGATCGCCGCCGAGAACGAGCGCGTCCACGCGCTCACCAGCCGCGTGCGCGATGCGGCCGCGGCCGGCGAGGCACTCGACGTCCCGGCCTCCTCAATGTTGCGGCCGCTGCTGCTCGCCGCGATCCTCGAGGACGAGCGCGGTCTCGCCGGTCGCCCGGCCCTGCTGGTCAGCCCCGACGACCGCTCTGCCCGCGACCTCGCCGCCGACCTGCGCGCCTATCTGGCGCCGCGCCGCGTCCGTCTCTATCCCTCGCGCGGCACTGGCTTCGCTTCGCACGTGACCCCGCCGCCGCACCTGGTCGGGCTGCGGATTGACGCGCTCGACGCGCTCGTCCGCGAGCAGGATGCTGTGGTCGTCGCCAGTGCCACCGCCCTGGCCGAGGCCGTTCCGGACGCCTCGCTGCGCCCCGCCGGCTTCGCGATCGCGGCCGGCGAGGAAATCGACCTCACGCAGGTCGCCCGCGACCTCGACGGGGCCGGCTACGAACGGGTCGAGCAGGTCGAGGAGCGTGGCCAGTTCGCCGTGCGCGGCGGCATCCTCGACGTCTACGGCGCGACCGAGGAGCGCGCCGTGCGGATCGAGCTCTTCGGTGACGAGATCGAGTCGATGCGCTGGTTCTCGACCTTCACCCAGCGCTCGCTCGGCGACGCCGAGCGGATCGAGCTGGCGCCCGCGGCCGAGCTCGACGCCGAGCACCGCGAAATCGCCGCGCTGGCGGCGATGGAGGCCGAGGAGGAGGGCCGCGAGGCGCCGAGCCTGGCCGAGGCGCTGCCGCTGGAGCACTTTGGGGCGCCGCTGGACCTGGTCCCCGAGCAGGCCGCGGTGATCCTCGCAGCCGCCGAGGAGATCGAGCCAGCCCTGCGCGATCACTGGGACGACGCGACGACGGCGATGCACGCCGACGACGCCCGCCACCTCTACGTCGACGTCGCCGAGCCGCTCACCGCCCGCGCCTCGCTCGCGTTCCGCACGGCCAATGACGATGACGAGAGCGCCTTCCGCGCTGCCCGCGCCGAGTCGCCGGCGCGCAGCGTCAAAGAGGCCGAGGCGGAGCTCGAAAAGCAGGTCCGCTCTGGCTACCGCACGGTTGTCGCCTTCGACGATCGCGGCGAGGCCGAGCGCGCCCGCTACGGGCTCGATCGCCTCGACGCGACCCTGCTCGAAGGCGGCCGCCTCTCGCCCAAGCCCGCCCTCACATTCGCCGAGGCCCGCCTGCGCGAGGGCTTCGTCAGCCCCGAGCTGCGGCTCGCCGTCTACCCCTTCCGTCGCCTCGTCCATCGCCGCCGCCGGGCCGAAGCCCGTGCCCCCGGCGCCGCCCGCGGCCGCCTCGCCTTCAGCGACCTGCGGGTCGGCGACTACGTCGTCCACGAGGATCACGGCGTCGCCCGCTTCGCCGGCTTTGAGACGCGCGAGGTCGGCGGCGTCACCCGCGACTACCTCTACCTCGAATACAAGGGCGAGGACCGCGTCTTCGTCCCCACCGACCAGCTCGCCAAGCTGAGCCGCTACGTCGGTGCTGGCGGCGAACCGACGCTCTCGGCGCTGGGCGGCAAACGCTGGCAGAACATGAAGGCGCGGGCGCGCCGGGCCGCCGGTGCCCTGGCCGGCGAGCTGCTCAACCTCTACGCCGAGCGACGGACCCGCAAGGGCCACGCCTTCGAGCCCGACGGCGAGTGGCAGATGACGATGGAGGCCGCCTTTCCCTACCGCGAGACCGCCGACCAGGTCGAAGCGATCGAGGCGGTCAAGGGGGACATGGAGGCCGACCAGCCGATGGATCGCCTCGTCTGCGGCGACGTCGGCTTCGGCAAGACCGAGGTCGCCCTGCGCGCCGCGGTCAAGGCCGCCTCCGACGGCAAGCAGGTGATGATGCTGGTGCCGACGACGATCCTCGCCCAGCAGCACCTCGGCACCTTCCGCGAGCGGCTCGCCGACCTCCCCTTCGTCGTCGAGGGGGTCTCGAGGCTGCGCAAGCCCGCCGAGGTGAAGTCCGTGCTGGCCGCCTTCGAGGAAGGCAAGGTCGACGTCCTGATCGGCACTCACCGCCTCCTCTCGCGCGACGTGCGCGCCAAGGACCTCGGCCTGGCGATCGTCGACGAGGAGCAGCGCTTCGGCGTCAAGCAGAAGGAGCTGCTGCGGCAGCTGAAGCTCAAGGTCGACGTCCTTTCGCTCTCCGCGACGCCGATCCCCCGCACCCTGCAGATGAGCCTGGCCGGGCTGCGGGACATCTCGGTGATCGAGACGCCCCCGGAGGGGAGGCGGCCGGTGCGCACCTACGTCGGCCCCTACGACGAGGACATGGTGCGCCACGCGATTCAGCGGGAGG
>Ga0207687_10003762_pt1 | contig 10196 bp, 8 predicted proteins | sample KBSM54metaG_FD_184399 | JGI IMG/M metagenome (GOLD analysis project Ga0207687, IMG submission 184399) | Miscanthus rhizosphere microbial communities from Kellogg Biological Station, Michigan, USA - KBS M5-4 metaG (SPAdes) (version 2) | ecosystem: Host-associated > Plants > Roots > Rhizosphere >... | reverse complement strand
GCCAAGGGCGATACGTTCACCCCAGGCAAGCCTCGCCAATGGTCGGAGACGCCGACCCGGACGGCCGGGTGCAACGCGCTGATCCCGATCGACCTGGCGCCGACCTTCATGAACGACTTCCCACAACCGGGCGCGATTCCCGTCGTGGTCAATGGCCAAGTCATAGGGGCGATGGGCGTGTCTGGTGCCGACGGCGAGAAATGCGCTCAGGCGGCGATCGACGCGGTGTTCAACGGACAAGCCACCTCTTCGGTGCGGTGAGGCCCTTAGGGTCGAATGAGCGCACCGCCTTGACTTTCGATGATTGTGACTTCACGGACGTTTGGGGATAGTCTCGGATTAGCCGATCCGGACTTGAGAATCAATCCCTGGCCTGACCGGGTCGCTGGGCCGAGGAAGGAAGCACGACATCCGCTTGACCGTCGCCCCTTGAACTCCTATTCTCATCAAGAGGAGATCGTCATGCAACCTACGGTGCGGAAACCTTTGATGTTCGCGATTCTCGCTGGCGGGTTAGCCGTCGTATTCACGGTGGCGGCATTTGCCCAGTACACCATGACGGTCAACAAGGACCGGTTGATCAAAGCACAGAATGAGCCCCAAAACTGGCTCATGATGAACGGTGACTACGGATCCACCCGGTACTCAAAGCTTTCCCAGATCAACCGGGACAACGTCAAGAATCTTCGCATGGTCTGGGCCCTGGCACTAGGCGGCATGCAGGACGTCGGACAGAACGGCCCGGAAAACGAGCTGAATCCGCTGATCGACAACGGTTTCATGTACACCTCCGACGGCTGGGGCACCATTTACAAGATCGACGCGCGTGATCCGAACCGAGGCCAGTTCGTCTGGGTCACCGACCCAGGCGTGAAACACCAGGGCAACACGTCGCGTACGCGCGGTGTTGCTTTGTGGGAAGACCTCGTAATCGCCAACCTTCCCGACGGCCGCGTGATTGCGGTCAAGCGCGACAATGGCGAAATCCTATGGGACAAAATGGTGGCCGTAACCAACGAGTTCGGCAATAAGGAGTTTTTCGATACGGCGCCAATGACGGTGGAAGACAAGGTCCTCATTGCAAACGGAGCGGGCGACGCGGGAACACGGGGTTGGGTGGCAGCCCTGGAAGCGAGAACGGGCAAGGAGCTATGGCGATGGTACGTGATCCCCAAACCCGGCGAACCAGGGAGCGAGACGTGGAAGGATAAGAACAACGCGTGGAAAACCGGCGGCGGCGGCATCTGGCAGACCGGCTCCTACGATCCCGCCACCAGGCTCAGCATTTGGGGCACGGGTAACCCGGTTCCGCAATACGATCCTCAGTCGCGTCCGGGCGACAACCTGTACACCGATTCAGTAGTTGCTGTCAATATCGACACCGGCAAACTGGCGTGGCACTTCCAATACACACCTAACGATTCGTGGGACTACGACGAGATCGGCGTGCACATGCTGTACGATACGATCATCAACGGCCAGACACGCAAGGTGGTGAGCCATTTTGGGCGCAACGGCTTCTTCTATTCACTGGATCGCACGAATGGAAGGTTCATCAAGGCTGCTCAGTACGTCAATGACCTGAACTGGACCAAGGGCATCGACCCGGAAACCGGCAAGCCTGTCGAATACAATCCAAAGCTGGATGTGCAGATATACAATCCGGTAGCGCGCGCCCTGCGTGGCGATCCCGAGAAGCGCACCTGCCCGACCTGGCACGGCGGCGTCGCCCACCAGCCCACCGCTTATAACCCCGTCAAGCACATCGCCTATGGCGTGGGCGTCGAAGGCTGCTTTTCACAAAATGGCGCGGAGGCGAAGTTTCTCTCGGCCGATGGTGGCCTCGACAAGAAGAACAGCGAGAAACGCACTTCCAACAGCGACCTCTACTATGGCTCGATCACAGCCTTCGACACCATCAACCACAAGGTCATTGCGAAAGCCGTGACGGACATCGAGATTCGATCGGGCGCCACGGTCACAGCGGGTGGCGTGGTGTTCACGGCGCTCCAGGATGGCTGGGTGGTGGCGTACAACGACGAGACGCTCGAAGAACTGTGGCGATTTAACGTGGGCACCGCGCTGAAGGGCGCTCCGGTGACTTATGCGATCGGACCAAAACAGTACGTTGCAGTACAAGCCAGCGGCCGACATCTTCATCCAGTGAAATACGACAACTTCCAGGATTCCAGCTATCTGTTCGTCTTCGCGCTGAATTGATGTACCGCTGAACTTTATTTCGCGAACTCTTTGCAGGCGTCCGTTTCCGAGCCCCAAAACTCGACGCACTTTTCATGATTCATAGGGCCTTTGCCGACAATCTTCGCGATCAGGAAGTCGGCAATCAGCTCGATCTCCCGCTGCTGCAGCGTCGACGGAGGGTCGGGCATGCGGGTCGGATACGATCTCAGGTCGGCCTGCTTCTTGCCGTAGCATCGCCCGTCGCTGTAGGCAAACTTGTCGAAGGCCGGCATTTGTGAGTTAAGCCGCCCGCACTTGATGATCATGATCAGACCGGAGCGGTTGAGCTTGGTGTCGCGCAAATTGGCGCCGTCGGGCATTTGGCTGTCGGTCTTGTGGCCGTCACCGGACCAGCCATGACACGCCTGGCAGTTGCCTTTTTGCTGAAAAAGTCTCATGCCATCGGCAACGTCGGAGGCATTGAGGGGTTGTTGCTCCTGTCCCTGCGCTTCCGGGGCAGCGCATGCCAGAGCCATGATCGCGACCGCAAAGGGAGCTCCTGAAAACAAACGCAGCCAGATTGAGTGTTTGCGCATGTTGATCATGAACGCAGTATACCGCTGCGCTTTGCCTTCCATGTTGTCCTGCGTTTCCACGACTGTAGCGTGCCGGACCTACTAAATCAAATGGGACGGCTCTAGAGGTCGAGAAGAACGGATTTCCCGCTTGCTTCGCATCCTGCCATTTTGGGCAGGATCGACCGCCCGATCAATATGGATTCCTCAGAGACTTACGATTCAGCGAACTTGGGCTGGGACCACAACGGGCTAATGGTCCACAGCTTGTTAGAGTGAAGACATGCGGCTCCGCGTCGCGCTTTTAGCGGTTGCTCCCCTTGTTTCCGCGCAGACATTCCCTTCCATTGTTGACATCTTCAAACCCTCCGTATTCTTGAAACACACTTTCATCGGAGGCATGCAGGTGGACACGCACGGTGACGTCTACATTGCAGGCTCGAGCGCAGCTTTGGCAGACCTGCCGCAGGCGTCCAGTATCGGCGCGCTCCAGAGTATCGACGGCCGCACAGGGATGTTCGTGGTGAAGATGAACGCGACCCTGGATACCGTGCTGTTCGCGGCAATGATCGGCGGCACAAGTCAAGATCAGGTTTACGCGATGAAGGTGGATGCGGGCGGCAACGTCATCCTGGTGGGCCATACCTTCCAGGTTCCGTTCTTCGATCCCGCCAAAACGCCCGGAGAACGAGGGTGCTAAGGTCAAGAGTACCGCGACAGCGCTGTCACGAGCCGTTCTGCAGCGCGATAAGAAGAACAATCCAGTCGAAGTCCGGGCTTCCGTTTACCAATGCTCCGGAATGACACTCTACAGGTCCTCGCCGCCAACCACCGATCCGCATGTGCTCACCAGCGCCCTCCAGTCGCTCCTCCAGGCGTCACCTGGATCGAGAGACCTTGAAACCGCGATCGCACTTACGCTTCCGCCCCAGCGGAACCGCGTGGATCCCGGACCCTACACGCGCGACTACGTCACGAGTCCGTTCTACTCCGCCGCGTATCGCGGGTGGCCGATGGAGGCTGCCATTGGGACTCTTGAACGAAGTTTCCGCGGCGCAGGACCGGGTGGCTCGCCTGGTGGTCATGTTTTCTGAGGGCATTGGCGCAACCACTACGATCCCGGAAGACGCAGGAAACCAAGCGCTCGATCTGGGGATTCCAATCTATCCCGTCGCCACCAACTACAAACATCACTTTCGCAGATTCGCTTACCCGCGGAACTACTTCCGCATGCATTAATTTGAAGCGCTCGGCAAAATGACGGGCGGTCGCGGATTCGAAAAGAGAAAGCCGGCGGGTCCGGCAGTTTACGATTTCACCGATGGCAGCCGCACTGTCACCTGGACGACGTCATCAAAGGAACAACCGGACGCCGCCTCCGCAATCTCATTCCGCCTGGCAGACCAGAAGTTGCTCCTTGTTAAATGGAACAGCGATTTCTGCGGCTCTGTCTACACGCTGTTCACTGTAGACACCGCGCTCAAGCCGATCGCCGGCAACGACTACAATTGCGATCCTTGACCGCGCGGTTGCCCGTAACCGCGGACAAACTGGCACGGAGCTTAGAAAGGGGTAACGATGTTGCAGCGAAATGTCATAGTCAGAGCGTCGCGATCTGTCACGATCCCTGTCCTCATTTGCTCGTGGCTCGGCTGCGAAAGCGATCGGGCGCTTGCGCAGAATCTCCCCGCTGCAGAAGACTAGCTCTGTTCGGCGCTTGTCGAGCGGGCCGACTGGATGATGAGATCCTGGTCTTCGCATGGGGACGTTTTAGACAATACTTAAGTATGAATTCGGACTCAGCCGGCTTGAACCACGCAATAACCCGTCCTTAGAATGAAGTATGGGCTTCCCTTTGCTGATAGTTGCCCTGACCGTACTTCCGGTCGCGCAAGGTGACGACTGGCCCGCGCCCGTAGTCCGGGAAGTTTTCAGTCAGTCTCGCGCCTATTTCGTCCGCGTGGTTCCCGGCAAGAGCTTCGGCGACACGGTGGGATTCAGCGGAGCGGCCAAGGGACCATTTGCGACTGCAGAGCTTTATCACCTCGAAAAGGACCGGTCCTACCGTTTGACGCCGATGGCGAGAGGATTTCGTAGGGGCCGAGTTTCTCGCCGGGATAGCCCGGTCTAACTCGGGGTGCGGCGCCTACTTCGCGGGGTCGATGCGGAGAAGCGCGCCATCGGCTTCATCGGTGAGCAGGTAGAGGAGGCTGTCGGGGCCCTGGCGGATGTCGCGGATTCGGTTGTGGAGGTCGCGGAGGATACCTTCGCGGTGGAGTTCTTCCCACTGGTCGTTGAAATCGATGCGCTCTAGGTGACCGGAACGCGGGACTTCGCCTTCGCGCATGCCGCCGATGAACAAATTGTTCTTCCAGTTCGGATAGCGGTCGCCGGTATAGAAGTGCAAGCCGGAGACGGCGATGGCGGGGACCCAGTAGATAACGGGCGGCTCCATACCTTCTTTATAGGGATCGAGTGAGACGCGCGGGCCGGAGTAGATGCGCCCGTTGCTGACGACGGGCCAGCCGTAGTTCTTCCCGGCGGCGAGGATGTTCACTTCGTCCCCACCGTTGGGGCCATCTTCGCACGACCAAATCTCGCCGGTGACGGGATTGACGTCCATACCGAGGATGTTGCGATGGCCGATGGTGAAGACTTCGGGTTTCGCGCCGGGTCGATTGATGAAGGGGTTGTCGGGCGGAATAGTGCCGTCGTCGCGGAGGCGGAGCACTTTGCCTCGGAGGCTCGCTGGATCCTGGGCGTCCATAGACGCGGGGGTGGGCGGATCGCCGCCGGCGCTGACGTTCATATAGACCATGCCGTCGCGGCCGAAGACGATGCGCGAGCCGCCGCCGCCGCCGGAGACTCCCGTCGAATAGAGGTCCTGCCAGTTGCTGATGGCGGTGCCGTTCCAGCGGAATCGGGCGAGGGTGAGGCCGTAGGCTTTGCCGTCGTCACCGGCGGGCTTGCTGTAGCAGATGTAGATGAGCGAGTTTTGCGCGAAGTTCGGATGGAGCGCCATGTCCATAAGGCCGGTGAGTCCGGTGGCCTGGATGGGTGGGAGGCCGGAGACGGGTGTAGGACTGAGGACGCCATTGCGGACGATGCGGAGTTTGCCGCCGCGTTCGGTGATGAGGATGGTGTCGGCGTCGGGGAATACCATGCTGAAGGGCGTCTTGAGGCCTTTGGTGATGGTGAGGGTGAGGTTGCGTTCGACGCCGGTGTCGAATTTGTAGGGGGAGTCGGGAAGGGGGGGCGAGGGCCAGTTGATCCCTTTGGGGGCACCGCCGCCCTTGGCTTTCGCTTTGTCCTTGCCGGGGGAGGCCCCGGGCGCAGCGGCGGGTTGCTGAGCTTGTGCGAGAAGGGTGATGAGCGCGACGAAGGCGGCGACGCACACGGGCGCGGTACGGAGTTTCATGACAGACGATTGTACTCGGAATGGCGGCCGATTACACAGGACTTGAGCAAACCATTCGTGGGCTGCTGCAAGCTGGGATCGAGCCTGTCATGTAACCGCTCGGTTGCATGACAAGTCTTTCCTAGGCCGGAACTGTTCTCCTGGGCGAACGGTTCGATCTGAGTCGTTGCGTCCCGCCATCGGCATCCGGGGCCGGGCGGACCGAGGGTCAGATGGAGATGTTAGGGCTCGCCAATGTCCAAAGTCTTCGGACCCGAGCGGGGAACGGGCGGTAACTCCAGCGGGAGCACAGGCGGTCAAGGCGGTGGGCAAAGCTCCGCCGACGACCCACGGCTACAACCTACCCGTCTCGATGTCGGCAAGAAACGTTCCAAACCATACAAATCCCGGTCCAATCATTGGCAACATCACGTCTCGGCTGTTCGGTCGCGCGAACCAGGTGGCGGCTGGTGCCGGCGGTGGCGGATTTTCAGAAAACGCCGATAACCGACGGCTGGAAATGCAGTTGCGGCTTGCGTTCTGGTTTCTTGATCGGACTGCCACAACTTTGAAACGAAGGTGCAATTCGAGTCACCTATTGTTTATCAAGCATCCGGATTCCTGGCCGAAGGCTCCTCTCTTGGCGTTAATTTTCCGGATTTGCCGCTATCCATAAAGGAGGACTCGATATGGGTCTGCAGGCTGAAACCACCACCTTCACACTCGACAACATGGGTCGCTTTCTTTGCAATACGTTGCAGGAGGCGATCGATAGCACGACCGTCACGGTAGCCGGCCGGTCGCGCGGATTCGACGTCATCATCATTGGCGGGGGCACGTTCGGTGCTGTCATTGCATCGCGATTGTTGCTGAATGACGAGACGCATAGCCGTCGGATTCTGGTTCTGGAGTCCGGCCCGTTTGTACTTTCCGAACACTTTCAAAACCTTCCATACCTGGGCAGCGGGCCACCGGACTGGCGGGTGCCATGGGATAGCCATCCGGCGCTGGGGTACGCCGGACTACTCTTCGCCATCGGCGGGCGGTCGCTCGCATGGGGAGGCTGGTCGCCTCAGATGCTTCACCAGGAATTCAAGAACTGGCCTGCTTCGGTTGTGGCCGCGCTCGAAAATGCCTACTTTCAGCAGTCTAGCGATCAGATCGGTGCGACCGACAGTAACGATTTCATTTACGGGCGCCTGCATACAGCTCTTCGGCGACAGCTTTTCGATGGACTGGCGATCCCAGGTAAAGCCCCGCATGCCCTTGCTCTTGCGACGCTGCCAGATCATCCGGCTGTTCGCTATGCGGGTCTCGAAGCTACGGGCGACCTTGCCGTTGCAGCAGGAGCCGCAAGCGGCGGATCGACCACGACGACTGGTCCGGCGGAGGTCAGCGACGACGAGCTTCGTCGATTCCTGGGACTGAGGCCGACCGACACGACGTCCCGAATGGACATGCTCAACCTCATGAAACTAGAGGCGCCGTTAGCCGTTCAAACCCGGACAGAACCGGGCGACTTCCCCATCAACAAGTTCAGTGCTGTGCCGGAGCTGATCAAGGCCGCGCGCCTAACCGGCATCGAGGCCGGAGGCATTGACGCCCAGGGCGACGCCCGTAAGCGCCTGATGATAGTGCCGAAAGTTCCAGTGCTCGATATCATCACGGAAACCCAAGCCGACAATTGGGTGCGGGTGACCGGAGTGCGCGTTAGAGACACCGACGGATCTGAAAAAGTGATCTCGCTCGCGCCTTCCTCCAACGGGCACCAAAGTGCGGTAGTGGTCGCGCTCGGAACCATTGAAAGCACACGCTTGGCAATTAATACCTTCAAGGATTCGTTGGCAGGGCGCGCCGCCCAGCGGATGGGAAAGAACCTCATTGCGCATTTGCGTTCCAACCTGACGATTCGCGTTCCAGTCACGTCGCTCACCAGCTTGCCCGCTTCCACCCAGACCTCCCTCCAGGCATCAGCCCTGTTCGTGAAGGGGAAAGCCACGATCGCCGGGGAGGATCGCCTCTTCCACCTTCAAATAACGGCATCCGGACTCAATAAGCTGGGCGCAGACTCCGAGGCCGAGCTGTTCAAGAAGATTCCCGACACCGAGCAGATGGACTCTATGTTGCGAGCTACTGATACCCACGTGGTGATCACGCTGCGCGGAATCGGCGAGATGACGCCGCAGAACCCGGACAGTTTCGTACGCCTGTCTCCCACGAGGACGGAGAATTCCCGCCCGACTGCTGAAGTAACGCTGGCCGACGTCAAGACAAAAACCAGCAATAGCGCCCAATCGAACGTCGACAAGCAGACCTGGGAGGCGATGGACGCTTTGGCGGATGAAGTCGCACTCATCTTGGCAAACGGACAGCCCTTCGAGATTCTCGGCGCAAAAGGTGGCAGCGTGCCCATGCCGGCCGGGGCCACGGTAGCGGACATGAAAGCGAAACATCCCTACGACAACCGTCGTGATCCGGAGGGTAGCACCCACCACGATGCAGGCACGCTTTGGATGGGCGATAACGTGGCCACTTCGGTTACCAACGAGTTTGGCCGCATTCACGACACCACGAACTGTTATGTGGATGCTCCAGCCTTGTTTCCCAGCTTGGGCTCGCCCAATCCCATGCTCACGGGTGTTGCGCTTTCGCGGCGCACCGCGGATATGCTCGAAAAGAACGTGCTGCCTCGGGCGATTGTCCGCCCACCCGCTCCAGGATTCACCGCACTATTCGATGGCACAGTCGCTTCATTCAAGAAATGGAAGCTCGCCGGTGTCGCCAACGCCCCGCAAAGTTTCGCGTTCTTGAACGGCGAGTTGGCAAGCTACGGCTCCTCCGATTTTTCGCTGCTCTACTACGCGGCCAAGGCGTTCGACGATTTCCACTTGAGACTGCAATTCCGCGTATTCGATCCCGCGAACTGCAATAGCGGCGTTTTCATCCGATTCCTCGATCCGTTGCAGAAACTTCCGGACAGACTGAGAACACGAGCGAGCATTGAGGGCACACCAATCGATTCGAATCCGGCTTGGAGCGCCGTGTTTTCGGGGTTCGAAGTCCAAATCGACGACAACGCCCGTGGAGATGTTAACAAGGACTACTACGGACGGCGGCCCGAACCCGACGGACTATACAAGAACCGCACGGGTGCGATCTACAAGATCCAAGCCGGCGATCTGATCATTCACACCGGCGGTCACGATGCGACCGTCCAACACTACACGCCTGGCCCACCTACGCGTGTGGGTGTGTGGATGCAGTACGACATCGTGGTTACGGGGAACCATTACGAAGTGACGCTAACTGATACCGAAACGGGCGTCTCGCAATTGACCACGACTTTCGATAACACCGACACTGAACGAGGAGTCGCAAAAGTCAACGGTGCCCCAGTGGGATTCATCGGGATCCAGTCATACCCGAGCTCGCCCGTGGCGTTTCGCGATATCTGGATCAAGTAAGCACGCTTACCCTGCCTCCTCGGGGGGCAGGTGCGCTACAAATCCTCGGCACAGCAACAGATCATAGACGATCTTCAGCGTTCCCGCGATGAAAAACGGCAGGCTGCTCAACGAAGGCCGCGCGAACATCAGTCCGACAAACACTGGTGGAATCGAAGCGCCGATAGTTCGGGCCACGCCCGTTATTCCCGCCGCTGCCGATCGTTCTTCCGGACGTACGACCGCCATAATGTAGGACTGCCTGGTTGGCACATCCATCTGGCTGATGCTGAAGCGCAGAACTAGGGCCAGGATTGCAAGTGGCAGCGTCGGCATGAGAGGAACAAGAATCAGCAGGATGTTCGAGGGAAGATGAGTGAAGACCATCGTCCTCACGAGGCCGAACCTCGCTGCAAGCCGAGAGGCCAGCAGGGCGGAGAACGGCGCCGCACAACGTCTACAGGAAGACCCGAAAAGCGTGTTCATGACCCTTGAATCGACAAGTCCAAGTCAAGGACGAGATGGACGGGGTTCGGGAGGCGACAGCGTTACGGGGCACTCATTCCGGACTGTCGTGCAAGCTAGATTCAGTGTGATCAT
>Ga0207687_10003757_pt1 | contig 10203 bp, 7 predicted proteins | sample KBSM54metaG_FD_184399 | JGI IMG/M metagenome (GOLD analysis project Ga0207687, IMG submission 184399) | Miscanthus rhizosphere microbial communities from Kellogg Biological Station, Michigan, USA - KBS M5-4 metaG (SPAdes) (version 2) | ecosystem: Host-associated > Plants > Roots > Rhizosphere >... | reverse complement strand
CGCCGAACCGATTAGCCGACCGGCTGCGGGCCGAGCAATATCGGCATTTTCGGTCCGAAAGTTGGCTTGAGAAGCTGATCAGCGTTCCCGCGTGAGCTAGCCCGCCAGCCGCTCGGGTGGGGCGTACCAGCTGCGCCAGGATTGGCTCATTGAGCACTCCACTTCCGGCGCGCACCTGAGCCACCCAACCCTCAAATCGCTCGATTGGCTCGGCTCGGAGCGTGAAGCGCTGGACTTGTTCGCGCGCCACTACGAGACCAACGAGCCACTGCCCAGCGTGCTGCTCGAGCGGCTGAACGCGGCCAGCACATTCCGCGCGGCCAACATGCAAATGCGGCAACTCGGCTTCGCGAGTGTCGACCTCGCGCTCCACATCGATTACTCGCCGGAGCGCGACGGGGACGTGATGCACTACGCGCGCGATATCCTCGCCGACCACGCCGCCTCCGTTTTCCCGCCGGATTACGCGATGCTCGCCGGTTTCTCACACTTGTTCGGCCACCCCGTGGGTTACGCCGCGGGCTACTACTCGTACAAATGGGCGGAAGTGCTCGATGCGGACGCGTTCAGCCGTTTCAAGGCCGAAGGCGTGCTGAATCGCCAAGTGGGCGCCGAGTTCCGCGATCGCTTGCTGGCTCGCGGTGACGCCGCTGATCCGATGGACTTGTTCGTCGCATTCATGGGGCGCAAACCCCGCGTGGACGCCTTGCTCGAACGCCAGGGGCTGCTCTGATGGCAGCACGCGCGGGCGCTTGGGTGGCGATCATCGTAGGCGCGGTGGGCGGCACCGTGCTCGCAGTGGCTCGCACGCCGAGCCCCGCGCCGCCTCCTCCGCCCGCAGAGCCCATCGCAGCCAACACCGAGAAGCCGACCACCGCACTGCTGCCCAATAGCGGCGTCAGCGCGACGGCGAGTGCCGAGGGAACGGGAAACGGCGCGCCGCTCGTGGCAGCTCCCAGCGCGAGCGTATCGGCGAGTGCCAGTGCCGGCCCGGTCGTGACGGCGAGCCTCAGTGCTGCGCCGCCACCGCCGAGCGTTCCGGTCGTCCCCGCACCCGCGACTAAAGAAGCGCTCTTGCGCGCCGAGATGCGCTGCGATCAACGCGACGCCGCGGCCTGCAGCCTCGCCTCGCGCGCGTACGAGACGGGCAGCGCGGGCCTGACGGACCACGAAAAAGCCCAGAAATACCGGCGAATCGCGCTCACTATGTGGATCACGCAGTGCGATAAAAATTCGCCCGTCGCGTGCGGCACCCTCGCCCGCATGTATCGCAGCGGCGACGGCGTGCCCGTCAACGAGAAGAGCGCAGACGCCCTCTTGGCCCGCGCCCGCGAGCTCTGTCACTACAACGACGCGCCGATCTGCCACGAGCTCTGAGCACGCGGCCACGCGCGGTCGCCTCTCTGCCGTTCTTTATTTTTTTGGGTTTCCCGCAGTTCGTCGCGAGGCGCCCCACCTACTCAAAACACGAACGGCACGAGCGCGCGGCGGCGCACTGGATAAAGCTCGCGGCCGCCCTCACCGTTGAACTCCTTCTTGTACGCCACATGACGCGTGTGCGCCCAGGCACCCAGGATCCCAGCACCGAGGAGCAGGAAGGCGACGCCCGCCAGTGTCCCGGTCACGAGATTGAAGCCCAGCCACGACCCAACTTCACACAGGTAGTGCGGACACGACACCCATTCGAACAAGAAGCCGCGCGGGATGTGTTTCTCGGAGCTGCCGGCGGGGCGCAGGCGGCGCAGTCGCAGGTGCGACATGGCATTGCCGTACTCGCACAGCGCGAACAGCGCGAGGCCGAGCCACTGCACGTTCGGAGCCGGCGCGAGGTGCGGAGGCGCGCTCAAAGACCAAGCGATCCACGCGCCAAACCCCCAATAATACAGGTATTCGGTGAGGTAATCGCCCGCACCGATGCTCGGCTTCGAGTAGCGATGCACGAAGGCTGATTCGAGCGCGCGCCGCGCGAAGTGCGCCGTCCACAGAGCGGCGCCGAGCTCCGCGTTCAGCGAATAGCTTTGCCCCCGAGAGCGCCACAGGAGCACCCCCAAAAAAACCAACAGCGCAACCGAGTAACTCAATACGTTGTGAACTCGGGGGCGCACGGCCAACTCCTCTTCAGCGCGTGACGGGCTCGGCGCTTCGTAGCGCTGAATCGCTCTCGTAACTGAGCCCGATCGCGTGTCGCCACGAATCGAGCACGCGCGCGTTGCCGAGCGAATCCAAGTGACTCATTTCGCGCGCCTCCCGCTGTTCGATCTGCGCGGTCACTGCCGCGATCTCGTAAGCGTAGAGCGGGCGATCGGCAGTCACCCGGACGACTTCGTCGGCTTGCCCAGGGCGCTCGATCACGATCTCAGTCTCGCCACCGGCGCGCGCCGGCAACCAGGGTTCGCGCACCAATAAGCGCCCCTTGCGACCGAGCACGCGCACCACATTCTCCTGCCAGAGCTGCATCGAGGTCGCCAGAGTGGCCAAAATTCCGCCCGGAAACTTCAGAATGGCGACGGCCTGTTCATCGACGCGCGTGCTCTCGCCGAGCTCACCCAGCGCGTAAATTTCGAGCGGCTCACTGAAAGGCTGACCGAGCGCCGCGCCCGCCAGCAAGCGCGCCATCGAGACCGGATAACAGCCAACATCCATGATCCCGCCGCCACCGAGCGCGTTCGCGACCAGCCGGCTGTGCGCGGGAAATTCACCATCGAAGCCGAACGAGGCTTGCAGCGCGGACACCTGCCCGATCGCGCCGCTCGTCACGAGCTCGACCAGTTTTTGCGTCTGCGGATGACAGCGATACATGAACGCTTCCATCAAAAAGACGTCGTGTTCGCGCGCAGCCGCCAGCACGCGCTCTACCTCGGCTTGATTCATGGCCAAGGGCTTTTCGCAAAGCACGTGCTTACCGGCACGTGCAGCGTCGATCGCCAGGGCCGCGTGCGAGGTGTGCGGCGTGGCGATGTACACCACGTCGACTTCGGGGTCAGCGAACAGCGCGGCGTAGCTACCGTGCGCGTTTTGCACGCCAAAGCGTTCGGCGAAGGCGCGCGCGGATTCGAGCGTGCGGCTGCCCACGGCCATCAACTCGGCGTTCTCCACCTTGGACAGGGCTTCGGCCAGCGTGCGGGCAATGGTTCCCGTGCTGACGATCCCCCAACGTAACTTGCGTGCGGTCATGATTCTTGCGCGGCGGCGGAGAGTAGCAATTTTGCGCCTGGCCGGAAATCCCGCCCCAAACCTCAATTGTTTGATCGGGCAAGCGGCCTTGGCCCACTCAGGGTGAAGCCTTCCGGAGCGCTCCCTCAAATGAGTCGAAAATCGAGATTTTCTTGGCTGAAATCGGCGCGCGGGCACTCGGCGTTAGGGCTCGGGTTGCTCATCGGCGGCCTGGCGTTTGGCTGTTCCTCCACGAGCCACTCGTCCGGAGCGAGCGGCGGCAGCGCGAACGACAACGCGGGCAGCCCGAGCGGCGGCGACGGCAACGCTGGCGCGAACGGCGGCGGCGCGAACAACGCTGGCGGTGTCGGGCCCGGCGGCACGACGAGCAACGGCGGCAGTTCCGGCAGCGGCGGCTCACACGCGGGGGGCACCAGCATCGTCGACAGCCCGACCGGTGAAGCGTTCGATCCGGTGCTCGGCGCGCTGAACGTCGACTACGCGGCGTACTTGTCGAAGCACGATGTCGTCTACAACAAGCCCAACACGAACCCGCTGTACGGGCTCACCGTGGGCAATGGTCGCGTCGGGGCGATGGTGTACAGCGAAAACGGCCTCACCATGCAGGTGGGCGGCGTCGACGCCTCACAGCAAACCGCGTTCTCCGCCGGCCTCGTCAATCTATCGACCAGCCCAGCGCTCGACGATTCGTCATCGAACTACCAACAACGCCTCGCGTTGTACGACGGCGTGCTCACGACCAGTTACGGCCCCGGCCGCACGGTGACCGTCCTCGGCTCGCCCAACTCCGAGGTCATGGGCATTCACGTCGAAGACTCACGTACGGGCCTCGCCAGCATCACACTCGACTTGAGTCTGTGGGACGTGAGCGCGCTCGGTAACTCCGGCAACGTGCCCGACATCAACACCTGGAAAACCGTCAGCACCTATGCAGACAGCGACGGCGCGGGGCTCAGCCGAGGCCAAACCGACAAAAACCATTTCGGTTACACGCTCGCCGCCACCGTGGAAGGAGCGCCGTTTACCACCGAAAAAGCGGGCGCGAGTGACGTGAAGCTGCACCTCACGCCGAGCGCCAGCTACACCATTTGGGTCGCCTGCGCGTCGCGCCTGAACGCGGCGGGCAATGATTCAGTGGCCAGCGCGAAAGCACTACTGAGCAGCACCAAAGGCGCCGGTTACGCGAGCGTCGCGCAAAAGTCTCGCGACTTCTGGCACGGGCAATGGGCCAAATCGTTCGTGCAATATTCGCGCGACTCGGATCCGGACTACCTCGAAAACCTCTACTACCTCTCCACGTACATCATCTTGTCCGGTGGATTCGGAAGCTATCCGTTTCACTTCATCAACGGCGTATTCCGCGCCACCCACGACGACACCAAGTGGAGCAACGCTTACTGGTTCTGGAACCAGCGCGACGTGTACAACTCTTTCTTGGCCTCGAACCACCCCGACGTGCTCGGCGTGTTCAACCATCTCTACAGCCGCAACACGGTCGCGCTCAAAGCCATGACGCTGAGCCGCTTCGGCTCCGATGGCCTGTGGGTGCCCGAGACCATGGGGTGGGATGGCAATTCGAGCGGCAATACCGAGTACACGAACGACATCTTCTCCACCGGCACCGAGGCGGCACTCAACATGTACGCCCAATACCAATACACGGGGGACGCGGATTACCTGAAAAACACGGCCTATCCGTTCATGCGCGACGTGGCGAAGTTTTACCAAAAAGAGCTCACGCTCGACGCGAGCGGCAAGTACGGCATCACGAGCTCCAACGCGCACGAGACGTATTGGGGCGTACCCAACGCAATCACCGATTTAGCCGCCGTGCGAAGCCTATACCCCGCGACCATCCAGGCCAGCACCACGCTCGGCCTCGACGCCGATCTGCGTCCCGCGTGGCAAGCCATCTTGGACAAACTCGCGCCGCTCCCCACTGACGCGACGGACTACTTGCCGCATCAGCCGCCGATCGCGCAAACCCACAACAACGAAAACGTGGCCAGCGAGATCATCTGGCCCTACAGCACGACCGGCATCGACGCGCCGGACTACGCGCGCGCGCTCAGCACGTGGCAGCATCGCCCCTTTCCCTACGGAAACGTGTGGGCCAACGACGCCATTCAGGCCGCGCGCCTCGGGTTGGGCGACGAAGCGCTCAAAGGCATGGTCACCATGCTGCAAAAGTACCAAAGCTACCCGAACGCCTTCACCAACAACACGAACGGCGTGTACGAGTTCTTGGGCGTGCACCTCGGCGTGATGAACGAATCGCTCCTTCAGAGCTACAACGGCAAAATCCGCGTATTTCCCGCTCTCCCCAGCGACGCGTCGTTCATCGGCCGCTTCACCCTCGCGGCAGTGGGCGGCTTCCTCGTCAGCTCCGAACGCGAATCCGGGCAAACGAAATACGTCGGCTTGAAGAGCCTGCTCGGCAACGCGGCCACGCTCATCAACCCGTGGGGCAGCGAAGCCGTCGACGTACGCAAGATGAGCGACGGCTCCATCGTGAGCAACGCGAGCTCCGCCGAAATCACCTTCACGACCGAGGCCAACGCCGTGTACGTCGTAGAGCGCGTCGCCAAACCGTTCAGCGGTTACACCTTCGCGTACCTCACCGGCACCGCGAACCAAGACGCCAAACACCTGAACGGCTCCGCGTGCACCCTGGGCATCGCCAGCAAAACCCCGACCGAAATGGGCATTTACGAAGCGGAGAGCGCGACGCTCACCAACTGCGCCATCTCGAACGATGGCGCCGCCTCTGGCGGAGCGGAAGTCACCAACATCTCCCCCGGCTCCGCCGTCACCTTCAAAAACGTGCGCGCCGGCACCACCCTGGACATCCACTACTGCACCAAAAACGTCCCCAGCCAACTCACGCTGTACGTCAATGGCGCCAAAAACCAAGCCATCCCCTTCACCAGCACCAACAGCTGGGACACCACCTACGCCACCAAAACCGTCTCCGTCACCATCCCCACAAACGCCACCCTCACCCTCCAAAACGACCCCGGCGACTCCGGCGCCAACCTCGACTACATCCAAATCAAATAGCCGCGAGACAGCGGCCGACCTGCGCGACGAAGCGCGGCGGGACGGCGCGGAGTGAACCTGGGCCACGACGGTGGTCGCGAGGAAGAGGGAGCGCCCGGAACGCGTCCACAGCGGTGCGTGGGGACGTCCCGACGGCGGCGCGCGAGCGAGGGCGAAGCCTGGAACGCATGCACAGCGCAGCGCGGCGAGCGTGGACGTCCCGACGGCGGAGCGTGGACGTCCCGACGGCGGCGCGCGAGCGAGGGCGATGGCAATCGGCGGCCCCGCGGCGAGCCACGGCGGCGCGCAGTTTCCGCCGCTAGACGGCGATTAGTGCCGCAATCATCCGCGCTGAGACGGCACCCGGCGCGCGCCCTCCACGGCCGGGGTGGCGGCGTTGTGCGATGCCGGACGGCGATTAGTGCCCCAATCATCCGCGCTGAGACGGCACCCGGCGCGCGCCCTTCACGGCCGGGGTGGCGGCGTTGTGCGATTCCGGACGGCGATTAGTGCCCCAATCATGCGCACTGCGTCCGCACCCCGGCGGGCGCCCTTCACGGCCGGGGTAGCGGCGTTGTGCGATTCCGGACGGCGATTAGTGCCCCAATCATCCGCGCTGAGACGGCACCCGGCGCGCGCCCTCCACGTCCGGGGTAGCGGCGTTGTGCGATGCCGGACGGCGATTAGTGCCGCAATCATGCGCGCTCCCCGCCTCCTTCGAGGTCAACGGTGCTTCCCCGCGCGCAGTGACGTCCTCGGATCGCAAACGCGCCCCGTCTCCCGTCCAAACAGCGTCGTCGTCACTGCCGCCCCAATAGTGCCCAATTCAACATCGAGCGTGCGTGGTCCGCGAGTCAGTTATCGGCCTTGCGGCGCGCCAGCAGCGAGCCACGCCAGCAGCGAGCAAGGCGCGCGCACAGCTCGCATGCTCGTTCGTGTTCATGCGCCACATCCCAGATCCCGGCGGAGGCTTACGCGCTCGGTTGCGCGCTCCTTGTGCTCGGCCTGTGTCGTGACAAAAAAAGACCGTGTTCGTTGCACACGCACTCGCGACTGCTACCTTGCGGTCGGGGTCGAGCGATGGGCAAATCCAGACTGCGGGCGAAGCAACTCCGCTTGCCGGAGCCGAAAACATGGGGCGGGCGCCGACCCGGCGCGGGGCGGAAGATCGCGACAGGTCGCCGCAACGTCCGACACACGAAGAGGCCGAGGCATCTCGAGCGCGAACCGGTGCACGTCGTGATGCGTTCGCGGTTTCGCTCACTCCGCAGCCAGTTCGTTTTCCCGACGATTCGCATCGCGCTCGCTCGCGCCACCCGTCGTTGGCCGGACTTTCGCCTCGCACACTTTTCCGTCCAAGCCGACCACCTGCACCTGATCGTCGAAGCCGCCAACAAGGCCGCGCTTTCGCGCGGAATACAGGGGTTGGCAATCCGCATCGCGCGGGGCATCAACCGCCTCATTTCGCGTTCCGGCAAGCTTTGGGCGGATCGCTTTTTCTCCCGAGCGCTCGAGTCCCCGCGCGCCGTTCGCAACGCGCTTTCCTATGTGCTGAACAATTTCCGCAAGCATGCTCCGCGCGGCAGGCGCACGAGGCGCGGCTTCATCGTTGATCCGAGAAACGTCGATCCGTATTCCTCTGCCCCCTATTGTGGCGAGTCGCTCTCACCGAGAGCCGCGCCGCGTTCGCCACCTCCGAACGCCGAACGAATGACTGCGAACGTCGAGTTGGCGAAAGTCAAAACCGACGCGACACCCATTCTGCCACCACGCACCTGGCTCCTCTGCACCGGTTGGCGCCGAGCTCGCGGCGAGTTCAGTCGCTTCGAATAGCGACGCAAAACAGCCAACCCGCAAACAAGTCGGCAGCGATCCGCCGCGAATCCGGGCTCGCGCGTTTGCGCACGCAGGTTGGCCAGCACGCGCTCACCGACGACGCCAGCGTCGCTCTCCGGCGAGCGAGCGCTCACCGACGACGCCAGCGTCGCTTTCCGGTGAGCGAGCGGGCACCGCCATTTTCCGGCCAGCACGCGCTCACCAACGATGCCAGCGTCGCTCTCCGGTGAGCCCGCACATCGCGACGAGCGACGCCACGCGGAGCCGCCCGTGCGACGCCGCGGGAAGGGCGGAACACCAATTAGTGCCGAATTCAAGGGGCGCGAGAGACTGAGATCCGGCTCCCCGCAGCGTGACGCGCACCGGCGTCGCCGCCTTTGATTCCGGCACCAATCGACCGCGTGCGCACCGGGGACGCCGGACGGTGTGGACGAAGATCTTGATTCGGGCGCTAAGCGATTGCAGCCGAGTTGCAGCGCCGCCCCGCGCGTGATGCCTTGATTCCGGCACCAATCGACCGCGTGCGACTCCAAATCCCGCCCCGCGCGTGATGCCTTGATTCCGGCACCAATCGGCCGCGTGCGACTCCGAATCCCGCCCCGCGCGTGATGCCTTGATTCCGGCACCAATCGGCCGCGTGCGACTCCAAATCCCGCCCGCACCCCCCTTATCCAACGACGTGCACCCCCGCGCCGTCCCCCTCCCCGCGCCGTCCTCCCTCCCCGCGCCGTCCCCCTCCCCGCGCCGTCAGTGGCGGGCGGCGAGTTGGCGTTCGGCTTCGCCGATGACGCGGGAGTAGGGGTCGAAGCGTTCGTCGGTGAGGGTTTCGCGGGAGGAGGCGGGGGGCGCGTTGCGGGGAGCACCGCCTTGGAAGGCGACGGAGACGACGCTCGACGAGCGCACGCCGCGGTCGACGCGCACGTTGGCGCGAGTCGCGAGGAGGTCGACCAAGCGATCGAGATCCGCAACGGTGCTCTCGCGGTCGGCCCCGAGCGCGGCGAAGTCGAAGTTGCGCGCGTCGATGCGCGCGATCCATTGCACGGTCACGAAGTGCAGGTCTGCGGCGGCAAAGGCCTCGAAATTGCTGGACGCCATCGACTCGCGAAAGACCTGAAGCTCCGAGCTGCTGGGCACGACGGCACGGAAGGTGGAGCTGCTCGAACTCGGAGTGATCGAACGACCGGGGACGCGTCCCAGATGGACCTCACCACGCACGATGCACGACAGAGCACCGAAAGGGATCGGCATCGTGCGTTCGCGCAGATGCAACACGAGCCCGTCGTCCGTCAGCTCCAAGCTGCGGATGGGGACGATGCGTCGATTCGGATCGTGACCCACGTCGCGCGGAACGACGAACGCCGGCAGCCCTTCGGCAATCAGCCGGTCGCCGAGTTCACGCGCTTGCAGCTCGTCGCCCAACGCGCGAACCACTCCCCACGACCCAGGTTTCACACGCGACCGGAGATCGTAGGCGACCATCCCGGTCACCCGCGCAAGCCGCGCATAGGCATCGGGCGAACCATCGAAGGTTGGTGCCAACATGACCAGCATCTGTTTCCTTCTCTCTACTACGCACGCCCTCGCCCTTCAAAAAGGGGCGAGAAGTTCGATAAGTACTTCCAGAACTCCTCCCCTAACCCCCAAATAACGCTGGTTTCGGCTAGATTTCGCCCGTTTCCCGCCATCTCCGGGGAGCCATGTTAGTGATGCGGTCCGGCAGGCCTGAACCATGAATATCGACTTTGCGCCCTTCGTCCGAACCGTCATTGCCTCGGTGATCTACTCGTTCATCGGCATCGTGATGTTTGCGGCCGGTTTTCTGGTCATCAAACTGGTCACGCCGTTTTCGATCCGCAAGGAGATCGAGGAGGACCAGAACACCGCGCTCGCCATCGTCATTGGCTCGGTGATCCTCGGACTGAGTCTCATCATCGCGCATGCCATCGGCGGATAGCGCCTCGCGCAGTGCCTGGCCCGAGCACACGCCAAAGGCCGCCAGCTCCGCGTTACTTCTGACGCTGGTGCTCGTCACCGCGACGACCGGCCTAGTCTACGAACTGACGATGGCCGCCGTAGCGAGCTACCTGCTCGGCGATTCGGTCACGCAATTTTCGCTCGTGATCGGGGTTTATCTCTCGGCGTTGGGGCTCGGCG
>Ga0207687_10003755_pt1 | contig 10207 bp, 9 predicted proteins | sample KBSM54metaG_FD_184399 | JGI IMG/M metagenome (GOLD analysis project Ga0207687, IMG submission 184399) | Miscanthus rhizosphere microbial communities from Kellogg Biological Station, Michigan, USA - KBS M5-4 metaG (SPAdes) (version 2) | ecosystem: Host-associated > Plants > Roots > Rhizosphere >... | reverse complement strand
ACGCTGGGCGCGGAGGCGGCGATGAAGGCCGATCCGCATCTTGCCAATGGGCTCAACGTCTCGAACGGCAAGATCCGGCACCGGGCGGTGGCGGAAGCGCTCGACCTGCCGTTCGAGCCCTGGGCCGGCTAGGGCGTCGCCGCGGCGCTGGCGGCGGCCTGGGACTGAGCGCGCTCGGCCATCGCCAGATAGCCGTCGAGCCTCTGCAGCTGGTCGGCGATCTGGCTCCGATAGGACAGGCCGGGCGGCGTCAGCGCAAGGGCGCGGGCCCAATAGGGCCGTGCCAGCGCCGCTAGCCATCCCGTGAAATAATTGCGGCGATCCAACAGGGCCACGTCAATGCGGATGAAGGACGAGATTTCCCCGGCCGTCCCTGAGGGACCGATCAAGCCACGTCTTTGAGCCTCCGATCGCGCGCAAGCAGGTCCGCGATCGCGCTCTCCGGCAGCGCGCGCGAAAAAAGATAGCCTTGCAGCTCGTTGCAACCGGCCGCCGAAAGGAGTTGCATCTGGGCGCGGTTCTCGACACCCTCCGCGGTAACGGTGAGGCCCATGGCGTGACCGAGCGTCACCACCGAGGTGACGATCGCGGTCGCCTCTGCGTCATGCCCAATATTTTGGGTGAACGATCGATCGATCTTGATCTTGTCCACCTTGAAGTCGCGCAGATAGGAGAGGCTCGAGTAGCCGGTGCCGAAATCGTCGAGCGCGATCCTGAAACCGGCGGCTCGGAGTGCGACCAGGATTTCACGCGCGGTATCATCCCCATCGAGCAGCACGCTTTCAGTGATTTCAAGCTCGATCTGACTCGGATCGCACCCAGCTCGGCGAGCGATGCTGATGAGCCGCGACGCAAGGTCGCGCGAGCGGAACTGGACCGCCGACAGGTTGACGGCGATGAACAGCCCTGGGCAGTCGCTGGCCACACGGCACGCCTCCGCCAGCACGCGTTCTCCCAGGCCGGAGATCAACCCGGTCTCCTCCGCGATGGGGAGGAACTGTTCCGGCAGCATCAGCCCCCGGGTCGGATGCTGCCACCGCAGCAGTGCCTCCAAACCGACGATGCGCCCGGTAATCGCATCCACCTCCGACTGATAGTGCACCTGGAGTTCGATGCCGTTGGCCATCGCCCGACGAAGGTCGTCTTCGATTTCACTGCGGAGCTTGATCGTCTCATCCATGGACGGCGTGAAGATCCGGCAGCAGCCACGGCCTTCGCTCTTGGCACGGTAGAGCGCGATGTCGGCTTTGCGCTGGAGGTCGCCGCGATCGGTGCCGGCCTCGGGCGACAGGGCCACGCCGATGCTGACCCCGACATAGACCTGATTGCCGAGCAGATCGAAGGGCTGGCGCACCGTTGCGAGTATTCGATCGCAGAGCAACTCGAGGTCTCCGCCCCGGCACGCGCCGCACAGCAGGATCGAGAACTCGTCGCCACCGATGCGCGCGACCGTGTCCACGGCGCGCACGATGCGGCTCAGCCGTTCGGCGAATTCGCGGATAAGCAAGTCGCCCGCAGTGTGTCCGAGCGTGTCGTTGACCTGCTTGAACCGGTCGAGGTCGAGCGCCAGGATTGCGCAAGGCTCTCCGCGCCGCGCGCGTGCAAGCGCCACGTCCGCCCGGTCTTGGAACAACGCGCGGTTGGGAAGGCCGGTCAGGACGTCGTGGAAGGCGAGATGCTGCGCCTGCGCCTCACTTGCCTGAAGTTCGACGACCGCCTCGGCGAGCCGGCGGCCTGAGCGCCAGAGCGAGCGCGCCAGCAGGCCCACGATCCCCACCATGACAAGGATCAGGAGCGCGACCATTGGGCCGAGGATGCGAAGGATGCGACTGCCTGGCAGGTCGGGCCTCCAAAAGAAGAACCCCATTGTTTTGCCCCGTTCGTTGATGAACGGCACCTTGGCTTCCTCCGCCCGGGCGACCGGCGAGCGCGAGTAGCGCGGACTGTCGATCATGCTCCAGACCGACATCTCGCGAAGAAAATCGCCGTCGAGGAAGCGGACGCTGACGAGGATCGACGATCCGGCGGCGCGAGCGCTGGCGCGGGAGCCGATCAGCATAGCGCTCGCCGCCGCCGGCCGTCCGTCGACCTGCGTCGCATAAGAAGCGTAAACCGTATCCGCGCGGGTCAGGTCGGTCGAACGGCGACTGATAACTTCCCGGAGGAGGCCGTCAGTCGGCCTGGCGGCGGCGCGAGCACGTACTGCCTCGACCATCGGCTTCAGATCCGCCACGACCTTCGCCAAGCGTGCTCGCGGAAGCGGGTGCCCTTTCCCGTAGGTGTAGATCGGCCGATCCCGCCCATCGAGGATGATCGTGAGGTCGTGACGGAAAATCCCGCTCGCCCATGCACCCACCTGGGTGTCAAACCAGGCGGTGTCGAGTGGAACCTGGGCTAGACGTTTCGGAAGCTGGTCCGAGCGCTCGATCACCTGCTGCTCGTAGCTGATCTGGTCGGCGCTGCTGGTCAGCGCCTGCCGCGCGACCTCGGCCTGGCGTTCGATGGAGACTGTGTTGCTGGTGCTCGTCGCCCAGTAGAGGCCCAGCGAGGTGGCCAGCAGGATGGCGGCCACCAGGATGCTGATCGGCATCAGGATCTGGCGCTGGAACTGTCGGCGGAACGCCGCGCGATTACCAGGGGTACGAAACACACATGTTACCTTCTTCTGCGCCCTGATCCTTCCGCTTACGGTTGAGGGGTGCGCAAAGCCTTTAGATTGAACACCGTAAAACTACGTTCGATCACTCCTGCGCGTTGCCTCCCCGATCTCGCCCGGTTCGGGAAAATGGGGTCGGTCGATTGCAGGCTGGCTTCCCTTCGGGGATCGCGAACCCGAAGACGCACGATATCCGCTGAAGAATGCGTTTGGCCGTCTCGATCGAGCCCCTCGCCTCGATGTCGCGCAGTACTGCGAGAATGAGCGGCGGCGTGAGATCTGCGATCGGCAGACCACCGATCGCGGGAAAGACATCGCGTTCCAGGCTGCGCATGACGTCATTGGCATGTCGCTTTGCCCACTGCGACTTTACGTTCCCGTGCCACTCTCTCCACGCGTTCGAAAGTCTGGCGCGACGCCTCGAGATTGGCTTCGATCTTGAGCTTCTTGACGACGGTCGGATCGCGCCCTTCACAAAGGATGGTGTAGGCGTCGTCGCGCCTGGCGCGCGCATCGGCCAGCGAGACGAGCGGCCAGGAGCCGAACACCATCGCCTTGTGCTTGCCGTCGAACGTATAGTTCCAGCGCCAGAGCTTGCCGCCGCCGGGCGCGACGAGCAGGAAGAGACGATTGGTGTCGAAAAGCTTATAGGGTTTCGGCTGCGGCTTGGCGTTGCGGACCTTCGCATCGGTGAGCATCGCTCGGTCTCCTGAGATACCTCGTTTTTCGACCGCCGATACCTCGTTTTCTGCCCTCCGATTCGTTGGATGGGCATGAACGGGTACGCACGGCCGTGGCCGAGCTGGTCGCCTAAGTATCGGCATTCAGGCTGAAAAAGTCGATCCCGATGGACCAGCAGGGACCCCTGTGGAGGGCCCCGTGGCGGAGAGGGTGGGATTCGAACCCACGGTACCCGTGAGGGCACAACGGTTTTCGAGACCGTCCCAATCGACCACTCTGGCACCTCTCCGCAGAGGTATTTGCGAACAGCCCAGGCTCGTGAAAAGCAAGGGCGCCGGTCGAAGAGCGGGCGCCTCTAACGCAATCCACAGGGTCACACAAGCGTCTGGCGGCGCTATCCGCTTGTGCGGCGCAAAAGAGCCACTAGATTGATGACATGTCCCGTGCCCACATCCCTGCCCATCCCTTCGACGCCGAAATCCCGCTGCCCGCTATCTCGCATGCCCGCTTCGCGATCGGCGACGTCGTGCGCCACCGCGTGTTCGATTTTCGCGGCGTGGTCTTCGACGTCGATCCGATCTTCGCCAACAGCGCCGAATGGTATGAGGCGATTCCCGAAAACATCCGGCCCCGCAAGGATCAGCCCTTCTACCACCTGCTCGCCGAGAATATGGAATCGAGCTATGTCGCCTATGTCAGCCAGCAGAACCTGATCGCTGACGATACCGACGAGCCGATCGACCATCCCGCGATCTCCGGGCTGTTCACCGACTTCGCCGACGGGCGCTATCAGCTGCGGCGCGAACACAAGCATTGAGCGGCTTATAGTGACATGACGTGGGCAAGGCGTCCGATTGCAAAGTCGGACGCCCTTTTGCTTTCACAGTGTCGCTAAAGCCCGGAGGCGTCGGGACGCCCCCGGGGATTCGCTACCCTCAATATTTTACCCGCAGGCGCACGTACCAGAGGCCGCCATTGAGACCGAATGGACCGCCGCTGCTCGGATAGAGCTCGCCGGCATTGTCAGCCCCGCCCCCGAGAGCGTAGATCGCGCCGGACGCCGCGTTAAGCCGGTCGGGACGCTCGTCGAGCAGATTCTGGGCACCCACCGTCACTGTATAGTGATCAGCGAAGGTGTAACTCACATCGAGATCGGTCACGAACTTCGATCCGAAATGCTGTCCCCCGCCATAGCTCACCTCGGCCGTCCACCAGCTGTAGAAATTCTCGCGAGCGTTGATGCTCAAATTGCCGAGCGACCAGTTGGTAGTGAAGACGGCGCGATGGTTCGGCGCTGCATGCGCGATATCGGTAATCTGCTCGGCGCTGATCACCGCCGGATCGTACTTCGTCGCCTTGCTCTTGTTGTAGTTATAGGCGAGCGTGAAGTTGAGCAGCGCTTCGCTGAGGGTCGTATGATAGGTGGCGACGACGTCGATACCCTCTGTCCGCGTGCTGAACGCGTTGGTGAAATACTGGACTGCGCCTCCATTGCCGACCGCCGCCAGCGCTGGCTGTTTCGCGATATCGGCGGCCGTGACATTATATGTCTGCGAGACACCGATCCGGTTGCTCACGTCGATGCGATAGGCGTCGATCGTCAGGGTCAGCGCTTTGAGGGGCGTAATGATGGCGCCGAAGCCGTAATTGGTCGAATTCTCCGGCGTAAGTGTTTTCGATCCGAAATATTTGGAGATCGGACTGTCGACCGGATAGGTGCCGGTCTGTGTTTGAATCCCGTTCTGAAAGGCGGTCGTCAGGATCGAAGTGTGCGACTGACCCGGCGAGGGCGCATGGAAACCGCTGCCCACGGTGCCGCGAATCGAGAGCGCATCAGCGATCTTGTAGATCGCGTTGAACTTGCCCACCCACGAGCCGCCGAAAGTGTTGTAATGTTCGTACCGGCCCGCCGCCCCGACGCTCAGGCCTTCGATAAGATCGGCTTCGAGATCGGCATAGATGGCGTAGTTGGTCTGGCTCCACTTGCCAGCCGCGTCCGGGCTCGTACCGCCATAGCCGCTCGCGCCGGGCGATAGCGCGGACGTGGTTCCGGCGGGTGCGTAAACGCCGGGTGAAACAAGCGAATACAGTGCCTGTGGCGCCGCATAGGGACCTGCGCCATAGGATTGCACATCGCCGGCGGTGAGCGTGTAGGTTTCCTTGCGGAATTCAGCGCCGCCGGAAATCGTGAGCGGGCTCGCGAGACCTATCTCCAGCGGATAGCTGAGATCGAGATTGGCGTTCAGCTCCTCCTGCTTGAGTTTGCCGAACTTGAAGCTGGTCTGGGTCTGCGGCCCGTAGGAACCGTTCAGTGAGCCATACATCGACAGGTCGAGCGTGTTGCGTGCTAGCGTCCCGGACAGATCATATTTCAGGCCACCGGCGTCGCCCTTGTAACCGGCCGTGCCGTACATCTGCTCGGTCACCCCGACGAATTGCGGCGTGAAGCCCGCAGGATAGAGCGACGAAAACTTGAAGGTGTTGGTGTCCTGCACAAAGCCGCCCGTGGGGCAGGTCGCGTTGCCGGCCGGGCAAGGCGTCAGATAGAAGGTGTTCTTGAAATAGGCATTTGCACCGCCGCCGCCCGAACCGCCACCGACAAGGGGGAAGGTCCAGTCGAGCACCGGGCGATAGTTGAAGCTCTCGGTGGCCTTCACATGCGCATAATTGCCGAAGAGGTAAAACTTGCTGTTGTCGGTGACGTCGATCGCTGCGTTGACGAAGAACTTGTAGCTCTCTGCCGGCGACGAACCCCATATCTGCGCCGGCCGCGGATAATTGGGGATTTGCGACGCAAGCGCGGGAAACTGCTGCGCGAGAAAGACCGCGGACGGCCGCGTCACACCGCGACTGGTCTGGCCGTCATGGTTATATTCGCCCGCGACGTTGATGAAGCCGATATCACCGATGCCGAGACCGACATCACCGGCGACCTGGTAGCTCTTGCCGTCGCCAAATTGGTAATATTGGCCGTAGCGAGCCTGCAGTTCGAAGCCCGTCTTCTCCTTGAGGCCGTAGTTCAGCACGCCGGCGATCGCATCGGAGCCATATTGTGCGGTCGCACCGTCGCGCAGCACCTGGAGGTTGCCGACCGCAATGGCGGGGATCAGCGAAATGTCCGCTCCCTGCGAAGCGGCCGACAAAGCAGTGTCGCTGCCGCCGGCGACCTGCACCAGCGCCGAACGGTTGTAGCGCTTGCTGTTGATCATCACGAGCACTTCGCTGCTCGGCAAGCCGCGCAGCGACGGCGCACGCACGAAGGTCGATGCGTCGGTGATGGTGTTCTGCGGCACGTAGAAGGACGGGATGATGTTCTTGATCACATCCAGCATGTTGCCGGAGGGCTGCGCGTTCAGTTCAGTCGAGCCGATCACGTCGATCGGCGAGGCGGATGTGGTCAGGGTTCGGTCGGTTCGACGCGTGCCGGTGACGACGATGTCGGGTGCGGGAGGCTCAACCTTGTCCGTCTCGGGCTCGGCCGCCGGCTTTTCGTCAAGCGCCGCAACCGGTTTTTCATCGGGCTTCGCAGCGGCGAGCGCGGGCATGGCCGACGCCACCATCGCGACGGTCATTGCAAATAGCGAAATCGAATGTCTGTACATGCAGAGTCCCCCAATAACGAAAAGGTGACTCTCAGGATCCGCCCCACTTCTTTGTTATAGCACAATAAAACGCGCAACTAACACAGCTCAAGGCACACTATCCCAGCCCCGGAAACCGTCGTTTTCGACGAATCCGGGCAGACTCGACAACCACGGAGCCGGTCCCGGCTCCTTTTATACTATCCTCCCGGGACGGATTGGCATCATATGGCCAATCGCGTAAATTCTTCACTTTCCGGCTCAAGACGTGTTGGCCGAATCAAGGCAGTTTTTACTGCGAATCGGATTGCGCCACATTCGATTTCGCATTGCAACATAAACTTCACAAAAAGGGCGATCAGGCGTGCGAAAGCGATCTTTCTGCGGCCGCTATTGCGTTCGGGCAACGTTTCCGGGGCGGGCGGGGCTTGCGAAGCAACGGCCGCCTCGCGCATCCGGGGCCGCGCCAAATATTGAGCAACCCAATGGTCCCCGGGGGCGTTGCGGAGCTCCCGGGTCTCCCGCGCCCTGTCGCTGACATATTTCCCTTCATACTTCCGGGGTCATGCCGATCTTCACCCACCGCCTCGCCACGCTCGACGATCTCGATTCGCTCCGCGCCCTGATGCGCCGGTCGATCGAGCAATTGCAGCAGGGCTTCCTTACGCCGGAACAGGTCAGCGCCAGCCGCAAGGTGATGGGCCTCGACAGCCAGCTGGTGCGCGACCAGACCTATTTCATCGTCGAGGACGGCGACCGGATTGCCGGCTGTGGCGGCTGGAGCTGGCGCGCGACCCTGTTCGGCGGTGACGACAGCGTGGTCGCGCGCGAACCCGCGCCGCTCGACCCCGCGACCGACGCGGCGAGAATCCGCGCGATGTACACTGATCCCGCCTTTGTCCGCCGCGGCGTCGGCGGCCTGATCTTGGACCTGTGCGAGGGCGCCGCCCGTGCGCGCGGCTTCCGCCGGGTGGAGATGATGGCGACGCTCGCCGGCGTGCCGCTTTACGAAGCCCGTGGTTATATGCCGATCGAGCATTTCTCCACCGCCCCGATCGACGGCGTTGTCGTGCCGCTGATCCGCATGGGAAAAGACCTGCCTGACTAGAGTCTCATCGCGTTGGCGGGATCCTCGCGGCGGTCGCCGAGTCGGCTCTGTTGGTGGTTGACAGAATCACCTGCGCGCCTTAGCTGCGCCCCTTCTCCCGCCGGGCATGCCTGCGCGGGCATATGCATTTGGAAAGTGACAAGGGCCATGTTCGCAGTCGTGCGCACAGGCGGCAAGCAGTATCGCGTTGCCGCCGGAGACAAGATCGTCGTCGAGAAGCTCGACGGCGAAGCGGGAGCGTCGATCACGCTCGGTGACGTTCTGCTCGCGGGCGAAGGCTCGGAGCTGAAGTCGGTCGAGGGGCTCACCGTCTCGGCCGAGATCATCGCGCAGGCGAAGGCCGACAAGGTCATCATCTTCAAGAAGAAGCGCCGCCACAATTATCGCCGCAAGAACGGTCATCGCCAGCAGCACACGATCCTGAAGATCACCGCGATCGGTGCGCAGGAGAAGAAGGCAAAGGCGAAGAAGGCCGATGCGGCCCCCGCAGCAGCTGAGGGCGAAGCCCCGGCGGCCCAGGCGTAAGGAGTAGTTCGAGATGGCACATAAGAAAGCAGGCGGTTCTTCGCGCAACGGTCGCGATTCGGCAGGCCGTCGCCTCGGCGTCAAGAAGTTCGGCGGCGAAGCCGTCGTTCCGGGCAACATCCTGGTGCGTCAGCGCGGCACGAAATTCTATCCGGGCGTCAATGTCGGCATGGGCAAGGACCATACCCTCTTTGCGCTTACCGGTGGGCGCGTGACCTTCAAGGAAGGCAAGCTGGGCCGTAAATTCTGCTCGGTAGAAATTATGGCGGCCGCGGCCGAATAAACGGGCAACCGATCGGGTTGCCCAACTGGGCGACCCGGGTTTCCATCAGGAAACCGCAAAAGGGAGACGGGTCGTCCCAGTCTCCCTTTTTTCATGCTCCCTCCACCCCCATTGTCGCGGTCCCGTCATCCTGACGTGGCAGCGGCACTGGTGACCGACGAGGAGAGTTTATGATGTTCGCTCGGACCAGTAGATTGACGTTGCGCCCCGGCTGGCCGGAGGACGCCCCTGCCCTCGCTCAGGCTATCGCGCACGAGGAAGTCGTGACACGGCTGTCGCGCGCGCCCTGGCCCTACGGGCTCGAGGACGCGGAGACCTTCCTCGCCAAGCCGCGTGATGCTGCCGCGCCCAAGTTCCTCATCCTGTCGCACGAAGCGGAGTATCCGTGCATCGTCGGCAGCGTCGCGATGTGGCCGGAGGGCGACGCCCATGAGTTCGGCTATTGGCTGACGCCCACGGTCTGGGGGCGCGGCTATGCGACAGAGGCGGGCCGCGCCGTGCTGCACATGGCGCGCTACGCGCTGGGCGTGAAGCGGGTCCGCGCCGGGCACTTCATCGACAACCCCGCCTCGGGCCGGGTGCTGACCAAGCTCGGCTTCCGCCCCACCGGCAAGATCGAGCCGCGCCACTCGCTTGCGCGCGGTGCCGAGACGCCATGCGCCTTGTTCGAGCTCGATCTCGACGAGGACCGAATGTGCGATGTGAAGATGGCGGCCTGAATCGCCATCCTGAAGGCGAATTTTTGCCGGGCGACGGGTTGGAATGCCTCCGGGCATTTCCGAAAAACATGCCGGCGCATGTTTCACCCGGCGCTCGGCAAGACTGGATAGAGAAACTCGGGAACGAAGCGGGCCGGGCCGTGAACCTTGGCCCGCGAATTGCCAAAAGTGATGGGAAGTGCACTTGAGGTAAGCGAAGTTATTTACCGGCTTTCGCTGTGCAGCGGAAAAATGCCTTCCGCACAAAGTCTGGCAGCTCGCCTCGGCTCTGCATTCCCAATAGTTTCTCGAGCGCCGCCGATGTGTCATCCGGCTGAGCGGTGCGAATTGACCGATAGGCACTCAGCGCACCCTCAACTCCCGCCAGCTGCTGCGCGTCCGGATCGTTCGATTTCCCCGGGTTCTGAATGATGAAAGCAGCCATGGCGACTGTGTACTGGAGGACAATCTCCGGGGTGTGCGCATAGTTTTTTCGGACACGCCCCCGAGAGGATCGAGACAGACGTTGACTGACACATCCGGCGCATCAATCAGCCACTGAATCGCCCATTTCCGATCATCCCGCAGGCTTGGGTTCAGCGGATCGCGTTCGAGACTCTGCTCGATGGAGACGAAACGCTGCCGATCTTCAGGCGAGGAATGCGCGCTCGTCTG
>Ga0207687_10003754_pt1 | contig 10208 bp, 6 predicted proteins | sample KBSM54metaG_FD_184399 | JGI IMG/M metagenome (GOLD analysis project Ga0207687, IMG submission 184399) | Miscanthus rhizosphere microbial communities from Kellogg Biological Station, Michigan, USA - KBS M5-4 metaG (SPAdes) (version 2) | ecosystem: Host-associated > Plants > Roots > Rhizosphere >... | reverse complement strand
CAGGGGATGCTCGGGCGTGAAGTGCGCGTCGGCGTCGCGGCCCAGCGTGGCGGCCAGGTCGAACCGGAATCCGTCGATCTGCACCTCGTTCGCCCAGTAGCGCAGCGAATCGAGAACCAGCCGCTGGGCGGCCGGCGTCGAGTAGTCGACGGTGTTGCCGCATCCGGTGGTGTCGAGGTAGCTGCCGTCGGGCAGGTGACGGTAGTAGTGCGCGTCGTCCAGGCCGCGCAGGCTCGACGTCGGGCCGCCGCGACCCTCCTCGGCTGTGTGGTTGTAGACCACATCGAGCACCACCTCGAGGCCTGCCTCGTGCAGCAGGCGCACCATCCCCTTGAACTCGCGCAGCACCGCACCCGTGCCGCCGAACTGCGCAGCCCGGCTGGCGTATGCGGCGTGCGGGGTGAAGAAGTTGAGGGTGTTGTATCCCCAGTAGTTGACGAGGCCCATCTTCTGCAGGCGCTGCTCGCTGACCGCCTGGTGCACCGGCAGAAGCTCGATGGTGGTGACCCCGAGATCCTTCAGATAGCCGATCGTCGACTCGTGGGCGAGCCCCGCGTAGGTGCCGCGCAACTCGGCGGGCACATCGGGGTTGAGCTTGGTGAGGCCCTTCACGTGCGCCTCGTAGACGACGGTGTGGTCCATCGGGATGCGCGGCTTGCCGACCCCGCCCCAGTCGAACCAACCGTCCTGCACGTAGCCGCGCCACTCACCGGCCGGCGTGCGGGCGAGTCCACGCGCGTAGGGATCGAGCAGCATGCGGTTCGACTCGAAGGCATGCTGGGGGCCGGTCGGACCGTCGGCGCGCAGGGCGTAGTAGGTGCCGGGCGAGAGCGAACGCGTCGTCGCGCTCCACACATCGTGCGCATCGCGGCTCAGCGGGATGGTCTTCGACACCCAGCCGGGATCTTTGCCGTCGAAGATGCACAGCTCGATCGAGGTGGCGCTCGCGCTCCACACCCGGATCTCGCCGCCGCGCGACCCCACGTGGACCCCGAGATTCCTGAGCGGATCGAGGGGGGCCATGCGCTCTAGGTTAGGACGCGCACGTGACCGGGATGTTTCGGCACCGATCGTCGTCGACGACGACAATGGATGCCATGCCCGTCTACCTCGATCACGCGGCCACCTCGCCGCTGCGTCCTGAGGTGCTCGCGGCCTACGTGGCAGCGCTGCCCCTGGTGGGCAACCCGTCATCGATCCACGGGCACGGCCAGGCGGCGCGCGAGCTGTTGGAGCAGGGGCGCGACCGGATCGCCGCCTCCCTGGGCGCCGACCCGGTCGAAGTGGTGCTGACCGGGGGTGGTACCGAGGCGGTCAACCTGGGCATCAAGGGCCTGTTCTGGGCGGCTCGCCGCGCCGACCCGCGCCGTATCAGAATCATCGTCCCGCTCGCCGAGCACCACGCCACGATCGACTCGGTCGAGTGGCTGGCGGCGCACGAGGGCGCGGTGCTCGACTGGATCGAGGTGGACGAACTCGGCCGCATCCGGCTCGACGCGCTCGAGGCGGCTCTCGCGGTGGGCGGAGACGAGGTCGCCCTGGTCACCGCGCTCTGGGCCAATAACGAGGTCGGCACGCTCCAGCCGGTGGCCGAGATCGTGGCCGCCGCCGCCAGCTACGGGGTGCCGGTGCACCTCGACGCGATCGCCGCCTACGGGTCGGTGCCGATCGATTTCCACGCCTCGGGGGCCGCGGCTCTCAGCGTCTCGGCGCACAAGATCGGCGGGCCGGTGGGGGTCGGGGCGCTGGTGCTCGCGCGCAGCGCGAAGGCCGAGGCGTTGTTGCACGGCGGCAATCAGCAGCGCGCACGTTCCGGAACGCAAGACGCGGCGGGCGCCTCCGCGTTCGGCGTCGCGGCCGAGCTCGCCACGGCCGACCTCGCCGAGCACGCCGCGCGGCTCGCGGTGCTGCGTGATCGACTCGTGGACGGCATCCAGAACACGGTGCCCGGAGCCACCCTTCGAGGCGACTCCGACCCGGCGGGCCGGCTGCCGGGGAATGCCCATGTCACGTTCGCGGGCTGCGAAGGTGACTCCCTCCTCTTCCTGCTGGATGTCGCCGGCTTCTCCGTCTCGACCGGCTCGGCCTGTCAGGCCGGAGTGCCCGAGGCGTCCCACGTGCTCCTCGCGATGGGACTGAGCGAGGCGGATGCTCGCGGAGCCCTGCGCTTCACGCTCGGCCCCGACACCACAGAGGCCGAGATCGACGCGCTGCTGACGGTCTTGCCCGGCGTCGTGGAGCAGGCACGTTCCGCCGGCCTGGCCGAACGGCTGCCGACGCTCGGGCGATAGAGCCGCCCGGCCTTCCCGGCGCGCGGCCCGTGTGCGATCATGAGCCGTGCTCCGACCCCTGCCGACGTACGCCCTCGCGACGGCTGTCGCCCTGATCGCCGCGACGGCGATCGCCGGTCCTGCTGGGGCCGTCGCGGGCGTATCGATCGTCGGCTACGTGACCGACGGCTCGGGGCCTGTCGACAACGCCAGTGTGAACGCGCTGGCGGTAAAGGGTGACCCTGTCCAACTGAGCGTCCCCACGGCGTCGACCGATGCGTCGGGTCGGTTCGAATTCGACGGCGTTCTGCCGGGCACCTATCAGATCTCCGCTGACAAGATCTCGTTCGACAATTCGACGATCCAGACGCTCATCACCTACCTGGGAGACACCCCATACGCGTCGATCGGTGACACGGTGGCGGTCGATCACAGCTCCATCGACGTCGGAACGATCCAGTTGCAAACTGGGGGAGGGGTCCAGGGAACCGTCTCGTTCGATTCATCGATTCCCGTCGCGCAACGGCTCGCCAAGGTGGACGTCTTCTCCTGGGATCCGTACGCACAGCGATGGATCGGGCCCAACGGCATCGGTGCCAATGGTTCCGGGCACTTCTCGAACCCTGCTGTCATTCCGGGGCCGGTTCTGATCCGGGTGGGTGCGGAGCGAGCGACCGACCCCGTCGGCTTCAGCTATGCAGATGGAGCATCGACGTGGTGGAAGAGTTCCTACTCCACGGTGGCAAGCGGATCCTTCCTGACGGTCAACAGCCTGGCCGCGACACCCGTCGCTCAGCAGGTCTATCGGGTGGGAGGGGCGGACCGCTTCGAGATGGCGGTCAACGTCTCGAAGCTGGGCTATCCCGAGGTCCCGGTGGACGGGGTGGACACCGTATTCATCGCCAATGGCCTGAACTTTCCAGACGCGCTGTCGGCGGGGCCGGTGGCGTCCGGGCTCGGGCCTCTTCTGCTCGTGCTTCCAACCGAGGTGCCCGACGAGGTCTTCGCGGAAGTCCAGCGGTTGAACCCGAAGCACATCGTGATCGTCGGCGGCCCGGCCTCCGTGACACCCTCGGTGGTCGCTCGCCTCTCGTCGATTCAGGTCCCGGATCGGGTCGACGGGGCCGACCGTTACGCCGTGTCGCGCACGCTCGCCGCGAAGTACTTCCCGGCCGCCGAGACCCCGACAGTGATCCTCGCGACCGGAGCGAACTACCCCGATGCCCTCGCGGCCGGCCCTCTCGCGTCCTATGAGGGGGCACCAGTCGTTCTCGTGCCTCCCGGGCCGCACCTCGACGCCGACACCCGAGCTCTTCTGATCAAGTTCGGCGCCAACCGAGTGATGATCGCGGGAGGGCCAGGGAGCGTTTCGCCCGGCATCGAAGCCGATCTCGACGCGATGGCTTCACTGGACGAGGTCACCCGGATGAGCGGCGCCGACCGATATGTAGCGGCGTACAACACGAGCAGCTTCGTGCAGCCTCAGGACGTGGTCCTGATTGCCAACGGCGCGAGCTTTCCCGACGCGCTCGCGGGGAGTTGGCTGGGCGGGATGTGGGGAGCACCCATCCTGCTTGCCCACCAGGACTGCATCCCTGACTGGACGGTGGCGGGCATGAGACAGCGGCCGGATGTCTACCTTCTCGGGGGGTCCGGATCACTCAGTCCCGCGGTGGAGTCGTTGACGCCCTGCCCATGACCCAGCCCGGACGCCAACTCTCGAGGTCCATCCGATCGAGGTGTTCGCGTAGCCTCGAACCATGAAGGTTCTCGCGGCGATGAGCGGTGGCGTCGACAGCGCCGTTGCCGCCGCGCGCGCGGTCGACGCCGGGCACGACGTGGTCGGGGTGCACCTGGCGCTCAACCGCAATCCGGGCACGTTGCGCACCGGGTCGCGCGGGTGCTGCACGATCGAGGACTCGATGGATGCGCGCCGTGCGGCCACGCTGCTCGGCATCCCGTTCTACGTCTGGGACTTCAGCGAGCGCTTCCAGGCCGACGTGATGGACGACTTCGTCGCGGAGTACGCGGCCGGTCGCACGCCGAATCCCTGCATGCGCTGCAACGAGAAGATCAAGTTCGCTGCGCTGCTCGAGAAGGCGCTGGCCCTCGGCTTCGACGCGGTGGCAACCGGGCACTACGCCAACATCGTCACCGTGACCGGCGCCGACGGCACGAGCCACCGCGAACTGCACCGCGCGGCCGACTGGGCCAAAGACCAGAGTTACGTGCTCGGCGTGCTCACCACCGAGCAACTGGCGCACGCGATGTTCCCGCTCGGCGCGACGCCGTCAAAGGCGGAGGTGCGCGCCGAGGCCGCCGTGCGCGGGCTCACCGTGGCTGCGAAGCCCGACAGTCACGACATCTGCTTCATCCCGGATGGCGACACCCGCGGCTTCCTCGCCGGTCGCGTCGGCGCGGCAGACGGCCCGATCCTCGACCGGTCCGGCCGCGTTCTCGGCACCCACACCGGAGCCGCGGCCTTCACGGTCGGGCAGCGCAAGGGCCTGAACGTCGGCTTCCCGACCGACGACGGACGACCGCGGTTCGTGCTCGAGGTGCGTCCGGTGTCGAACGAGGTGATCGTCGGCCCGCGCGAGGCGCTCGCCGTCGCCGCCGTGGCCGGATCCCGGTTCAGTTGGGCAGGAGAGCCGCCGACTGATGCCGCAACGCCGTTCGCGTGCGAGGTGCAGGTGCGTGCCCACGCCGACCCGGTGGCGGCGAGCGCGACCGTGCGCGATGGCGAACTCGTCATCACCCTCGACGAGCCGATCCTGGGCGTCGCGCCGGGACAGACCGCGGTGGTCTACATCGGCACGCGAGTGCTCGGCCAGTGCACGATCGACCGAACCACCAGTGCGGTGCCGGTTCATCCCTAGACTGCTCGCATGAAGCGACCGGTCGCCCGAACCGTCCTCGTCGTCGCCGTGTTTCTGGCCGCGTCGGCCGCGTTGACTGGCTGCACCAACGATCCGGCCAGCGCGGTGAAATGGCTGACGGGCCAACCCGGCATCACGGGCGCCGAGGTCGTGCAGAGCACGAACGAAGAGCTCCTGATCAGCGGGACGACCCGCGGCGAGCTGAAACCGGGCCTCAGTGATGCTCAGATCGGCAAGCTGGTGGATGCCGTGCAGGACTTCACCAAGCATCACCCGAACGTCACCATCGAACTCGGCCGCGGCGACCTCGCCTTCGTCGTCGGATCCGATGCCGACACCACGCGGGCGATCACGCTCTGGCATGCGGCCGAGAAGATCCCGAAGCTGCTGAGCGCGGTCAGCGCCGGGAACGCGATCAACGCGGGCGTGCTGCGCGCCGACGTGGCTCCTGCGCTCGAGAAGATGCTGGCGCTCACGGCGCAGATCGAGCTGGACGCCTATCCGGATGTCGCCGTCGCGAACTCGTCGACGGCCGCCTCGGGAAGTCTCAGCTATCGGGCGAAGCCCGACTGTCATCCCGATCGCGCGGTGCTGGCATACACCGTCGCCGTCGCCGAGCGCCCCGACATCGGCAGCGGCCAGCTCGAACTCTGCGACGACCTCTCGCTCACCCTCACGCCCGGCACCTCGCTCGCCGCCACGGCGCCCGGATTACGCGCCGACTTGGATCGGGCCGGGCTGTCGACCTTCCCGGTCAATCTGAACGACCAGCCGAACGACGACTCGTCGCCCGACACGGCCGACCTGACTCCCGGCGATCCCGCACGCCTGGCCGTGCTCGCCGGCCTCGAGGGCCCGAACACCCTCCAACTCGGATACCGGCTCGAGTCGAACGGCACCCTGACCCTGACCGACTTCAGCGTGCCGGCAGCCGGACTGCTGGGGATCGTCTCGGCCGCGCCGGGAGCGGGGGCGCTGCCCGCTGTCGTGCTCAAGGCGCAGGATGTCGCCATCGGCGGCACCTTGGCCGAACTGCCCGGCCTGCTCACCCAGGCGACGGCGCTGGCGGCGGCCAGCCCGGCGCTCGGCAACGTCTCCCTGACCCCGACGACCGGCACGATCGAACTCAATGCGGCCGCCGGTGCAGAGCGGGATGTCGTGGCCGCGGCCGCCGCGCTGAAGGCGAGCGGCGCGGTCTCGTCCCGCACCTTCACGGTCACCTACGCCGCCTACGAGGCGGACATCGTGGGCGGAGTCGCGACGGTTCCGAGCGGATACACCGGCGGCGAGATCATGGATCGGTTCGCCCAGGCCTGGAACGGGTAGTTCCGGCGATCAGTCCGCCCCGTCGGCAGCCGCGTCGATCGCTTCCAGACATTCCTCGATCGCCTCGCGCGCCCAGCCCTGCTGCTCCTCGGTGCCGTACCGCTCGGCATCTCGCAGCGCCTGTTCGAACTCCTGCAGCGCGGCGGTGAGCTCGCCCGCGCCGAACAATGCCCAGCCGCGATTGTTGTGCAGCGCGACGCGCCAGCGCTGGGTGCGCGGCCCGGGCGCCGGCTCCGCGTCGAGCACCGCGAGGGCGGCCGCGACATGGACCTCGCCCCGCTCGGGTTGCACGATGCCGAGCATGTGCAGGGCATCCACTAGCAGGAAGTGCTCGCCGACCGCCTCGGCGATGGATGCGGCGTTCTCGAAGAAGCCCACGGCATCGTCGGGATGCCCGCCCGAGTTCCGCAGGCGGCCGCGCTCCAGCGCCACTCGGGCCCGGATCGCGGGCACCGGCGCGTCGACCCCCTCGAGCACGCGATCGGCCTCGTCGAACCGGCCCTGGAGTCCGAGCGTGCGAGCCAGCTGGGTGCCCAGCACGGCACGCGCCAGCGGCTCGTCGGTGGACGAAATGGCACCGCGAAAAGCCGCTTCACTTGCGACCGGATCGGAGAAATCCCAGAGTGCGTCGAGGTCGTCTTGGCCGAGGTTCACGACTCGATCCTGCCCCCTCAGCCGTCGGTGGTCGAACGTAAACTCGAGCCATGGCTCGCGGCGCGAAGGCAGATCCGATCGATCAGGTACCGACCACGACCGGGGCCGAGTTGACACGTGCGAAGGCCGAAGCCGACGCGCTGACCACCCGGATTCTCGAGCTCCGCGACGCCTACTACGAACGGGATGCGCTGCTCGCCAGCGACGCCGAGTATGACCAGATGATGCGCCGGCTCGAAGAGCTCGAGCGGCTGTTCCCTGAGTTGCAGAGTCAAGACAGCCCGACGCAGACGGTCGGCGGCCGGGCCGACTCGACCCTGTTCGCCCCGGTCCGTCACGCCGAGCCGATGCTCAGTCTCGACAACGTGTTCAGTCGCGACGAGTTCCTGGCCTGGGCGGCCAAGGTCGAGCGGGACTCGGGTCGTCGCGTCGACTACCTGTGCGAGCTCAAGATCGACGGCCTGGCGATGAACCTGCGCTACGAGAACGGCGTGCTGGTCAGCGCGGCCACCCGCGGAGACGGAGTGGTCGGCGAAGACGTGACCGAGAACGTGCGGCTGATCAGCGCGATCCCGCGCCGGCTCGACACCGACGCACCCCCGCCGCTGGTCGAGGTGCGCGGCGAGGTCTTCTTCCCGGTCTCGGCCTTCGACGAGCTCAACGCCGCGCAGGCGGCGGCGGGCGATCGCATCTTTGCGAACGCGCGGAACGCGGCATCCGGATCGCTCCGCCAGAAAGAGGAGGGCAAGAGCGCCGACGCCCTGGCCCGCATGCGCAATCGCATCAGCCGCCTGCAGTTGCTGGTGCACGGGATCGGCGCCTGGCGCGATCCGCACGACGACGCGGGCAAGCTGGTGACCAGCCAGTCGGCCGTCTACGAGTTGCTCAAGAGTTGGGGCCTGCCGACCAGCCCGTATTACAAGGTCGTGAAGACGGCGCAGGAGGCCGCCGAGTTCATCGAGTACTACGGCGCGCACCGCTCGCCCGAGCAGGGCGGACCCTCGCACGAGATCGACGGCATCGTGGTCAAGGTCGACGAGCTGGCGCTGCACGACGAACTCGGCGCCACCAGTCGGGCGCCGCGCTGGGCGATCGCCTACAAGTACCCGCCCGAGCAGGTGAACACCAAGCTGCTCGACATCGTCGTCTCGATCGGCCGCACCGGGCGCGCGACGCCGTTCGCGGTGATGCAGAAGGTGCGGGTCGCGGGCAGCGAGGTGCGTCAGGCCACGCTGCACAACCAGGACGTGGTCAAGGCCAAGGGCGTGCTGATCGGCGACACGGTCGTGCTGCGCAAGGCGGGCGACGTGATCCCCGAGGTGCTCGGCCCGGTGGTCGAGCTGCGCGACGGCACCGAGCGGGAGTTCGTGATGCCGACGCACTGCCCCGAGTGCGGCACCAAGCTGGCGCCGGCCAAAGAGGGCGACGTCGACCTGCGCTGCCCGAACGCGCGGGCCTGCCCCGCGCAGGTCCGCGGCCGGGTCGAGCACATCGCCGGGCGCGGCGCCCTCGACATCGAGGCGATCGGCGAGGTGGCGGCCGCCGCGCTGACCCAGCCGCTGCATCCCTCGACGCCCCCGCTGGTCACCGAGGCCGGGCTGTTCGAGCTGACGCTGCGCGACCTGTTCCCGATCGAGGTGGTCGTGCGCGATCAGGAGACCGGGCTGGTCAAGGTCGTCGACGAAACCGATCCCGGCTGGCCGGGCCGCCCGTACACCACCCGTGACGGGGTCGAGCTGCGGGTCAAGGTGGATGCGCCCTTCCGCCGGCAACGCAAGAAGACCGGCAAGGACGCCGACCCACCCTTCGATCCCGAGGCGAGCAGCCCCGGCCACCCCGAGTGGGACGGCGATGCCGACTACGTGCTGTCCAAGGTCGCCTACGACGTGATCGCCAACATCGATGCAGCCAAGAAGCAGGAGCTGTGGCGCTTCCTGGTGGCACTCAGCATCCGGCATGTCGGCCCGGTCGCGGCGCGTGCGCTGGCCAACTACTTCGGCTCGCTCGACGCGATCCGCGCCGCGACGCCGGCCGAGCTCGCCGCGGTCGACGGGGTGGGCGGCATCATCGCGGATGCCGTGACCGAGTGGTTCACCGTCGACTGGCACGTCGAGATCGTCGACCGGTGGCGGGCGGCGGGCGTTCCCTGGACCGTGCCGGATCACCCGGGCCCCGGCAACGCGGCGGCGGCCGACGGACCGCTCGCCGGGCTCACGGTGGTGGCGACCGGGTCGCTCGAGGGCTTCACGCGTGAGGGGGCGCTCGAGGCGATCATCCGCGCGGGAGGCAAGGCGGCATCCAGCGTCTCGAAGAAGACCGACTTCGTCGCCGCCGGTCCGGGGGCCGGGTCGAAGCTCGGCAAGGCCGAAGAGCTGGGCGTGCGCATCATCGACGCCGCCCAGTTCGCGCGCTTGCTCGAGGGCGGGCCGGCCGCCCTCGACGAGTAGCGGAGCTGTCCCCGAGACGTCTACGACCGCGCCTGCGCGTCGCGCGCTCCCGGAACGCCACCCGCCGCCCCGCCGCCCGCGCTTCGCGCGTCCCCCCAACGTCACCGGGCGCGTCCGGCGCCCGTATTTCGCGCGTCCCCCCAACGTCACCGGTCGCGTCCGGCGCCCGTGTTTCGCGCGTCCCCCGAACGTCACCCATCGCACCGGCCACCGCGCTCCCGCGTTCCTCCTGCGCGGCGTCCGCGCCCCCTCTGGTCTCGTCCGCCCGCCCCGGCGAGCGTCACCCATCGCCGTGCTGGCGGGGTACAGCCGTCGGCAAGAAACGCCGGATCGCGGCCCACGATTCACGGGTGTTCTACCCTCGAACGTGTGTCGTTGTCCCCCTTTCGGGTGACAATTTGTGCCAAAACCGCACTTTTTCGTCTTGGTTCGCCGCTCGTCCCCCATTTGGGGTGTATTCCCCGCATAGAATGCGTGCGTGCGGTACTGAACCCCAACTGGGTGGGGTTCGGACGCACGCTGGGCAGGAGACAGACACGCTTGCTGGTGGACGTCGCAGCAATTCTCTCCACCTCGTCGGCGCTGGGAACCGTCGATGAGGCGTTCAGCCTGCCGGAAAACATCCGAGTCAC
>Ga0207687_10003753_pt1 | contig 10208 bp, 12 predicted proteins | sample KBSM54metaG_FD_184399 | JGI IMG/M metagenome (GOLD analysis project Ga0207687, IMG submission 184399) | Miscanthus rhizosphere microbial communities from Kellogg Biological Station, Michigan, USA - KBS M5-4 metaG (SPAdes) (version 2) | ecosystem: Host-associated > Plants > Roots > Rhizosphere >... | reverse complement strand
GGGTCGACGACGTCATCGCACTCGGCGACAAGGACCTTGGCGCTTGCGTCGCCGCCGCGCACGCCGAGCGGCCGTTCGACGCCGTTCTCGACTACCTGTGGGGCAAACCCGCCGAAGAGGCACTCACAGCGCTGGCGTCCAGCCAGGCCGCCGCGCATTATCACGCCACCCGGTTCGTGCAGATCGGTGCGATGGCAGGCCCGACGATGAATCTGCCCGCTGGGATTCTGCGCGGCAACGGCATCACACTGTCCGGGATGGGCTTGGGCAGTGTGCCGTTCGACGTGCTGACCGCCGCTCGCAACAACGGCCTGCCGCGGCTCCTCGCGATGGTCGCGGCAGGCGAGTTGCAGATCCAGACACGACAACGGCCCCTTGCCGAGGTGGCCGACGCGTGGTCCAGCCCTGAACCGTCAGGTACCCGGGTGGTGTTGACGCCCTAGCGCCGGCTAACCGAAGCGCCCGGAGATGTAATCCTCGGTCGCCTTCTGGGTCGGATTGGAGAAGATCTTCTCGGTGTCGTCGATCTCGATCAGCCGACCCGGTTTGCCCGTCGCCTCGAGGTTGAAGAACGCGGTCTGATCGCTGACGCGGGCGGCCTGTTGCATGTTGTGGGTGACGATGACGATCGTATAGTCCTGCTTGAGTTCGGAGATCAGATCCTCGATCGCCAGCGTGGAGATGGGGTCGAGTGCCGAGCACGGCTCGTCCATCAGCAGCACGGCGGGCTGCACGGCGATGGCGCGGGCGATGCACAGCCGCTGCTGCTGACCGCCGGAGAGCCCGCCACCGGGCTTGTCGAGCCGGTCCTTTACCTCGTTCCACAGGTTCGCACCCTTGAGCGAGCGTTCGGCGACGTCGTCGAGGGTCTTCTTGCCGCGCACGCCCTGCAGCCTCAGACCGGCCACCACGTTGTCCTTAATCGACATGGTGGGGAACGGGTTTGGCCTCTGGAAGACCATGCCGATGGTCTTGCGGACACTCACCGGGTCGACTCCGGCGCCGTAGATATCCTCGCCGTCGAGGAGCACTGAACCCTCGGCCCTGGCGCCGGGCAGCACTTCGTGCATGCGGTTCAGGGTGCGAAGCACGGTGGACTTACCGCAACCCGACGGTCCGATGAAGGCCGTCACGCTGCGAGGCGGCACGGACAGTGCCACATCCGCCACGGCGTGAAACGACCCGTAGTAGATATTGAGGTCTTTGATGTCAATACGCTTGGCCACGTCCGCTCCTAGTTCGTCAAGCTCGATTGCGGGTAAGGAACCGGATCACGAACGCGGCGCCGACGTATAGCGCTGCCACGATGACGATCAACGTCAGCGCGGCACCCCACACCCGCAGCCGTCCGGCCGGTTCCGGGTTGATCAGTTCGGTGTAGATCAACAAGGGCAGCGATGCCATGTTGCCGTCGAACGGGTCGTAGTTGATCGACCTCGCGTAACCCACCAGCACCAGCACCGGGGCCGTCTCGCCGATGACCCGTGCCAGCGCCAGCAGGATGCCGCTGATGATGCCGGGCAGTGCGGTCGGCACGACGATTCGCGCGATGGTCTTCCACTTGGGAACACCCAGCGCGTACGACGCTTCGCGCAGCTCATCGGGAACGAGCTTGAGCATCTCCTCGGTGTTGCGCACCACGACGGGAAGCATCAGCAATACCAATGCCAATGACACCGCGAAGGCGCTCTGAGGGAAGCCCATGGTGGCAATCCACAGCGCGAAGATGAACAGCGCAGCCACGATTGATGGCACACCGGCAAGGATGTCGACCATGAATGTCGTGGTCTTCGCAAGCCACCCGCGACCATATTCCACCAGATAGACGGCAGCCATCACACCGAGCGGCACCGCCAGCACTGCTGCCACCCCGGCTTGGATGATCGTGCCGTAGATCGCGTGGTAAACGCCACCGGCGAACTCCTCGGGTAGCACCCCGGCGAGGGATTTGTTCCACCAGGTTGACGAGATTACCGCCTGGTACCCCCGTGAAATGACGGTGTACAGCACCCAGACCAGTGGCACCATCGCGATCACGAACGCCCCAGCGAACAGCGCTCCCGCGACGCGGCTCTTGATTTTGCGACTGGTGCTGATTGCGTGAAAGGTCGGCGCCTTCACCGGGGCATCAAGCGTCGCGTCCATCATCCTCCGCTCACCCTTCCTCCGGCTGCCAGTCGGGCAACCGCATTGACGACGAATGTCAGGGCGAACAGCACGAAGCCCGCCGCAATGTAGGCACCGGTGGGCAGCGGTGCACTGAATTCCGCTGCGGCCGAAGCGATCTTGGACGCGAACGTATAACCGCCATCGAACAACGACCAGTGACCGACTTGTGCAGCGGTGCGCAGAATGATCAGGACCGCGACCGTCTCACCGAGTGCGCGACCCAATGCCAGCATCGAGCCGGCGATCATCCCGCTGCGGCCGTACGGGTATACGGTCATCCGGATGACTTCCCACTTCGTGGCACCGAGCGCCTGGGCAGCCTCGACGTGACCTTTGGGGGTCAAAGTGAAGACTTCCCGGGAAACCGAGGTGATGATCGGCAAGATCATGACGGCCAGCACGACGCCGGCGGTGAAGATGGTGCCGCCGCCCGCGAGCGACACATTGCCGTCGCCGAAGAGGAAGACCCAATTCAGGTTCTCGTTGAGGAACCGTTGGATCGGCTCGAGCTTCGGAGCCAGAACGAAGATGCCCCACAGGCCGAACACGATTGACGGCACCGCGGCCAGCAGGTCGACCAAGATCGCAAACGGCCGGGCGAACCGGCGCGGTACGTAGTTCGTCAGGAACGTCGCGATGCCGATGGCGATCGGTACCGCGATCGCCAGGGCGAAGATCGAACTGAGGACGGTGACTCGGAAGAGATCGGCGATACCGAAGCGCAGATTGTTCTCGTCGGTGGTGACGAATTCCGAACTGGTGATGAAGTTGGCCTTGTCGGCCGCCAGCGACGGAACCGCGCGGATCAACAGGAACAGACCCATCAGGGCGATCGCGCCAATGATCGTCGCGCCCGCGCCGAGTGCGATCGAGTAGAAGATGGTGTCGCCCCACCGACGAGTGCCCTTCAGGGCCGAAGTCTGCGCCGGTTTGGTCGACATGTCAGGAGTATCCCCGATCTGCTGTGGGCTCGCCGCCGTTGTTGACGAGCCCGCAGCAGCCGGTTCAGGCTTCAAAGTCATTGCAGCCTTTGACTAGGAGATGGCGTTGATGGCTTCGGTCAGCTTGGCCTTGAACGTGTCGGGGACCGGGATGTAGCCGGCCTCCTCCAAGCCCTTTTGGCCGTCGGTCGTCGCCACCGTCAGGAACGCCTTGACCGCGGGTGCCACCTCGGCATCCGGATACTTCGAGCAGACGACGTTATAGGTCGGCAGGATGATCGGGTACGCGCCTGCCCCGGTCGGCTTGTAGAACGAGGACGTGTCGAGCACGAGGTCGTTGCCCTGGCCCTTGATCGTGACCGAATCGATCGATTTGCCAGCGCTCTCCGCCGACAGCTTCACCGGATCGGGACCGGCTGAGGTGATGACGTCGGCGATCTGCAGGCCCTGCTTGGTGGCGTAGGACCACTCGTTGTAGGTGATCGATCCTGCGGTGCTCTTGATTGCCGCCGAGGTCCCCTCGTTGCCCTTGGCGCCTTCGCCGATGCCGCCGTTGAAGGTCTTGCCGGAGCCCTTGCCCCATGCGCCGTCGGACGCCGCGTCGAGGTACTTCTGGAAGTTGTCCGTGGTGCCGGATTCGTCGCTGCGGAAGACCACATTGATCTTGTCGCCGGGCAGGGTCTTGCCCGAGTTGAGCGCCGTGATCTCGGGCGCGTTCCACGTCGTCACCGCGCCGTTGAAGATCTTGGCCAGGGTCGGTCCGTCAAGGGCCACGCCGTCGACGCCGGGAAGGTTGTAGGTGACGGCGATCGGTCCGAACACCGTCGGCAGGTTCCACGCGTCTGCGCCGCCGCAGCGCGCCTTGGCCTTGTCGACCTCACCCTTCTCTGCGTTCAGGGGCGAATCGGTGCCACCGAAATCGGTTTGCCCGCCGATGAATTCGGACACGCCCGCACCGGAGCCGCTGGATGTGTAGTTGAGGGTGAATCCCGGGCACGCCGATTCATAGGCGGTCACGAACCGGGTGATGGCGTTGGCCTGCGCGGACGAGCCACTGGCCTTGAGCGCCTTCTTACCACTGCAGTTGACACCGGACTTGACGTCGCCGGCAGTTCCCCCGCCACCCGTCGTTGCGCCCGTGCTGCTCTTGTTCTCGTCGCTGCCGCAGGCCGAAAGCAGAAGGGCACACGCGGCGAAAATGCTCACCGCAGCACCGAATTGATTGGGCTTCACGTAGCTCCTTATTGAATGTGAGGGGCGGCGGACGACGCCTCCACCCGGGTATCCAGGCAAGCGACGGAACGTCGTTCCGTCAAGCAGGTTCCATCGCTGCTCGGCTCACGAACCTAGGGGGCCAGAGTGAACGCGCACCCTCGAAATGGTGAATGAGAGATGAACCGGACGCGGGCGTATTTCGCCGAATGCCCTGATAGGGTTGACCGATTTCAATACCTCAGCCATAATTGACTCAATGAATACTGATGCAACTTCAGCGTTGGCGCGACGCGCGTCGATCCACGCCGCGCTCGCAGATCCCAGTCGCTTGGCGATCATCGACCGCGTCCTGGTGGGCGATGCGTCGCCTTCGGAGCTTCAGTTGCTGCTGTCGATGCCGTCAAATCTCATCGCGCACCACATCAAAGTTCTGGAAAGCGCCGACGTCGTGCGACGAACGCGCTCGGAAGGTGATCGCCGACGCACCTACTTATGCCTCAACACCGAAGCGCTGGAAGTGATGGTGCCGCTGACGCATCAGCGCGCGACGCGTGTCCTCTTCGTCTGCACCCAAAACAGCGCCAGGAGCCAACTGGCCGTCGCAATCTGGAACCGCCACAGCGAATTACCCGCTACCTCAGCGGGAACACACCCTGTTGCCGAAGTCCATCCCGGTGCCGTGTCCGCCGCACGTCGACACGATCTGCAGATGCATCCGCAGACTCCTGCGCACATCGAACATGTTTTGTCGCCAGGAGATCTCGTCGTGGCGGTGTGCGACAAGGCCCATGAAGAACTCGGCGATCATTTGCCACGGATCCACTGGTCGATTACTGACCCTGGCCGGACCGCCACTACGTCCGCGTTCGACCTCACCGTCGATGCCCTCACCACGCGTATCGATCGTCTCGCTCCGATCCTCCAACCCGCCTAGTGACGGAGAAACCATGTCTGACAATGCAGCCACCACTTCACATCTTCGCAGCGACCTGTCCATCGATCAGAAGCTGGCGCTCAAGACCGCCGCAACCCGGTTGCAGAACGAGTTCGCCGATATGTTCGGAGTGGAAACCATCGAACGGTTCCTGCACTCCTCCTACGACCAGTTCGCCACCCGCGCCTCGATCGCGAACTTCCTCCCATTGCTGGCCGAACGCTTTGCCCGCCAACGGCTTCGCGCACTGGCCAAAGTGGAAGGCAAATCCAGCGACGGCAAATCGATCGTGTTGTTTTTGTGCACCCACAACGCCGGGCGCTCGCAGATGGCAATGGGATTCTTCGCCCAGATGGCCGGTGACGCGGCGGTGGCGTGGTCAGGCGGCTCTGAACCCGGCAACGAAGTCAACCCTGCGGCCGTCGCCGCGATGGCCGAGGTTGGCATCGACATCTCCCGTGAGTACCCCAAACCCTGGACCGACGAGATCGTGCAGGCCGCCGACGTGGTCATCACCATGGGCTGCGGTGACGCCTGCCCGGTATTCCCCGGCCGCCGCTACGAGCAATGGGTTCTCGACGATCCCGCCGGACAAGACCTCGATGGCGTTCGCCCGATCCGCGACGACATCGAGGAACGGGTCCGGCGGCTGCTGACCGACCTACACGTCGCCATCCATGCGTAGCCACACCACGCACCGTGTCGCCGGCCGTTGACTCTGCCACCGCAGCCGGCGGACAACGCCCAACCACAAGCGCACGTAGGCGAGGGGCCCGCCGACTCGATCGACATCGAAGTCACCATCACCAAAGTACCAATTGCCCACCGAAACCCGAACGCGCACAGTCACTCGCGCACTACACCCGAATACAGAATCCCCGCAATAGCGCGTGACCGAGGACCGGAGGAAACCACTGTGGGTATTTCACCGAACCGATCTGTGGCCCCGATCGTTTGACCTGCAACGGATTTCACACACATCACCCACTCAGGCGGCGCAGCGGCACACCGTCACCACCCTCGAGCATCAGGAGCCTGCAATGGCAGAGCGTCATATCGTCGCTATCGGCGGGTAGCGACGCAGGCATCAGCGCCGCCTGCGTGCCCGCAAACTCGACTCCCACCGCCCGGTTCTCCGTGGTGGCCGCCGACAGCTATCCGAACTTCTCCATCTGCGGCCGTCACACTCGTGATGGGCGACTGGGCTGTCGGTCAAGGCAAGCTCCCCTGATCAACGTCGACGTGACGGGCCGAATGCTCGTGAGGGACCACGACGTCGTTGGCACTGACGGCAATCCCCGGGTAGAGCACCACAATCAGCGCCAATCCAAGCAGAGTTCCGACAACCTGGGCGGCAATGAAGCCCGGAGTCGACCCGGGGGCGATACCGGCGAAGCTATCGGAGAACATCCGGCCGATCGTGACGGCCGGGTTGGCGAACGACGTCGAGCTGGTAAACCAGTACGCCGCGCCGATGTACGCACCGACCGCCGCGGCCGACATTGCCGCACGTCCGGTCCGGGCCAGCGCAAAAATCAAGGTGATCAAACCCGCTGTTGCGACGACCTCGCCGATCAGGTGGCCGAGGGTGATGCGGTCTTTGGTCGCCAACTCGAAAGCTCTGCGGTCGAATATCACGTTGGCCAGCACCGCGCCGCAGATGCCGCCGACGCTCTGCACCACGGTGTAGAGCCCGAGCGTCGTCGCGGTGATGCCGGTGCCAGCGCGTCGGCCCAGCAGCCAATCAGCAGCAGACACCACGGGATTGAAGTGTGCGCCGGAGATCGGTCCGAACATCAGGATCAGAACCGCCAATCCGAACACGGTGGCGGTCGAATTCTCGAGCAGCTGCAGTCCGACGTCGTCCGGCGAAAGCTGCGCCGCTGCGATGCCGGATCCTACAACGACCGAAACCAGGAGGGCGGTGCCAACGAACTCGGCGAGCAACGGCCGATACAACCGCTTCACCGGGAACCCACAGCGGCCAGATCGGGACCCAGTACTAGCGAAAGTTGTTGTAGTGCATCGGACACCACGCGGTAGTAGACCCACGAGCCGCGGCGTTGTGCGGTGAGCAGGCCAGCAGTACGCAGCACCTTGAGGTGATGTGAAATCGTCGGCTGACTCAACCCGAGCCCTCGCGACACGTCGCACACGCAGGCCTCAGCGCCCTCGTGGCTTGCGATCAGACTCATCAAACGAAGCCGCGCGGGATCGGCCAGCGCCTTCAGGCGGACAGCCAACTCCGCAGCCGCCTCGCCGGACAGCGGCTCACGTACCAGGGGCGCGAATCCGCAGCCCTTGACTGGCTCGGACCTCGGTTTCGACATCCATCGATATTGACCGATATCGAATCCGGCCACAAGCGAACAGCCGGTGAACTCTGCAGCCTTCACCTGTCGAGAGTGAGTTGACGTCGATGAAAGTCGAAATGCTTAGTCGGATACCGGTATACGGCCTCAAGGGTCATCGAGTCCGTGAAAAACGGGTCCCACCGGACAGGAAAGTGCATCGTCAGCGCGAAGTTCTTCTCTGGTTCCGCCACCAGCCTTCCTTGAAGGCGAGCGATGACACGGTCACACTGGGCGGCCATTCGGCGCCGGTTGTACACCCTCGCGGCGGCGCATGACCCGTAATAGTTGATCTGATGGAAGGGTGCTGATGCCGCGTTGAGCAGCCACGCGTACGAGCGACTAACCGGCGCGGGCAGCCGGCCGAGAACTCGCACCAACGGCAGTAGTCGCGCGACCACCATGAAGCCAAACACCATGTGAAAGAGCAGCTGCTCGTTGGTCCATCGGGTTTCATCGGAGAGTCGGTCGAACGCAGTCGCGTCGGCTGCGTCGATCAGCCGATGCAGCTCAAGGCGGGCCCGCTCCATTTCGGCTGCGATGCCGCTCCGATCCACGACGTCAATTTTCATTAAGGCCATGATGGCGCGGACGCCAGTCAACCGGCCCCAGATCGGGACCGGCCTCCCCATCGGCAAGTGGCTAGCAGCACGCCCCGGCGCGTTCGTCATCGTCGGCCTCGGCCTGGGCGTTCCCACAGCACATCTGGCCACCGTCGGCGCTCTGATGCTGAAGGCTCGTGCCGAACGTGTCGGAGTCGGCGAGCACGGTGTAGACCTCCCACTTCTCACCGGCCGGGCCGGTCACCCAGACCTTGTCCTGCTTGGCGAAGCAACACGTCGTACCGATCTCCTCGTCGGTGAACAGGCCCTCTCCGCTAAGCCGGGCGATCTCCTCGTGCACCAGGTCGCTCGTCGCGACCTCAACGCCGAGATGGTTCAGAGTGCCGCCGTGGCCGGGGTTTTCGATCAGCACCAGTTTCAGCGGCGGCTCGGCGACGGCGAAGTTCGCGTAGCCCGGCTTGCGCTTGGCGGGCCCGGTATTGAACAGCTTGGAATAGAAGGTGACAGCCTCGTCGAGGTCATCGACATTCAGGGCGAGCTGGACACGGGACATGATGGGAACTTCCTAGAAGTACGACATATATCAAACTACTGACGGCTTCGATGATGCCACCTTTTTGATATATGTCAACATCTCGGGCAAGATGGATCTATGCCAAAGGCCTTGCCCGTCATCGATATCTCCGCGCCCGTGTGCTGCGCCCCGGTCGCAGCCGGCCCCGTCGATGATGACGCCGCCCTCGAAGTAGCACTGCGTCTCAAGGCGCTCGCAGATCCCGCCCGCGTGAAGTTGATGTCGCTGCTATTGACGTCACCGGAAGGTGAGCAGAACGGCAACGAGCTAGCGGCTGCTGTCGGGCTGACAGAATCGACGGTCAGCCATCACCTGAGCCAGCTGCGCAAGGCTGGGCTTGTCGAGTCGGATCGTCGCGGAATGAACGTTTACCACCGCGCCCGCCGGGATGCCCTCGCAGCGCTGTGTTTTGTGCTCGACCCGAGCTGCTGCACTTAGCCTGACAACCCGGCCGCGTACGCCGCATCGACACTGAATACATCGAAACCCAGCCGTTGATAGGTCTTTACGGCCGCGGAGTTATCTGCCTCGACGTAAAGCATCACCGTGGGCGCCGATGAGCCCCTCGGGCGAAGAGCAGACGGATCCGCACTTTCCGACAGCCGCTCGGCGAGATGATGCAGTCCGGCCAACGTGAGCGTGGCGCCGAGCCCGCGACCCTGCGCGGCCGGGTCGACGCCGAGGACGTAGACCTCGCCGAGATCCTGGCTGTGCACCTTCGTCCAGTGAAAGCCCAGCAGCTTGCCGCTGCGCGCGTCGACGGCCATGAACAATCCGGCGGGGTCGAACCACGGTTCGCTGCGGCGCTCGGCGATGTCGGCGTCCGTCCACCCGCTCTGTTCGGGATGCCATGCGAACGCGGCGTTGTTGACTCGAAGCAGTTCGGCGTCGTCGTCCGGGCCGGAGTACGTCGTGATGCGTACGCCGTCGGAAGCGGTCACCGGCGGCAGATCGGTCAGCGGTCGTCGCATCTGCAGCAACTCCCGCACGATGACGAGGCGCAGCGCGTCAGCCGTTGCGCGCGCCGGCTCGAGGTTGCCGTGCGCCCAGATGCGGGCACCGTCGCCACCCTCCGACAACCCGGCGCGTGCCATCGCCGAGCCGATGCCGTGGCGCCTGGCGTCCGGGCGCACCACGAGCTCGGCCATCGCCGGCTCCTCGGTCAGGCCCAGATAGCCGGATATGTCGTCACCGTCGACGGCCAGCAGGTGCCGGCTGCGGTCGTGCGGCAGTTCGCGGAGCACCTGGTCACCGACGGGCGCGACACCGTCAACCTGTTTCGCCGCGGCGACCAACGAACGGATCCGGCGCTGTTCATCTTCCGTCAGGCCGGTGCGCCAGCGGATCGTGGCAGCCGGCGGGCCGGCGACGTCAGGGTCAGTCACTGACTATGCAGAGGGTCAGCCAGCGCGTCCGGCAGGCTGTCCGGAGCGTCATAGCTGCCCGCGTCGTCGACCAAGT
>Ga0207687_10003748_pt1 | contig 10214 bp, 7 predicted proteins | sample KBSM54metaG_FD_184399 | JGI IMG/M metagenome (GOLD analysis project Ga0207687, IMG submission 184399) | Miscanthus rhizosphere microbial communities from Kellogg Biological Station, Michigan, USA - KBS M5-4 metaG (SPAdes) (version 2) | ecosystem: Host-associated > Plants > Roots > Rhizosphere >... | reverse complement strand
TGCCGAAGCGTTATCTGATTTCCCGCCTGCGCCATAGGCGTCGCCTCGATGCCGGTGATCGTGATCGACGGCGTTGCCCACATCCGTTCGTACGGACGGGAGGGGAGCGGCATGTCCGGCAGCACGCCGACGTCGCGACGAAACGCCGCTTCGTCGAACGGCAGCTCGATCGTCTCGTCGGCATCCGCCGGTAACTCGATGCGCGTGATCAGCTCGCACAATCGCCGCACGGCGTCAGGCGCGACCCCGCCGAATTTGCCGCTGTGCGCCGGCCGCTCCAGGCAAAGAACCTCGACGTCGATGACCACGTTGCCGCGCAGCCGGTAGGTGATCGACGGCGTCCCGGTGGCGAAGTTCGGCGTGTCGCACAGCACGGCGTAGTCGCAGCGGAGGAGCTCGCGATATTCGTCGATCAGCGCCCCGAGCGTCGGCGAGCCGATTTCTTCTTCGCCTTCGATCAGGAACTTGACGTTGCAGTCGCGGCTGATGCGCGTGGCGGCGAGGTAGGCGAGCACGCCGCCTTTGTCGTCCGACGTGCCGCGTCCGTACATCCGGCCGTCACGGATCTCCGGCTCGAACGGCGGCGAGATCCAGGCGTCGAGGCGGCCGACCGGCTGGACGTCGTGATGGCCATACACCAGCACCGTCGGCAGCGCGTGATCGACATGGCGATACCCGTAGACGGCACTGCCGAGGATCTGCACGTCGTCGCACTCGTTCGCACGCAGCACGTCCGCGAACGCTTCGGCCGAGCGTTGCACATCTTCATGTGCACTCGAAATGCTCGGGATCCGCACCAGATCCTGGAGCAGTGAAATCCATTCCTCGGTCATCGCAGCAGCACTCCCACGATCGCGCTCGCGGCGATCAGCCAGAGGTCGGAGATCTTCGTTCGCAGCAGGATGACGAACGTGGTGAGAGCGATGAGGATCGTCGGGATGTCGATGATCGCGCGCCGCCCGAGGACGATCGCGGCGCCGGTCATCGCCCCGATCGCCGCGGCGGTCACACCGCCGACGAAGGCGCGGACGCCGTCCCTGCGCGCGATGGCGCGAAAGCGATGCGCCGTGGAGATGACGACGAGATACGCCGGCACGAAGACGCCGATCGCGGCCGCGGTCATCCCCGGCTCGCGCGCCACGAGGTAGCCGATGAACGCGACGCTGATGACCACCGGCCCCGGCGTGATCATCGCCACGGCCACGGCGTCGAGGAACTGGCGGTCGGTGAGCCAGTGCCGCCCCTGCACCACTTCGCCGTAAAGAAACGGGACGATGGCCAGGCCGCTGCCGAAGACGAACGCGCCGGCCTTGGTGAAGAACCAGAGGATCTCGAACAAGGGCACAGACAGGAGTGTCTGTGCTACATGCCTTCGCGCGAGCGGCAACAGGCCGGCGGCGAAGAAAACCCAGACGATCTCGCGGCCGGTGATCACGGTGACCACGGCCATCGCACCCGCGATCGACCAGAGGAGGAGATCGCCCGCCAGCGTGATCTTCGCCAGCTTCCATGCGCTGCGGACGATGATCGCGATCACCGCCGCGCCGACGCCATAAAACGCCGCGCCGATCCAGGGCAGGCCGCCGACGCGCACGTACGCGAACGCCGCCGCCCAGACCATCAGCAGCGAGGGGAGGATGAACGCCGCGCCGATCACCGTCGCGCCGAACACGCCGCGGTTGATCGCCCCGAGATACATCGCCAGCTGCGCCGCGAGCGGTCCCGGAGAGAGCTGCGCCAGGGCGAGACCGTCGAGAAAGTCCTGCCGCGAAAACCATTCGCGCTCATCGACGAGCGTCTTCTGCATCCGCGCCGCAAGCGCGATGGGGCCGCCGAAACCGGTGGCGCCGAGATTCAGGAAGTACAGCGCGAGGCGGGGTAACGATGGTGGTTGCGCGGTTACGCGGTTACGCGGTGCTTCGCCTTCGATCTCCTGCCGCGCAACCTCGGAACCGCGCAACTCCGTAACCTCATTCATCGCCTTTTCGACATCGCCTCATGCAAGTCATCCAGCATCGCGAACCCATGCTCCAGCCGCTCCTCATCGCTGGCGTATCGGGCCACGAGTCCTTCGATCATGCGCGCGATGCCGACGGCCTCGGGGCGGCCGAACTTGCCGTCCTTGAGGTCGAGGTCGTGGACGATCTCGGCGATCGCCTTCACGCCGCGGTCGGGCAGGCCGACGGCGCGGATCACGGTCTCCAGCGTGCAGCGGTCGCCGTCGTGCGTGAAGTCGCCCCCCACCATGTCGAAGCGGAGCTCAGCGTTCGATGAGCGCCCTTCGGGCCGCGCCGCGCGCGCCTCGGGTGAGGCGAAGCGGAACTTCGCCTTCGGATCGATGAAGCGGCGGACGAACCAGGCCGTAGCGATGCGGTCGACCTTCACGCCGGGACGCGTGACCCAGGTCCGGCCGGTGAGGTCGGGACGTTCCTTCAGCATGCGCGGATTCTCCTTTCCGGTGGCTCGTGCTGTACGTTCATGTAACGCGGCGATCGCTTCCTCCGCCGCCGCGCGTTTCGGCGCGTCGAAGAAATCGATGCGCCGGATCTCGTCGAGACGCTTCGTCAGTCGCGCCACCACGTTCCCCGCGTCCGCCGCCCGCCCCCGCTTCCGCGCTTCGCGTGCCTCGGCCACGAGCGCCTCGTAGTCTCCGTCGCGCTCCGTGCGGAACGTGGTGATGATCTCGTCCGCGGGAGGGGAGACGAAGCTCGCTTCGACGATGTGCGCGCTGCCGCCGCCGCTCACGACCTCCTGGGCGATCCACTGGAAGTCCTCCAGCGCGTCGTCGTTCTTCGGCAGGACATAAACGGAGTTCTTCAGCGCCACCGCCCCCACCTGCGCCAGGCGTTGGCGGACTTTGGCGCGCAGGTAGAGGGGGCGGGGTGGAACGTTGTGGGTGAGGAGGTACCATTGCGTCACGATGAATGTGAGTATAGCAACTGCTAGATTTCACTAGCAACTGCGTGTTGCACAGCTACGCGGTGTGTCGCAGTCGTGTATAAACTTTGATCATGGACCTTCACGCGGAGCTGGCGTTGTTGCGCGACCTCGGATACACGCATCTGGACCTTGGTTCGGCGCGGCAGCAAGCTGCCGCAATCCAGGGCGGCAGCGAGCTGCCGCATTCCGAGGAGACGATCGATGAGCTGGGCCGGATCGCGATGGCGTGTACGAAGTGCAGGCTTGCCGGGACGCGCACGCAGGTGGTCTACGGCGTCGGCAATCCGAACGCAGACCTGATGTTCGTCGGCGAAGCGCCGGGACGGGACGAAGACCTGCAGGGCGAACCGTTCGTCGGCCGCGCCGGCCAGCTCCTCACCGACATCATCAAGGCGATGAAGCTGACTCGCGACGACGTCTACATCGCGAACGTGATCAAGTGCCGCCCGCCGGAAAATCGCAATCCCGAGCCCGACGAACTGGAGGCCTGCCGCCCGTTCATCCGCCGCCAGATCGCGCTGATCAAGCCGCGCGTGATCGTCACCCTCGGCAAGTTCGCGCTGCAAAGTCTGCTCGAGAAGAGCTACTCCATCACCGCCGCGCGCGGCAACTGGCTCGAGTACGACGGCATCAAAGTCATGCCGACGTTCCACCCCGCGTACCTCCTTCGCACGCCCGCGGCGAAGAAAGAGGTGTGGCAGGACATGAAGAAGGTGATGGCGGAGCTGGGGATTCAGTTCTAGGCGCGTGCCGGCTCGAGCACGACCTCGTCGTCCTCATCCTCGACGACCGCCGGCCGCAGCAAGGCAAAGGCGATCAGCAGAATGGTGAACGTCGCCAGCGTGATCGCCCGTCCGAGAACGAACGCGTGCGGCCAGTAGGCGAAGACCATCGCGTGCTCGCCCGCGTCGAGATGCACGGCCAGAAACGAATCATTGCCGATGCGCACCGGAACGACGTTGCCGCGATCGAGGGCGCGCCAGCCGCGCCAGCCGTTCTCGGACACGATGACCCACGCCGCCGACGTCATCGATGCGTTGACGCGGAGTTGTGAGCCGTTGCGCTCGACGTCGACGCGTCCCCTTCCGTTGACGATGGTCCGCTCCTCGCCATCGCTTTCGATCCACCCCTCGGCGCCGAAGTCACGGCACGCGCTCATGGCGGCGAGTACCCGCGCATGCGGCGCGAAGTGAATGACGCGCGGCACGAAGGCCCGCGGCAACACGCGCTCGTTCTCCAGCAGCTCGAAGCCGCGGCCGCTCGCGCGGTGAAGCCAGCCCGCCGGAGTCGCGCTGTGCGCCGGCGCGAGCGCGTAGCGGACGTTCAGCATCGACAGCATCGGCGCACCGAGATCGTCGACGCGATTCGACCAGACCGGCTGCGACGCGGACCACAACGGCACGGTCTCGCCCACCCGCTCGTGCGTCATCGCCTCGTAGCCGCGGACATCTTCCAGTCCGTAATGCGCGGCGATGTTCGGCGGCAGCATGGCGCCGGTGGCGACGACGCGGAAGACGTCGTCTCCCCGCGCGATCGAGTCGAGCTCCGCGATCGGCGGATACCACGCGCTGCGCGGCAACGTCGGCTGCAACCTCGACGTTTCGCCGGAGCGCTGGATCAGCAGCAGTCCGAGGAGCGCGATCGCGGCGTGACGGCGCGAACGGACGCCGAGGGCGATCGCGGCGCCGAAGAAGAGCGGGACGAACATCCTCATCGCATGCAGGCGGATGAAACTGCGCGACAGTCCCGCGTCGTGAATGGCCGGCTGCGCGGCCACGAACGCGATCGCCAGCATCACCGCCGTGCCGGCGAAGAGCATCGCCAGCGTCCTTCGCCGTTCCTTAATGAACTCGTCGACACCGATCGCCGCGAGAGCGGCGATGGCGAACGCGGCGAACGAGAGCATCCGTTCGTTGAGCGCGATGGAGAACCCGGGCAGCCGTTCGAGCAGATCGGCGAGGCCCGGCATCTTCACGCCGGCGGCGAGTGCGAAGAGCAGCAGCGCTCCGAAGAACCAGCGGCGGCGGTCGCGCACGAACAGCAGCGCGTAGAGCGCGGGAGCGAAGAGGAGCGAGCCCGAATACGCGGTGGAGAACCAGCCGTGCGTGTACGCGTGCGTGGCCGGCTCACCGTGCTGGCCCTCGAGGAAGGGGAGGATGTTCACGCGGAGGCGGTGCGCGAGCTCCGTCGAACCTGAACCCGAATTCAGGTTTGCATTTCTCTCCCTGACCTCGCGCGTCTGTCCGAGCGTGTCGATGATCGGCAGCAGATAGATCGCCGCGACGCAGAGCGTGATGATGCCGGCGCCGAGTCCGACGGCGATCGCATTGCGCCGCGGGCGCGGGATCCATTCGAAGAAAAAGAACGCCACGCCGAGCGCGACCACATGCAGCGTCGTCTCGGGATGGCCGCTGAGCACGAGCAGCAGCAGGGCGATGGTCAGGATGATGAGCGACCGGACGTTGGCTCTCCGCGCGGCGCGGCGTGCGCCGAGGAGGACGAACGGAAGGATGGAGAGCGAGAGGCCGTGCGACGTGCCGGCGAAGGAGACGAGATAGGTCGACAGCATCCAGGCCGCGGCGCCGAATGACGCCGCGAGCTCGCCGAGGGTGAGCTCGCGAAGGAACATGAACATCGAAAGCGCGGCGAGGAGGAAGAGCATCGAGGCCGCGAACGTCGGCTCATCGGGCGGCGGCAGGAGCAGCCCGAGGAGTGTGACGGGATGCAGCGGCGCGACCTGCGCCGCGCCGAGGAGTGGATGGCCGACCGCATCGAAGCGGTTCCAGAGCGGCCACTGCCCGTGCCGCACCGAGTCGCGCATCGCGGCGTGCCATGGAAGGAACTGGGCGAAAACATCGGACGCCGCCGGATTGAGCACGCGCGTGACACCCGACTCCTCGGCCAGCGACGCCAGCGGCTCATTCGTGTACGCGATGTCGATCGGCGCGTAGATCCGGCCGGTCAGGAGTGCGCGTCCGGTGAGGCAGAGCGGCAGCAGCGCCAGCACGATCATCGCGCGCCGCGACAACGGCGTGACGAAGCGCATGCAGACGATCGTCGCGCACGCGATGACAGCGTAGAGAAGCGCACTCATGGATCAGGGGGACCGCTCGGTATTGTACGCTTCGAGTCGTGACGGACAGCGGACAACGGACAGCGGACAGCAGACTTCTTCGCGGCGCGCTCCTGCTGTCCGTCGTCTGCTGCCTGCTGTCCGCGCCGGTGCGAGCGGCCTACTCGTCGAAAGACCTCTTCATCCCCATCTTCGGACGCGGTGTCGGCGGCGATGGACGGCGCTACGAGACGGCGTTCACGCTGACGAACGGGTCATCGAAAGCGATCGACGCGAAACTTTCGTTCATGCTCGAGGGCCGGCCGAATCCGACGCCGTTCACGACGTCGATCCATCTCGACGCCAGGGAGACGAAGCGCTTCGATCCGGTCGGCGCGTCCCTCCTCGGCGCGCCCGCTGCCTTCGGCGCGCTGCGCATCGAAGCGAAGACTCCGCTGCTCGCCCACGCCCGGCTCTTCAGCACGTTGCCCGGCGAGCCGCCCGCGCGCAGCGTCGCCTCGTCGTTCAACGCCATTCCCGAACAGTTCTCCGCCGGCACCGGCGACAGCGCGATCCTGCAGGGGCTCGGCGAGGGGGCCGACTTTCGCTACAAGATCTACGTCGTCGAGACGACCGGGCAGCCGCTGACGTTCGGGCTCTCGCTGCTCGACGCGCGCGGCCGCGTGATCCGCACGACGCACGAATACGTTTCCGGCCACGAGCAGCGCAGCTGGAACATCGATACGCCCGGCGCGGCGGTTCTGCGCGTCAACGGCATGAACGGCAACGGCCGCGTCATCGTCGCCGGCGCGCAGATCGCGACCGGAAGCCAGGACGGTACCGCGTACGAGATGAGCTTCGCCACCGCCCCGCGCTGGCGCCTGCCGGTGGGCGAGGTCGCCGCGTACGTGGCGGCGGGCGCGGCGCTCATCATCGCCATCATCTTCGGGCGGCGGAGCAGTTGATGGCCTACGGCATCTCCGCGTTCGCGGAAGTCGCGGTCCCGGTGGCGATCCACGGCAGCTTCACCTACGCGAGGAACTCCGCGACGGCGTCCGGCTCGGGTCGCGCGTCGAGGTGCCACTCGGGACAAAGCGGACGACCGGCTTCGTCGTCGCCCTCATCGATCACGTCGATGATCCTTCGAAGCTGAAACCGATCCGCGCCGTGCTCGATGACGACGAGCCGGCGCTGACGCCGGAGATCATCGAGCTTTGCCGCTGGGCCGCCGAGTACTACATCGCGCCGCTCGGCGAGATGCTGCGCACGGCGCTGCCGGCGAACATGTCGGCGCGCGGCCGGCGCGAAGTGGTGCTGGTGGCCGAAGATCCGTCGCGCACGCTCGACTCCGATCTTCCGCTCATCAACGAGCTCCGCAAGCGTCCACTGCCGCTGGCGACGATCTTCCAGGAGATGCGCGTCCCGCGCTCGGCGATCGACCGGCTGCGCGACGCCGGCATCATCGCCGTGCGCGATCGCCTCCAGGATGCGAAAGGGGTCCGCTACGACCGCTTCGTCGTTTTCGAAACAGCTCCCGATCTGCTGAAGGGAAAGCAGCTCGAAGCCGTTGAGCTTCTGCAATCGCGCGGCGGCGAAATGTCCGTGCGTGCGCTGGAGAACGCCGGCATCGGCGCCTCGACGCTGAGCACGCTCGCGCGCAAGGAGATCGTGCGCATCGAGCGGCGTCCGCGGCGTCACACCCTCGACGCCTTTCTCGCCGGACTCGATCCCGGGTCGATCAGCGAGTTCCGCTACTCCGCCGAGCAGCGCGCGGCGATCGATGCCGTCATGACCTCGCTTGGCACGTTCGCGCCGTTCCTCATCGAAGGGGTGACCGGCAGCGGCAAGACCGAGGTCTACATCGAGCTGATGAGGGAAGTCGTGAAGAGGGGAGAACAGGCGCTGCTGCTCGTGCCGGAGATCTCGCTCACGCCGGTGTTCGCCGCGCGGTTGAAGGAGCGCTTCGGCGATCGCATCGCCATCCTCCACAGCAGCCTCTCGCCGAGCGAGCGGTACGACCAGTGGTGGCGCGCGCGGCGCGGCGAAGTCGATGTGGCCATCGGTCCGCGCTCCGCGCTCTTCACGCCGTTCCCGCGTCTCGGACTGATCGTCGTCGACGAAGAAGGCGACGGCGCGTACAAGCAGGAAGAGACGCCGCGCTACAACGCCCGCGACCTCGCCGTGGTTCGCGCGCAATCGCGCAAGATCCCGATCGTCCTCGGCTCGGCCACACCGTCGCTCGAGTCGCGCGAGAACGCGGCGAAGGGGAAGTACACGCTCATCAAAATGTTGAGCCGCGTCGAAGCGCGTCCGCTACCCGACGTAGAAGTCCTTGACCTCCGCAAAGAGAAGGGGGAGAAGGAAGACCGCGGCTTCGTCATTTTCAGCTCCACGCTGCGCGAGGCCTTGCGTCAGACCTTCGCCCTCGGCGAGCAGGCCATCATCCTCATCAACCGCCGCGGCTACGCACCGTTTCTGCTCTGCCGCGAATGCGGACACGAGTTCCGCTGCCACGACTGCAGCGTCACCCTCACCGTCCATCGCCGCGAAGGAATCCTCCTCTGCCACTACTGCGGATTCCGCACGCGCATCCCGGCGAAATGTCCGCTCTGCAGCGGCGAGGTGCTGCAGCCGGTCGGCTTCGGTACGGAAAAGGTCGAGGAGCGGTTCCGCCGCGATTTTCCCGAGGTCCCGGTGGAGGTGCTCGACCGCGACTCGACCCGGAAGAAGGGAGAGCTGGTGCGGATCCTCGACCGCTTCCGCACGCAACAGACGCAGGCGCTGATCGGCACGCAGATGCTGAGCAAGGGCCATCACTTCCCGAACGTGACGCTCACCGGGGTCCTCAACGCCGACTCCATCCTCGGCTATCCCGACTTCCGTTCCGCGGAGAAGACGTTCTACCTCCTGACCCAGGTCGCGGGCCGCGCGGGCCGCGGCGAGCTGCGCGGAAAGGTCATGATCCAGACCGCCTTTCCGATGCATTACGCCATCCAGCACGCGCTGCGGCACGACTACGAAGCGTTCTACGAATCGGAGATTCAGTTCCGCCGCACGTTTCACTATCCGCCCGTCACGTCGATGATCGCGCTCGTCTTCCGGGGCGAAAAACTGCCCGACGTGGAGAAAGCCGCAATCGAAAGCGGGCGGCGCATCGAGGAGGCGGTCGCGCCACTCGCCGGCACGCGGATGCAGGGTCCCGCACCCGCGCCCCTCGCGCGGATCAAAGGCGTCTGGCGGTACCACATCCTGATCCGTTCGCCGCATCGCGTGTCACTGCGCAGGGCGATCGAAACGGCGATGCTGGGGAAGAAGTGGAAAGGGGTCGACGTCGCCATCGACGTCGATCCGCTGAACATGCTCTGAGCCAACCGCCGCGTGTTCGCGGCGTCGAATGCACATGCACGCCGTCCTCCTCGCCGTCGTCCTTTCGACCACCTCCGTTCATTTCGTCGCGGATGAAGCGCGCGCCGTGCTGGCCATCCTCGACCTGCGCGCCGCGAAGCAGCCGGTTCCGGATGCCGCGTGGGAGACGTTGTTCACGTCCGAGGGCTACGTCCGGTTGAAGAAACGCGAGCTGGCGATGCATCGGCCGTTCGACGAGGAGACGTTCCGCAAATTCGTCATGTCCGATGAGCTGCTCGCGCGGCGCGAGCTGCTGGCGCGGACGCTCGACAACTGGCTGAAAGCCGATCTCACTCACGCCGCGGCACTGGCGCACGCGTACCTGCCGTCGAACGCCTCGATTCAGGCCAACGTCTATTCGGTGATCAAGCCGGCGAAGAACAGCTTCGTGTTCGAGCAGTCGGCGATCTTCATGTACGTCGACGACATCCCGCGCGACGAATTCGAGGCCACCATCGCGCACGAGATGCATCACATCGGCTACGCGAGCGCGTGCAGGGAATCGGGGCCGCCGCTGCCGGAGAACCTGCAGAAACTCGCGATGTGGATCAGCGCGTTCGGCGAGGGGTTCGCCACGCTCGCCGCCGCCGGAGGACCGGAGGGCGTCGCGCAGCGCAAGGCCGACGTGCGCGCCGAGTGGGAGAAACAGCTGCCGCGCTTCGACGCCAACTTCGCGGAGCTGGCGGCGTTCTTCGAAGCGGTGCTCGACGGCAGGCTTTCCGGCGACACCGCCGACAAGCGCGCGTTCGAATTTTTCGGCCTGGTCGGCCCCTGGTACACCGTCGGCTGGAAGATGGCCGTGGTGATCGAAAAGACG
>Ga0207687_10003747_pt1 | contig 10216 bp, 10 predicted proteins | sample KBSM54metaG_FD_184399 | JGI IMG/M metagenome (GOLD analysis project Ga0207687, IMG submission 184399) | Miscanthus rhizosphere microbial communities from Kellogg Biological Station, Michigan, USA - KBS M5-4 metaG (SPAdes) (version 2) | ecosystem: Host-associated > Plants > Roots > Rhizosphere >... | reverse complement strand
CTCGCGCAGCTGCCACGGCTCGCCGGTGCGGAGCAGGTGGTACGACACACCGGTGCCGTCGGCTTCGGCGGGCTCGGTGAGCAGCCCGGCGATCTCCTGCTCGACGTCGTCGCCCGCGGGCACCTCGGCCCGCAACGCGGTGCGGAACTCGCGTTCGAGGGCCTGGCGCACGCGGAGCAGGTCCAGATCCCACTCCCGTTCCGCGTCGACGCCCGGGAAGCCCCGGTAGTGCAGCTCGTAGAGGCAGTAGAGGGTGAGCTGCTCGTCCTCGCCGTAGGGATCCCGTACCGGCGGCAGGTCCCGGGGCGGGCCGCCGTCGCGCAGAGCGGCCAGGACACAGGCCGACAGCGGACCGCGGGGCGCAGGCAGGGCGGAGACGGCGCGCTCCGCGAGCGCGGTCACTTCTCCGCCCCCGGTCGGCGACGGCGTTCCCGGTCGCGGTGGCTCGTGTCGCAGAACGGGAAGCGCCGGCTGCGACGGCAGGTGCACAGGGCGGTGACCGCGCGTTCCGATCGCACCGTGCTGCCGTCCGGCGTGACGATGTCGGCGGCGCCGTACACGAGCACCGGCCCCTCTCCGGTGATCTCGACGCGGCTCCGGGCCCTCATCGCCGCGCCCCGGCCACGACGACGATCTCCTCCGTGCGTTGCCCCGGCACGATCAGTCCGCGGCCTTCGAGCAGGGCGGCACGGGCACGCATGACCGGACCGAACGGTAGCTCGGCCCGCGCGATCACCCGTGCGTCGAGCCCGACCGCTTCCATCGCGGCGATGGTCGCCTGTTCGCCGCAGACCTCGGAGTGGACGATCAGCGCGGTGCCGTCGTCGGTGAGCACGTCGGGCAGCCCGGCGCAGAGCCGGTCGAGCAGCAACCGGCCGTCGTGGCCGCCGTCCCAGCACCGGGCCATGCGGTAGCGGGCCGGGTCCTGGGTGGCGGCGGGCACGTAGGGCGGGTTGGCGACGACCACGTCGAACCGCCGTCCGCGCACCGGCGCCAACAGATCCCCGCACCGGACGGTGACCGGCACGCGGTGCAGGCGGGAGTTGAGCCAGGTCGCGGCGGCGGAGCGGCGGGAGAGGTCGACGGCGGTGACAGAGGCCGCGCCCGCCCGTGCCGCGGCGATCGCGAGCGCGCCGGTGCCAGCGCCGACGTCGAGCACCTGGCGGCCGCGGACGCGGTCGCGCAGCACTTCGGTGAGCAGGGCGGTGTCGCTTTGCGCGCGGTACACGCCGGGAGGTCTGATCAGCAGCACGTCGAAGGGGGTCCCCACGCAGATCGGGATCAAACGGGCGCTTTGGTTGCCCTCAATGGGGTAAGCAGGGATATGCGGGTGGTAGCGGTGGACGCCGCGGACGCGTTCTGGGACGACGGCGCCGCGCTCCGGGCGTGCCTCGGTGAACCGGTGCCACGCATCCCACCGGTGTTCGGCTACGACGAGCGCGGCTCCGAGCTGTTCGAGGCCATCACCGAGCTGCCCACCTACTACCTGACCCGCGTCGAGTGGGCGCTGCTGCGGGCCAACGCGGCCGAGATCGCCCACCGGCTCGCCGCCGACGAGATCGTCGAGCTCGGCAGCGGCAGCGCGAAGAAGACCCGCGAGCTGCTCGCCGCCTGCCAACGGCGACGGCCGACGACCTACCTCCCCGTGGACGTCAGCCGGGAGATGCTGGAGCACAGCGGGCGCACCCTGTGCGCCGCCGTGCCGGGGCTGTCGGTGGTCGGGCTGTGGGGCCGCTACGAGCAGGCGTTGGAGCGGTTGCGCAGCGAGCCCGGCGGCCGTCGGGTGGTGGTCTTCCTTGGCAGCAACATCGGCAACGCGACACCCGCGGAGCGCGCGGAGCTGCTGGCCGACATCGCCGCGACCCTCGCCCCGGGGGACGGTTTCCTGTTCTCCGTAGACCTGCTGAAGGCGGCCGAGGCCCTCGACACCGCCTACAACGACCCACCCGGGCACCGGGCCTTCGCCGACTTCCGGCTCAACCACCTCACCCACGTGAACCGCCGCTTCGGCGCGGATTTCGCGGTCGAGCAGTACCGGCCCCGCGCGCACTTCGTCGAGCGCACCGGGATGGTCGAGGGGCACCTCTACGCGCTCAGCGACCAGCGCGCGCGGCTGCCCCGCCTCGACCTGGAGATCACGGTCCCGCGGGGCGGATCGATCAACGTCGGGTTCTCGGCGAAGTTCGACGGCGACCGGCTCGACGGCGAGCTGGCCGGGCACGGGCTGACCGTCGAGCACCGATGGCTCGACCGCGAGTGGCAGTACGCCATCCTGCTCGCCCGCAGGCCGGGCTGAGCGGCGGCGGAGCAGGACGTACGGCCCGCTGGCCAGCACCACGATCAGCGCTGCGGCGGCGCTGTCGGTCATGGCCCGCGGGTTCCCCGCCGCTCGGGCGTCGTACACCTGCCCGTCCGCCGTCGGGGAACCCTGAGCCGGTCTCAGCCCGCCGGGGCGATGGTGGGCCATGTGGCCGGGGTGGCGGTGTCGAGGACGCACGGGAGCCGCCGACGGCCGCTCACGGTGACGGAGATCGCCGAGGCAGCGGCCTTGGGAGACCTGGCCGCGGCCATCTCCGTGCTCACGCGGCTGGTGCCTGCGGGCGGGGTCGGTGTCCTGCTGACGGCCTTCCCCCTCGCCGTCGTCGGTCACCGCCGTCGAGCGCGGGTCTGCGCGGTCGCGGTGCTGACCGCGGGCTGCGTCGCCTTCCTCGGCGGCGGGCTGAGACCTGCGGCCTCCGCCGTCGGCGCGGGCGTTCTCGGCTCGTTGGTCGGGATCGGTCTGCGCAGGGGCTGGTCCGTCGGCCGGACCGCGGGCGTCGGACTGGTGTGCCTCGGCGTGCCGTACGCCGTGCTGGCGGTGGGCCTGTTCTGGGTGCTGGCCGACGCCCGCGCGCTGGCGCTGGCCCAACTCGCCAACTCCTGGTCCGGGACCGAGCGGCTCGCCGCCGCCGCGGGCGTGCCCGGCCCCGCTCTCGACGTCGGACGCGACGTCGTCACGTTCGCCGTGACGCGGTGGTGGGTCCTGCTGCCCGCGGTGGTGGCCGTGGCGGTGCTCGTCGGGGTGGTCGGCGCGACCCTCGCCCTGCGCCCGCCGCTGCGCCGCATCGCGCCCCTGCTGCCGCGGACGACGGCCCGGGAGCTCGACGAGCCCAGCGGCCGTGGCGCGGCCGTCGCGCCCTTGCCCGTCCGGCTCGCCGGGGTCGGCGTCCGCTACGAGGGATCGGCGCGGGCGGCCCTCGCCGGGGTCGACCTGTCGCTGGAACGAGGGCGGTTCCTCGGTGTGAGCGGCCCGAACGGGGCCGGGAAGTCGACGCTCGGGCGGATCCTGGCCGGTCAGGCGCCGACCGAGGGCACCGTCCACCGGCCCGGGTCGGCGGGCCTCGGGGCACCCGGCGGCACGGGGGTGATCTTCCAGCGGCCGGAGAGCCAGGTCCTCGGCGTCCGCGTCGTCGACGACCTGCTGTGGGGGACGGACCCGGGGACCGACATCGACGTCGACGGGCTGCTCGCCCGGGTCGGACTCACCGGTTTCGCCGAGCGTGAGACGTCCACGCTGTCCGGCGGCGAGCTCCAGCGCCTCGCCGTCGCCGCCCTCATCGCCCGACGGCCCGCCGTGGTGATCAGCGACGAGAGCACCGCGATGCTCGATCCCCGCGGCCGGTCCGACGTCGTCGAACTCCTGCACGGCCTGGTGCGCGAGGACGGCGCCACCGTCGTGCACATCTCCCACCACCCGGACGAGCTGACCGCCACCGACACCCTGCACCTCGACGGCCACGAGCAGACCACGACCGCGGCGGCCGCGTGGCGGCCGATGGCGCGGGTGCGGGGAGCCCGCGTCGAGGTGCGGAACGCCCTGCTCGTCCACGACGCGGGAACGCCGTGGCAGCAGCCGGCGCTGAGCGGTGTCGACCTCGACATCCCGGCCGGGCACACGGTGCTGGTCACGGGGCCCAACGGAGCGGGCAAGTCCACGTTGGCGTGGATGCTCGCCGGTCTGCTCGTGCCCACCCGGGGGAGCGTCACCCTCGACGGACGGCCGCTGCACAACGGGCGCGACGGCGCGCTGCTGGGCATCCAGCACCCCCGGCTCGCCCTGCTGCGGGCCACCGTCGGCGAGGACGTGCGCGATGCGGCGGGCGCCGACGCGGCGACCGCCGACGCCGCTCTCGCTGCCGTCGGCCTCGACCCGGAGCGGTTCGCCCACCGCGCGGTCCACGAACTCAGCGGCGGCGAACAACGCCGGGTCGTCCTCGCCGGGCTCCTCACGGCCCAGCCCCGCCTCCTCGTGCTCGACGAGCCGCTCGCCGGGCTCGACCGCGCGGGCCGCGACGCCGTGCGCAGCGCTCTGCACGCGTTGCGCCGCGCCGGGATCACCCTGGTGGTGGTCACCCACGACGCCGCCGCTCTGGACGACCTCGCCGACGCGACCTTGACCGTCGACGGGGGGAAGGTGGAAGGCCCGTACGCCCGAGCGGCTCCCGGCCCGGCGGCCCCCACGAGCGTGCCGCGGCGGCGGAACCGGGTCCGCACCGTCATGCGCACCCTGCCGGGGACCTCACCCGCCCACCGGCTCTGGGCGGGCACCAAGATCGGAATGCTGCTGGCCGTCGCGGTCGTCCCCGTCGTCGACCCCTCCTGGCCCGCGCTCAGCGGCTCCGCACTGGTACTGGCCGCGTGGGCCCGCGCAGGCCGGGTACCCCGAGGCGCCTGGCCGCGGCCGCCCGCCTGGCTGCTCGTCTGGGCCGGAGCGGGGATCGCACTGGCCGCGCTCGGCAACCAGGGCCCGCTGGTCCCGGTGCTGGGGTTCACCGTCAGCCTCGGCGGCCTCAACCAGGCGGCGCTGTTCTTCGGGATCGCCCTCGTGTCGCTGGTCGCCGCGACGATCCTGGTGTGGACCACGCCGGTCAGCGCCATCCCCCCGCTGCTGCGCAGGCTCACCGGGTGGGCCGCGGCGGTGCGGCTCCCGCTGGCGAACTGCTGCGCGGCGATCGCCCTCGGCCTGCGGATGGCGCCGATGCTGCTCGACGACAGCCGCACGATCCTGCACCTCGTCGGCCAGCGTCGCCGCAGCGGGCCGCGCCGCCACGAGTCCTGGCGGGAGCGGCTGCGCCGGTTCACCCGCGCGGCGTCCCTCGCCTGTGCGAACGCGGCCGGACGAGCCGCCGAGACCGCCGACGCCGTCGCCGCGCGGGGTGGGATCGGGTTCGTCGCCGGGCCCGACCGACGTCCCGGCCTGCCCGACGCGCTCACCGCGCTCGTGGTGGCGGCGGTCCTCACCGCCGGGACGTCGCTGTGAAGCTGAACCGGGCGCCGTCGCCCGTGTGCGGGTCGGCGGAGGGGGGTAGCCGATGGCATGACCGAGAACTACGACGGTGCTGCGCCGACCCGCGACCCCGACACCGTGGAGACCGACGCGCACGCCGAGAGCAGTGCCGAGGAGCTCGACGAAGACCGGCTGCGCCTCGACCCGCTCGAGGCCGGGATGGATCCGCCCGAACGGTGGAGCGGCGCCGACAAGTACGGGACGACCCCCTACGAACAGGCGCATCCCCGCGGCCTCACCGACCGGCTCGCGGAGGAGGAGCCGGACGTGACGGGCGGGGCCGCCGACCCGGCGGTCGACGCGGCGGCCGACGCGGGCATCGGCGGGGTAGACCCCGGCGGCGACCTGCGGTCCGAACAGTCGGACGAACTGGCCGACGAAGCCGACGACGATACCGCCGCGGCCGACCCCACCGCGGGCCCGGTCGCCGAGTTCGACCAGGTCGACGAGCAGCCGGGCGAGCGCCCGGCCACCGACGACGCCGGCATCGCCGCGGAAGAGCTGCGGGAGGCTCGCGACCGCGGCCAGCTGGCCGACGACGCCGGTGGCTCGTTGGCCGCCACCGCCCGCACGGCGGACGAGCCCGACTGAGCCGCACCGGCGCGGCCGCGCCGCCGTCGCCCTCGCCAGGCGTGGCCTGGGGTCTGCGCGATGAGGGTCAGCCGGACCCGATGGCGCCGCTGGACGTGACGGCCGGGAGGCGCAGCCGGTCGACGAGGAGGGTGAGCGCCTCGGTCACGGCGGCGGCGCAAACCTCGCCGGGGTCGCCGTCGATGTGCCGCCGCACCGGCTCGCTGCCGGCGTCGGAGCCGTCGACCACGGCGAGGAAGACCGTGCCCGGCTCCTGGTCGTCCTGCGGTGCGGGACCACCGGCGCCCGTCACGGCCACGCCCACGTCCGCGTCGAGCAGGTCGCGCACGCCGACGCCCATCGCGCGCGCCGCCTCGGCGCTCACCACCGGGCCCTCCACGACGTGCAGCACGGCGCGCTTGACCTCACTCGCGTAGGCGACCACGCCGCCGCGGAACCATTCCGACGCCGACTCCGCGGCGGCGAGCGCCGCGCAGATGCGCCCGCCGGTCAACGACTCGGCCACCGCGATCGTCCGGCCGGTCGAACGCGCCAGGCCCGCGACCTCGGCGGCGATCCGGTCCTCCTCGTTGTCGGTCACGCCGTTCGTCCTACCCGCGGGACGACCATCGCAATCCTGCGATCAGGAGGTGGGCGGTCCGTGGACGAGGTCGAGCGCCGCGGACGTGACGCGCCTGCGCAGCCCGCCGCCCCAGCCGTGCTCGCCCAGCGCGGCGCGCGCGGCCAGGAAACCGCAGACGCCGTGCACGCCGCCGCCGGGGTGGGCGGCCGCGCTGCCGAGGTAGAGGTTCTCGATCGGCGTCTCGGGCCTGCCCAGACCGGGCACCGGCCGGAACACCAGCTGTTGGAACAGCTGCGCCGTGCCCCCGTTGACGGCGCCGTGCACGAGGTTGGCGTCGGCGTCCTGCAGGTCACCCGGGCGTTGGACGACGCGGTGCAGGATGCGGTCGCGGAACCCGGGCGCGTGCGCCTCGACCACGTCCTCGGTGCGCTCGGCGAGGACGTCGGCCGCGGCGTCGTCGTCGACACCGCGGGGGAGGTGGGTGTAGCTCCACGCCGCTTCCGTGCCCGCGGGGGAGCGGGTGGGGTCGGTGGTGGTCATCTGGCCGAACAGCTGGAACGGCGATTCGGGGAGGGTCCCGGTCTCGATGTCGGCCGACCACCGCACCAGGCCCGCGCTGTCGGCGCCGAGGTGCACGGTGCCCGCCTCGCTCAGGGCCTTCGCCCGCCACGGGATGGGCTCGGCGAGCGCCCAGTCGAGCTTGACCACCGGCGTGTCCCAGACGAAGTGCTCGAGGTCGGCGAGGATCCGGGCAGGCACCGCGTCGGCGGGCAGCAGCCGGGTGTAGAGGGCGGGGGCCGACACGTCCGCGATGACGGCCCGGCGGGCCCGGATCCGGTCCCCGCCCACCGTCTCGACCCCGAGGGCCCGCCCACCGCGGACGACGATGCCCGCGACGGGGGTGGTGGTGCGGATCGCCGCGCCCGCCGACTCCGCCCGTCGTGCCAGTGCCGCCGCCAGCTCCCCGGCGCCGCCGACGGGGGAGGGGAAGCCGTGGTGTTGGCCGAGCATGGCGAGCAGCCAGCCGAACGCGCCGCTCACCGGCGCCCCGGGTGGCGCGTCGGCGTGGGCGGTGTTGCCCGCCAGCAGGAGCCGGGCCGCCTCGCCGCCGAACAGCTCTTCGCCCATGCGGGTGGCGGGCAGCAGGGCGAACCGCAGCAGCCGCAGCGTCTCGGCCGCGCCGATGCGCCGCAGCAGCTGGGCCGGGCCGCGGACGGGTGGGAACGCGGTGAACAGCGTGCGCAGCAGCGGCTCCTCGATGTTCTGCCACCGGCGGCACAGGCGCAGCCACGCTTCGCCGTCGCCCGCGTGGTGGGCGTCGAGCCCGGCGGCGGTGCGCTCGGCGTCGCGGTAAAGGACCGCGGCGTCGTCGCCGTCCGGGCTCAGCGGGTGCGCGAGCACGGCGGGCGCGTGCGCCCAGCGCAGGCCGTGCTGCTCCAGCTCGAGCGACCGCAGTACCGGGGAGGCCGCGGCGAGCGGGTAGAACGCGCTGAACCGGTCGGACACGAACCCGGGGTGCACCTCGAACGAGCGGACCGCGCCGCCGATCTCGTCCTGGGCCTCGAGGACGCACACCTGCCAGCCCGCGTCGGCCAGGACAGCGGCGGCGACCAGCCCGTGGTGACCGCCGCCGATGACGACGGCGTCGACGTCCAACGTGGGCATGCTCAGCTCTTCCGGTTGCGGATGACGTCGTCGAGGCGGGCCAGCGCCTCCCGGTTGCGGGGGGCCAGCATCAGCGACTGCACCGCCCCGGGCAACAGCGTGGCGGGTCCCGAGGACGCGCTCTCGGTCATCCGCACGGTCGTACCGCCGGGCGCCGGGAGGAGCTCGAGCTCGATCCGGGCCGTACCGGTCGGCCACGCCCGCGCGTGCAGCACGAGCCTGCGGTCCGGATCCATCTCTACGACCTCCGTCGTGTCCTCGATGAGCAACGGCCAGAGCCCGACGCTGTGGTGCAGCTTGCTCCCGACCGCGGGGAACGCCGGGTCGACCGCCCGCATGTGCGCGGCGCCGACCACCCACAGCGGGTAGGTCCAGCCGTCGGCGAGGGTGGCGAAGACCTCCGCGGGCGGCGCGTCGACGAGCCGGGTGACCTCGGTCATGACGCGGCCCCCCGACGGAGCGCGCCCAGCCCGGCGACGGCGGAGACCGCGAGGAGGGCGAAGGCCGCCCGCCGCCTGCGCCGCTCCTTGCGGACGCCGCCGAACCCGCCCTCGACGCCGCCTGGCACCGGCGCGGGCTCGTGCAGCGCGCCGGAGGTCGGCGGGCCATCGGCGGGGTGTCGCAGCGCGATGCTCATGTCGAGCGCCATCATCCGCGCGGCGGCCCGCGGCATGAAGTAGTGCTGCAGGGCGAACGCCCGGCCGATGACGCCGCCCGCGATCAGCTCGGGACGCGGCCTGCGGAGCATGGCGACCACCGCACGGGCGACCCGTTCCGGGGCGTAGACGGGAGGGGGCGGCTGCGGGCGGCGGCCCGTCCGGTTGGCGGCCGCGGCGTAGATCGGGGTGTCGATCGCGGCGGGCAGCACCGTGCCGACCGCGACCCCGCGCGCCCCGGCCAAGCGCAGCTCCTCGCGCAGCGAGCCCCCGAGGCTGCGCACCGCCGACTTCGTCATCGCGTAGTGGCCCGCCAGCGGCGGGGCGACCACTCCCAGCAGCGACGACAGGTTGACCAGCACCCCGCTGCCCTGCTCGATCATGCGGGGCAACGCGGCCCGGGCGCCGTGCACCGTGCCCATCACGTTGACCCGCAGGATCCGTTCGATGTCGGAGAGCGGGACGTCGAGCAGCGCGCCGAACCCCGTCACCCCGGCCGAGTTGACCCAGCCGTCGATCCGCCCGAAGCGCTCGACCGCGCGCGCGGCAACGTCCTCCACGGCCGCGCTGTCGGTCACGTCGGCGGCCACCGCCAAGGCCGAGCCCGCGAACCCGGCCCGGCGGTCGCACTCGGCGGCGACGGCGTCGAGCTCGGCGGCGCGGCGCGCGACCAGCACGGTGTGGGCGCCCTGCTCGGCCAGCAGGAGCGCGGTGGCGCGGCCGATCCCGCTCGATGCCCCGGTCACCACGATGACGCCGCCCGCGATCTCCATGGCCCAGACTTACCCCGACCGGTGCGGACGAATCGCTCAGATGTACCCGGCCTAGCGGGTTTGCGCAGAGCGTCGTTCAGGTACCACAAAGCATGTGCCGCAGGCACTGCCGTCCTCGACTGCTGCAACCGAACCTGTGGGAGAACACGATGTCATTGCTCAAATACGCGATCGCGGCCGCTATCGGCTACTACGCGGGCCAGCCCGGTGGTCGCCGTCAGATCCAACAGCTCGGGCAGAAGGCCACCGAGCTGGTCAAGAGCCCGAAGGCCGCCGAGCTCAAGGACCGCGGTCGCGAGCTCGTCGGGGAGCGCGCGTCGGCCGCTGTCGACAAGGTCCGCCGGAAGACCACGGACGACTCGACGTCGAGCGGCGCCACCACCACCACGGGTACGGCGACCGCGGGCTCCGCCTCGGTCACCACCCCCGTCACCACCCCGGCCACCACCCCCGTCACCGCCGCAGGCGGCGCCGACAACCGTGGCGCGGACGACATCCAGGCGGCGCAGACGGGCGTCCTGCCGCCCGGGCCCGCGTCGCGCGCCTCTGGCGGGGTGTGACAGGCGGGTCCGTACCGGTCTGACCGCCGCCGGCCGGGCCGCGTTCAGCGCGAGATGGGCGGGATGACCGCGGGCAGGCCCCG
>Ga0207687_10003746_pt1 | contig 10218 bp, 9 predicted proteins | sample KBSM54metaG_FD_184399 | JGI IMG/M metagenome (GOLD analysis project Ga0207687, IMG submission 184399) | Miscanthus rhizosphere microbial communities from Kellogg Biological Station, Michigan, USA - KBS M5-4 metaG (SPAdes) (version 2) | ecosystem: Host-associated > Plants > Roots > Rhizosphere >... | reverse complement strand
GCGGTGAGCAACCGGCGGTCGAACTCGCCGGGCCTCGGGTTGTCGGTGGTGACCATCGCTCGATACGACGCGAGGTCGATCTCCGCGGTGCGCAACTCCGACGCGAACGACGACAGGTTGTCGCCCTGGGCCGGCGTCAGCGTGCGCGTCAACGCGGTGCCGCGCCCGTTCGTCTCGCCGCGCGCACCGGCTCGCGGCACCGTGGAGAACAACGTCGTCAGCGTGATCGGCTGCAGGATGCGGTTCGTGGTCGGATCGAGCGCTGAGAGCAACGCGTCGAGCATCAACGGGTCGACTTGCCGTTCGCTGGGAAAGGCCACGACCGCGGCGCGCTTGTCGGGGGGATCGTCGAAGTAGAGAACGGCGAGGTCGGCGACCAGATGGTTCGCGTCGAGGATCGGATCGCCGGTCTCACCCGAATGCGCGCTGAGAGCGGCATCGGCAACGGCGGCTTGGACGCCGTCGACCCCCGTGAGGCTGAACGGCTGTGTCAGCGTGCGGTTGAACACACGATCATCGAGTGGTGCGAGCGCGGCTTCGGGCACGACGACGGAGCGCACCCCGTTGTCGTGCAGGTTGCGAAGCGCGTCGGGCGTCGACCGGTCGTCGGCGACGTACGTGGTCAGGTCCGGCGCCGCGAGGTGATCGCGCAAGGTGCTCGTGCTGTGGTCGAACTCGCGTTGCAACTCGGTCGTGAGGCCTGACGACAGCCACTCGGAAGGGCGAAGTCGAACGTACGGCGACAGCGCGACCTGACGGCCGGCGACGGCCTGACGCAGCTCGCCGGCGGCGGCCGCGTCGAGTGCGTCGACGGTCTCCGCGGTCGGCACGATCGTGATCGGCAGCGTCGCGTGCGCCTCGAGGATCGACGCGTTGCTGAGCGCGGCCTGCGCGGTCGTGGAGTCGAGCGTTGTGGTCCCGTCGGAGCGCAACGAGGGTGCACCGCCGACCGGCAGCACGATCGCGACACCGAGCGGACCGAACTGGCGGCTCTCCGGCATCCGGACCATGAACGTGAGCAGCGAGTCGAGCGCCGCTCCTTTGTCCGACAGCAGATCGACGCTGATCGGGTACACGCCTTCGATCTGAACATCGGTCGTCGGAGCGGTGATCACGACAATGCCCGACGCGTCGGGCACTGCCGGAACGACGACCGGTGTGCTGACGCGCGAGCGAGAGACCTTGCCGGTGAGCGCGGCCTTGAAGTCCGAGCGCGTCGGCACGCGTGGATGCAGCGTGAGTTGGAGGCGCGCTCCGACAGGCGCGCCCGTCACGCGCAAACGGACCGTGAGTGGTGCGTTGGGCTCGACCACCGGCGTCTGGCTGACGAGCTGCAGGATGTCGGGCTGCGGCGTCGGGGGAGCGGTCTGGGCGGCGACGGTTCGTGGCATGGCGATGCCGAGCAACACGACTGCCGCGACGAGCGCCCGTTTCATGCGAGAGCGATCTGCAACACGGCGAGGCCGCTCGGTTGCAGACGGAACCCGAGGTGTTGATACAGCGCGAGCGCGCCGTCGTTGTGCTCCTGGGTGTTGACCATTGCCCGCTCGACCCCGCGTCGCTGCATCCAACGCAGTCCGTCGAGTGCCAACGCGCGACCGATGCCCTCGCGTTGATGCGTTGGATCGACCGCAAGACGCTGCAGGAAACCACGGGTGCCAGCGCGTCCCGACACCGCGTAACCGATCACGGCACTATCGCCCGCGACACGGAAGCGGCTCGATGGCGTGGCCGCGATCGCTTCGTCGAAGCCCGAGTCGTCGAGACGCCAGAAGCGATCGAACGAGCGACCGTCGACGTCCAATGCGGCGGCGCGGTCGACACGGCGGCCTCGACGCAGCGGACAGTCCGGCACGGCGGGCAGTCGCCCGAGATCGTGCGCCAGCAAGTGGAGGCGCTCGCGCACGTGGAACCCGGCCTCGAGGAACCCACTCGACTCCGCCGCGCCCAACGCGGCGGTGATCGCCTCGCGAAATCCGCGTCGGGCCAGCAGCTCGCAGCAGTGGCGCACGGCGTCGGCTGCCGCCGGGGCACCGTCGGCCAGCGGTGCGATGTACGCGACGCGGTGATCGCCGCGCCAAGGACCAACGCGCAGTCGGTCTGCCCCCAAGCGCACGAGGTCGAGGCTCATACGTGTCTCGTGGACACCGGGCTTCCGAACACGGCGGCGAGCGTAGGTCGTCCGGTGGTGGGGCGAACGGCGTGCCGAATGGCGTGCCGGGAGCGGCGTTCCGGCCCGGTGCCCCGATACCCTCCCCGGCGGTGCAGGTGCTCTTCGCGACCCACGATCGGTTTCTCGAGCACGTCGCGGGCCGCCATCACCCGGAGCGACCCGAGCGGCTCGACGCGGTGATCGGCGGCGTTGCCGACGCGCACCTCGGCGACACCCTCGTTCCCTTCGCGCCCCGTCCTGCGACGCGCCAAGAACTCGAGCGCGTGCACGACGTCGCGTATCTCGACCACGTCGAGCAGTTCTGCGCCGCCGGCGGCGGGCGTCTCGATCCCGACACGGGTGCGAGCGCATCGTCGTACGACGCCGCGCTGCTCGCGGCTGGCGCCGGTCTCGACGCGGTCGAACGCCTCGAGCGCAACGAAGGCGACGTCGCGTTCTGCGCGGTTCGCCCTCCCGGACATCACGCGCTCGCGCATCGGGCGATGGGTTTCTGTTTGTTCAACAACGTCGCGGTCACCGCAGCGCACTTGGCCGAGCGTGGCGAGCGTGTCCTCATCGTCGACTTCGACGCGCACCATGGAAACGGCACCCAAGATCTCTTCTACGACGACTCGCGTATCACCTACGTCTCGATGCACGAGTGGCCCCTCTACCCGGGCACCGGCGCGATCAGCGAGACAGGGCGGGGCGCGGGTGTTGGTCACACGGTGAACTTCCCGTTCCCGGCGGGCACGACCGGCGACGCGTACCTCGCCGCGGTCGACGACGTGATCGCGCCGCTCGCCGAGGAGTGGACCCCGACCTGGCTCCTGATCTCGGCGGGGTTCGACGCTCATCGCCAGGACCCGCTCACCGATCTCGGGCTGACCAGCGGCGACTACGCGTTGCTCACCGAGCGTCTCGTTCCATTGGTCGGGCCACGCAGAGTGGTGGGCTTCCTCGAGGGGGGCTACGACCTCGAAGGCCTCGCCCGCTCCGCCGGGGCGTGTGTCGCGGCGCTCGCGGGCGTTCGGTACCAGCCGGAAATGCCCACGTCTTCCGGGTTGGGGCGAAACGTTGTCGACGCAGCGCTCAAGATCCACGGTCGCGCGCACGATGGTTGAGTAGGTCTTCTTCCCTACGAGGTGGTTGTACGCGTGGCTGAACTGCAGGAACTCCTGCAATACCTGATGGAGATGCGCGGGTCTGACCTGTACGTCAAGGTCGGCTCGCCCCCTCACGTTCGGATCGACGGCCGGCTCCAGCCCGCCCCGTTCCCGCCCGTCGACGTCGCTCAGACCGAAGCGCTCGCGGCAGAGATCGTTCCCCCCCACCGCGTCGCCGAACTCGAGGAGCGCGGTGACCTCGACTACGCATTGAGCGTCGCTGGCGTTGGCCGCTTCCGGGTGCACCTGTACCGCCAGCGCGGCTCGATCGCGATCGTGTTCCGGCGCGTCGTTCCCGGTATTCCGTCGTGGGAGCGCCTCGGCCTCCCGCCGATCGTGGAGAAGCTCGCGGCAGAACAGGGCGGGCTGATCCTCGTGACCGGTCCCGCGGGCTCCGGCAAGACCACGACGATCAACGCACTCGTCGATCACATCAACGAGAACCGGGCCGCGCACATCATCACGATCGAAGATCCCGTCGAGTACCTGCACACCGACAAGCAGTCGATCATTTCGCAACGCGAGGTCGGCACGGACACGCACGACGTAGCCGACGCCGTGCGTCGCGTCTTGCGTCAAGGTCCCGACGTGTTGGTGGTCAGCGTGCTCAACGATCTCGAGACGATCGAGGCGGTACTCGCCGCGGCATCGACTGGACATCTCGTGCTCGCGATCATGCCGACACAGAACGCCGCCGAGACAGTCAACCGCATCATCGACTTCTATCCGCCGTATCAGCAGAAGCAGGCTCGTCACTTGTTGGCGTCGTCGTTGCGCGCGGTCATCAGCCAGCGGCTGCTGGAGCGAGCCGACGGCAAAGGCCGCACCGCGGCCGTCGAAGTGCTCATCAACACGCCGAAGGTCTACGACTGCATCGTCGACGTCGATCGGGCCACCGCGCTCGAACGCATCGTCGCCGAAGGCGAGTACCACGGCATGCAAACGTTCGACCAAGCGCTGTTCACGCTCTTCAAGGACGGACTCGTGAGCCTGCGTGACGCCCTCTCGGTCGCGTCGCAGCCAGAAGATCTCCGCATCGCTCTGCAACAAGCCGGACTCGCGTCGGCGTATTGAGTCGCGGGCGCCGATTTCGGGCGCCACTACCCTCCAACCCGTGATCCAGGAGCGGTTGCGGCCGATTCTCGAGGAGACGCGGCCGCTGGCCGACCGCTTCGCTGCGGCCGGCCATCGCCTCTATCTCGTCGGTGGCATCGTGCGCGACCTACTTGCGGATCGCCCGCTCGACCAACCCGACATCGACCTGACCACCGACGCGCGTCCCGAGGAGACGAAGGCGCTCCTCAACGGGTGGGCCACCGCGGTCTGGACCCAAGGCGAGCGCTTCGGCACCATCGGTGCGAAGAAGGGCGACCGCTCATTCGAGATCACCACCCATCGCGCCGAGGCGTATGTGCCCGACTCGCGCAAGCCCGCGGTCGAGTTCTCCGACGCGATCGAGGCCGACTTGTCGCGCCGCGACTTCACGGTGAACGCCATGGCGCTCACGTTGCCGGACCCCGAGCTGGTCGATCCGTTCGACGGCAGCAGCGACCTGCTCGTGCACCGACGGCTCCGCACGCCGCTGTCGCCCGACCAATCGTTCACCGACGACCCGCTGCGCATGCTGCGCGCGGCACGCTTCATCGCGGGCTACGGGCTCACGCCCGACGACGAGTTGCGGGCGTCGATCGAACGGCAGCGGCAACGCCTCGAGATCGTTTCCGCCGAGCGCATCCGCGACGAACTCGACAAGCTCATCGTGGTCGACGACCCGTCCGCGGGGCTGTGGTTCCTGCACGACACCGGCCTGTTCGACGAGTTCATGCCGGAGATCGCTGGCCTCCGGTTGCAGCAAGACCCGATCCACCGGCACAAGGACGTGCTCGAGCACACCTTCGCGGTCGTGAGCAACGTTGCCGCGCTCACGCCGAGGGGTGAGCCGAACAAGCTCGTGCGCCTCGCCGCGTTGCTGCACGACATCGGCAAGCCCAAGACGCGCTCGGTGGGCGGCCACGGCGTGACGTTCCATCACCACGAAGTGGTGGGCGCCCGTATGACGCGCGAACGGCTCACCGCACTTCGCTATCCGAGCGACGAGATCGAGGCGATCACGCGTCTCGTGTTCCTGCACCTGCGGTTCCACGGCTACGGCGAAGGTGACGGCGGCTGGACCGACAGCGCCGTGCGCCGTTACGTCCGCGACGCGGGTGAACTGTTGCGTGAGCTCAACGAGCTGACGCGCTGTGACTGCACGACGCGCAACGAACGTCGGGCCAAGATGCTCAAGGCGCGCATGGACGCGCTCGAAGAACGCATCGCACGCCTCGCGGAACAAGAAGAGCTGAAGGCGATCCGTCCTGAGCTCGACGGCAACACGGTGATGAAGGTGCTCGAGCTGTCGCCCGGTCCCGGTGTCGGCGAAGCGATGCGGTGGCTGCTCGAGCTCCGCCTCGAAGAGGGCATGCTCGGCGAAGAAGAAGCCACCCGCCGCCTGCGCGACTGGTGGTCGTCCCGCGCCGTTTGAGGAGTGAGCGTGGCGAATGACGCCGCATTTACTCCTTGAAGGAGTTCTAGATGCCTTGTTTGCGTGCCCGCACGATGAGGGTCGAGGGGACCCAGCGCATCGCTTCGGTCCAGTGCCGCCCGCGGGGCGTTGCGCGTAGCGGCTCGGGCTCGAGCACCTGATCGACGCGGAAGTTGGCGCGGCTCAGGCTCGTGAACAGGTCGCCGATCGTGAGTGGATGGTCGCTGCCCGCTTCTGTGCCGACGACCCACGGGATCGGGGTGCGGTCGTAGTACGAGCGGCGCAGGATCGGCGGGTTGCCGTACGCGTCGACGATGCGGAACGCGGGGTGCGGGAGCGAGATGACGAGCGGCGCCTCCGGCCGCAGCACTCGATGCACTTGGCGGAACACGCGATCGAGATCCGCCACCGCGCCGAGCGCATACACGCTCAACGCCACGTCGATCGTGTCGGCCCGCACGAACGCGAGATCGGCGAGGTCGCCGTGGCGCAGCTCGATCTTCGTCTCTTCCCGCTCGACCAGCCGCCGGGCGTGCGCGACCTGTTCTTCGGAGTCGTCGACCGCGATGACCCGTGCACCCTGCTTCGCCATCGCCACCGCGTTGGGACCGCCACCGCAGCCGAGCTCGAGCACGCGCTTGTTCTCGAGGTTGCCGAGCAGCCGAAGTTCTGCCTCCGTCGGGATGTCGGGGCCGTACTGCACGATGTCGGTCGACAGGTCGACCCACGCGGGCCAAGCGGTGAACGACCGCCCGTTGAGCGCAGCCGGCTCCGTGCGGGCGAGCGGGGATCCGACTTGTTCCGGCGGGGTGTAGTCAGTCACCTCAACAGTGTTTCAGGGACTGGCCTGGATGAACGCCTCGAGCGCGTCGCGGGCCTGTTCGTCGTGCACCTGGAACGGCGGCGACTTCATGAAGTACTGGCAGGCCGAGGTCACGGGGCCACCGAGGCCGCGGTCCTGGGCCAGCTTGGCGCAGCGCACGGCGTCGATGATCACGCCCGCCGAGTTGGGGGAGTCGTGCACTTCGAGCTTGAGCTCGACCGTGAGGGGCACGTCGCCGAAGTTGCGTCCCTCGAGCCGGATGAGGGCCCACTTGCGATCGTCGAGCCACGGCACGTGGTCGGAGGGGCCGATGTGCACGTCGCGGTCGCTGATGCCCTGGTCGATCTGGCTGGTGACCGACTGCGTCTTGCTGATCTTCTTCGACTTCAGTCGCTTGCGCTCGAGCATGTTCTTGAAGTCCATGTTGCCGCCGAAGTTGAGCTGGTACGTGTGGTCGATCGTCGTGCCGCGGTCTTCGAACAATCGGGCGAGCGTGCGGTGCACGATGGTGGCGCCGACCTGGCTCTTGATGTCGTCACCGACGATGGGCACGCCAGCGTCGACGAACTTCTGCGCCCACTCGGGGTCGGAGGCGATGAACACCGGGATCGCGTTGACGAACGCGACACCGGCGTCGAGGCAGGCCTGCGCGTAGTACTTCTGCGCGACCTCACTACCGACCGGCAGGTACGACACGAGCACATCGGCACGCGAGTCGCGCAGCGCCTGCGTGACGTCGATCGGTTCGGCGGGCGACTCTTCACACGTCTCGCGGTAGAACTCGCCGAAACCGTCGAACGTCGGTGCGCGCTGCACGGTCACGCCGAGATGCGGCACGTCGCTGAACTTGATGGTGTTGTTCTGCCCAGCGAAGATCGCCTTGCTGGTGTCGATGCCCACCTTGTCGGCGTCGACGTCGAACGCGGCGACGAGCTTCAGGTCGCGCACGTGGTAGCCGCCGAGCTCGACGTGCATGAGCCCAGGCACGCGCTCGGCCGGATCGGCGTCTTTGTAGAACTCGATGCCCTGGAGCAACGAGCTCGCGCAGTTGCCGACGCCGGCGATGGCGAGACGAATCGGTTGGTTGGTCATGAGGTGGCTTCCTCCATGGCAATGCCTTGTTCGAGGGCGATCAGCCGGTCGAGCCAGGCGAGGTCTTGGGTCAGGGTGGCGTCGTCGCGCTCGCGCAGGGTGCGCACGTAGCGGTCGAGCGTGCGGTCGGGGCCTCGACGGCGTTCGGCGATACGAGCGACGACTTCCGCTCTGCGTCGCTCGAACAACTCGAGGCGTTGTTCGGTGGGCAAGTACCGGCAGAACGCAACCTTCAACGCGAAGGTGCGGTCGTCGACGGGTTGGGGATCGGCGAGCATCTCGACGAGCTGCGCTTCGCCCTGCGGGCTGATGCCGTACACCTTCTTGCTGCGACCACCGGTGCTCGACAGGTGCCGGGCGCGGAACGCGGCGAGCTCGCCGGCGAGCGAACCGCTCGACGGAGGCGCCTTGTCGGTGCGGGTGTTGGCCTCGACCGCCTTCACCCAACCGGAACGCTCGAGGCGAGCGAGGGCGGGGTAGAGCGACCCGAACGACACCACGCCCGAACGCGCCCCCGGCAGGTCGCCGAGGCGCTTGCGCAGCTCGTACCCGTGGAGTTCTTGCTCCTTGAGGAGCCCGAGGATGGCGAGGTCGATCATGGTGTCCGACGGAGTATAGCGCATCGACATATCGATTCGCTATATCGAGCAGGACCGCCGAAATCGACTCGGATCCCGTGCCCCTCAACGATTTCGGGCCTTGCAGACCGCTACTCTCCACTCCCGAGATGTTCCGGCCCGAAGCGATACGCGGGGTGACCGTCACCCAGCCCGGCACCGTGGACTATCGCCTCGCGCGCCAAGCGCTCGTGTCCGAGTTCCGCAAGGGCCGGCTGGCCCAACACGAGGTGTGCGACGCCCACCCCGAGCTCGTGCGAGCCGCCCGCGAGTGCAGCGAGCCGACGTCGATCGAGTGCCCGATCTGCGAGGCCACCAACGTCGTGCTCGTCTCCTACGTCTTCGGCCCCCGACTGCCGGCGTTCGGCCGTTGCATCACGTCGAAAGACGAGCTCACCAAGCTGTCACGCCGCGCCGACGACCTCGCCTGCTACGTCGTCGAGGTCTGTCCCGAGTGCTCGTGGAACCATCTCGCACGCGCCTTTCCCCTCGGGCGCGGACGCCGCCGGTCCTGAGCACACCGCCGAGCCCGCGCCGCGTGCGCGTGCGCGTGCGACCTCGTGACGGCGAGGCGCCCCCGGTCGCGGAACCGATCGACGAGCCCGCGCCCGAGCCAGGACCGGAGCCCGAGCCGCCGATCGAGCCGCCGCCGCCGAACGTCGACGGCCGCTTCACGGTCCCCATGCCAGGCGCGGTGCTGCTCGTTGCCGCGCTCGCGATGGCGATCTCGTCGCGCGGCGACGTCGTCGTGCTCGCGCTCCTCCTCGGATTCGGAGCGATGCGCCGCGCGTCCGGCGTTGCCATCGCGCTGGCCTTGACCGCATCGCTGGTGCGGTGGGGATCACCGTCGCTCGGCGCGATCGCGGGCGCACAAGCGGTGCTCGGTCCCGCGGGATGGACCGGGTCGGCCGCAGCGGTCGCATCGGCATGGCTCGCCGCGGTGGCGTTGCTGCTCGCCGCGGTACCGCTGTCGCGCGCGAACAACCTGGTGCTAGCCCTGTGGCTCGCGCCGTTCGCTATCGCGGCCGCCGATGTCTCCGTTGGTCCTGCCCCCGGAGGCGCTCTCCCGTTGCGGGTGGTCGCCAGCGTCGTGGCCATGGCGGCGGCCGTCGCCCTCGCGCGTTGGCGGTCGTTGCCCACCATCGCGATCGGGTGCGGTGCGTTGGCGCTGTTGTGCGCAGGGATCGCGCGGTGACCTCGAGCGTGTGGGCCAACGCGTTGCTCGTGGCCGTCGTGCTCGCACCGCTCGCCGCCGTTGTGCTCGCCACCGCGGTGGCCGCGCCGAACGCCGATCAACGCTGGATCACCTCGGCGTGCGCGTTCGCCGCCGCCGGCTCGGGATTGTTGGTCGTGACGGGGCAGCATCCGCACGTCTCGCGGCTGGCGCCTGACGATCTCGCGCTGGTGGCGGTCGTCGCGATCGCGCTGCTCGCGCTCAGCCTGCCCGCGCCGTCGCGCACGGCGGTGCTCGCATCGGTCGTCACCGTCGCGTCGTGTGCCGTGGCCAGCGGTGCATCAGGCCAACCCTCGACCGTCGGGCCCGTACTCGGGATCGCAGGAGTCGCCGCGCTCCTGGGTCTCACCGGGGAAGGCCGACGAGCGACTGCGATGCTGATGGGCGCGGGGGTTGTCGTCCTCGCCGCTGGCGTGCACGCCGGCGGTCACGGCGGTGGGGCCGCCGTCATCGTGGGCGCCGCGGTCGTGGCGCTCGCGGGCAGCGCGGTCGCGCGGCGTGCGCCCTGTGTGATGGTGCCGTTGGTGTTCGTGCTGGGTTTGCGCGTCGGCCCCGTGCTGTCGGGCACCTCGACGGCGCGCTGGTTGGCGGTCGTGCTCGGGCTGGTCGG
>Ga0207687_10003734_pt1 | contig 10239 bp, 11 predicted proteins | sample KBSM54metaG_FD_184399 | JGI IMG/M metagenome (GOLD analysis project Ga0207687, IMG submission 184399) | Miscanthus rhizosphere microbial communities from Kellogg Biological Station, Michigan, USA - KBS M5-4 metaG (SPAdes) (version 2) | ecosystem: Host-associated > Plants > Roots > Rhizosphere >... | reverse complement strand
CGATCGTGAAACCAAGGCGTTCCTCGAGCGGGAAGCGCTGAGAATCGACCCCGCGCACAAGCGCCGTTCCGGCACGCGGTATCGGCTCAATCGCTGGCGCGACGCTCAACTGACGCGTGGAGCGCGCATCACGTATCGCGATCTCGTGAAGGAATACGTCCGCCTCAATCGTCCAGAGACGACGCACCGACGGCCAACGTCCGGCCGATACTACATCTACTTCCTGAGCGATTTCATGGCGGCGAACCCCGGGGCGACAATGGCCGCCGCCATTCGCGCCTGGAAGGCGTTGAAGACAATGGACGCGCCGAAGGAATATCGCGCCTTTGCCCGGACCTGAAAACAGACGCCACTAATTCAAATGTTGTACATGGTCATCGAAACCTTTCGAGACGGGAACCCTGTCCCCGTGTACCGGCGCTTCCGGGATCGAGGGCGCCTGATGCCGGACGGGATCGAATACCGGGGCAGCTGGGTCACGGACGACCTGCGCCGCTGCTTCCAGATCATGGAGTGTCAGGACCGCGGGCTGCTCGATCAGTGGATCGCAAACTGGGATGACATTGCCGAATTCGAGATCATTCCAGTCGTGACGTCCGCGGAAGCGGCGGCAGCAATGGCGCCGCGACTGTGAACAGCCGCGCGTCAGCCAGATGTCGACTCCAGTGCAATCCGTGGAAGCACGCGGGAGGCTGAGGGCACAGTAATGAAGACGTCTGTATTTATCGGCATGAGCGTCGACGGTTTCATCGCCCGGGCCAACGGGGATCTCGACTTCCTGCCGCCTGGCGGTGGCGAACCGCACGGGTACGATGAATTCATGGCCACAGTCGATGCATTGGTGATCGGGCGCAAGACTTTTGAGACCGTCTTGACGTTTGACTCGTGGCCCTATGCGAAACCGGTGTTTGTGCTCAGCACCCGCCCGCTCGTCGCCCCTCCGGCAGGTGCGGTGGTGGAGCGCCTGTCGGGAACTCCGGCCGACATCGTGTCGCAGCTAGCCGCTCGCGGCATCAGGCATATCTACGTGGATGGCGGCATTACCATTCAACGGTTTCTCCGGGCCGGGCTCATTCAGCGGCTCATCATCACACGCGTTCCCGTGCTCATCGGTACCGGGATCCCGCTCTTTGGCGCCATCGAGCACGATATCGCCCTCACCCACGTCACGACACGCGCGTATCCGAGCGGGCTTGTGAGCAGTGAGTATGCGGTTGCCGTGCGGCCTGTGCCGTGAGATGTGGCCCCCCGTTTCCCCCGCCGGTGTTCTGGCCCCTGCCGCTTGTCGCTGATCGAAGACGACAGCGGCCGTAAGTCGCGAATCAAGACTGTTATGCGCGCGGACGGGTTGGGTCCCTTCCTGTCTGACACCCGTACAGAACTTCTCAGAATCTCGCTGGCATCGACTTCGCACCACGCTCGTCTCCAGATCGGGATCTCCGGGAGGCAACGTGACGAAACCGCTCCGTGTTGCTCTGGCAGGGGTCTTCCTCGCCATGTCGGTGGCCTGCGCCGACAACAACAGCGCCACCGCCCCGTCCGGCCTGACGTCGTCGACGTCGAATGGAACGACCTTCAACGTCTCCGTGCGGCCGAGCCCGATTACGGCGACACGCTGCAATCCGCAGTGTGCCGGCGAGTCCGGGTCCGGCTCGTTCGCCTTTTCAGCGACGATGACGATTGCCGTGGAGGATGCGGGCGCCGTGGGCGCCACCGTCAACACGGTGACCCTCACAGCGACCGCGGAGGGCGTGACGTTTGCGCCGCTCACCTTCTCGAGCGACGACATACGGGGACAGGCGGGCACGACCCACATCGACGGTCACGCGACGCTGTCGATCCCGCTGACGATTGTCTACAACACGCCGTCGGGCAACCCGAATCTCGGCGTCAGCCTCAGCCTTCAGATCACCGACGATCGCACCAACCAGGTCACGGCAACCGGGCAAGTCAACGTTATCTGAGCGTTTACTTCTGCCGTGTCGGGTACTTGGCGAACATCTCGGCCACCGCGGCGTTGATGATCGATTCGCTCTTCCCCGGCTCGAGATCGACGGGCTTGTCGGTGCGCAGCTGGACAAGGCGGGCGCGGGTGGCCGGATCGAGCATCGCGACGAGCAACGAACCGACCGCGTACTGGGGCTGTGCGCCGGACGCGTCCGGTTTCGCCTTCAGATCGACGTCGGTGCGCCTGAGCGAGTAGTACGTGACCATGACATCGCCCTTCCCCGACGCGGCCTTCGAAATGCCAAGCCCGCCCAGTTCCTTGTCGACTGCGGCCACAATCTGCGCGTCGATCGCCTTGTCGGCGGACGGCCCGCCCTTCGCCCACGTATAGGTCTTGTACTTCGCGGGGTCCGCGTTCTTCGCCACCGTCACCGTCACGCCATATTTCGGCACCTGGGCAGACACCGCCGCCACAGCCGCACACACGAGAGCTCCGACGATCAACCGTTTCATGCCGCTCCTCCTCAACGCTGTCCTCTATTTTCTATCGGCTGCGCGCGAACCCCCTCCGTGCTCATCTCCTGTATCCCGCCGCCAGCGGCCATCGTACGCTATTTGCACCGATCGCGGCACGTCGGGGCCGGCGACTGGTAGTAGAGTGATGGCCCATGTTGGCCCGGCGGTTCTCGACCACGGCCCTCGCGATGCTCTCCGCGGCGATTTTCCTTTCGGGCCCGGCGGCGGCGCAGCTTGCCGTCTCCTCCAACGACAACAAGGTACTGAACGTCCAGGGCGTCAACACCGTCGTCCGAAACGCCCAGCCGGATACCGTCAGCGTCATCGACCTCGGAGCGTCGCCCCCGCGGCTCGTGGGCGAGGTGAAGGCGCCCGGCAGCTGGGCAAGCCCACCCCAGAGCGTCGCGGTGTCGCCGAACGAAGCGATCGCGCTGGTCACGGCGTCCACGCGGCTCGATCCCTCAGATCCGGAAAAGACGGTCCCTGACGACGTGGTCACGGTGATCGATCTCAAGTCGTCGCCCCCGGCGGTCCTGGCCACACTGCACGCCGGCAAGGGGCCGTCCGGCGTGTCGATCAACCCGGCGGGCACCCTGGCTCTCGTTGCCAACCGCAACGAGGGCACCGTCTCCGTATTCGCGATCGACGGCCGCACCGTTACGCCGGCGGGGAAAGTCGATCTGGGCGATTCGAATTGCACGCCTTCTCTCCCCGTCTTCGCGCCCGATGGCACACGGGCGTTCGTCACGCGCAACGGCGACCACAAGCTGTCGATTCTCGCGATCGACGGGACGAACGTGGTGTACACGAAGCGCGACGTGTCGGTGAACCTTCGCCCATACGGCATTCAGATCGCCCCGAAAGGCGACTTCGCGTTCGTCGCGAACATCGGCAACGGGCCGACCGGCGGCGCCGACACAATTACCATCGTCGACATCGCGGCGGATCCGCCGAGGGCGATTGACTCGGTGAGCGTCGGCCTGATTCCCGAAGGGATCGCGTTGTCTCCGGACGGCCGGTATCTCGGGGTGATGATCATGAACGGATCGAATCTGGCGACCGCGTCTCCTTTCTTTCGCGACTACGGCCTGTTGAAGATCATGCGCGTGATCGGGCCCCGGCTGACTCCGGTTACGGAGGCGCGAATTGGCCATTGGTGCGAAGGGGTGGCCTGGAGCCGGGACCAGCGCACCGTCGCCGTGCAGTGCATGAACGAAAAAGAGATCCAGCTGTTCGACTTCGACGGCAAGGCGCTCCGGTCGCGGGCCGCGATCAAGGTCAACGGGGGGCCCGCTGGAATGCGGACCGCCGAACGAAGGTAACGTGATCATGGCGATGAACCGGCGATCGTTCCTCGGCCTCGGCGGCGCCCTCCTCATGTCCAGAGCGCAACGCTCGGCGGGCCAGGCCCTGGGTTCCGTCGTCGAGACGACGGCGGGAAGAGTGCGGGGATTCGGCGCCGGCCGCGTGCACGTCTTCAAAGGCGTTCGCTATGGCGCATCAACGGAAGGCGCCGCCCGGTTCCTGCCACCTTCGAAGCCCAAGCCTTGGAGCGGCGTGCGCACGGCGATCGCGTACGGCCCGCGCGCTCCCCAGCCGCTTCGCCGAATGGTGCCCGAGATCGGTGACGCGCTGATAGGCCCCGGACCAACCAGCGAAGACTGCCTGTTCTTGAATGTGTGGACGCCGGCGATCGAGCGAAACGGCCGCCGGCCGGTCATGGTGTGGCTCCACGGCGGAGGCTTCCGCACCGGCTCGGGCAACTTGGTGTTCTACGACGGACAGGCGCTTGCGCAGAAGCACGGGGCCGTTGTGGTGACGGTGACCCATCGCCTCAACGCGCTCGGATTTCTGTATCTCGCCGAGCTCGGCGGCGAGAAATACCGCCAGTCCAGCAACGTCGGGATGCAGGACATCGTATTGGCGCTCGAGTGGGTGCGGGACAACATCGACGCCTTCGGCGGCAATCCAGCCAACGTGACCGTGTTCGGCCAGTCGGGCGGCGGGGGGAAGACGGCGATCCTGACCGGCATCCCGGCCGCGAAGGGCCTGTTTCATCGCGCAATCATCCAGAGCACGCTGTGGGATACGGCGATCACGGCGCTCGAGCCGCACGAGGCGCACGCGGCGACCGAACTGTTGCTGTCGCGCGTCGGCGTGAAGCCCACCGAGCTCGACAAACTGCAGCAGATGCCGCCCGAGATGCTGATGCAGGCGCTGACCGGCGGCGCCGATGGCGACATCTCGCTGCGATATGTCCCGGTGAAAGACGGCCGGACGTTGACGGTCCATCCGTTTGAACCGTCGGCTTCTCCACTCGCGGCGACCGTCCCCATCCTGTGCGGTTCGAACGAAACCGAGAGCGTGCCCTACCAGAATCCGGACGATCCGTTCTGGACGTCGGAGATCAGGGACGAAGCGGAACTGCGGGATCGAGTCAGGCGGACGCTGCGAGTCGATGACGCGGAGGCCGGCCGGCTGGTCGCGCTGTACCGGAGCAATCGACCCACGGATACTCGCGACGACCTCGCGTTGATCATGGCGTCGGACAACAGCCCGCTGCGCCTGTCGTCGTACGCCATCGCGGAGCGCAAGAGCGCGCAGGGTCAGGCGCCGGTTTACATGTACTACTTCAAATGGCGATCGCCCGTGAGGAGCGGCAGGCTCCGCTCGATGCACTGCATGGAGGTCCCGTTCGTGTTCGATCACGTCGACAACACGCCGTTCATGAACGGAACCGGCGGTGATCGCGTCGCCCTGGCCGAACGGATGTCGGAGGCCTGGGTCTCGTTCGCGCGAACCGGGAACCCGAGCCACGCTGGGCTGCCCGCCTGGCCGGCGTTCGACGCGGCGAAGCGAGCCACCATGGTGTTCGACACCGAGTGCCAGGCCGTCAACGACCCGTATGGACAGGAGCGCCAGGCCATGCAGGCGGCGCGGGCATCAGCCGCGCGCGCGGTCGCCGGGAACCCGGCGCGCCAGTAGATACAGCAGCCAGCCTGCCGGGCCGAACAGGAACGTCAGAAGCAAACACGGCACGAGCGCCAGATGCGGTACGCCCCGCTCGCGCGCGTCGCGCGCCTCCCAGCTCCCGACGAATAGATCGAACGCCAGGTAGTGAATCCACCCGGCGAGGAGCAGCCACGGGTTGGCGAAGAGCGTCGCGACGGCGGGCAGCGATGAGAACCCGCCGGGGCTGCCGACGCTGTGCGTCGCGACGACCGAGACGTAGGCGATCGCGAGCAGGCCGGGAATCGCCCACGCTGCGACGTTGGCGGCCCAGCGTTGCCGTGGCACCGCGATCAGGAGAATCCACCCGACGACCGCAATCGGGTTCACGATCGAAAACACTTTTTCAGGTGTCATGGTCCTACCCCAGCACCACGGCGTTGTCCCGCAGCGGCGCGGCGCCGCTGCGGGCGATCCAGGCCGCGGCCGCCGTGCCGGCCGCCCAGACGATGAACGCCGCGATCGTAGCCTGCGAGGGCGCCGCCAGCGCTTCCCCGCGAAGCGCCTGCACCAGGAGCAGCGCGAACAGCGTGAAGTAGCTGACGCCCGCAACCCAGACCAGCCGGACCCGCCGTGTCTCGGCATCGGCCGCGGATCGCCTGACCAGGAGGAGCGCGATCAGCGGCAGCATCTGCATCGCGTGGAGGCCGACGAAATGCGGCACGCGCAGGTCGCCATGCCGCAGGTTCCAGCCGGTGCCCGGCAGTCCGGGTCCGCCGTCAGCCGCGCCGACGGTGTGCGCGCCGAACACCGTCATCCGGTGTCCCCCGCGCGCGTCGGCGAGCTGTGCCGCGGTGGGCCGCGTCATCAGGCCACCCGTCGACGCGCCGAGGATCGCGATCACCATGCCCAGCCGGAGCGCCCACCCGAAGGCGCGGTCTGCGAACGGCTGGCGCCACAAGGCCGCTGTCACTGCCACGCTCGACGCGGTCTGCACGAGGATCGCGGTACCCATCACGGCGAACACCGTGGCGTCGAGCCGCGTGCCCACGTTGAAATGACTGGTCTGACCCCTCCACGCCTGGAGGGCGATGAGGGCGACCTCGAGCACGAGGGTCGCAGCGGCGATCCAGCCGACGGTCCGGCGAAGGCGCGGCCAGAGCGGGAGGTAACTGAACATCCACGCCAGCGTGAACATGAAGATCGCCGTCGACGCGCCGAACTTGGCAGGCTTGAGCCACGCCGGGGCACCGGTGATCACGCGGGGATCGAGCCGGAGCCCGGCGAGGAAAGCGGCGAGCGCGGCCACCATGAGGAGGCCGGCCGCCGTCAGGGGCGCATTCGAGAGCCACAGCCGCCGTAATGTTGTCATAGTCAACATAGGCTATCCGAACCATGTTGTCATTGTCAACATATAGCCCTACAATGGTCGGCGTGGCGACCATACGACGCAAGCGCACCAACCGCCGGACCTACCACCACGGCGACCTCGGGCCCGCGCTGGTCCGCGAGGCGGCGCGGACCATCCGGACCGACGGTGTCGAAGCCGTCACGCTGCGCGACGTCGGCCGCCGTCTTGGCGTGTCGCGAACCGCGCTGTATCGCCACTTCGCGGACAAGGCGGCGCTGCTGGCGGCCGTGGCCCGCGAGGGATTTCAGGGCTTCTCACGAGAGTTGCGCGAGGCCTGGAACGCCGACAGCGGCGGCCTTCAGGGATTCCGGGCGATGGGCGCGGCGTATATCCGGTTCGCCAGGGAGAACCCGGCCCACTACCGGATCATGTTCGGTCAGTTCAGGGATCTGTGCGACAGCGACCCGGCGCTCGCCGACGATGCGTCCGCGTCGTTCCAGGTGCTGCTCGACGCGCTGGCGGCGCTCGAGCGCGACGGCGCCATCCCCGCTGGCGGCGATCGCCACGCACTGGGACACTTCATCTGGGCGAGCATGCACGGCGCCGCCATGCTGTCGATCGACGGCCAGCTGGGGGCCGGCCCGGCGGCAGCCGACGCGCTGACCGCGCTGATGGTGGATCGGGTCAGCGCCGCGATCGCGACGCGCCCGTAGCGTCCGCCTTCAGGCGGACGTGCGGACGTCCGGCTGAAGCCGGACGCTACTTCTTATCTTCGGCCCGCCCACCGGCGAGGATGTTGGGCGTCGCGTAGTTGCCCTCCTGGCACGCGTACTCGAACATCTGGTACTTCGAATCGCGCGTGAGCGGCATCTCGACCGTCCAGGGCTTCGTGTAGACGTTCTTGTCGTCGACGGTGACGCGGTAGATGATCGTGTTCGCATCGACCGGCGTGAAGCGCTCGACGACGTGCAGCGCTTCGCTCTGCGGGACCCCGCGGATGCGTCCCGTGGCCGCGCTCGTCGCGATCGATCCCTTGTCGTTGTAGTTGGTCGTGTCCACGACGAGCGTCGTACCGTCCCAGTGCCCGCGCGCGTCGCCGTCCCACGACCGGATGTTCGCGCCGAGGTGCGGCCGGCCGTCGAGCGGGATGACGCGCGTCGCGTGGATCATCTCGTACACGATCACGACGTATCCGGGCGTCTGGATGAACTGGTAGGCGTTGTTGTAGCCGGCCGGGAACATGCCGGCCGGGATGCCGCGCGTGATGCAGCGCTCCCACGGCGTCTGGTGCACCCAGTTGTCCGCGACATGTTCGAGGTCGTAGGCGCGCTTGTCTTCCGCCCACTTCATCACCGGCACCTTGCCGTCGGGCGGATCGACGACCATCGCGGGCCGCGCGGCCCGCATGGGGCTGTCGTGGTCGGCCCAGTGCGACGGCGGGTTCACGCCGGTGCCCTGCGGGACGGCCACCGGCGCGGTCGGCGCCGTACCGGCGGTCTCGAACGGCGTGCTGTCGAAGTTGACCCACATTCCGCGCAGGTCGGGCTGGCCGTCCGGCGTCCGGGGCACCGCCCAGGGCTTGCCGGCCTGGGCAAAAACAGGGACCGGGGCGAGCGATACTGACGCGGCCAGCGCAACGGCCAGCACGGCGGGGATGCTCTGGAATCCTCGACACATCGGACACCTCCCGGAGTAGCGCGGCTGTTCGGGGGCCGTTATACTCTTTCGGCCCTATACATTCTTGATCAAGCGGGTCTGATACCCGACCGACATTTTGCGAGAGGCTGCGAAGGAACATGAGCCACCAGAGCCTGGAAGATCTGCTGCGAACCGCCGGCAACCCCGTGACGATGCTGCGCAATTCGCAGATCGGCGCGTACGTCTACCCGGTAGTGCCCGCCGAATACACCAACTGGCGCGACGAACAGCGCGCCTGGCGGGAGACCTGCGTCCTCTTCGACCAGTCGCACCACATGGTCGAGCAATACCTCGAGGGTCCCGACGCCCTCAAGCTGATCTCGCACCTGGCGACCAACAGCTTCGCGAAATTCCCCGTCAACCGCGCCAAACAGTTCGCGCCCTGCAGCTACGACGGCTACATCATCGGCGACGGCATCCTCTTCCACCTCGAGGAAAACAAGCTGAGCTACGTCGGCCGCGCGCCGTCGGCCAACTGGATCGAATTCCACGCGAAAACCGGCGGCTACAACGTGACGACCACGAAGGACGATCGTTCGCCGTCCCGGCCGGGCGGCAAGCCCGTCGTTCGCAACTTCTACCGCTACCAGATTCAGGGTCCCAACGCGAAGCAGGTGATCGAGAAGCTGAACGGCGGCCCGGTGCCGGACATCAAGTTCTTCAACATGGACGTCATCACAATCGCCGGGCGGAAGGTGCGCGCGCTGCGGCACGGCATGGCTGGTGCCCCCGGCCTCGAAGTGTGGGGCCCGTATGCGGAAGGTGAGGAAATCCGCGCGGCCATCGTCGAAGCCGGCCGCGACTTCGGCCTGAAGCAGGTGGGCAACCGCGCGTACGCGACCAACACGCTCGAATCGGGATGGATTCCCTCGCCCCTGCCGGCGGTCTACACAGGCGAGAAGATGAAGGCGTACCGCGAGTGGCTGCCGGCCTCGAGCTACGAAGGCACGGGATCGCTCGGCGGCAGCTTCGCGTCGAGCCGCATCGAAGACTATTACATGACGCCGTACGAGCTCGGCTACGGGCCGTTCGTCAAGTTCGATCACGACTTCATCGGCCGCGAAGCGCTCGAGAAGATCGCCACCAAGCCCCAGCGGCGCAAGGTGACCTTCGCCTGGAACGCGGACGACGTCGCGAAAGCGTTCCGGTCGATGTTCGAACCCGGCGCCGAGCACTACAAGTACATCGATCTCCCGCTCTCGAACTTCGCGTCGGCGTCGTACGACAAGGTGATGAACGCGGGGAAGATGGTCGGCATCTCCATGTTCAGCGGCTACAGCTACAACGAACGGTCCATGCTCTCGCTGGGGGTCGTGGATCCGGACATCGAAATCGGCAACGAAGTCACGCTCGTGTGGGGCGAAGAGGGCGGCGGCACGCAGAAGACGACGGTCGAACGGCACAAGCCGCTCGAAATCCGCGCGATCGTCAGCCCTGTTCCCTACTCCGAAGTGGCCCGGAAATCCTACGCGGTGGGCTGGCGCACCGGCCAGCGGTGACGCGACTGTAGCGCGGGGCCGGCCCTCCCGGCGCCGCGTTGGCGGCCCTCAAAAAGCTGCCCTGCATCAGGTCAGGAGCGATCGGGCGTGAAATCCCCGGTTCTGTCACTGCTCATCGTCTGCGGCACGATGCTCGCGGCGCCGGCACCCGCTCGCGCGGCCGAGACGATCGGCGAGGACGTCCCGATCGCCGGAGGCCTCGCGGCGCTCGCCGACGCCGCGGAGGCGAGGCCCGTTCCCGACCGCGCGCGGTTCGTCGCCGAGCTCGCGCGGGTCATT
>Ga0207687_10003729_pt1 | contig 10247 bp, 9 predicted proteins | sample KBSM54metaG_FD_184399 | JGI IMG/M metagenome (GOLD analysis project Ga0207687, IMG submission 184399) | Miscanthus rhizosphere microbial communities from Kellogg Biological Station, Michigan, USA - KBS M5-4 metaG (SPAdes) (version 2) | ecosystem: Host-associated > Plants > Roots > Rhizosphere >... | reverse complement strand
GGACGTCATCGGCTTCGGGGCGGGGGAGCCCGACTTCCCCACGCCCGACCACATCGTGGAGGCGGCCGCGGCCGCCTGCCGGGTGCCCCGCAACCACCGCTACACGCCGGCCGGGGGCCTGCCCGAGCTGCGGGAGGCGGTGGCGGCCAAGACCGTCCGTGACTCGGGCTACCCGACCACCGCGGCCCAGGTCCTGATCACCAACGGGGCCAAGCAGGCGGTCTACAACACCTTCGCCGCCCTCCTCGACCCGGGCGACGAGGTCCTCATGCCCGCGCCCTACTGGGTGACCTACCCGGAGGCGATCCGCCTGGCCGGGGGCGTGCCGGTGGCGGTGCCCACCGACGAGACCACCGGTTTCCGGGCCTCGGTGGAGGCGTTGGAGGCGGCCACCACCGACCGCACCAAGGTGCTCCTGTTCGTGTCGCCGTCGAACCCCACGGGCGCCGTCTACACGCCCGAGCAGACGGCCGAGGTCGGCCGGTGGGCGGCGGAGAAGGGCCTGTGGGTGGTCACCGACGAGATCTACGAGCACCTGGTCTACGGCGACCACCGGTTCTCGTCGATGCCGGCCGTGGTCCCCGAGCTGGCCGAGCGGGCGGTGGTGATCAACGGCGTGGCCAAGACGTTCGCCATGACCGGCTGGCGGGTGGGGTGGATGATCGGCCCCAAGGACGTCATCGCCGGCGCGACCAACCTCCAGTCCCACGCCACGTCCAACGTGGCCAACGTGTCGCAGATGGCGGCGGTGGCCGCCCTCACCGGCGACATGGCCCCCGTGGCGGCCATGCGGGAGGCGTTCGACCGCCGCCGGAAGAAGATGTTCGAGATGCTCTCGGCCATGGCCGGCGTCACCGTCCTCGAGCCCGAGGGTGCGTTCTACGCCTTCCCGTCCTTCGCCGGCATCCTGGGCAGGGAGATCGGCGGCCGGCGGATCGAGTCCACCCTCGACCTGGCCGGCGTGGTCCTCGACGTGGCCAAGGTGGCCATCGTGCCGGGTGAGGCCTTCGGCGCCCCCGGCTACGCCCGCCTGTCCTACGCGCTGGGCGACGACGCCCTGGAGGAGGGCCTCACCCGGCTGGGCAAGCTCCTGGCCGAGGCGGGGTAGGCCCCCCCGCCCCTACTGGCGCCAGACGCGGGCGCCGTTGTCGACGTGGAGGAAGCCGGCGTCGAAGTACCGGCCGACCCCGCCGCCGCCGTCGAGCAGCTGGTCGGCGAGGTCGGCCCACTCCTGGAGGGTGCCGTCGCGGAAGGTGACGTCGGCCGCGGCCGCCACCTCGTCGACGTGGAACGGGTACACGTGGTACGAGTTGGGGGCGCCACCGACCGAGGCGTTGTAGGCCTCGGTGCGGAACCCGGACGACACCGAGCACACGCCGAAGCGGTCCCGCATGGGCTGGAGCACCCGCTCGCAGAGCGCCCGCAGCCCGGGAACGCCCTCGTCGGGGACGGGCGTCCCGTCGTCGTCGTGACAGGCGAACTCGAAGAGGCCGAAGTTCGCGGTCAACTTGACGTCGCCCTCGACCTGGAAGGCGATGTCGTTGGTGGTCAGCAGCTGGCGCAGGCCCTCCACCTCCCGGCGGAGGCGCGCCGCCTCCTCCAGGAGCACCCCGAGGGCCTCGCTCGACTCGTCGACCGGCTTCTTCCTCTCGTATGCCATGGCGTCCTCCTACCCCGGCCCCTCGACCCGTACCAGTCCAGGATGCCCCCACCGCAGCTCCCATGCGCCGGCGAACGTCTCCTCGTCGGACGGGACGAGGACGGTGTCGACGTGCCACCAGTCGGCCCGGATGCGCTCCCGCGACACGTCGACGACCACGTAGCCGTGGTGACGGAGCTCCACCATCCGGACGTGGCGGTTCTGCCATCGGAACGTGCGCTCGGCGGCGGCCGCGCCCACCCGCCCGCCGGGCACCAGGATGCTGGCGAAGGCAGGCGACGACACCGACGGCGTGACGAACTCCGCCCCCACCGGCAGGTCGTTGGCCCACGACGAGTGGATGTCGCCGCTCAGGACGGCGACGTTGCCCCCCGCCGCGGCCAGCACCCGATAGAGCCAGTCCCGCTCCTCGGGGTAGCCGTCCCACTGCCCGGGGTTGAGGAGGCGGCCGGCGACGAGTGGCGTCGGCGCCAGCACCACCTGGTTGCCGAGCACCCGCCAGCGGGCGGTCGACGCCGTCACCTGCGCCTCCAGCCACTGGCGCTGCGTGGTTCCCAGGATCGTCCGGCTGCGATCGGAGACCCGGACGACCACGCCCTTGCCCCGGCCCGGGGGCTCGTCCCGGCCGATCAGACGGGCGTCGACCATGACCAGGTCGACCAGGTCGCCCCAGCGGAACGCCCGGTAGATCCGCGTGGGCGTGGCCGGGTCGGGCGGCCGGACCGGCATCCATTCCCAGTAGGCCCGGACCGCGGCGGCGCGGCGCTCCTCCCACGGCCCGTCCCGGCGGGGGCTGTGCTGGTGGGCTCCGCCCGACCACGTTCCCCCGGCCAGCTCGTGGTCGTCCCAGATCGCGACCATCGGGTGGCGGGCGTGGAGGGCCTGGAGGTCGGGGTCGGTCTTGTAGAGGGCGTGGCGGGTCCGGTAGCCGTCGAGGCGGACGGCCCGTCCCGGCGGGTGGCGGCGGGGCCCCTTGCCCGCGTGGCGCCCGTTCTCGTAGAGATAGTCGCCGACGTGGACGACGACGTCGACGTCGCGGCGGGCGAGGTGGCGGTAGGCGTGGAACCAGCCGTCGGAGAACGAGGAGCACGAGACCACGCCCAGGCGGAGGTGGTCGGGTGACGCGCCGGCGGCCGGGGCGGTGCGGGTGCGGCCGGTGGGGGAATGCTCGCCCTGGGCCGAGAAGCGGTACCAGTAGGTGGTGGCCGGGGACAGCCCGCCGGGGTCGACCTTGACCGTGTGGTCGGCGTCGGGGCCGGTCGAGACGGCGCCCCCGGCCACCACCTGGCGGAGGTCGGGGTCGAGGGCGACGACCCACTCGACGTCGGTCTCGGAAGGGACCGCGCCGCCAGGGGGCGTCCACCGGGTCCACAGCACCATCGTGTCGGGCAGGGGATCGCCGCTGGCCACGCCGTGGCGGAACGTCACACCGTCGTCGACAGGGCCTCCAGGGCCCGAGCCAGGTTCTGCACCCCCTCCACCCGCAGCCCGCCGTGGCGGGCGCCGTCGACCTGGATCTCCGGCACGACCAGGACCGCGGCGCCGGCCCCGGCGGCGGCGTCGGCCAGGGCGCGCGGCTCGTCGACCGGTCCCACCGCGCCGTCGGCGTCGATGGTGCCGGTGGCGGCGATGGTGCGGCCCTGGGCCACGTCGCGGGTGGAGAGCAGGTCGGCGATGGCGAGAGCGTAGGCCAGCCCCGCACCTGGTCCACCGGCAGCCCGGCCCGAGAATCGGACCTCGAACGGCAGCTCCACGGTGAGGTCGCGGGTCTCCACGGTGATGCCGATGCCGCGGTCGCCGGTGGTGACGATGACGTCGAGCACCCCGCCGTCCCGCTCGATCGACAGGGTGAGAGCGGAGGCAGGCGCCGTCGCCCGCACCGTCTCCGCCAGCAGCGCCCCCTGGCTGACGGGGCGGCCGTCGACGGCCAGGACGACGTCGCCCGGGCGGAGGGCGCCGGCTGCGGGCGATCCCGGCCGCACCGCCACGACCACCGCCCCCGTGCCGGTGATGGTGGCGGGCAGGCCCTGGGAGAGGGCGGCTGCGGCCGCGGCGAGGGTGCGTGTCTCCCGGAAGACGCCCGGGTGGCCGTGGGCGCCGGCGTCGACCTCGTCCGCCTGGCCGACGGGGATGATCCGGCGGCCGTCGCCGAGGGCGGCCACGAGGATGCCCAGGGCGCTTCGCCGCTGGACCTCGACGGTGGGCACGAGGTAGCGGCCGTTGACGGGCGTGACCGGAACCCCCCTCACGGTGACGTCGTCGGTCACGTCGGCCACCGGCCCGGGGACGACGACCACGTACGGCGGGCGGAAGAGGGCAGCGCCGGCGACCAGGCACACCAGGGCGATGACCGTCCATGCCCCGGGCCCGGCCCCCCGTGCCGCCACCGAGCCCGGCGACGATCCCCGGTCGAGGGCGCCGGCCACGTCGGCCTCGTCGAGGATCCCGACCACGCACCCGTCGTCGACCACCACCACCTGCCCGGTGCGGTTGGCGCCGTTCAGCCGGTCGACCACGTCGACGACGGCGTCGGCGGCGCCCACCATGGGGACGTCGTCCAGCGGCGTCATCACCTCCTCCACCAGCCGGCCGGCCCGCTCCCCGGAGGGCACCCTGCGGGCGGCGGCGAGGGTCACCACGCCCAACAGGCGTCCTCCGCCCAGCACCGGGTAGCCCGACCGCTCCGGCGCCGGCGGGTGCTCCACCAGCCGGGCCACCGGCGTGTCGTTCAGCACGACCCCCGGGTCGGACGCCATCACGTCGGCCGCGGTGAGCCCGTCCAGCCGGTTGCGGGTGTGGGCGTCGGTCAGCTCGGCGGACGCGGCCCGCAGCAGGAACGCCCCCAGCACCACCAGCCACCCGCCGAGGAGACGGGCCCCGGCCCACAGGTCGAGGAGGCCGACCACGACCAGGGTGGCGCCGAAGGCCTGGCCGGCGCGGGTGGCGGCGCGGGTGGCGGCCACCAGGCCCCCCGGGCGCCGCCACAGCCACGCCCGCAGGATGCGGCCCCCGTCGAGGGGGAGGGCGGGGATGAGGTTGAAGGCGGCCACCACCAGGTTGAGGCGGGCGACGTACTCGAGCACGCCGTGGACCGTCTCCGGCCAGCCGTGGCCCTTCCCCCAGGAGGCGGCGACGGCCATGACGGCGGCCAACCCGAGTGACACGGCGGGCCCGGAGGCCGCCACCCGCAGCTCCGGCCCCGGGGCCGGGGCCCGGTCTCCCACGTCGGACACGCCTCCCAGCAGCCAGAGGGTGACGCCCGTGACCGGCATCCCCTCCCGGCGGGCGGCCACCGCGTGGGCCAGCTCGTGCGCCACCACCGACGCGAACAGCAGGCCGGTCACGACCAGGGCCATGGCCACGTGGCCGACCCCGCCCACGCCCGGGTAGGCGGACGGGAACACCGACCGGGCCAGCGTCCAGGCCACGATGGCGAACGCCACCGGCCACGACCAGTGGGCACCCACCGGGACGCCCCGGAGCCGCACCAGGGGGAAGGTCGGTCTCACCCTTCTCGTGTACCCAACGCCGACCAGTTTCGCGCGCTCACCCCCTCGACGGGGCAATTGCGCGGAGCAATCGCCCCGGGCGGGGGTCGGGTTGCGCCACGACCGCCGGTTCGTGCCAGTCTGGCGGGATGGACGTCGGCATCCTCGGGGGCACGGGCCCCGCCGGCCAGGCGCTGGCCGCCCGCCTGGCGTCGGTCGGCTACGACGTGGTCGTGGGCTCGCGCTCGGAGGACAAGGCGGCGGCCGTGTGCGACGAGCTGCGGGCCCGCTGGGCGGGGCGGCGCCTGAGCCTGGAGCCGGCCACCAACGAGGCGGCGGCCAAGTCGACGCTGGTTGTGGTGGCCACCCAGTGGGCGGCGGCCGAACCCACCGTGGCCTCGGTGGCGGGCGCCCTCGGGGGCAAGGTGGTCGTCTCCATGGGCAACGCCCTGACCAAGGTCGGTCGGGAGCTGCTGCCGGTGCACCTGCCGGCGGGGTCGGTGGCGGCGGCGGTGCAGCTGGCGGCCCCCGACGCCATGGTGGCAGCCGCCTTCCAGCACGTCCCGGCCCGGGAGCTGGGCCAGCTCGACCACCGGATGGAGGGCGACGTCCTCATCTGCACCGATCACGCGGAGGCGCTGGAGGCCACGTCCGCCCTGGTGCGGGCCATTCCCGACCTCCGCCCCCTCTCGGCCGGCTCGCTGGCCCTGGCGGGCACGGTGGAGGCGTTCACGGCCGTCCTGGTGCGCTTTCGCAAGGCCAGCCTCCGCCTCACCGGCATCGACTCCGTCAGCCAGTCCTAGGTCGACCGTGCGGTTCTACGACACCGCCCGCCGGGAGGTGCTGGATTTCACGCCCGGCCGGGTCGTCACCATGTACACGTGCGGGATCACGCCGTACGACGCCACCCACGTCGGCCACGCCGCCACCTACCTGCTCTACGACGTCGTCCAGCGCCGGCTGCGGGACGAGGGCTACCGCACGTTGTGCGTCCGGAACGTCACCGACGTCGACGACGACCTCCTGCGCAAGGCCCGCGAGCTGGGCATCGGCTACCTCGACCTGGCCGCCCGGGAGGTGGCCCGGTTCGACTCCGACATGAAGGCCCTGGGCATGCTCCCCGCCTTCAGCGAGCCCCGGGCCACGTCGGCCATCCACGACATCCTCGGCTTCATCGGGATGGTCATCGACCGGGGCCACGCCTACCAGGCCGGGGGCGCGGTCTACTTCGACGTGGCCTCGTTCGAGCACTTCGGCCAGGTCAGCCACCTCGGCCGGGACGAGATGCTGAAGCTGTCGGCCGAGCGGGGCGGCAACCCCGACGACCCGGTCAAGCGGGATCCGCTCGACTTCGTCCTGTGGCAGCCGTCGGCGCCCGACGAGCCGTCGTGGCCCTCGTCGTGGGGCCCGGGACGACCCGGCTGGCACATCGAGTGCTCGGCCCTGGCCCTGCGCGAGCTCGGCACGAGCATCGACCTCCACGGCGGCGGCAGCGACCTGATCTACCCCCACCACGAGTGCGAGGCGGCCCAGTCGGAGGCCGCCATCGGGGAGCGCTTCGTCCGCCGGTGGCTGCACGCGCCGATGGTCGAGCTCGACGGGGTCAAGATGTCGAAGTCGCTGGGGAACCTGGTGTTCGTGAGCGACCTGGTGCGGGACTGGGACCCGATGGCGGTGCGGCTCGCCATCCTCGACCACTCCTACCGGGCGCCGTGGTCGTGGCACGACGGCCTGCTGACGGTGGCCACCGACCGCCTGGCCCGGTGGCGGGCGGCCGGTTCGGGTGACGCCGCCCTCGACGCGGTGCGAGCCGCCATCGACGAGGACCTCGACTTCCCCGGCGCCATCGGCGCCATCGACCGGGCCGCGGCCGCCGGTCGGGGCGTCGGGCTGGCGGCCGCCCTCCTGGGCGTTGACGTCACGAGCGGCTGAGGGCGTTCCGCTGTACCGTCTCGGGCCATGAACTCGAACGCCGGGCGGTACATCGGCAAGCAGAAGTCGATTCCCAAGCAGATCGGCCTGTCGGTGATCACGCTGGGTCTCTACGGCGTGTACTGGGCCTACCAGAGCCACGAGGACATCAAGCAGCACACCGGCGACGGGATCGGCGGTCCCATCGGGGCCCTGATCTACTTCCTGGCCGGCATCATCACCCTGTTCCTGCTACCCATCGAGATCAAGAAGATGTACGAGGCGGACGGCCAGACGAGCCCGGTGAGCGCCACCACCGCCTTCTGGATCCTCGCCCTCGGCATCCCCTGGTACTGGAAGTGCCAGGACGCCCTCAACAAGTACTGGGCGTCGAAGGGCGCGCCGGCGCCGGCATAGGCCGGGTCAGCGCCCGAAGATCGCCCCCACCCGGAGGGCGAACCCGCCGTCCGTGCCAGTCGCTCGCCCAGGCGCGCCGCCGACCCCGCGTCAAAGGGCCCGGCGCCCGGCCGTTAGGGTCGAAGGAGATGAGTGACGGGAAGTCCTACTGGTCCACCGTCCCCGGCGTCGTCACCGGCGTCGCCTCCATCGTGACGGCCATCGTCGGGCTGCTGGGCATCTCCGTGCAGGCCGGCTGGCTCGGCGGCGACGACAACCAGGCGTCGTCCAACGACGGGGTCGCCACCACCATCGCCTCCACGCTGCCGGGGGCGACCTCCACGACGGTTGTCGCCGGCAAGCAAGGAGAGTTCACGATCGAGCCGGACTCGGTCACCTTCGAGTCGCTCGGCGCCAAGGAAGCCACGGTCGTCGTGCGCAACATCGGCGACGTCCCCCTGACGGTGCGCAAGCCCACCATCTCCGTGGGCGCCACCGCCTTCGCCGCCTCCGACGTGACGTGCACCGCGTCGCCCCTGCCGCCCGACAGCCGCTGCGAGATCAAGGTGACCTTCACCGCGACGCAACCGGGGGCCTATGCCGGCGTCCTCGCGGTGGCCGCGGCCAACGCCCCGAAACAGGTCGAGGTCGACCTGAAGGGCAGCCGCAGCCTGCTCGGCTGATCAGTCGTTGCGCGACAGCGAGCGGATGAGCTGGTGGTCGGCGGTGAACAGGCGGCGGACGGTGAGGTGTCCCGCCACCAGGGCGGCGAAGGAGCTGCCGCCGAGGAGCATGTACATCACCACCAGCTGGAGGCGGATCGCCGACGACGGTGAGGCGCCGGCCAGGAGCATCCCCGTCATCGCCCCCGGCAGCGCCACCAGGCCGACCACCTTGGTCTGGTCGACGATGGGCAAGGTGCCGGTGCGCACGGCCGCCCGGTGCCACAGGCGGGACGCCTCGGCCGCGGTCTGGCCCAGGCTCAGGCGGGCCTCCACCTCCCGCCGGTGCGACGCCAGGTCGTCCCGCAGCCGGCCCATGGTGAGTGACGCCGTGTTCATGGCGTTGGAGATGATCATCGATCCCAGAGGGATGGCGGCCCGGGGGGCGAACGGCACGATGCGCAGGGCGAGGAGGACGCCCAGGGTGGCGGCGGTGGCCACGCCGACCGACGCCAGGGCGATGCCGTAGGCGCCCGGCACCCGCCGGCCCCGGGCCCCGGACGTGAGCGTCGCCGTGCCGATCATCACCGCCAGCACCACCGGCGTGAGCCAGGCGTGTCCGCCGAAGACGAAGTCGAGGACGAAGCCCACGGCCAGGAGCTGGACGAACGACCGGGCGGTGGCGATGGCGATGTCGCGCTCGAGGTCGGCCCGGCGGGCGCGGGAGATCACCACCGCCACCGCCACCAGGAGGAGGGACAGGCCGACGTCGGCGATCGAGATGCGCCCGCTGAGTTCGGTCACGGTGTTGGCGGTGGCGGGTCGACGACGACCGTGCGGTCGGCGAGCTCCTCCGCCTGGCGCCGGTCGTGGGTGACCATCACCACGGTCAGGCCGTCGTCGGCCAGCGACCGCACCAGGCCCTCGATCCCGCCCTTGGAGGCGGCATCCAACGCCGACGTGGGCTCGTCCAGGAGCAGGACGTCGGGGGCAAGGGCGAGGGCCCGGGCCAGGCACATCCGTTGGGCCTCGCCCACCGACAGCCGGTCGGCGGCCCGTCCGGCCAGCCCCGGGTCGAGCCCGACCCGACCGAGCAGGGCGGCGACGTCGGCCCCCGGACCCAGGTTGTCGGCCACCGTCCCGGGGAACGTCACCGGCACCTGGCCCACGAACTGCACCCGCCTGCGGAGGGCGATGACGTCGTAGGTGCGCACGTCGCGCCCGTCGAAGAGCACTTCGCCCCGGTCGGGGTCGTCGAGCCGGTTGAGGAGGCGGAGGAGGGTGGTCTTGCCCGCCCCCGACGGCCCGACGATGGCCGTCAGCCCGTCGGCCGGGATGCGGGCCGAGAAGCCGGCCACGATCGGCCGGCCGCCGTCGCCGTCCATCCGTACGTCGCGGTATTCGAACCGGTCACCGATGACGCCAAGTTTCTCATCCGGACCCCTCCCGCCCCGCCGATAACCTCGGACCCATCATGCCGGAAGCGATCTCAATCACCCTGCCCGACGGTTCCCTCCGCACCCTCCCCCCGGGCGCCACCGCGGGCGACCTGGCCGCGAGCATCGGCCGGGGACTGGCCAAGGCGGCGGTGGCGGCCACCGTCGACGGGCGCCAGGTCGACCTTGGTCACGCCCTGGCCGACGGGGCGACCGTCGCCATCATCACCTCGAACACCGACGAGGGCCGCTACGTCCTGCGCCACTCCACTGCCCACGTGATGGCCCAGGCCGTCACCGATCTCTTCCCAGGGGCCAAGTACGCCATCGGCCCCCCCATCGAGGACGGCTTCTACTACGACTTCTCCCTTCCCGGCGGGGCCCACTTCAGCGAGGACGACCTGGCCCGCATCGAGGCCCGCATGCGGGAGATCGTGGCCGAGGACCAGCCCTTCGTCCGGGAGGAGCTGTCCCGCGAGGAGGGCCTGGCCCGGTTCGCCGACCAGCCGTTCAAGGTCGAGATCATCGAGGGCGTCGACCCGACCGAGGGGGCCGAGGGCGGGGCGGTCAGCGTCTACACGAACAACGAGTGGGCCGATCTCTGCCGTGGCCCCCACGTCCCGACGACCAGGCGCCTGGGCTCGTTCAAGCTGATGAAGGTGGCCGGCGCCTACTGGCGGGGCGACGAGCACCG
>Ga0207687_10003728_pt1 | contig 10253 bp, 11 predicted proteins | sample KBSM54metaG_FD_184399 | JGI IMG/M metagenome (GOLD analysis project Ga0207687, IMG submission 184399) | Miscanthus rhizosphere microbial communities from Kellogg Biological Station, Michigan, USA - KBS M5-4 metaG (SPAdes) (version 2) | ecosystem: Host-associated > Plants > Roots > Rhizosphere >... | reverse complement strand
GTCACGCCGCTGGCGAATACCGTAAGCGACTTGTCCTTGTTGCGCGGCTCGAACGGCCCGTTCTCCAGCGCCAGCAAATTCAGCTCGAACGTATCGGCGCCGGTGCGGGTGAACTCGCGCGTCTGATAGCCGCCGTGAAACAGATAGAGCACGTCGAAGCTCTGCTCGTAATTGAGCGCGTCGATCGCGGGTTTGTCATAAGGCAGCGCGACTTCGACAGGGTCATCGCCGTCCATGATCCGGGCATCGTTTGTGTAGAGCCGCGCGGTGCCGGCGCTCATTTCGATCAGATAGCCTTGCGTGGCGTTGTAATCGAACGGTATCAGCCGGCACGGCCCCTTGGCCTGCTCGACATGAATGAAGCCGGGGCAGGCATCCAGCCCACCTTCGGGCAGCGGCACCCAGCCGGCGATTTCCGCCATGCCGATATCATAGAGGTTGAGGTCAAAGCGCGCCTGCAGCCGCTCGGAAATCTCGCCCCCGTTGAAATTCGTCTGTGCTGGTGTAACGCGACCCATCGCCGGTCAGTGCCCCGCGCCGTAGATCGTGCGGTTGCGCGCTTGCAGCCAGGACGATTGCGAAACCACGGCGCCCCGGCGCGTCGCGCCGGTTTCGAGCCCGTCCAGGCGCTTCGCGAGCCTGATCGCCTCATCGGCCATTTCGTCCATCGACTGTTGCTTGGTGTTCGATTGGGTGACGCCCTCATTCAGCCATCCGGCCAGGAAGATCGTCGCCGCCAGCACGAAGCCCGCTGACCAGCTCGGCACATCGGTAACATCGGCAATGTAGCGGATTTTCAACGGCGCCTCGGCATCCGTCAGGATGAAATTGCCTTCGCGCTCGCCGACGAATGATTCAGCCGTTCCCTGTGCGGGCGGAAGCCAGCGCAGACAATCGGGCGGCAGCTGGAATTTGCGCTCGTAGCCGAAGGCAGGCGCCTCGGCCGCCGCGTTCAGCAGCGCGCGCTTGATCGCAAAATTGAACGGGTGCCGGGCCAGCAAAGCGCGGCGCATATCGTCCCAGATTTCCTTGGCCCGGCGCGCGCTGTTGCTGTTCGGGTCATCGATGCTGGTGACCTTGTCGGTTCCGCCCAGCCGCGCAATCGCGGCATTCACGATGCGGGTCTGGTTCGGAGGTTCGGCCATCGTGCGCGGCTTTCAGGGGATCAGGGGAAGTGCGGCGCGCCGGAAAGGATCCCACTCCGAATTATCCAAACCGGACAACCCCGGCGCGCCGCCAGGCGGATGCGAGGGAGGGCCGCACCCGCCCGATCGCTTATCGCTTGGTGACGTCGATGAAGGATACGAGCGTGCCCGCCCCAGGCGTGTTGCCGCTCGGGAACAGATACACGTCCTCGGCCGCCGCCAGCGGGTCCATCGCCTGCATCGGCACCTTGATCGTCACCGTTACCTGCGCATTCGCGGCCGGCCCGGCGAAGGCGGCCGCATATTTCACCGGATCGGCGAGGGTGCCGATCGTGAAGTTGATGCCGCTGCAATTGACGTCCGAAGCCAGCCGGGCGCCGCGAACGCACATGCCTTCGCGGAGCGCGGCCGCCTTTAGCGAATTAGTCGTTCCGCCGCCGTCATTGGCGAGCGTGAAGACGTTGCGCATCGATCGAATCGCGGCGTCGTGGCTCGTGCCCGGCGCCAGTTTGGAGGGATCGGTGCTGCTGAACGCCGCACCCATGCTGCTTGCCATGATACTCTTCCTCGCATTCTACAGCCATTGACGGGGCTGGGCCGCAAACAGGGAAGGGCGGAGCCGAAGCCCCGCCCGCGTCATCAGGAAACCGGCTTGGTTTCGATGAACCACGCCTTCTTTTCGTCCGTGCGGACCACCGCGGATTCCGCCTCGGCATAAATCTGCTCGGAATACTGCTTGGTGGGCAGCACATCGATCTTGCCGAAGAACTCGACCCAGACGCCGCGATGGATGCCCGAAGGCACGATCACCGGCAGGCGGTTGACGGCCGCCGGCTTGAACAGAGCCGCGCTGTTCGGATAGGCAACCGGGTCACCGAGATTCGCTTGCAGGAAGCGGAAACCCATCCAGGGCTTCAGCTCGCCATCGACGAGCGGCTTGCTCCCCGCGAAGTCGAAATTGACATATTCGTTGATGTTGAACAGGTCGCTTTCGGCATCGGCATCGAGCAGGATGATCGGCTTCTCCATCTTGAAGCTGACATTGGCCTTCTGCAGCTGGCGCTTCAGCTCGATCAGCTTGGCCTTGGTCAGGCCTACGCTGCCGCCGCCGAAATCGTGCGCGATCTTGTTGCCTGCGGTGAAGGGCACCGCCGTATCGCCGGTTTCGCCAGTCCAGCCATTGCCCCACCAGCCGACAAGGAACTGATCGTCATGATAGGCACGCACCGCCGATGCGGTTTCCATGACAAGCGGTGCCTTCAGATCGACCTTGGTGGCATGGGCGTCATCGCGATCGAGCAGCGGCGCGACGTTGGAGCTGCCGGGCTTCTTGATGAAGCGGACCTGCGCACTCGGATCGACATTGTTCGTGTCGCCGTTGCGGGTGGTCTTTTTTTGCAGCTGCAGCTGGGCGAAGCGCTGCTCGATCTCAGCCGATTTTGCGCTGTAGGTGTCGCTCGATCCGGCCAGCGGATAGAGAATGCCAGGCATCTGGCGGAGTTCGTGAGTAACGTTGTTGACATACTCAACGCTGCGAAGGGTATCAGTCCAATTATCAGCCATCGGAAGTCTCCAGGGAAAAACGAAGGGTCATTCGGATTTCGACTGGAGAGGCGGGCTCTACCTGATGGGCACTCCCGGTCCGTCTCGGGGATAGGCACCCCGTCTCGCCTGGCTGCTTTCGCCGTGCATCCGGGGCCGCCGAGGCGGAGAGGCCGGAGAGTTGGGCGGAGGTCTGTAAGTGATCACATGCCCCCGCCCTGCGGTGTTAATTCTCCAATATGGGTAAAACTGTCAATCCCCTTTCGCGACGCGCTCCAGAAGCTTCTGGCGCTTCGCATATTCGGGGCTGTTCCTATCCGTCAGCTTGGCTTGGAAGGCGGGGTCAGTGTTGTAGCTCATTGAATCCAGCTCAGCCTGCGCCGCCTTGGCGGACATGGTCCCCATTTTCAGCTCGACGCTGGCGCCATCGACCTTGGCCAGCTCGCCGGTTTTCTCCGCCATGGTGAAAAGAGCGCGCATCGTCTTGCCGGCGCCCGCTGCCTGCTCCAATCCGGCGACCACATCGAGGTCTTCAATGCCCATGTTGCGGAACATATTCTCGACGGCCGTAACGCGCTGATTATAAGCCTGCGGCCCAAGCTCCAGCTCCACCGCCGTCAGTTCGTCCTGTGCCGCCTGTTTCGTCTTGCTCACCACATCGGATTGGTACTGGTTCCAGGCTTTGGTCAGACCTTCAGCCTGGATTGGATGGAGGCCGAGTTCATGGAACTTCGCGCGGAATGCCTCGCCGGTTTCGCTGGTCTTTCCGTCAGGACCGAGGATCTTGTAATCCTCTGCCTTCTCCGGCCGCACCTTGCCGGCGAACTCGGTAAAAGCGGCCGCATCTTCCGCGCCCGGTACGGCGACACGGCCGCGCGCCCATTTCTTGGTTTCGACCAGCGCCTTGAAAGCGTCGACCGGGTCTTTGTACGCAGCAAGCGTCTCATCAGCGCGCATTTCGGGCGGAAGGAATTTTTCCTGCCACGTCGGCTGGCCACCCTGCTGCTGTTGCTGCTGCTGGCCGCCTTCGCCACCGCCTTGCTGCTGGCCGCCGCCGCCCTGCTGCTGCTGTTGCTGCCCGCCCTGCTGCTGGCCGCCGCCGCCCTGCTGTTGCTGGCCGCCCTGGCCGCCCTGTTCACCGTCGCTCATTCCCCATTCTCCCTCATTTTCTTGGCCAAATCGCGCAGCCGGGTGCCGTCAAGGTCCAACCGGCCGAGAATATGCAGCGCCATGGATCGGCGCCCTTCGAAGGCGCGTAGCTCGCCCTCGGTCGCGTAAGGTGGCAGCACCCGGCCGAGCTGGGCGAGCGCTGCGATATCAGCGATCACATCGATCGCATCGGGCTTCACCCCACCCTCAGCGTCGAGGAAGAGCCGGCGATACGCCATGATCGTGTTGCGCTTGGCGATGCGCTTGACGCGCTCCGCGATCGTCCGGGCCTGCGTTTGGCTTGCCAGAGACGCGAGCGCTTCGATTTCCAGATCAGCCGCCACTGACAGCTCCCGCCTCGGCAACATTCTTCACCGATTGGGAGAGCGTGGGCGCAGCCTTCAACAGCGTCTCAAGCTGAACCTGCTGCTGTTTCTGCTCATCTTCGGCCGCCTTTTCCTCTTCGGTCGCGCGCCACTTGGCCGGGATGCCGTTCACATCGCCAAGGCCGGGAATGACCTTCGCCAGCGGATATTCGCGTGTGAACGCCTGCACCGCTGTAGGGTCGAACTGCGCGATCGACGCCACCTGCTCGGCCGTCCGCAGATAGCCGGCCGCCGCCGTCGCTTCCTGCATCCGCGAGAGGTTGTTGTCATAGATGACATGCACCCCGCCGCCATTGTGGAAATAGTCGGCAATTTCGGGCGGCATATCGTCAAGAAAGCCCTCATCCCAAATCAGGTCGAGTTCGGTGTCGAGCATCGGCGCGAACCATTCCTGTTCCTGGCGCGCCATCGGCGAGAGCATGATGCCCTTCTCGCCGATCTCCTCCATGGTCCGCGCCGCACTGATATGGGTTTTCAGCTCGCGGTTGATCTGCATGAGGTCACGGTAGAACACGCGGTCGATATAGCCGTGCAGCTCATCATGAAGCTCTTTGGCGCCAGTCAGGTCGATGGCTGTCAGAAAGGTTTTGAGCTTCTCCCGGCCCATTTCGTCCAGGCCGCCATAGGTGATGCCGAACGGGCCGAGCGCGATGATGGCTTGGTCAAGATCATCATCCATGGCCAGCATGGGCGGCTTCACCGCCATTTCCGTCCCCAGAACGCGATCCTGCATCATCAGCTGTGTCGCGCGAATCGCCGCCAGCACCTTGCCGGCCGGCCCGCGTCCATAATCCTCGTTATTCGCCTTGCCCCAGCGGCTGACGATGCGGCGCATGGTGCGATATCCGCCGATCTTGAAGACCTTCTTGTCCGCAACGCTGTAGTAGCAGCCCTTCCAGGGCATCCCGGCCGCGTCGATCCGGTTCGCCATCATCCTGTCATTGGATTCGATGCAATGGACGAACTCGAAGGTCTGCCCGCTGTTCGGCTTGTCGCCGGCCATCGCCTCTTTCACCTTGGGCGGCGCCTCTTCCTTCCACTTCAGCAGCGCCTGCTCTGCCGAGAGGGTGAATTTCCGATGGATGCGCATCGGATTGCCCTCGGCATCATTCTCGACATAGATCCCGCTGACGTGCTCGGACTGGTACGATAGGCCGATAAAGCGGCCCATGCCGTCATAGCGCTTGTCCACCCACATGCTCTGCTCGCCGAAGGCGAACAGCGATTGCGCGCTGGTGTGGACCGCACTGGTGAAACCCGATTTCGGATCGTTGCGCATCTTGAAGATCAGCGCGGCCTTGGCTTCCAGCCATTGCTGCACCCGCACGCTCTCCATGAGCTTTTCATCGCCCAGGGCGATCTTCTGCCATTTCTGGCCGCGCGGCATCACAAAGCCTTCGAAGCCCGACACGCCATCTTCGAGCGAGAGCGCGGCATATTCGTCATATTGGACGTTCGTCAGGGTGCGGCCCTGGCTGAGATAGCGGGCGTTGAACCCGGACTGTTCGGGAAGGCAAAGGTCAGCGATTTCGCCGCGCAAGCTGTCGAACCCATAGCGCGCGCTTTCCATGCGCGACTGGTTCGCCTCTATGCACTTGTCGTCGAACATGGCCTTGCCTCCCCGTTTCAGTCGATTATGCCGCCGCCGCGAACGCCCCGGCGCCCGCGAAGGAAAGCGTGCCGGCCGGCAGCTTGGACGATCGTCCGCCGCCTACGCCGAACGGCATCACCAGCTCGGCCTTGCCGCTCGCCACGCCCTTTTCATCGAGCAGGAAGGCGCTTGCGATCTGGGTTTCCGGCAGAGTGACCGGGAACTCGACGTCGCGTTTCAGCTTCACCCGATCGCCAGCAGGCTCATAATCGCCCGGCCCGAAAGCCAGCTTGGGCAGCGTCGCGATCGGCACATCGTCCACATCGGCGAAAACGATCGAGCTTTGGCCCGCCAGTGCCACAAGCGCGGGGCCATCTTTCGAATCGCTGAGCGTGATCGGCTTTGCGACAGGCGTTGCCTTTGGCGTCACTGGTTTTTCCTTTCGGGCATTGGCGACCGCGACCTTGATCGCTTGTTCATGCGCCGCCTGCTGCTGTGCCAGCAGCTCATCGACCTGAGATTTCGTGAAAGTCGCTTCCCCATCGGCTTGATCGACAGGCTTGTTACCGGCTGCTTCGCCTTCCTTCGGCTTCACCCGACCGGCAACAGCCTGATCAATCGCGGTCAGCAGCGTGGCGCGATTACCGCCAGCCACTTCCAGCTCGCGCAGCTTCGCCAGGGCGCCATCGCCCAGATCGGGCAACTTCTCGACAACGCTGGTGACGTTGCCGCCCAGCAGTTCCCCAAGGTCGAATTCCTTGGTCGTTTCGTTCGCAGTACCGTCCATTGTCTTGCTCCTCATGTGCCCAGCAGGGTCTTTTTCGTTCCGGTTGAAGATTCGGCGCCGCCTGCGCCGGTTCGCTGGTTCGCAGCCGATCCGCGCCGTGCGGCCAGCATGTCCGCCAGCACGGAATTGCCGCGCGGCGTGATCTGGGGCAGCGGCACCGCCGTCGCCTGTTTCGGCTTGGAGAAGGCTTTCGAAACCAGCCCCCCGACCACGCCTCCAAACAATGGTGCCAAGACAGCCATCAACCCCTCCTCTTCATGCCGCGCACCCTGGCGCAAAATCGTCATTGGCGGCCGCGCGCGCGCCGCCTTGGTGCGCAAAGGCGCCGCTCCCGAAATCGACTGGCCGGCGCTTCTTCTGCCGCGCGCCGCGCGCGTCGCCGGCATCTTCCCAGCCGTCGAACTTGGTCAGGCCGAGCACGAGATACTGGTTGGCGTCATGGACATGGCTGAAGTCGTTCTTGTTCGGCTCATCCTTCCAGCGGCCGCCACCGGTCGAAAAGGCCACGCGGGTGATCACATATCCGCGGTTGAATCCCTCGCGCAGAACCTTGCACTTGCTCGAAATCACATAGGCGGGCTGATTGTCGTTCGCGGCCTTCAGCACCTCGCGCACTGCTTCCAGACGAGGCCCGAGCAGGTTGCGCTTGACCGGCGCCGCCTTCATCTTGAGCTTCACGCCGATTGCGGTTTCGTTGAACCCGGCAACGAACTTGTCGATCCAGGCGCGATCCTCGGCATGTTCGTCGCTGCCCCCGAACCATGCGGACGGGTCAGCCCAGTTGACCGCGCCCAGCTTGAAGCCGGCGAAATTTTCGTTCCAATACTTGCCGACGGAAACGCCGAACTCCTTGGCGCCAAGGTTCTGCAGCACCTTTTTGTCGCCGGGCTCGAAGATCACGCATTCGTCTACGATGCGGATTTGGCGGCTATCGGTTTTCTGCCCGAACAGCGCGGCTGGCGTGTTGCCGCCATCGAGCCCGATATGCACCGGGTAGCGAGGATCGGCCGCCATGTCCTGAATGCAGTGGCGGCTGTCGTTCCACTGCGAATAGACCGGGTTGCCGTCGCGCACCGCGCCGAATTTATTATGGATGAAGCGGCGCTGATCAGGCTCGGACATGCCGATCTGGATGCGCTGGTAATAGCCCTTGGGCAGGTTCGGCAGATTTTCCGCGCCCGCTTCGAGGCCGCCCGGCTGGACGTGGAAGCTGATCTTGAAATTGTCGCCGAACTCTTCGCGATACAGTTTCAGCTGATCTTCAGTGATTCCGATGTCGCGATTGACGTTGAAATTATAGGTCCAGTTGTCCTCGCCCGGCGCGTTCATGTCGCCGATCGCGCCCGACCAACCGCCGAGCGGGGTGCCGGGCGGCCGATAGCGCCCGACGCGCGGGAAGCCATATTTGAACACGTCCTGATGGAGCGTGTCCATTTCGTTCAGCCAAAGGCCGGTCAGCGCCATGCCCTTGAACAATTCTTCGGCTGACTGGCTCTCCACCGCACGGAACAGCATTTCCAGCTCGAGCTTCATGACCTCGCCGCCAGCAAGCGGGATATCGAAGCGCAGCCTGTGCGTGTTCGTGCTGAGGTTGTAGTTCGCCTTCGTCTTCGGGAACCACATGAACCAATCGGCCATGACGTTTGCCTGGAGATGGCCGTAAGTGTCGCGCACCACGCACCAGCGCGCGCGCCGCACCCCGTCAGGGCCGGGCGGTTGCCACATGATGCTGTTGATGATTTTCTGAAAACACGTCGTCGTCTTCGCGGAGCCATACGGCCCCATGATTGTGCTGACTGCGGACCGATCGACCCGGAAGGCGTGCGCGACCGGGCCGACATATTTCATTGTCAGGCCACGACTGGCCGCCAGCAGCTCGCCGAACCGGCCGATCGCTTCGTCTTCCAAATCTTCCGGATCGATCTGCGTCAGCCGCTCAACGATCTTGTCGGCCTCGCAAACCAGCCGATGCTGTTCCACCGACCGCTCACCAAGGTCGCGAAGCGGCCGCGCCTCAACGATCGCGTTCGCGCACGCTTCCAGCGCATCGGCCGTGACCGGAACAACCGACAGCAGCGCGAGCGCGCCGGCAGCAAGGGCGGGCTTAAGCTTCAATCGCCATCCCAATGCTCAAGATCGCTATCGACTGCCTCAAACGCGGCTTCGAAGGAGCGCGGGGCTGGGTCAGCATCCCATTCGGTGCCCCACGTCGCCATTGCTGCGTTGAGCCCTTCGGCATATTCGAGCGCCGCCGCACGCACGTAGCGAACCGCCATGGCGCCAATAATCATGCTGCGGACAAAAATCGGCAGCACACCCGGCATTTCGACAACGGGATAATCCGGGGATGCGCCGGCTTGCTCAACCATCGTCATCCCCATCTTCCTCGCCGCCATCGCCACCATCGAACGGCACGTATTCGAGCCCAGCCAAGTCCTGATCGGTCAGATTCTGATGCTCGACATATTCAGCCAGGTGCGCGGCATCGGTGAGCCCCGGTATATTGAGGATCACATCTGCGCGTTGGTTCACGTCGATTGCGACCGGCATCTTGCTGCGGACATATTGGGCGACTTCGCGCCGCGCTTGCAGCTGAGTGTTCAGCGCCTTCAACGCCAGCTCGCCCGGCTTGGTTTTCAGCGTCTTACTCAAATCGGCAAGGCGCTCGCTCAAATCCCCGAGCCGCTCAAGTTGCTTGTCGGACAGCGGCCTACCATTCCCCTCGCCGTCGAGTAGGCGGTCAACCAGAACCTGCGTTTTGTCGGCGAGCGTCAGCAGCCGATCTTCGCGATCCTTGCTCCCGTCCGCGATCAGCAGCAGTTCAACCAGCTGATCGAGCGGCATCGCGTAAATCGCGGCCATCCCTTCGACCGGACAGCCATATTTCCCGACGATGAGCTTGGCGAGCTGATCCGATTTCCGGTTGACCGCGCCTTTCGGCCGCCCCGGTCCGCGCACCTCGGCCCGCGACCGCGCCAGCCGGAAGACATTGGCGGGCAGCTTCTGGGTTTCCGGATCGCGCAGCAGATCGAGCTGCTCGGCCTCCATCTCGACGCCGAGCACAGAGCCAGGCGTCACGCCCGCCTCAGCCGCCATCGCCTTCATCAGCGAGGAAGGTTCGGCCGTGGTCATCCTGAGGCGCCGTTGACAGTCGCCAGGGCGAGGCATAGCGTCCGGTACGTGCCAACATCCTGCGGAGCCCCGCGATAACCCTGACCCACTCCTGTCCGACTGGATTCCGAGCCCTTCGGGGCTGAATTTCGGCCGCGCGCGAGAACCCGCACCCCCGACCCCATTTGCCAAAATGACATTCGGCGCCCGATCCGAACCGGGGATGAGCTTCCAGCCGAGGAAACCTCGACCGGGAGGTTTTTCAGATCCTCGCCCCGCCGAACGCGAGGGACATGGGGGGTTGGCGCGTCGATCGAAAAGGGGGAAGCCCCCCCCGCCGTTCGGCCCAGGACGGCCGCCGAGCTGGCCGAGGCGCGCCGATCGCGGCGCCGCGTCGTCAGATTGGCAATCAAGCGACGCACCCGCAAAAGCGCTGCATTCTGAGACACATAGGCGGGCTGTGCGACATAGCGCCGTGCGACATAGCCCGAGTCCGCCCCCAAAAACGGCGGAAAACCGCCATTCCTGCGAAACCGGCCGAT
>Ga0207687_10003725_pt1 | contig 10256 bp, 9 predicted proteins | sample KBSM54metaG_FD_184399 | JGI IMG/M metagenome (GOLD analysis project Ga0207687, IMG submission 184399) | Miscanthus rhizosphere microbial communities from Kellogg Biological Station, Michigan, USA - KBS M5-4 metaG (SPAdes) (version 2) | ecosystem: Host-associated > Plants > Roots > Rhizosphere >... | reverse complement strand
CATACGTTCTATTTCCGCGGCGTGGCGGAGTTCGAGCTCGGCGACTACGCGGCCGCGATGCGCGACCTCCGGCACGTCGTGAGCATCGATCCGAAGCACGGCTACTCGCGCGCCATGTGCCTGCTGGCCCAGGCATCCGCGCGCATCGGACAGACGAGCGAGGCGACGGTGCTCTTCGACAAGCTGGTCGCGACGTCGACCGCGCCGGAGTCGCTCACCGCGGCCGCCGAGTTCTACATCGACCAGGGACGAAGCACCGAGGCTCGGGAGATCGTGGAATCGATCCTCGCCCGCCGCGCCACGATGCCGGCGTACCAGAAGCGCCGCGACGCGAAGTGGCTGCGGAAGGCTAGGCAATTAGCGCGTCGATCGCGCCAATCCGTTGCGTAAGCGCGTCTTCGCCGAGCGCCGGGGTCGATCCCTCGACGTCGATCTCATCATCGACGCTCACCCAGCTGCGGCATCCGAGGTACTCCGGCTTCTGCGCGATGGTCACCGGTGTCGCCAGCGCGAACGCCCGCACGGCGATGACGTACAGCGCCTGATCGGGCCGGAAGCGGTAACGCGCGTCGAGCGTCTCGCGCGGCATCACCACCTCGGGCTCGAGCCGGTACAGCGTCTCCTGCTCGCTGACGCGCCACGTCTTCGCCACTTCGCACCAGTGCGTGATCGTGACGTCGCGCGGCTCGATCGCTTCGGCCTGATGAAAGAACGTCGGATAGAGGTAGAAGCGATCGGCTTCCACGCCGAAGTGCGGATCGGCGATGCCGCCTTTGCGGATGAGGATGATCTGCTCGCCGCGCCCGAGGGCCTCGATGACATTCGCCCACTCCTTGAGCGCCGTGTGATTAGAGAGTTTGTTCATAACGAACGGAATTGACCGGGCCCTCCCAGATCGTCACCGCTTTGACGACCGCGTTCTCGTCGTCGACCGCGGTCTGCAGCTCGCGCGCGAACCACTCGGCGATGTTCTCCGCGGATGGATTGATCCGATCGAACGGCGGGACGTCGTTGATGCAGCCGTAGTCGAGTTTCTTCGCCAGCGTCTCGAGTTTTCGCTTCGCGCTGACGAAATCGACGGCGATGGCGTCCTCGTCGACGCCGCCTCCGCGGGCGATGAGGTCGGCCTCGACTTTGTAGGAATGTCCGTGCAACGGCTCGGAGATGCCGCGGTACTCGCGCAGAAAGTGCGCGGCTTCGAAACGCGCCTCGACGCGGACGGTGAAGGTCATCGCTTCTCCGGGAAGATGCGCGCGATCATCTGCTCGCTCATCCCCAATTCGCGCAATTCCTCGGCGGTCGACTGGCTCCGCAGCAGCTCCTCCGCGCGTTGATCGTCCCAGCAATCATTCGGGCTGTTTCCCTGCGCCAGCTCGATGAGCGTGAGCAGCGTCGCGCGGCGGCGGTCGTCGGTCGGCATCGGCCCGGAAGTGTACAATGCGCGCCGATTTCGATGCCGCTGCCCAAAAGCGTAATCTGCTCCGCCTGCAAGAAGACCTATCCCGAAGGTTGGAAGCGCTGTCCCTACTGCGGACACGACGAGCTCCGCGCGAAGCAGGAATCACAATCGCGCAAGTTCATGCAGCGAAAGATGCAGGAATTCGAGCAGCGGACGGGGAAGAAACGTCGCGAGGAAGAGCGCCGTCCGCCCGGACAGCGCCCGCCGCGCGAACGGGGAGGACGCGATCAACGTCCGCCGCGCGGTGAACGCCCGCAACGTCCGCAACAACAGCAGAAACAGGCGCAGCCGCAACAACAGCAGCAGCCGCAGGGCGAGCGCGGTCCGGGTCGCAATCGCAGGCGTCGTCGCCGCGGTGGCGGCGGTGGTGGTGAAAAACCGGCGCAGCCGCAACAGCAGCAGCAACAACAGCAACCGCGTTCGACGCCCGCTCCGCGTCCGCAGGAGCGCCCCGCGCCTCCGCCGGGTGGCGGCGGCGAGCCACGTCCCACCGGCACCGGTGGCGGCGAGGGGAAGCGCCGCCGCTTCCGCCGTCGTCGTCGCGGGGGCGGTGGTGGCGGTGGAACGGGCGGCGGCGGAAACGCGCCTACGCCGTCGGGCGATTGAGCCGCAGGTAGCGCGCCGAGCATTCGGCGAATCCCTCGCAGCGAATGCAGTAGCCGTCGTTGTGCTCCGGCTTATAGTCGGACGGCGGACAGACGTTCACGCCGTCGACGCGCTCGCCGTCGCATTGCGCGATCAGGCGATCGATGTCGGCGACCGCCCCCGCCGCGAGCACCTTCCGGATCGCGGCGAACCGCACACCATTGCGCATCGCCCGCGCGTCGGGCGGCCGCGTCGGGACCGGCTCACGACGCTCGTGAAGGAAGCGCGCGATCGCGAACCAGGCATACGACGCGAACACGCCGCCGAGCGTCGCCGCGTTCGCACGCGTGCCGCGCATGACGCCGATCAGCAGCCAGGCGAGCGAGAGATACGACAGCAGCACGTACATCCGCTGCCGCGGCCGAAGTGACGCGTAAACATACAGCAGCGTGAACGGCGCGAACAGCGAACCGAGGACGCCGATGTTCAGCCAGGCCGCGACCGCCGACGTGCCGAGACTGGACAGGACGAACAGCGCGAGAAAGTTCCAGGTGCCGATCTCCTCTTCGATCGCCGATCCGAGCAGCGCGATCAGGAGCAGCGTGAAAAACAACGCCAGCGGCCGCGGAAAAAACGTGACGCCCTGCCCGCCCTGCGAGAACTGGAACGAGAAGAGCCGCCACAGTTGTCCCGCCGCGACGGAGCCGCGATCGAAGGAGAAGAGGACGGCGAACTTGCGCGGATCCTCATGCTCGAGCAGGAAGAACGCGACCTCGACGAACAGCAGCACGAAGACGCTGCGCAGGTTCTGCGTTTCAGCCGGCTGCGCCTGCCGCTCGAGTCGGGTATCCATGTCAACGCGCCGTCACGTTGTCCAACCGTTCGAATTTCAACAGATCGCCGTCCGCCACGTGATGCTTCGCCGCGACCCCGGCCGCTACTTCGAGCACGTACTTCGCCTTCGCGTTCGGCGGATAACTGGGGCACGGATCGGCCTGACATGGCGGAACGTCATGCGTGACGTGCACGACCTTCCTCGCCTCGTCGATCCAGATCATGTCGAGCGGGATGATCGTGTTCTTCATCCAGAACGAGTACTCGCCGACCTCGGGGAAGACGAAGATCATGCCGCGGTCGTCGGCCAGGTGATCGCGGTACATGAGGCCCTGCGTCCGATTCTCGTCGTCGGCGGCGATCTCGACCTTCACCGGAAAGCCGTCCTTGAGGATCACGCGCGGCGCGTTGTCGTCCGGCGCGGCCGCCGCCGGAGCGCGGGTGGCCTTCGAGTCACATTGAAACGCGCAGAGCACGAGGACCGCCAGCACGAGCATCACGCTATTCCGCTTCAACGACGTCCTCCTGTCTGCTGTCACGCGGGATGAGATCGTATTTCTTCGCGTAGTAACGGAACGAACGGAACGACATCCGCAGCAGCTCCGCCGCCTGCGTCTGCACGCCGCCGCAGCGGTCGAGCGCCTTGAGCATGAAGATCTTCCCGATCGCCTCCAGATGGTCCTGCAGCGAGATCCCCTCGGGCGGCAGATCGAACGTGACGTCCGGAATCGTGCCGCCGAGGAGCACCTGCTCGGGGAGCGACTTCGTGGTCAGGACCTCGCTCGTCTCCAGCGCGATCATCCGCTCCACCACGTTCTCCAGCTCGCGCACATTGCCCGGCCAGTGGTACTTCTCGACCGCCCGCATGGCGTCGGCGGAGATCTTCTTGTGCGGGATGGCGATGTGATCGCAGAACTTGGCGATGAAGTGCTCCACCAGCACCGGGATGTCCTCGCGCCGCTGACGGAGCGGCGGCAGCGTGATGGGGATGACGTTGATGCGGTAGAAGAGGTCCTCGCGGAACGTCCCCTTCTGAATGGAGTCCGAGAGATCGCGATTCGTGGCGGCGATCACGCGCACGTCGACCGGTGATTCGACCGTCGATCCGACGCGCCGCACGACGCGGTCCTGCAGCACCCGCAGCAGCTTGATCTGCATCGCCGTCGACGTCTCGCCGATCTCGTCGAGGAAGATCGTGCCGCGGTCGGCTTCGTGAAAGAGTCCGCGCTTCTCGCGAATGGCGCCGGTGAACGCGCCGCGCTCGTGGCCGAAGAGCTCCGATTCCAGCAGCGTCTCCGGCAACGCGCCGCAGTTGATGGAGACGAACTTTCCGCGGCGGCCGGAGTTGTAGTGGATGGCGCGCGCGATCAGCTCCTTGCCGGTGCCCGACTCGCCGGAGATCAGCACGGTCGACGTCGTCTTCGCGATCCGCTGGACGATGGAGAAGATCTCCTGCATCTTCGGGCTCTTGCCGATGATGTTGGAGAAGGTGAAGCGCTCCTCGAGCGCGGTGCGGAGGTGGAGGTTCTCGTCCTCCAGCTCTTTCCGCTCCGAGGCCTTGTGGACGATGATCTTCAGCTCTTCGACGTCGAACGGCTTGGCGATGTAATCGACGGCGCCCGCCTTCAACGCCTCGACCGCCGACTTCGTCGAGGTGTAGGCGGTGATCATGATGAAGGCGATGGACGGGTTCTGCGCCTTCACGTCGCGCAGGTAGTCGATGCCCGAGCCGTCGGGGAGCATGAGGTCGCAGAGGACGACGTCGGGCTCCTTCTTCTGCACCGCGGCGCGCGCTTCGCCGAGCGAGGCGGCCGATTCGACGCGCCACCCTTCTTCTTCAAAAACGATGGTGAGAAAGTCGCGAAGAGATGCCTCGTCGTCGACGATGAGGAGGTCCACGGCGGCGATTATATTTCGCGGTTGCCACGTAGAACGCGCTCCAGTCCGGCGCAGTGCCGGCGCTCGAGCCATTCGGGGATGTCGAGGCCTGCTTCGATCAGTTTCACCACCGCCGCACTTTTTGCGACTCGCGGCCTCAGGGTGACCGTTGACAGTTGGCTGTTTGCAGTGGTTTTGAGCGTCGCGCGGCGGATGCGGTTCTTTCTCGCGATCACGTCCATGATTCCGCGGTCCTCGGGGAGGAAGTAGATCGCCTTGACCTTGTCGCGCGTCTGGCCGATGCGGTGCGCGCGGCCGTTGCGCTGGTCGAGCTTCACCGGATTCCAGGGGATGTCGTAGTGGATGACGACGCCGGCGCGCTGCAGGTTGAGGCCTTCGCCGGCGCAGTCGGTCGTGACGATCACGTTCGTCCGTCCGCTGCGAAAGGCGTGCAGCGCCGCGCGGCCGACGCCGCACTTCAGGAAACGGCCGAGGTCGCGGGCGGTAGCGGCGAACTGGGTGAAGATGAGCGTCGGCTCAGTCGTCAGGATGTTGACCAGCTGATCGCGCTTGTTCGACGGCGGAATGCTCAGCTCATCGAGCCGCCGCATTTCGTCGCGAATCATCTGGGTGTCCACATCTACCGGCGGCGCCCACAAATCCCAGAACAGGATCTGCTGGAAGATCTCCTCGTCCTCCTCGGCGCCGAACGCGCGCCGATAGTCGCGCTTGGACAGCGCGCGACCGCTCTCCAGCACGCGCTCGTAGAAGCGGCGCTGACGGCGGATCGATTCGCGCAGCGCGGCTTCGCTCGATTCGAGGCGGCGGCGCAGGAACCGGCGGATCAGCGGCGCGCCGTCGACCAGCGGAAATTGCAGCGCGTCGATGCCGGGCAGCTCCGGCACATCGTGTCGCACGACGCGCCGCTCCAGCGCGCCGAACGCGAGGGCCGGCGGCAGGACACTCCGATCGCGGCGGATCACCAGCTCGTGCACCACGCGTTCGATGTCTCGGGTGGCGAAGGCGAGATCGATCGACGGCACGCCGCAGTCCATCAGCAGGTCGTCGCGGGCGATCAGTCCGATCAACGCTTCGAGATCGCGCGCCGAGTTGCAGACCGGCGTGGCGGTGACGAGCATCAGCTTCGCCGCGATCGTGCTCCGCGCCAGCGCGTCATAGCGGCGCGTCGCCGGATTGCGAAAGGCGTGCGCCTCGTCGACGATCACGAGATCGGCGGTTGTCGGCTTGATCGTGTCGTGGGTGACGATCTCCGCCTCGACGTCGAACATCATCAATGTCTCGCGCCACTGCGCGACGAGCGACGCCGGCGCGATGAGCTGCACGTGCCGGAATTCCGCGGCGATGGCGGCGGCGACGAACGATTTGCCGAGGCCGACGTCGTCCGCCAGGATCACGCCGCCGCGGCGGGCGAGGATTTCTCTGGCCCGCGCCACGGCTTCCTGCTGATGCTCAGCAAGCATCGCGCTCCAGGCGGCGATCGACGAACCTCCGCAGCACGTCGAGCTCCGGCGTGGTCACGCCGTACAGCTCGGCCACGACGTCGTCGACCTCGTGATGCGCGCGGCGCGCGGCGCGCACCAGCCGCGACCAGGCCTCGCTGTCGTGCTCGACGCGCGGCAGCGGAAGGCGGGCGACGGTTCGGCCGAAGTAGCGGAAGTGGGCGTCTTTGGCCCGCTCGGCGATGCAGAGCAGCAGCGCGTCCGCGATGGTCGAATTGAGCAACGCGGCGATGGCGTACGCCTCGCTCAGCGACGACGTGTCGATCGAGTAGAGCGTCTGATTCGGGATCAGCGGAATGGCCCGGCCGTCGACGTTCACGACGTCCGGCAGCACCGCCGCCGACATGCCGCGGGCGAGGTCTTTCCACACCACCTTGATGCCGGCGTGCTCCGGCCGCACGTAGGCGAGCCGGAACGCGCTGGCATCGACGCCGCGCGCCTTCGCCAGCTGCTCGAGCCAGCGCGGCGTCGTCTTCCATCCCTCCGCCGGAGGCCAGAGCATCCAGACCGAATCGCTGGCCGACCAGCGCCGCACGTCGCGCCCGCGCACGCAGCGCGCGACGGCCGACAGCGGCACCTCGACGCCGTCGCTCGTGATCAGCTTCCCGCGCGCGATCCGTTCGACGTCGAGAAAGAACGTGCCGTTGGCGCCGGTCTTCACTCCCATGATCGGCGTCCGCCCGACGACCTCCGCGAACGGCGCGAACTTCGTGCGCAGCCGCTTGAGGATCGCCGCCGCTTCGGGCGGAACGAGCGCCCACTCCGAGCCCGCCTCGGCCACCGGCAGCTCGCGCTGCGGCATGGAGAACGATTCGCCGCACGAGGTGATGGCCACGCCGTTCGGCGCGCGCAGCGGACGGACGGTGAGCCCGAGCGGGAAGGTGTCGGCGTCGAACCAGCGGCCGTCGCTCCAGTCGTCGATGGCCACGATCGACGCGCGCTCCCAGACGTAGCGCCGCAGCGGCGCGGCGTAACCGGCGTTGACGATCTTGGCCGGCATCAGCATCGCCACGACGCCGTCACGCGCGGCGAGCGACATCGCCCGCTCGTAGAACGCGACGGAGAGATCAGGCTGATGAAACGCCGCACCTCCACTGCGTCGGAAGAGCGTGTAACGGTCGCCGAACATCCGCTTCGCATTCGGATCGATGCGGCTGTTGCGCACCCAGGGCGGATTTCCGGCGACGACGGCGAACCCGCCCGCCGCCAGCACATGCGCGAAGTGAACGTCGAACGAGAAGAAGCCGAGCTCTCCCTCCTCCACCCGCTCGAGCGTGCGGCGCGTCGAGGCGATCCGCTCCTGCAGCTCGCGGCATCGCTCGCCGTGGGGAGTCACACGCCGGCCGAAGAGATCGGGATCGGGCGCCGCCAGCCGTTGCATCTCGCGCTCGTCGGCGTCGATCGCCTTCGCCAGCAGCTCGCTGGCGAGATGCCGGTCGTTCTCGCGCACGATGCGCGCGAGCGCCGGCCGCTCGTCCTGCGACGCCGTGCGGTAGCGCGCGAGCAGATCGGCCTGGGCCACGATGGAGTAGCGCCAGTCGCGATAGATGTCGGCGCGGCTGTCGCCGAGGAAGTCGGTCGGGCTGAGGAGCGAATTGCCCTGCAGGATGTTGCGGTCGAGATTCGGCAGCGGCTCGACCTCGCCGATCGACGCCGTGGAGCTCGACACGATCGCCAGCCAGAGCCGGAGCTCGCAGAGACGCACCGCCTCCGGCTTGAGGTCGACCCCGAAGAGCGAACGCTCGACGATGCGCCGGCGGAGATCGCGCGGCACCTCCTCCTCCGCGCGTTCGGCAAGCTCGCGCGTCAATCGCTCGATCGTGTGCAGCGCGGAAAGCAGAAACGCGCCGGAGCCGCAGGCGGGATCGAGCACCGTGATGGTCTCGAGCTTCCGCAGCGCGGCCTTCGGGTCGCGCGTGTTGCCGACCCATTCGGCGATGCCGCGCGAGGTGAGCGCGTCGACGATCTCGCGCGGCGTGTAGAAGCTGCCGCTGGCGGTGCGCTCGTCGTCCGCCATCAGCGACTCGAAGACGCGGCCGAGCATCTCCGGATCGACGTGCGTACCGGCGGCGTCGCCCTCGTCGACGGAGAAGTCGAAGCGCTCGAAGACGTCGACGATCACGCGTTGCAGCAGCTCGTTCGGCAGCTGCAACGGGTGCCGGTTTTCGTACGCCGACGGCTCGAAGAGACCGCCGTTGAGATACGGAATCCGTCCGAGCTTCCGCGCCGCCGCGTCGCGCTTCGCTACCGGCGTATTGAGGCACCCGAAGAAGAGGGTTGGGAGGAGCTTGCTGTCGATGCGATCGAACAGGAACCGCCGCTCGTCGTTCAACCACCCCTTCACCTGGATGAACGAAAGAAACAGCAGCCGCGACATGATCAGGAGCGCCTCGGCGCCCCTCGCTTCTTTCGTCTCCGACGCCTCGAGCGCCGCGCTCACGTCCCGCACCGCGTCGCGGAATCGCTCGAAGAACCGCCTCGTGATCGCTTCCCGATCCAGCGCCAGATCGAAGATCCGCGGCAGGTTCTCGCCATGCGCGAGAAGATTCAGCCGGTCGAGCGAGTGGACCGACGGTTGCGCCAGGTCGACGTCCAGCCGCCGCAGCGTCCGCCCGTCGAGATCATAAATAGCGATCTTTTCATCAGCGCTTTTAATCAGTACTGATTTTGTGAGCACATTGTATTCACGATAACTGCGGAGGAATGAGGCGATCGATTCCTCGCCGGCCTCGGACTGCAGGACGAAGAGGTCGAACCGCCGCGTGCGCGCCGCGAGGTGCAGCGTCGACGTCCCGTTCCAGTTCAGCAGGATCCCCGCCCGCCGCCACTCCTCGGCGTCGATCTGAATCGGAGCGACGATCGGATATCCGAGCTCGTGGAAGAGGGTGAAGACACCGTCGATGCCGCGGAGCCGGCGAAGGCGGGAGGGCGTGATCATCGCGATACACTCCCGGGCCGATGCCGTTCCGCTGGGCCTACCTCAAGCGCGTTCTCGCCGGGGCGATCTTCGGCCTCTACATGGCCCACCTCCTCTACTTTCTCAACCCCCAGGTCGACATCACGCCGGGACGCCTGGCCACGGTCACGATCATCTACGGCCTGATCTGCGGCTTTCTCTTCGGCTCGATCCTCTGGGGCCTGCGCATGCTGCGCGTGTGGATCTTCGGCAAGCCGGAATCGGAGCACTACCGGGCGCACGGCTTCGGCTTCGTCGTCCTGGCCGCGTTCATCTCCTCCTTCATCTACTGGACGCACCTGGTGCCGGTGCGCATCTATCTGCCGATCGGCGCGGTGCGCATCCTCAACAAGGCGACGAACCTCATCACGCTCACGGCGTTCATCCTTCTCGTGCTCTGGATCATGGAGCGCAACGCCGACCGCCGCACTTCGCGGCTGATCTTCCTCGGCGGCTTCGTGGTCATCGCCGTCTCGTCGTTCTTCCTCTACCAGCGGCGCGACAGCTACCGCACCGAAAAACGGACGGCGGTCGTGGCGAACATCGGCGAGGTGGCCGGACAGCGCCCGGTCATCCTCGTCGCCATTCGCAATCTGCCGTACGACTGGATCGTGACGATGGAGGGCGAGGGCGGACTGCCATTCTTCGAGCAGGCGCGCGACCGGGCCTACTTCACCCGCCTCGAGCCGTTCCCGACGACCAGCCCGAAATCGCTCTCCGCCTCGCTCGCCACCGGCAAGCTGCCGTACCGGCACGGCGTCACGGGACGCTTCTCGTACCGCACGCCGCTCAACGGTCCCGACGATCGCTTTCTGCTGCTGCCGAACGGCGTCGGATTCCGCGTGTGGGGCCTGATTCCGCCGGTGCAGCGGATCTCCGCCGCCCTTCCGTCCGGCGACGCGCTGCCGGTCTGGAAAATGTTCGAGCGCCTGTCGTTTCATTCGTCGGTCGTCGGCTGGCCGTCGACCGTGACCACGCTCCCGGCGGGCGATCCGCCGGAGCTCGCCGCGATCGCGCCGCGCTT
>Ga0207687_10003715_pt1 | contig 10272 bp, 10 predicted proteins | sample KBSM54metaG_FD_184399 | JGI IMG/M metagenome (GOLD analysis project Ga0207687, IMG submission 184399) | Miscanthus rhizosphere microbial communities from Kellogg Biological Station, Michigan, USA - KBS M5-4 metaG (SPAdes) (version 2) | ecosystem: Host-associated > Plants > Roots > Rhizosphere >... | reverse complement strand
GTCCGTCTCCCATGGATCGGCCTGCTTCGACGTGTGCGCGAACAATCCGTCCATCAGTACCGGCGGCTTGGGATTTTTCTCGATGGGCGCAGACACCGACCACGGACCCTTGTCGCTATCGCGAGTAGTCACTTCCGGATCGGCCGGAAGCTCGGCGCGAGAATTCACCGCCAGAGCAATCCGGTAGTGTCCCGGATGAAACACGGTTTCCTGGAGCTTGATGTGCAGCTTCTGCCCGCCCTGGACCTTGGTCACCATGTTGGTAGGCGTGCCGGGATTCGCCGCCTTGCCCTTGGCCTGATTGGCCGAAGTACCACCGCACGGACCCAGCTTTTGCGGATCGCCCAGATTATTCTCTTCGATCCAGGAGGCCGGCTCCAATAACCGAAAGTGCGCCGAAGCAAACGGAGCGATCGCGGCCGTGGCAGCTAAGGCAAACGACACACCCAAAAAGCGTCTCATGAGGTTTCTCCTCTTCAAGAGATATATACCACAGACCACGAACAAGAGATGCCTGTGATAGGATCTTTCGCATGCGTACACGCCTAGCCCTTCTTGCACTGATGTTTGCGACCGCCGCGGCGGTAAGCCAGCTCCCGGCCCAAGCGCCCGCCAAACAGGAAAAACAACCCAAAGCCACCAAAACGTTTACCTCCGCCGCCGACATTACGGCGATGATGGCCAAGGCCAAGAACGAGCGGAAACAGGACCAGGCCAACTTCGCCCAGTCCATTCTCCAGCTAGCGCCGTACGGCGCAAACATGGAGTATCGCTCAGCCGTCCCGCAGGCCGCCGCAGTCCACGAAAAAGAAGCCGAGATGTTCTACGTCATCGACGGAAGCGGGACCCTGGTCACCGGCGGCAAGCTGGTGGGCGAAACCCGCAATGGCGACAACCTCACTGGCACGGCAATCGACGGCGGCAATACCCAGAACATCGGGAAGGGTGATTTCTTCATCGTCCCGGAAAAGACGCCGCACTGGTTCAGCAAGATCAACGGCACCCTGGTCCTGATGTCCCTGCACGTTCCGCGAACCTGAACCCAATTTGATCCTGCGGCATCCAATTTCTTTTATGGATGCCCGTGAGAAACAGCAGCTGCTGGAGTCTCTCGAAACCGGTCGCGCTTGATTCGGCACGGTAAACTCCAAGGAGAGCCCCCTTTATGTCCATCCGACCCGTAAAACGTGTGATCAAATCCAAGCCGACACTGGAAGGTGCAGGCGTCCACCTGCGCCGCGCATTCGGCTTCGGCAATACCGGCGATTTCGACCCGTTCCTGCTGCTGGACGATTTCCGCAACGATGTACCCGCCGATTATCTATCGGGCTTTCCCTGGCATCCACACCGCGGGATCGAGACCATAACCTATGTGCTGGCGGGAACCGTCGAGCATGGCGATAGCATGGGCAACCGCGGAGCCATCGCTGCTGGCGACGTCCAGTGGATGACCGCCGGCCGCGGCATCATCCATCAGGAAATGCCCAAGGGCGATGCAGCCGGCCGCATGCACGGCTTTCAACTCTGGGCCAATCTTCCGGCGTCGCTCAAGATGACCGATCCGCGCTATCAGGAAGTGAAGGCTCCCGACATTCCCATCATGACCGACGACGACGGCACGCAAGTGCGCCTGGTGTGCGGAAGTTTCTGGGGCAAAAAAGGTCCGGTGGACGGCATCGCCGCCGACCCGATCTATATTGACGTCTCTGTGCCGCCGGGCAAGCGGAAGTCGCTGCCGGTCGAGACCACTCGGCATGCTTTCGCTTACGTGTTCGCAGGCGGCGGAAAGTTTTCCAATGCTTCCGGCCCCCTCTCTGTCCCGACCGAGGGAGTCGGATGGGCGGAAACCACCGCGCCTCCGGCCGAGGCCGACAATCGCTCGCTGGTGCTGTTCGATCGCGGCGACGAAGTCATCGTGCAGGCCGGGGAAGAAGGCATCCGCTTCCTGCTGGTTTCAGGCAAGCCGCTGGAAGAGCCGGTGGCCTGGTACGGCCCGATCGTGATGAATACGCAGGATCAGTTGAAGCAGGCTTTTGAGGAGCTGGAAAAGGGAACGTTCTTGAAGACCTGAGCCAGCCAGACGCAAGACTGTGCTGTAGAATAAGACGAGTCATTTTTGACGGTCTAGTTCGTGGGAGGCTCTCGATGAATCGTCTACATGTTGGAATTTTGAGCGCGACCGCCGTGCTATGCATTGCCGGCTTGGCTTTTTCGCAGGAGCCTGCGGCCGGTCAAGGCAAAGGCCAGGCCAAAGCCCAAGGGAAGGGTAAAGGCGGTGGCCGCGGCCCGCAAGCGCCTACGGGCCCCACTCCGCGCATGCCCGATGGCAAGCCTGATCTGAGCGGGCTGTGGTTCCGCCCCTACACGCCGAACATGGCGTCGGGACCGGCCAAGGACACCCGCCAGGGTGATCCCACTGGACCGAAAGAACTCCCCTTCACCGCAGCGTACAAAGCCAAGTGGGACGCCTATAAACCGGATGACGGCGACTATACCGGCGCTTGCCTGCCGTTCGGGTTAATGCGCTCCATGAACTCGCCCGACCCCATCCAGTTCATGCAGCACGATAACTTCCTGGCGCTGCTGTACGAGCAGAATACCTGGTTCAAGCTGATCCCCATCGATGGGCGTCCGCACTCGAAAAACATCGATCCCACCTGGTTCGGCGATTCCGTCGGCCACTGGGAAGGCGAGACCCTGGTGGTACACACCAATAACTTTAACGGGAAGACCCGGCTGGATACAGCCGGCCACCCGCATAGCGATGCGCTCGAAATCACCGAGCGTTTCAGCCGCCCCGATCTCGGCCATATGTCTTACGAAGTGATGATTCACGATCCTAAGGCGTTCACCGAGGACTGGGGAAACAAGCGGACCTTCACGCTGCGCACCGACACGCAGATCATGGAATACTCCTGCGAGGAGAACAACAAGAGTCTGTGGGAAGGCCGGATCAAGGTCCCGAAGTACGACGACCAGTAGAAGCTAGTCGATCACTTCTCCCGGTTCAGCCCCAGCGCACGGATGCGCTTGTGCAGGTTCGTCCGTTCCATTCCCAGCACGCGGGCCGCGCCGGAGACGTTCCACTTGGATTCTTCCAGCGCCTTAAGAATATGCTCGCGTTCGGCGGATTCGCGAGCTTCGCGCAGATTCCCTTTGGCGCCCGAACCCCGCGCAATGCGGATCTCCACCGGCACCGCCTCGGCATCGATCGCGTCGCCGCGCGTCAGAATCGCCATGCGCTCGACTGTATTGCGCAATTCCCGGATGTTCCCCGGCCATCCGTAGTCTTCGAACGCCTCGAAGACGTCGGAAGCAAGCTGCTTGGGACGAAAATTATTGCGCGCGCAGAACTCGCCCAGGAAATACTCGGCCAGCGCGCCGATGTCCTCGCGACGCTCACGCAAACTCGGCACGCGCACGGGCACCACGCACAGGCGATAGTACAGATCTTCCCGGAATTTTTGTTGTGCGACCATTTCACTCAGATCGCGATTGGTAGCCGCAATCACCCGTACCGAAACCCGAATGGACTGCTCCCCGCCGACGCGATGAAATTCGCCTTCCTGCAAAACGCGTAGCAGCTTGGCCTGCGAGGACGCGTGCAGGTCGCCGACTTCGTCCAGAAACAAGGTGCCGCGATCGGCCAGCTCGAACTTTCCACGCCGGGCCGATGTCGCGCCGGTGAATGCGCCCTTCTCATGCCCGAAGAGTTCGCTTTCGATCAGTTCCGTGGGGATCGCCGCGCAATTCACCTTCACGAATGGTCCCGCCGAAAACGGGCTTTCCGCATGAATGTGGGCGGCCAGCAATTCCTTGCCGGTGCCGGATTCTCCCGCCAGCAGCACCCGGGCATCGCTGCGCGCCGCCATGGTGGCCTGCTCCACGACGCGCTCGAACGCCGGGCTCGATCCGATCATGCGCGCGCCGCCCAACAGTTCCCGCAGCCGGCGATTTTCTTCACGCAGCTTGGATTCATCCAGGGCATGCCGCAGAGCCAGCAATACGCGCTCGCGGCCCAGCGGCTTTTCCAGAAAATCGAATGCCCCCGCACGCGTAGCTTCTACTGCGTCCGCGATGGTCCCGTGACCCGAGATCATGATCACGGGCGTATCGTTATCGTTGCTTTTGAACCAGCGCAGCAGATCGATGCCGGTGCCGTCGGCCAGCTTCACGTCCAGCAGGTACACGTCGGGCCGCTGCGGGAACGCTTTGGCTTCCGCGATCGACGAGCACAGGTTGACGGCGTAACCTTCACGCTCCAGGATCAGACGCAGGCTCCGGCCGATATTCTCCTCGTCGTCCACCACCAGAACTCTGCGCTGTGCCATGGGTTTGTTAGGACGCGACTCCGTTGCGTGCCGACGCCAGGATCACCCGGAAAGCAGCCCCGCCCAGCTCGCCGCGCAGCATCTGAAGATCGCCGCCGCACAGCAGTGCGCTCCGGCGTGCGATGGAGAGTCCCAGACCCATTCCGCCTTTTTTAAAGGAGATGGTCGGCTCGAATAAACTCGACTGCGCCTGCAGGCTGAGCCCCGGACCGGAATCGTGCACTTCGATATTCAGCTGCTCACCGGCGCGCGCGGTTCGCGCCATGACGACGCCGCCGGGCCGGGCTGCCTCCGCAGCATTCTCTAACAGGTTCGTGAGCACGCCCTTGATCAGATCCGCATCGGCGACGGCAGTCGGACGATCCGGGGCCAGATTCATTTGATAGATCACTTCCGGATGCGCGTTCTTGAGGAACGATACGCGTTCCTCCACCAGCGCGTTCACATCGATCTCGGAAGGCAGCACCGGCGGCTCGGCGGAAAATTCTGAAAACGCGCGAACGCGCTTCTCCAGAGTGTTCACTTCGTCGGCGACGATTTGAGCGGCCTGTTCCAGAAACGCACTATCGGATGCGCCCTGGCGGCTGACGATTTCCTCCATAGTCAGACGGATCGGCGTGAGCGAATTCTTCACTTCGTGCGCCATCTTGCGGGCGAGTGCCTGCCAGCTGGCCAGCCGCGTGACGTGAATCAAGCGCTCCTGGGCTTGTTGGAGCTGGGTCGCCATGCGATTGAACGCCTGCATCGCCGCGGCGATTTCACCCGAGCCTTCTTCCGGAACCCGCGTTCCCAGCTCGCCCGCCGCCACACGTTCCAATCCTTGCGTCAACTGGCGCACGGGCCGGCTGATGCGCGCGGCCAGAAACACCAGCGCTCCCAGGGCCGCCAGCCACAGCGATCCTGCCACCAGCAGCAACGCGCCGCCAAAGCCGCGGAAGTTGCGAACGCCGGATGTTTCTACGGTCCTGCGCGCATTTCCGATCTGCTTGGTCAGCTCGCCTAACGGCACGCGCAGCTGCCGGGAATACACCACGACACTGCCATGCTTGCCCGGCGCATAATAATCCAGGCGATCGCCGTCGGTGCCCGCCAGTACGAATTCCTCGTTCAGTCCGCGCTCCCGAAACGCCTGCGCCTCGGCGGCATTCAGCTCCACGCCTTGGATCCGTCCGTCGGCGGCGTCGCGGCGCAGCGATTCACGGGCCTGCTGATACAGCTCGCGCCCGGTCTTCTCCAGCGATTGCGACAGCGCGTCCAGCTCATTCACCGGAGCCAGTTCCAGGCTGTGCTCCAGCAGGCTGAGGGAGGTCCACAACGTCAGCCCAAGCGGAAGAAGCGTAGCGAGGAGAAAGACAGTGATGAGACGAGTCCGAAGCCTGTTCATACACGTCGCCGGTTCATGGCCGCCAGATCGCGCTATCGGCTGTGCCGCAGCTCATCCAGCGTAACCGGTCCTGTCTCGACGTTGAAATGCGCCTGCGTTACGGCGGGCGGGCGGTTGAAGATGTCGATCAGGCTGGTCAGGCTGATGCCGGAGTCCGTGATGTTTCCACGGCCGAACGGCAGACCGCCGTCCTTAGTGTCCTCCGCACGAATTTCCAGGCGCGCCCACAACCGCTCTTTAGGGCCCACCCCGCTCACGTCCATCGACATCTCCCGCAAGCACCACGCCTCCGCAGAAGTATTGGTTAAATGACGGGCGGTTCGGCGGGGGGTCACCAGCTTGGTCACCGAAAACGTCTCCTCAAACAATCGTAGCTCACCACGAAACGGGACGCCGTTTCCTGAACTTTATGGGTTTGGTTTCCTGAGAAGAGCGTGATGTGGAAAGCGAATGACACTTCGGCGGCATTGCGCAGCCGCTCCAGAGGTTTCCCCACCAGGAAGTGTAGACGCGGGGCCGCGAACTCCAGGCGGTTGTCCTGCGTGCTGAGGATCAGATCCTCGGCCGCCAGGGCGAAAGCCAGTCCGGAGAGAAATGCCGCGATTACCCACCACGTCTTGATGGTGCGCCTGCGCATCATTATTTCTGGGCCGCCGCTAAAAATTCATCCCTGCGTAAAATACTGGATTGACGGCGCCGGTCCGTACCGGAAAAGCCACCGCCAGCTGAAATCCGCCTTTCTTGCAGCCTACGCCGAGCGATTGCTTCTGCTCCCTCTGGTCGGGCCGATCCCAGGCGGCTCCCGTATCGTAGAGGACCAGGAAACCGCGATACACGTAATCGATGGAACCGTGCGCCACGTGCGACGCGCCCAGCGGGTCCAGATCGAACTTATTCCAGCCGCGCAGTGTCTCCGCGTTACCCAGCACGAAGCGTTCGAACAGAGGCGCCTGGCCGGAGATCATCCCCGCCAGAAAACCGACCGCGAGTTCTTGATGACCGCGCCGGAATCGGTAGCGGGCCTGGCTCTGGTGCCGGGAGAAGACTGCGTCGCCTTCCAGAAAATGCGTCCCGGCGCGCACGGTATAAGACGCGCGAATATCGTGCTCCCCCCGGTCTGATCCCGCCGAACCCCAACGCTGGTGGTAGCGCAGAGTTGATACCACCGCGTTGGACGATTCGGTTTTCGCTACCGGCAGGCTGAGCCGGTATCGCGCGAAGTCTACGCCGAAACTGAGTTCCAGGGGATCCAGAATCAGCACCGTTGCCATGGGAGAAAAATGCGTCCGTGTCCGATAGATGTCGTCGGGAGCGGCCTGCAGCAGCGAGGCTTGGTTCCACTGCTCGTGGTAGCTCGAGAAATCGAATCGTAGCTGGAGCCGGTCCGTGCCTACGTGACGCCGTTCATAACCCGCCTGGATGCCAGCGTATCGCTCGGCCAATTGGTCGCCGTCGCTGACCATGCCGAAGCTGAATGCATTGTTGTGGATGTTGATCGTCGCGTGGCCCTGACCCGACCATCCTTGCGTCGAGTGATACAGAAACCGTGCCAGGTCCAGGTCGAAGCGCTTTTCGCGCTCGGCCCCGATCTCAAACGTGACAATCACGTGATCCGGCGTATCCGACTTGGTCACGTGCATGCGGACATCGGGGACGTGCAGCTCGCTCTTGATGCGGTCGGCCAGACGATCGAGCAGCGTCTGGTCGAAATTCTGACCCGCCACCTGGCCCAGCTCCGTGCGCAGCGGCTCGCTTAGTTTAGGACTATTGCCCGGTCCCGAGATGCTAACCTTCTCGACGATGAAGCGCGCGTTTACGTTGGTGGGTCCGCCTTCCTCAGGGGGCTCGTCGGGGAGCGGAAAGCACCCTGCCGGGAGGACGACCGCGAGAATCCCTGCCAGCAACAGCTTATACATACGTAAAAGCCTTAGACGCACGCAGGTGCCCGAAGGGTTGCATCTTTGTTTTTAGCAACTTAGAGGACGTCATTGTGTGCCCGAATTTCACACGCCACAGCACACTCTGGCTGTGATACTGTGAGACTGTGAAGAATATCACAGTTTCTGTGCCCGATGACGTGTATCGACGGGCTCGGATCCGCGCTGCTGAGAAAGGGACCTCGGTCAGCGCACTCGTTCGAAATCAATTGGAAAAGATTGTTCTGGAAGAAACAGAGTTTGAGCAATTGAAACGTCTCCAGGACGAAGTCATTGGCTGCATCCATGAGTTCAGTGCGGCGGACCGGATGAGCCGCAATGAGGTACACGATCGAGATGCGCTTCCTCGACTCGAATATCCTGCTGTACGCGGCAAGCAAAAGTCCAGCTGAGCGGGACAAAGCCGCAAAAGCCAGCGAAATTCTGAGCGCCCTTGACCTTGCGCTTTCGGTGCAGGTTCTCCAGGAGTTTTACGTTCAGGCAACGCGAGCCACGAAAACCGATCGAATCTCACACCAGCAGGCAAGCTTGCTGATCAAGTCCTTCTGCCGGTATCCAGTGCAGGAAACAACTCTGGTTCTGGTAGACGCGGCTCTCCGCACCACGGAACGCTTTCAGATCGCTTACTGGGATGCGGCGATCATCGAAGCGGCTCGGGCGCTCGGGTGTCGCGACGTTCTCAGCGAGGATTTAGGCGATGGGCAGGATTATGGCGGAGTTCGAGTAGTGAACCCGTTTCGATAGCGTTCATTTTCCGCGAAGTGCCCGAGCAGACGCGGCGGCTTCCGTGAAAGCCTGCTCCATCTCAGGACTGCGAAGCTGCGTGCGGAGCTCCTCCAGCCTCCCGATGAACGCTGCTAGCGCCGCATCAATGGGTCCCGCATTGGTCGCGAAGATATCGCGCCAGATATCGTAGGGACTTAGCGCCAGGCGCGTGAGGTCCGCCGCGGCCGGTCCGGCGACTCGTTCTCTCCCCGCCAGGACCGAAGCCAGCGCGGTCGAAAGCAGCTGCGGCAGGTGCGATACGAACGCAACATGTTTATCATGTTCGGCGGGATCCAGAAACACCAGGCGCGCGCCCATCCGTTCGATCCAGCTTTCGAGCTCCGGCTCGCGCGAAGTCAGGACATACGGCCGGCCGCGGAATAGGTCGGCATCCGCCTGTTCCACACCGCGCGATTCCTTGCCCGCCATGGGATGCCCGCCCACGAAGCGGCCGCGCTTCAGCTTCCGGGCGGTCTCGCAAATGACGGCCTTCGTGCTGCCCGCATCGGTGACTAATGCGTCCGTATCCAGCACCTTGAGGGTTTCAATGATTTGCGAGATCGGCTGCGAAAGATACACCAGGTCGGCGACGGCTGCGGCTTCCGCTAGCGGCAGTGCTTCATCGATCACACCGCGTGAAAACGCCTTGTCGATCGTCGCGGCCGAGCTGACGCCAATGATCTTCCCCTGAAATCCCGCTTTGCGCAGCGCGAGGGCGAACGAGCCGCCGATCAGCCCGACGCCGGCGATTGCTACCGTATTCACGGGGCGACCGTCTTCACGAGCGTCCGGTTTTGAGGCGGGCCACCTGATGGTCGCTCATTTTATCCATGATGCGCTCGAAGATGCTGGTCAATTCTTCGTGGGATAGAGGACCCGCGTTCTGGGCGCGAGCGTGGGCCAGCACTTCTTCCCGGCGCCCGGGATCGTCCACTTCTTTGTTGAGCACCCGCTTGGCGGACGCGACATCCTCGACTACGCCTGCGCGGCGATTCAACAGGTCAACGAGTGTGACATCGATGTCATCGATCCTTTTCCGGCTGTTTTGCAGCAGTCGCTGTGCTTCCTCTACGCTCATCGCGTGCAACGGACGCTTCACCGTCATTTCTTCATTTTCTCCGAAAGCGAACGCGCCAGCGATTCCAGACCCGCCGGATCTTTCTCGATCTGCCGTACGATCGCGCTGCCCACTACCACGCCATCCGCCATTTTCGCCACGGCCGCGGCTTGTTGCGGCGTCGAGATTCCGAAACCCGCCGCCAGCGGCAAGTTCGTTACGGCACGCATCTTGTCCAGCAGCGGCGCGAGCGATTCCGACAAAGCCGCCTGTTCGCCGGTCACACCGGTCCTCGAAACAAGATACACGAAACCCGTGGAAAACTGCGCCACGAGTTTCAAGCGCCGTTCCGTGGAAGTCGGCGCGCCCAGGAAAACGGTATCGAGCCCCGCGGCGCGCATCGCCGCCACGTAGGGCTCGGCTTCTTCTACGCTCACGTCGGTCAACAAACACCCGTCGATTCCCGCAGCCTGCGCATCGCGCGCGAGTTTATCCAGTCCATAGCGCAGTACTGGATTCAGATACGTGAACAGCAGCAGCGGGATCTCCGACTTCTTCCGGATGGCCCGCGCCATGTCCAGCACTTTCGGAACGGTAGTGCCGGCCTGCAGCGCGCGTGCCGCAGCCCGTTGGATCACCGGTCCGTCCGCGATGGGATCTGAAAACGGGACTCCCAGCTCAATGAGATCGACGCCTCCGCGCTCCAGCGCCGCGACAATTTCAGGAGTCTGCTCAGGCGATGGATCGCCGGCTGTGACATAGGCGATGAAAGCGGCGCGGTTTTCCTTGCGCGTGCGC
>Ga0207687_10003711_pt1 | contig 10276 bp, 11 predicted proteins | sample KBSM54metaG_FD_184399 | JGI IMG/M metagenome (GOLD analysis project Ga0207687, IMG submission 184399) | Miscanthus rhizosphere microbial communities from Kellogg Biological Station, Michigan, USA - KBS M5-4 metaG (SPAdes) (version 2) | ecosystem: Host-associated > Plants > Roots > Rhizosphere >... | reverse complement strand
GTCGAAGCCGTTGCACACGTCGTACCAGCGCGCGGCGTCGCGCACCGAACGTGCGAGACAACCAACGACGACCGTGAGTGGGCCGACCAACATGTCGGGGCCACGCGGGATGCGACCGGCTGTGCCCTTCATGCCGAACAGTCCGTTGAACCCGGCCGGAATGCGAATCGACCCGCCGCCGTCGCCGCCCGACGCGATCGGTACGAGTCCTGCGGCCACCGCCGCAGCAGAGCCCGAGGACGAACCGCCCGCGGTGCGGGTCTTGTCCCACCCGTTGCCCGTGACGCCGTGCAGCTTCGTCACCGACACGTTGAGGCCGCCGAACTCTGAGGCGGTCGTCTGGCCGAACAAGTTGGCGCCGCCGGCGCGGAGACGCTCGATCTGCGTCGAGTCGTGATCCGCGGTGCGGCCCTCGAACACGAGTGAGGCTTCCGTGTAGGGCCAGCCCTTGACGGGCTCGAGCTCCTTCACGGCCACGGGCACGCCACCGAGCGGCAAGCTCACGTCGGCCTGCGCGGCGCGCGCGCGAGCGGCGTCGGCGTCGATGTGGGTGAACGCGTTGAGCTCGCTCGCGTCGATGGCGGCGAGGCAGGCCTCGAGCTCGTCAGCCGGGTTGCGCTCACCGGAGCGGAATGCGTCGACGAGGGCACAGGCGTCGCCGAGCCAGGGGGTGGAGTCCATGAGGACACGTTCTAGGCCCGTCCGGCGGTTCCCTGCGTGTCTCCTATGGTTCTACGCCACATGGACGCCAGGGAGTTCCTCGGTCTCGAGGCCACACACAACCCGCACCGATGGGTGCTACCGATCGAGCCCCGAGTGTGCACCGGCGGAAACTTCCTGTTCGGCGGGTGTGGCCTCGGCGCGGCAATCGCCGCCCTCGAAGGCACCACGGAGCGTCCGGTCGTGTGGGCCGCCGCCCAATACCTGTCCTACGCCCGTCCGCCAGAGGTGATGGACGTCGACGTGACGATCGCGGTGGGCGGCAACAACACGACGCAAGCACGCGCCGTGGCGCACGTGGTCGACCGCGAGATCCTCACCGTCAACGCCGCGCTCGGGCGCCGGGAGTTGGATCGCGACGGCCAGTGGGAGCCGATGCCCGACGTGCCGTCGCCAGCTGATTGCGAGCCGCGCCGCTTCCGTAACCCCAACGACGACTCGATCATGCAGCGCCTCGACATGCGCCTCGCGCTCGGGCGCGACTTCCAGGACTTCGACGGCACGCCGGGCACCGGACGCTCGGCGTTGTGGGCCCGTCTGCCGGACGGGTTGGAGATGTCGGCTGCTGCGCTCGCGATCCTCGGCGACTACGTGCCGTTCGGTGTGGGTCAGGCCCTCGGACAGATGGCCGGCGGCAACAGCCTCGACAACACGTTGCGTGTCTCGCGGCTCGTGCCGACCGAGTGGGTGCTGCTCGACATCCAGGTGCACGCGATCCAACACGGCTTCGGGCACGGCCTCGTGCACCTGTGGGCCGAAGACGGCACGCTGCTCGCCATCGCCAGCCAGTCGTGCATCGTTCGCTACTGGCGTGAAGAACACAAAGCCGCGTTTCTTGCTGCGGCCAAGGAGGACTGATCGTGCAGCGCTATGGCATCACCGTGCCGCTCACCGGCAAATCGTTCAGCGAGCAGCGCGACTGGATCATCGAACTCGCCGACTTGGGCTACACCGATCTGTGGTCGGCCGAGGTCGACAACGTCGACGCGTTCACCCCGCTCGTGCTCGCATCGCAGTGGGCTCCGTCGTTGCGACTCGGCACGGCGATCGTGCCGGTGTACACACGCGGCCCGGCGCTGATCGCGCAGTCGGCGGCCGCGGTGTCGACCGCGTCGGCAGGCAACTTCGTGCTCGGCATCGGTGCGTCCTCGAACGTGATCGTCGAGCGGTGGAACGCCGTGCCGTTCGAACAGCCGTACCAACGCGTGCGCGACACGTTGCGCTTCGTGCGCACCGCGCTCACCGGAGAAAAGGTCAAGGAGGACTACGAGACCTTCAGCATCAACGGCTTCCGGCTCACGACGCCGTCGCCGCATCCGGTGCCGATCCTCGTGGCCGCGTTGCGACCCGGCATGTTGCGGCTCGCGGGACGTGAGGGCGACGGCGCGATCATCAACTGGCTGTCACCCGACGACGTGCGCACGGTCGTGCCGTATGTGCACGAAGGCGGCGCCGACAAGGAGATCGTGGCTCGCATCTTCGTGTTGCTCACCGAAGATGCTGATCTCGCGCGCGGCATCGGGCGCTCGATGATCGCGGCGTACCTCAACGTGCCGGTGTACGCCGCGTTCCACGAGTGGCTCGGTCGCGGCGACGTGCTCGGCCCCATGTGGGAAGCATGGAAGGCAGGCGACCGCAAGGGCGCGCTCGAGAAGATCCCCGACTCGGTCGTCGACGAACTGATCGTGCACGGATCGGCGGACCATTGCCGCGAGGTGATCGGTCGCTACATCGAAAACGGCGTGACGACACCGGCGCCGGCGATCGTCCCCTTCGGCGATCCGCAAGCCGCCTACCGCGCCCTCGCTCCTCGCTGACCACCACCCCGGTCGACGCGATCGGCCGGTAATGGCTTGCTCGTTGCGTGTCCGCGAGCATTGATACATGAGCCGGGTTCGAGCCTGCGCAGCCGTGGTGAGAGGCGACGCAATCCTGATGGTCGAGCAGCTGAGCACCGCCGGTCACGTCGTCTGGACGCTGCCCGGTGGTGGCGTCGAAGACGGCGAAACGCCGGACGTCGCGGCCATTCGCGAGCTCGCCGAGGAAACCGGGCTTGCTGGTGTCGTGGCACGCCAAATCTGCAGTCGTCCCGACGCGATCTTCCTCGTCGACGTCGACAGCACCGCTGTAGCCCGACTTGGCGACGACGCGGAACTCGTCTCACTTGCGTGGCGTCGACTGTCCGACCTCGTCGACGACGTCCAGATCCGCCTCGTGATCGCCGCGCTCTAGACAGGTCGATCACTCGAATCGCCGGTGCGGCGGACAGCTGTTGCAGTTCTCGTCGTGTCGAGTGGGTGTGACAGTCAAAGGCTCACTCTGTGCTCGCCGCTCTCGGTTGCTCAGCGCGAGTCGAAATTCGCGAGATCGGCACATGCCGAGCGGTGGCACTTGACGTCGCAATAGCGTCTTGGGATGCCGAGACCCGTTGAGTGGGAGCGCTCCCGATCCGGCGTTGGCTGCCCAGTCTGCGCGCAGGGTCGCCCTCCTCGGACCCCGTCAGGCAGCGTTCGCTTCGCTCAGTGGCCACGGTCCGACGCGTACCTCTGCAAGCGCGCAGCACAGCGCGGCTATGCGCAGGTGATCTGGCGAGGACATCACGCCGGCGACCTCACCGACCTCTCACCACAAGACGCGTCAGAGTTCATGAGTGATGTCCATCGCGTCGCTTGCGTCCTTCGTGACTACTTCAGCGGCACGCTCGTGAACGTGCAGGTGCTGTGCAACACCCAGCCGCATCTGCACGCCCACGTGTCGGTCCGGTACCTGGACGGTGACGTCGCTCCCATGGTCCCGTTACCGATGCATGACCTCGTCGACATCTCCGACGAAGAGCTGACGGCGGACGCAGAGGCGCTCCGCGAGCTCCTTCACGGGGGTTGACCTAGCCAAGTGACGCGATCTCCCCAGACGCTGAGCGAAGTCGAGCGACGTCTACTCGCCGACTGGGCCGCGGTTTGTTCCGAGCGAGTACTCGACATCTTCGAGGGAGAGATCGCGAATGATGGGCGTCCTCGAGCGCTCATCGCCCGTGCCCGAGCGTTCGCGCGAGGCGAGCTGAACACCGCTGAGGCGATCCGCAACCGCTTCGCCGGCGGAGTCGGCGCGGCTGAGGCGGTGACCCCGGCTGCAGCGGCCGCTGCGCGCTCCGCTGGTCAGGCCGTCGCCGTCTGCCACATGGGTGCGCATGCGTTGGGTGCCGCCGCCTATGCGGCGAGAGCGGCCGGACTCGCGCGCCCTGAGCAGCCGACCGCGGCGCGGGACGAGACCCGATGGCAGCTCGACCACATGTCGCCAGAGGTGCGCTCCGCGCTCAGTGCTCTTCCCCCGGTCGGGGAGAACGCGTCGGGCCCACTCGGTCCTGGCCTCCTCGCTTCAGGCGAACTCGGCGCCATCATCCGCGGGTTGCAAGCACAGCTCGCCGACGCGGAAGCTGGGTAACGCGGGATCCGCACGTACAAAGCGTCCAGGAACGAACGATGCGTGAGGGTCAGGTCCAGCCGAGGAGCTCGACTGTCTCGTAGTTCCTCGAGCCGTTCGGGCCGGCGCATTCGTGCAAACGACATGCAACTGCATAGCCGCATGGACTCATCGCCGATGCGTACGACACGCATGCGTTCGTTGAGCCGGCGATCAGGAGCACTCAAAATCCTGCGAACCGTGTCGGGGCGCTTCTCTAGCCTCCGATCGCCGCGTCCGAGAGATGAAATCGTCAGGAGATGGATGACGCCACGACAGGTGGGAGTCACAGTGGACTGCGCTGATGCGGCGCAGTTGGCCGCGTTCTGGGAACGCTTCCTCGGATATGCGCGCCGTCCTGTGGCACCAGGAAGCCCCTACGTGACGATCGAGCGGCGCGACGACGGCCCGGACGGGCCCCCGTTCGTGACCTTTCAAACCGTCCCGGAACCGAAGGAGGGCAAGGCTCGGCTTCATCTCGACCTCTTCGTTGCTCACGCGCAACCGCTTGTCGACGAGATGTTGAAGGCAGGAGCGTCGTCAGTCTCACGAGCCGAGGCAGGCGAGTGGACCACGCGTGTTCTCCTTGATCCAGCAGGCAACGAGTTCTGCGTCATCGGATCTGACTGACCCAGCAGTCTCGAACTCGCGCGACAGACGCCTGGGCGCGCCCACGACGAGGAGCCCACGACGGAGACGCATCCACTCGACGACAATCGCGACCCGGCCACCATCGCCTTCGTTCGGGGGTTGGCCGCCGAGGTGGCGGCCCAGTACGGCGGTGACCTCAACCGGATGCGTCGGGCAAACGGGTACTCGAACGCGACCTGGGTCGGCGACGGCGTCGCCGTGCGGATCACGCACACGCCCGTCGACATGGCAGCGGAGGTCGCGCTCGCCCGAGCTCTGCCGAACGAGGTCGGACACCCGAGGATCGTGGGCGCGGGCACGATCGAGGGTCACGACTGGATCGTGACCGAGGAGGTGAGGGGTCAGAACCTGTACGAGGCGTGGCCCACGATGACACCAGCGGAGCGGCAACGAGCGATCCGCCAGCTGTGGGAGCGCGTCCAGGTCGTGCACAACGCGACCGCGTCGCTCCGATCGCTCGTGAGATCTCACGGCGGCTTCATTCCGGCCACATCTGATGACGCGACGGTCGCCGCGGCTCGCGCCGGTGCGGCGGTCGAGCTGTCCGACGTCCAACGGTCGCGGTGCAACGAGCTCATCGAGGGCTACTACCGGGCCGCGCCGCTTGTCGAGCACGTCGTCAACCACGGCGACCTCGCGCTGATGAACGCCCTGTGGGACGGCGACGTCGTCGCTCTGCTCGACTTCGAGTTCGCCCTGCTCGGCCCCGCTGAGATCGACCTGTGCCGGCTGGTGTCCGACCTCGTGTCCGACGACGGTACGGGCCTCGACGCTGACGCCGGCGGTGTCGCGTTCGACATCGCCGCCCGCAACTTGGATCCAGTCGACGGCCGCGTGCTGCTCCTCGGCGCCGCGGTGCTCGACCAGCTCCGCGACCTGGACATCTGGCTCGCCCGCGGCCGTACCGAGGAGCGATTCGAAGACTGGCGCCCGTACCGGCTGCTGACTGGCCTGCTCGACGCGGAAGGCGGCTTCCTCGCACCCCTCCTCAGGTGACGAGAAGCCGGTTGAAGGTCAGGTGAGGCCGGTGATCTTGGGGTCGGCGCCGAACTCCATCAGGAGGTCGCGCAGGTCGGCTTGGTTCGTCATCTCGGCTTCATCGAGCGCGGTGTAGCCCTTCTGTTGTTGCCCGTTCGCCGGCGCGCCGCGCTCGAGGAGGACGCGACACAGCTCGACGTTGTGACCCGCGGCCGCGCTGTGCAGTGGCTGCACGAGCATGTCGTTGCGCGCGACGGCGGCGACGTCGGCGCCGGCATCGAGTAGCGCGACGGCCGCTTCCGTCGTGCCGAGGAACGCCGCAAGATGCAACGCGGTGAACCCGTCGGACGTCCATGCCGTCGCGAGGCGCGGATCGTCCGCGACGAGCTCGGTGACGCGATCGGCACGACCGAGCGCGGCTGCCTCGAAGACGTCGAGCGTGGGATTCGTCGCGAGGATCGCGTCGACATCGGCTTGACGGCGTTCGTAGAGCGCCTGCATCAGTGGGCTGACCGTCATGGCGCGCAAACTATCGCCGCGGCGGTGCGTCGACACCGATGTCAGACTGCGCCGTGCGACCATTGCGGGCGACGTTCGTCGCCTTCGGATTCTTCTGGGGAACCTGGGCTGTCGTCGCGCTCGACGTGCAACGGTTTCTCGACTTCAGTGATGCACAGCTCGGCGTTCTCCTCGCGGCCACGGTCTTCGGCGGCGTGGTCGCGAACGGAGCCGGTGGCGTCATCGCCGAGCGTCATGGCACGCGCACCGTGTTGTCGGTCGCCCTCGTCGTGTGGGGAGCGCTCCTGCTCCTGTTGGCGGCCACGACGAACCGAGGCGTGTTCTGCGCGGTGTTCTTGCTGACAGTGTCTGGCGGCGGCCTGGTCGACGTGACGATGAATGTGGCGGCGACAGCCGCACTCGGTTCGTCGCCGCGACGGTTGCTGCGGATGCACGCGCTCTACAACGGTGGCGCGTTGGTCGGCGCCGGCGCGAGCGGTCTGTTGCTCGCCCACGACGTGTCGTACCGCGCGATCTGGGCCGGCATCAGCGCGCTGGCCGTCGCGCTCGCATTGCGGTGCCGCACGGCCGACATGCCGGCAGGCGAACGCGGCGAGCATCACACGGTGCGACAGGGCTTGGGGGCGCTGCGCGCCGAAGGGCTCGGCATGGTGGCCATCGTGTTCGCGATCGGTGCGCTGGTCGAAGGTGGCGTTGGCACCTGGGGCGTCTTGTTCCTTCGCGCGCACCTCGGCCTCGCCGTGGCGGCGGGCGCGGGTGCCTACGTCGTTGGACAGGCGCTCGCCACGACAGCGCGTTCGACGCTCGGATGGACGGCGGAGCACGTCGGCGAGCGACGCGGCGCGCAACTTGGCCTCGCGCTCGGCGGCATCGGCCTGTTGATCGAGGCCACCTCGACTTCGAGTTGGCTCGCGGCCGCGGGACTCGGCGCGGCCGCAGTCGGTGCGGCGGTCTACTGGCCGCTGTTGCTCGCGTACGCGAGTCGTGGCGGGGAGCGTCCTGGCCTCGTCGTCGGCGGCCTGAGCGCGGCGGGCTACGTGGGCTTCCTCGCGGGTCCACCTGTCGTCGGCTGGGTTGCGCAGGCCACGGATCTGCGCTGGGGTCTCGCGCTCCTCGGCGCCGCATCGCTCGTGGGTGCCTGCCTCCGGCTGCGCGAACCGGTGTTGCTAGGACCCCTGGATCTGTAGCTCGGCGAAGCCGCCACAGTCGTGCGACTCGCGGCCCGTGAACGTGAGTTGGACCGTGTCGGCCACGACGTTGGGTTGCACGCTGACGGTCGGGTCAGTCGAAGGTCTTGATCTGTGGCCAGATCTGCGCCCACGGCATCCGCTGACCACGGCAGACGAAGATCGGATTGCCGAACTCGTGATTGTGCAGGCCCTCGGCGTTCGTGACCGTGCCTGCATCTTGCACGTCGGTGAAGAAGTGTTCGAGCACCTCACGGCTGTAGCCGACCGACACGACCGTGCCGTTCTCGTGCGCCGGGCCGTAGCCCCAGAGCCAGTAGCTGTTCTGTCCCGAGATCGGCTGCGGAAGGCCGAGCGACGCTCGCCAGTACTCGACGGCGCCCGCTTCGCTGTAGTTCTCCGTGAGGATCGTGAGCTGTGCTTGGTCACTCGCCGGCAGTGAATGCGCGACGTCGGCGATCTGGTGCGCGACGTCGTCCCAACCGAGCATCTCGCCGATCTCACCGTTCTGCTCGACGAAGAAGCGCGCAGCAGACGAGTTCGACGGCACGAGCGGCACGGCGGACGGCAGCACCATCACGCCGGCGATTGCGAGCGCGATCACGTACGTGCGCAGCGTGCGCTTGCCGATCGCTTCCAGCCGAACGCCGCCGGCGGCGAAGAGCGCGGGGTACCACGAGCCGACGTAGTACGCCTTGCCGCGCAACACGAAGATCAGCACGAGCGTGATGAGGAAGCCCACGCCGATTGCGCGGAACCGCCGCGCCGCCTCGTTGCGCAGCAACCACAGCAGTCCTGGGAGCCAGATGAACGCCGACAGCGGCCCCGGCAGCACGAACTGGAACGGGAAGTAGAGGATGGGGTTGCTGATCTCGTCGGTGTGGCCTTGCAGGCTGCGCAGGAACTCGAGCGTCGGCCAGTGGTTCGCGAACTCCCAGATCACGTTCGGGACGAAGAGCCCGATCGCGATCAGCGCGCCGCCGGCGAACCATCGGTTGCGCAACAGCTGCGCGTCGCGTGCCAGGAGTAGCCCGGCGACCACTCCCACGCCCCAGAACGCCATCGTGTCCTTGTTCAGCAACCCGACACCCGCGACCACTCCGATGGCGAGCCACAGCCGAAGATCGCGTGTGCGGAGCAAGCGCGTGACGAGCAGCAAACCGATCGACCACATGACGATGTCGACGGTCACCGTCGACAGGAAGTGCGAGGTCGTCATGAACATCGGCGCCACGGCCACGGCCATCGCGGCGATCACCTGCGCACTGCGACCACCGCCCATCTCGCGAGCGAGCAGCGCGGCCACGACGACGAGGACACCCGACAGCAGCGCGGGAATCGTGTGCAGCCCGATCTGCGAGTCGCCGAACAGGGTCTCGCCGATCCGGTAGAGCAGGGGAGTGATCGGGGGATGGTCGACGTAGCCCCAGTCGAGTCGGCGGCCGCCCGCGAGGTAATAGAACTCGTCGCGGTGCAGGCCCCACACACCGGCGATCGCGAGGAAGAACGCGACCTTCACGCCGGCGATCGCGAGCACAGCGCGCGCGAGTGGAGTGAGCGTCGTGTCGGCCCCGCGAGTCGATGCGCCGGTCGAAGCCGTTGCCGTCGCGACCGCGGTCATGGCAGCAGCGCGTGCACGAGCATGTCGACGCACACCTGCTCGGCGCCCTCTTCGGTGATGTTGTCGCTGTCTTGATCGCCGTGACGGTGGTTCGCGAACCACGAGATTGCCTCGACGACGAAGCGGGTCGTGGCCGCGGTGTCTGGCACCGCTCGCAACTGGCCGATCTCGATTCGTGACACGAGGTATGACTCGATCTTCTTGAGGAAGGCGCGCCGGCCCTTCACGTAGTAGTTCGTACGCAGTTCGGGCACGTCGACCGCCGACCGCTCGACCAGCCCGATCAGCAGCCGGCTGTTCGCAATCGAGGCGTACAGCTCGCGCACGATTGCGCCGAGCTCCTCCACGATGTCGTCGGCCTTCTCCCGCTTGAGCGCCGCGCTGAGCTCGGTGAGCTTCGACGTTCGGCTGAATGCCTCGACGCTGTGCTTCAAGGTGTCGGCCGGATCGGGCGCCGCGATGGGGAACGATGCCGGCTCGGTCGTGACGCCCGATGCCCGCTCGACGACGAGGTGGAACAGCGCGTCCTTGCTCTCGACGTACGTGTAGATCGTGCCGGGCGCGATGCCGAGGTCTGATGCCACGTCGCTGATCAGCGTGCGGCGATAGCCCTTCTCGCCGAAGATCCGAGTGGCGGACTCGACGATGTCGTCGAGCCTGGCTTTCGGGCGAGGGGGCACAAAGCGGACACTATGACTGAATGAATGATTCAGTCAATCAATTCTTTTGGCCCCACTGGTTCCAGTAGGTCACCTCGGCCGCAGGCTTGCGCTGGGCCTTCTTGAACTCGTCGCCGATCGTGTACGCGACCGGCAGCAGTGCCACCTGCGTGACGGTGTCGGGGATGCCGAGCAGGGCGGCGGCTTCCTTCTCGTAGACGAGGTGCAGCGTCGTCCACGCCGCGCCCAGGCCGCGTGAACGCAACGCGAGCATGAACGACCACGCGGCCGGGATGATCGAGCCGAAGTAACCCGACGTGGTGGCGATGTCGGTGCCCTCGGGCAGGCGATCGAGGGCGATCGGGATCACGTGCACGGGCACCTCGTGCAGGTGTTCGGCGAGGTAGCTCGACGAGTCGATGATCGCTTCGTTGGGCCCGCGCCCCGACGCCGCGATCTCTTCGCGACGCGCCTTGATGTAC
>Ga0207687_10003706_pt1 | contig 10283 bp, 9 predicted proteins | sample KBSM54metaG_FD_184399 | JGI IMG/M metagenome (GOLD analysis project Ga0207687, IMG submission 184399) | Miscanthus rhizosphere microbial communities from Kellogg Biological Station, Michigan, USA - KBS M5-4 metaG (SPAdes) (version 2) | ecosystem: Host-associated > Plants > Roots > Rhizosphere >... | reverse complement strand
GACGCACACCCAGCCGGATCAGCAGCTCGCGCTTGATATACCCCTTGGCCGCGTTAATGGCCTTGATGGTCTGCTCTGACTCGCGCTCGTCGCCTGCAACTTCTATGTAAACCCGCGCGCTTTTTCCGTCCGGCGCCAGCGCGATTTCCGTTACGGTACACAAAGCTATCCGCGGATCGCCCAACTCGCCTTCGATAATTACGCCGATCTCTTCCTTCAGCGTCTCACCCACGCGCGCCCTGTGGTACGTCCTGCCCCGATGCTCCGGCATGTTATTTACATCCCTGCGAAAAACCTATGAGAATACCAGAAAGAGGCTGGGAACGCACTGTGGTTTGTAATATGGAACAACTAAGTGGACGCCTTAGGACGGAAATGCAATAACCGGATGAGCGTTGGGTTCCTGTTCGAATCCGAACAGCCGGTATCGAGAGTGAACACTCCATACTCGATACTCCGTGAATCAAATGAATACAATTCTCTGATTTTAAAGGCTCAAATCCGATAAAGCTTCGGCAGCACACGTGCAGCCTAAAATTTTTTGGCCGTAGGATTAGCTAGTGTAAGGAATAAAGGAGAAAGAAATGACGTTGTTCCAGGATCTCCGCTATGCGTTGCGCATGCTGCATAAGTCGCCGGGTTTCACCACAGTGGCCGTGGTAACGCTGGCCCTGGGCATCGGGGCCAATGCATTGATCTTCAGCGCCGTCAATGCGGTCATCCTTCAACCACTGCCGTTTCCGCAGTCCGATCGCCTGGTTTCCCTGAAAGTGCTGGATCATTCCGAAAACGCCAACATCGCCGTGCCGGATTCAATATCCTACCCCGATTTCTTCGACTTGCGAGCGCAAAACCACGTTTTTCAATCAATCGCCGCATACCATGATAACTTTTTTGCACTCACCGACGCGGATCGCTCGGAACATATTCAGGGAGAGATAGTCTCAGCCGATTTTTTCTCTGTGTTGGGTGTTGCTCCACTTTTTGGACGTGGATTCCAGCCACAAGATGAGCAGCCAGGCAGCCGCGTGGTGGTGCTCAGCCATGAGCTATGGGAGTCAACATTCGGAGGAGACAAAGGCATTATCGGGCGAAATATCATTCTGGATAGACAGAGCTACACGGTGGTTGGTGTAATGCCGGCGGATTTTGCTTTCCCCGTTCAAACCCCGGCGCCGCAGTTATGGACGACCCTCGCACGCGATGCAGAAGCTCTTCCCGGCCACAAGCCGATGACCGCCCAGCGCGGCTTCACATCCCTGGGCATTGTCGCCAGGCTTAGAGATGCCGTAACCATTTCTCAAGCGCGAACGGAAATGGATCTCATTGCCAAGCAGCTGGCTAAACAGTATCCGGATGATGATGGCAACCGCACCAGCACATTGCTTACTCCTCAACTTGAGGACCTGATAGGTGAAGTCCGTCCTGCCTTGATCATCCTGCTTGCAGCGGTGGGATGCATTCTCTTGATCGCCTGCGCCAATTTGGCCAATCTGCTACTCGGACGAGCGACAAGAAGAACGCGTGAAATCTCCATGCGGATAGCTCTCGGCGCCAGCCGGGGAAGAATCGTGCAGCAACTGTTGACGGAGGCCGTGCTCTTATCCTTTTTCGGCAGCGCCGCAGGCCTCATTCTTACTGCCTTTGGTTTGCGTCTGTTGCCCGTGCTCGCGCCTTCTGATGTGCCGAGGCTACAGCATGCCGAATTGAATATTGTTGTGATTTTGTTTGCTGTGACCCTTGCTCTTGCTACCAGCATTATCTTTGGACTGGCGCCTGCCTTGCAAACAGCCAAGGCAACTCACCTGGAAGCGTTGAAAGAAAGCACCGGCTCGGTAAGTTCAGGAAGCCGCCACCACCGAATGCGCAACTGGCTGGTGATTGGCGAAACCGCCCTTGGTCTCATTTTGCTGGTAGCGGCGGGCTTGCTGCTGCGCAGCTTTCAGCGATTATGGCACGTGGATCCTGGAATGCATCCTGGCCACATGCTGACGTTCAGAGCGGATATCCCTCACGCCAGCTATAGTGAGGCACAACGGTTGCAGTTCTACCGGCAATTGATGGATAAGCTGCAGAGTTCCCCAGGCGTTCTGGGCGTGGCCGCGGGTGCACCCATGCCGTTAAGCAATTCCAACGTCAGCATTTCGTTTCGCATCGAGGGCCATCCCGTTCCACCGTCGCAGGAGCCGGTCGCCGACTTGAGTATCGTGACGCCCGGATATTTCAAGACGCTGGGAATTCCGCTGATCGCAGGGCGAGAGTTTACCGAACACGACGATGACCGCGCGCCGGGCGTCATCATCGTGAATCAGGCGTTCGCCAAACGCTTTTTCACGGATGGGAATCCAATCGGCAAACGCATACGCCCTGGGTTCGGCTCGGAAGCCGTTCCTCCCATGATGCGTGAAATCATTGGTGTGGTGGGTGATGTTAAGCAGCGCGGAATGGCGAATGAAGCCGTGCCTACTTATTACACGACTTATCGACAGGGACTAATCACATCGCTGGTTATTTGTGTTCGTACTGCAGACGATCCGCTCAGCCTGATCGGGCCGGTACGCAGGGAAGTTGAGTCTCTCGATCCGCAAGTTCCGGTTTATGATTTGTGGACCATGGACCATCGCGTCTCCAAGGCCGTGGCCAAGCCCCGATTCAATGCATATCTGCTAAGCCTGTTCGCTGGACTTGCACTGGTGCTGACAGCAGTGGGCCTCTATGGCGTGATGGCCTATACAGTGGCGCAACGTACCCGGGAGATCGGATTACGCATGGCGCTGGGGGCCGATCGCGGAGACGTGAGCCGGATGGTACTGTTTCAGGGCCTGAGACTGACTGCCACAGGATTGGTGATCGGTCTGGCAGGAGCTTTGATTGTTACCAGCACAGTGACCGCTTTTACCCACCAATTGTTTGACACACGCGCGCTTGATGGATTGACACTTGCCTCTGTGACGGTCTTGCTGGCGCTGGTTTCGCTACTGGCCAGCTACATTCCGGCTTGGCGCGCGAGTAGAGTTCAACCGCTGATTGCATTGCGGAATGAGTAACGCGAACCTTGACTCATTCCGGCACGTGTTCGAAACCCATCAGTCCATGAATTCGCTGTTGCTTCGCTGGTTGAAACCGGCTATATTTCGGCAGCGCCCTAGGGCGATGTGTGATCAAAGGCTCTTTGAAAAATAGCAGCTAGCAATTAGCAACTAGCAATTGGCCAATTAACGGTACGGCTTCGCCTGATTTAGATCGTTCGGCTCCCGACTACCTCACCCCAGCAAGTGAAAAGCGCACTTGCCGGGAGCCCCGACTACGCCGGTCCCCTTCGACTGCGCTCAGGGCTTGGCCTGCGGCCTGCGGCAGAAACGATGACAGTTTGTTGCGCGGCGATCTTTGCGCCGCGCGGCATCAAAGAGTTGCGACCCTCTGCCGACTGGGATTGGGTTTGGGATTGGGATTGGGTCACCCAAGGGCCACCCAAGCGCCACGCAAGGGTCGCCCAAGCGTCGAATAGCGGAAGTGCTTTGTTTGCAACAAAGGTTAAAAAAGGGGCGGGGGGGATTGAAGAACTCTGAGCAAGGCGACGTGACAGTCTCACTTCCCGTATACTTGCTTTTGTAATCAGGGACGGGTTTTAGCTGCTCTTTTCCGGGCCTGGCCAGGAGGGTGCGCCTTTCTTGAGGCACGGTGAGGCAGGCAAGAGACTGTTTTGAGACTGTGTAAGCTGAGTGCGGTCCTGCTCTTCTGCCTCTGCTCGATTTCTCGCGCGCAGGCCGGGGTAACGCTGCTCCTGGGAGAGCCGTATGGTTACGACGGCGTTCTCGCCGGGACGGGCCATGCCGCTGTCTATCTCAGCCATATCTGCGCTACATCTCCGGTCGTCCTGCGTACCTGCGCGCCGGGAGAAACAGGAATTGTCCTCAGCCGATACTACGCTGTTGCGGGATACGACTGGATAGCAATTCCTCTCATCCCCTACCTGTACGCTGTAGAAAAACAGGACGACATACCGCTCTTCGCTGACACAAAGCTGCTTGCGTTTCTGCGCGACCGCTACCGGCGCATTCACCTGGAATCGCTGGCTCCCGATCTTCCCGCTGGCGGGACACCGGGTGGAGACTGGTACGAATTGGTCGGAGCATCGTACATCCGCACCATCTACGCGTTTGAGATTGCGACCAGCCCGGAGCAGGATGCTGCGCTTATCCGCAAGCTCAATGACCGTCCCAACCACCAGCGCTGGAACCTGGTTACAGCGAACTGTGCAGACTTGGCGCGTGAGGTTATCAATTTCTACTACCCGCACGCCGTGCATCGCAGTATCATCGGCGACCTGGGCGTTACCACCCCGAAACAGTTGGCAAGAGCTCTTCTAAAGTACAGCCGCCGTCATCCAGAAGTGCAGACATCCAGCTTCGTAATTCCGCAAGTCCCAGGCACGGTGCGGCGCTCCAGGGCTGTCCATGGTCTTTTGGAGTGCGTGCTAACGGCGAAGAAATACATGCTGCCGCTCTTCCTGTTGCACCCCTACATCGCAGGCAGCTTGGTCGTCGGGTATTTGGGGAACTGGCATTTCAACCGGTCGCAGAACTCGCTCATCCTCGATTCAAAGCATCAGTTGGGCGCATCCCTGACGCGCATGGATCGCCGCGCTTCCCGGCGCCGATTGGAGGAACTGGTTCGAACCGCGTCTTCAGACGCTGCCGCGGACGAGAGCTATTGGGCGTCTTTGCATGCCGCCGCCGAGCCAACCCTTAATGCCTCCGGAGAACCCAGCTTGCAGGTGCAAGTGGGGGATGGAATCACGCCAGTGGGTATTACACGAGCCAATATTCTAAGCCTCCCGGACGGTTCCGGGTTTGCAGCCGGTCTGGTGAAGGCACGCCTGCGCGAGGAATTGAAATCAGCTGTCGCCCGAAAGACGGCTCGCGCTGATGTCGAAAACGACTTGGCGCTGCTGCAGCAACTGCTGATGCCGCAACCGAAGGGATTGGCCAGCCGCGCTGGCCCTCGTTGAGAAGCCGCCCTCAGCCAGCGGCCCCAGCCGATCAGAACTATGGCGGACCACATCTCCGCGGAAACCTGATTCACTGCCACATCGTGGCGTATACTCGACGGGTGTTCTGGAAACGCTGGAGGAAAGTATGTTTCACCTGATCTGGTATGTACTTATTGGGCTGATCTCGGGCGTGATCGCGAAAAATGTGATGCACGTGCACATGACGCTCTTCTGGACGATCGTGCTCGGCATTATCGGGTCGATCGTCGGCGGGGGTGTTAGCCATATGTTTTCACGCCCAACAAACCAGCGATTTCATCCCGCAGGGCTCATTCTTTCCACGCTGGGCGCAATCCTGGTTCTGTTCATTTGCTATAAGATGAACATCCATTTTCCTGCGGTCAACCCGTTCTAGAAAAGACCTTACCATTGATGTACACGGATAACACTGATCAGGAACCCGCCGGAACCAACAACATGGAGGACAAATGAAAGTTGAGATACGCTCCTGCCCTACGTGAGAGGGCAACAAGGCCAAGGCTGCGAGTCTCGCGGCCATGATTAAAAAGCGGCTGGGAATTGACGCCGTGGTTACGCCGGGCAAAACCGGCCAGTTTGAAGTGTTGGCCGATGGTGAGCGAGTCGTGCAGCGCGGCGGTAACTGGTTCACCAGAAGCTTTGGCGCCGGCTATCCTGATCTTGATGGCGTGGTTGACCAACTTGAGAAGCGCCGCGGCTGAAGGAAAAAGATCGGGGATCCGGTGAGCGCGCGTGATCTGTGATCGGAAAGGCAAGAACGGACAGGAAGCGATTCACGGCTCTAGATAATCCATGAACGAATCCACCACCTCTGCTCCAAGATTATTGGCTTGCCGAGTGGCGGCCTGCTCCACATTGCGCATCAGTCCTTCAAGATAGTCGCGTGAACCGGAAATGCTGACCACCCCCAGCGTGGCGCGCTGCCACAGGTCGGTCACATCAATTTCAGCAATCGAGATATTAAATGAATTGCGCAAGCGGTCTTTCAGGCTTCGCACAACCTGGCGCTTGTCTTTGAGCGACTGCGCGCCTTCAATGCGCAGCTCAATCGTTAAATAGGCGATGGGCATGGCTAATTGCGAAAAGCATACCGCGGATTTGCGCGGATCAACGCGGATTTCAAGAATAGTCCGAGCGTACGCGATTACCCGATTTTAGCGGCTACGTTCTCGAACTTCTTCTGATGTCAGCCCATAAATCGGCGGTGTGGGAATTCCCAACATACCCAGATAGGTGTAAATCTGCGATCGATGATGGACTTCATGCTCCACCATGGCACGCAGCCACTTCCAAACCGTAATGGGAGTTCCGCCCGGAGTAACGCATTTCTTCTGCAGATCATTGGCGGAGAGGCGGTTGAAGATAGCCACTGACTCCTGGTGCAGGCAGTTGAAGAATGTCATCACGTTTTCCCGGCCGTCGGCCAGCTCAGGCCCGTGGCCGGGATAACGGCTAGGCTTGAACTGAACGTTTTCCGCGTACATATAGCGCTCGATCGTGGCCAGGTGGCGGATGATATCGGCAAAGCTGAATTTGCCTTTCGCATATCGCCAGTCGAATTTTTCCTGCGGAATACAGGCGATGACTTTCAGCGTGCGCTGGCGGACTTTCTCCCAGTAATCGTTGTCCCAGAGACTAAGGTGTTCGCGGGTGGTGGTAAGTTCCATAAAGGCAGTGTTACTGCATGTCTTTGATGGTTTGCTGGAACTTTTCGCTCTTATATATTTTCAGTCCGTCGCCAATCAGGCGGCCAAGCTCGGCAAAACAATCTTCATCAACAGCGGTGAAGTTGAAGCAGGCCTTGCCCTGCATTCGTTTGCTGAGCGCCGGAGAGAGCGCTTTCTTTGCCGCGGGATTGTAATACATATAGAGCAGGTGGAAGCTCACGTAATTCTTTCCCGTGCGTATGCCGGCAAAGTAAAGGGGCTTTTTGCGATGGAGAATGGAAGGCACTTCAAGGTGGTAATTTCCCGGCTTGTCAGTCTGGACGGTCAGATAGCCGAGGTTGCTTTCCAGAAGCTTGCGCAATGCGGCGAAAACGGGCGCGAGATCCGGCTTAGCGGCTTTGCCTGACGCGACTGGCATTTTCTTTTTTGCGAGTTTTGTGGCTGGCATGACCGCAGCAGTATAGCGGAGTTCGCGCGGCTCTAAAAAGAAAAACGAGGAGCGGAATATTCTCCACTCCTCGATCGAACGAGAACCCTGATTTCAATCTCCGTCGTGATCGGCTTCGTGGTCGTGATCGGGCAGAGACTTCAAGTACTCAACCAGATCATTCTTTTCGTTGGCGCTCAGCCCAAGGCTCTTGCAGGAGTCATAGTGATCCACAACATCCAGCAGCGTGGCAAAGCGGCCATCGTGATAAAAACCGCCTTTAGTATGTGTCCACAAGCCGTTGAGCGGCGTGGTGCGATAACGGTCGTCAGGCGCACGGGTAGCCTGGAAGTCATCAATGCAGACATCCGAAGCCAGATGCATGTTCCATCCCGGCTCGGTCATTAGCGGCTGGACATGGCAGCTGGCACATTGACCTTTGCCATTGAAAACTTCTTTGCCGCGTGCGGCGGCCGCACGATCAAAACTACCCTTCGGCGGCGCTGGAGCAGGAAGCGAGAGCTGATAGAAATGAAGGGCCGCAAGCTTGGACGTGATCTGGTCATCGGCATTGGTGACGTGACCAAAACCGTTCTTGGCAGCAACGGGAAATTTCGAAGCGTCGTCCAGTCGCGGATCAAAGAAGTTGCCTTTGCCATGCATCTCCAGGTTCGCGACGAACGCGTTCCAATACGGTACAGAACCCCAGCCGGTATAAGTGTGCAGGTTTACTCCGGCAAGCCCGAACGCCGGCGGAATGAGCGTTGCGGCGGTTTTGCCGTCAGGACGGAAAGCTTTTCCGTCCATAAACAGCTCAGCATCAAACTTGCCCGGCTCCCAGCTAGCAAGAACGGTCTTGACGGTTGCAACGTCCACGCCCAGTACGTCGGCAACCGGCTGCAGATTGGGAGCAAGGCCCACAATTGCGCCAACGTTCAAGTCACGGTTGGCCCAGCCATCTAGGCGATGGCCGATGCCGGGAGCAAATGCGTTGTCCACCGTGGAGTGGCAGAGCGCGCACTGTATGCCCATGGATTTCAGCGTGCCGTCGGGATTGAAAAATCCGGTGACGCCTATTACCGCATTCAATTTCAGCAGCGCCAGCGTCACAGCCGGATCATTGAGGTCAACTTTTCCAGCTTGGATTTGCTGGACCAACGCCGCGGGTAGCGCGTCCTGATCCACTTTGAGCCCGACGGCCAGCGCCGTCGCCGGAGATACACCCGGTCCAACGCCGCCATGCTGCGCACCTTCAATGGCTTTATGCAACTGGAGCGTACCACCCCAGAAATCCTGGTCGCCGAAGGTGTCAAAACGGAAAATGTTTTTGCCCTGCTGGGCCAGTGATTGATGCTTTTGTTCAGAATAGAGAGTAAAAGCGCCAATAAGCGCCACGGCAATCATGAGGGGGAGTTTGATCTTTTGCACGGATGTGGCCTCTACTGTTCGGGGTTTGAAAGCTTCCCGGAAAGCTCTTCGATGAGTATGGAGTCGCGAGGAGCGCTCAGGTGACAGCGAAACAGGAAATTATTCGCAATGCGATGTAAATCTTTGAAAATATTCTGCGTTTTATTCAGTCATGGGACGCGCTGGCTGGAACGGTAGTAAACTTCTGCGCCGGAGAAGATTATGCCTGCCACAAGAAAACAGCTCGCGACTTCCAACTATGACGTCCATCCAGGCCTTGCCATGTACCAGAACTCGCTTGCGGCTTTGAAACAGAAAACCGGAAGGACAATGGAAGAATGGATCAAGCTGGTGAAAAAACAAGGGCCAGCCACGGAGAAAGAGCGTCACGCATGGCTCAAGGCAGAGCACGGCCTGGGGATGAACTATGCAGGGTGGATTGCCGAACATTCCGTCGGAAAGGGTGACGACGGGAATCCTGAGACTTACCTGCGGCAGGCGCAAGAATTTGTGGAGAACATGTTCTCTGGCCCAAAAGGATCTCTGCGGCCAATTTTTGACGAACTCTTGAAGCTGGGACGCAGCCTTGGCGCCGACGTGAAAGTATGTCCGTGCAAGACGATCGTGCCGCTCTATCGCAAACACGTTTTCGCGCAGATCAAGCCGACTACGCGGACGCGCATCGACTTGGGACTGGCGCTTAAGGACACCAAAGTTCCAAAGCGGCTCATCGATACCGGCGGTCTGGCAAAGAAAGACCGCATCACCCACCGCATCGAGATCACATCAGTAAAAGATATCGATGCTGAAGTGAAGAAGTGGCTGAAGATCGCGTATGAGATGGACCGCTAGTTTTATGACGCGCTCCGAGCCTTGCGAGTTTCTGCTTCGACTTCGAAATCCGCGCTAAGCGATAAGCCTTGCTGTAGGTCACGTCCTTTTGACTGTTTATGAATAACGAATCGGCTCTGATGGCAGATCAAAGGTGTGCTAATGTTCGATCACTATGCCCACCTTGGTAATTGAACAGCCCAGGACTGAACTCGCCGCAACGTCACCAGCGCTGCAAAAGTCCGGCACTTCCCTCTACGGGTTTGCTATTTTTTGCGGAGCATTTCTCCTGTTTCAGGTGCAGTTGATTTTGGGCAAGTATGCTCTTCCCTGGTTTGGCGGGGCACCCGCGGTGTGGACAACGTGCATGCTGTTTTTCCAGCTGCTGCTGCTGGGCGGATACTTCTACTCCCATGCTGTCTCCAGACTAAGCTTGCGGCGTCAGTCGATCGGGCATGTGTCGCTGCTCGGTATCTCCGTTGGTCTAATGGTGATGGGTTGTTTTTTCTGGAAGACGCCCTTGCTGCCCGGCCCGTCCTGGCGTCCAAGTCCCGGGGATTCGCCGGTTTTAGGAATCCTTAGTCTGCTGACTGTTGCCGTTGGCCTGCCTTACTTATGTTTGAGCACTACTGGCCCATTGCTGCAAAACTGGTTTGCGCGGGCGCACGCCGCGGAATCTCCTTATCGTCTATATGCATTGTCGAATGCGGGATCATTGCTGGGTCTGATCACATATCCATTCGTCTTTGAGCCCAACCTTCGGCTACACACGCAGGCATGGTTATGGGCGGCTGGATATATTGCTTTTTCCGCGGCATGTATTGTGTGTGCCAGAAAAGTCCGTCTGGCGGCAACACATGCGCCTGCTGTCTACACACAGAAAGAAGATGTGGCGCCACCCACTCGCTTCAGTCAGGCG
>Ga0207687_10003695_pt1 | contig 10298 bp, 8 predicted proteins | sample KBSM54metaG_FD_184399 | JGI IMG/M metagenome (GOLD analysis project Ga0207687, IMG submission 184399) | Miscanthus rhizosphere microbial communities from Kellogg Biological Station, Michigan, USA - KBS M5-4 metaG (SPAdes) (version 2) | ecosystem: Host-associated > Plants > Roots > Rhizosphere >... | reverse complement strand
CTTCAGGACATAACCACGCGCGCCCGCATCCAGCGCCCGGCGCGCGTAGGCCGCATCCTTGTGCATCGTCAGGAAAACAACCCGAACGTCGGGATTGTCGCGCTTCAATTGCGTCAGCGCGTCGATCCCGTTCAAATGCGGCATCGTGATGTCGGCAACGATGACATCCGGCCTCAGGCGACGCGCCGTTTCCACCAGTTGGCGGCCGTCTTCCACGACCGCCACTAGCTCGAACTGCTGCTCGAGCAGGGTCTTCAGCGCTTCGGCGACCATCCGATGGTCGTCGGCAAGCAGTACCCGTGGCCGACTCATGACGAAGCCACCTTCAGGGGCACCCAGGCCGACACGGTTGTGCCTTGCCCGAACGCGCTCTTGATGCCGAACGTTCCGCCGAGGAGCCTCACCCTTTCACCCATGCCAGCGCGGCCGAGGCTGTGCCGCGATTGCGTTGCGTCGACGTCGAAGCCGACCCCGTTGTCGCGTATCGCCAGCGCCAGACCGCCGTCCTTGAAGGCGAGACTTACGATTGCGACGCTGGCCTTGGCGTGACGCGCGATATTTCGCAAAGCCTCCTGCACAACGCGAAAGATGCACAAAGCGACATCGCTGGGCAGTCCGTCCGGGAGTTGATCCAGCTCGACTTCGACCCGCACGGGCTCGCGCCGCGAGACATGCTCGCACTCTGCTTTCAAAGCCTCCGCCAAGCCCAGATCGTCCAGAATCGACGGATGAAGTCGATACGAGAGCGCGTGCACGTCTTCGCTCAGGCGCACCAGCCCGTGGTGCAACGACTGCGGCGCGCCATCCTGCGCGCGCGGACCGGTCTTTTCGAATCGAGCTGCGTCGATTGCGAGACGCGCCAAGCGCTGCGTCACGTCGTCGTGCAATTCGCGGGCAAGTCTTCGCCGCTCGTCCTCGTGAGCCGTGAGCAAGCGACTACTGAGTGAGAGCGCTTCGCGCTCTGCGTGCTGACGCCGGGCACGTTGTACGACCAATGCGATGATCAGCGCGGCCTGGAGCAGGAGCACAGCGAAGCTCGCTATCGCTGTAAATTTGTACTCCTCCCACATCGAGGGCGGTCGAAACCGAACTACGCTGCCCGGCGGAAGCAGGTTTTCGTCGATGTGCCACCGCTGGAGCTCCCTCCAATCGAATTGTGGTGCGGTCGGTCCCAGGAATATCGCTGCTTCCTGCGGCGCTTCGCCCCTCAGCACGCGACTTGCAGTCTCGGCAGCCACGACGGCCTGTTCCGCGCCGGAAATGAGGGCGCCACCAACCATGCCCTGCCCCACTTGGTTTTCGAAGAGCCCGAACAACGGTACCTTGGAGGCGGCATGGATCTCCCTGATGGCGTATTCTTGGTTATACGGGATGCCGGCTGCATCCACCTGGAACACGACGTACAACGCAACGGCTCCCGGGAGCAGCGCAGCAACGTCCTCTCGAACCTCCGAGAGCATGAGGTTGTCAAGCCAGACGAACTTGACGCGACCCTCGAACGGTGCAAGATCCTTGCGCAATTCCTCGGCCCAGAATTGCTCCCCGGACGAGCTGCCAAAGATCATGGCGATCGTTGTCGTTTCGGGAAGTAACTCGAGGATGCCTTTGACAGCTTGGGGGGCTGATATCTTGATTCCGACGACAGAATCACCGCGCTTTAGCGCCTCGACGGGCGCAGTTCGCTTGTCGGCGATGACCAGTATCGGCACCGCCGGGAACAATTCTTCCCGATTCCTGATATAAAAGCGCGCGGCCTGCGCGCCTAACATGACGACTAGATCCAACTGCATGGCGGCGAAACGGGCTCGCAGTACCTGAACGATCGCACCTTCATTCTCGCCGATGTCGGGTCGTCCCGTTTCGAGCGAGAAATCGTACAACGCGGCGTTCTCCGGCCATGTTCGAAGCATCTCGGTTCGAAACGAATTGACAAAAGCATCCAGCGGCGCCCCCTCCTGTCCATAGGAGTGGAGCAATAGGATCTTTTTACGCTCGGCGGCTTCTGAGCTCGAACTTCCGACACCGAACAGCACGATGCCGAGCGACAGAAGGACTGCACGGCCGAGTGAGAGAGATAACTGAAACATGACTTAATGCTGATCCCGATTTACATGTTTCGCAAGAGTGCCGGCCCCCGAACAGCACCTCGGAGTGGGCAGTAGCAGGATCGAGCGAAGTAGGAATTGATCGATCCTGAATAGGAGGCTAACATGCCGCAATCCAGGTCGCTTTCGCCCTGGATGCTCGAAGAATCGATACTCCGGTGCGCACCGGCGTTCGATGTCCGTCGGTGTGAGGCGAAAAGCGGCTGACCGGGAGGGAGCCTTGCTAAGCCATAAAACCGTTCGTCTTCGCCGATCCCTCGGCGGCCGCGCCTTGCCTGCGCGTCACGCCTCCGGCACACCTTACCTTCAGCCGCCGCAAGCCGTCGGCGGCCTGCACACGCTGCTTCGGCCCTAGGCCGGACGCACCGAGGAGATAGCAACGTGAAAATCAAGCTGACGACGTGGATCCTGATTGCGATGGTCGCCGGAGTCGGTGTCGGCTGGATGTGTCATGAGCTTCTGCCCACCCCCGAGACGGCAAAGGTGGTTGCCGGGTACATCTCCCTGTTCACCGATGTATTTCTGCGCCTTATCAAGATGATCATTGCCCCTCTTGTATTCGCCACGCTGGTCGTCGGCATCGCGCATATGGGCGACTCCTCGTCGCTGGGCCGGATCGGGCTCAAGACTATGGGCTGGTTCGTGAGCGCGTCGCTGATGTCGCTGGTCGTCGGCATGATTCTCGTCAACATCTTGCGGCCGGGTGACGCACTGAACCTGCCGCTGCCCGATGTCGGCGCCTCGACCAATCTCAAGACGGCATCGCTATCGTTGAAGGAGTTCGTCACGCACCTCGTTCCGAAGAGCGTGTTCGAGGCGTTGGCCAACAACGAAATCCTGCAGATCGTCATCTTCTCGGTGTTTTTCGGCGCTGCGGCGGCATCGTTGGGCGAGAAAGCGAGAGTCGTCATCGACTGGATCGAGCAGGTTTCGCACGTCATGCTGAAGGTCACTGCCTACGTGATGGCATTGGCGCCGGTCGCCGTCTTCGCTGCCATGGCTTCGATCGTCACGACGCAGGGCGTCGGCATTCTGTGGACGTACGGCAAATTCATGGGCGAGTTCTATGTCGGAATCCTGATCCTCTGGGGACTGCTCGCGCTCGCAGGTCTCCTGTTTCTCGGACCACGCGTCGCCCGGCTCATCAGTCTGATCAAGGAGCCGATCATGCTCGCCTTCAGCACGGCGAGCAGCGAAGCGGCCTATCCGAAGACGCTCGAGCAGCTGGAGCGGTTCGGTGCCAGCAAGAAGATCACCAGCTTCGTGTTGCCGCTCGGCTATTCCTTCAACCTCGACGGCTCGATGATGTATTGCACCTTCGCCGTCCTGTTCATTGCGCAGGCCTACAAAATCGAGCTCAATCTCGGGCAACAGATCACGATGCTTTTGATCCTGATGGTCACCAGCAAGGGCATGGCCGGGGTGCCGCGCGCCTCGCTGGTCGTCATCGCGGCGACACTGGCGACATTCAACATCCCCGAGGCCGGGCTGTTGTTGATCATGGGAATCGACCAGTTTCTCGACATGGGCCGGTCGGCCACCAACGTCGTCGGCAACAGCATCGCAACCGCGGTCGTTGCCAAGTGGGAGGGCGAGCTTCGGCCGGAAAGCGAGGCGCAGGCGGAGCTCGACGCGGACGAGGTCGAGATCGCCGGTTCACCTGCCTGATCCTGGGGGCGACATCGGAACCGCGTTTACTGCGTGCATGAGGAGGACGGCCATCAATATGAAGGCTCGGAAGGCCGCCCTGCTGGGACTTCTTGCCTGCCTGTTGGCCGGGCCGCTCGCCACGGCGTCGTTCGCGCAGGATTCCGTCGGTGTCGAACGGCTGACCGGCACGCTGAAGAAGATCAAGGACAAGCAGGCGATCACGATCGGTTTCCGTGACGCCTCGGTGCCGTTTTCCTACCTCAATTCCTCGCGGCGTCCGATCGGCTACACGATCGATCTGTGCCTTGCCATCGTGGACGCGATCAAGGAGGAGTTGGGCCTGCCCGACATCGAGGTCAAATACCTTCCGGTGAATCCGCAGACCCGGATCCCCCTCGTCGCCGACGGTACGGTCGACCTCGAGTGCGGGCAGACCACGAAGAACGCCGAGCGACAGAAGCTGGTTTCGTTCTCGCCGATTATCTTCGTCAGCGGGACCAAGCTGCTGGTCAAGCGCTCGTCGAAGGAGAAGTCCTACCGCGACCTGAAGAATCGCACCGTCGCCGTCACTGAAGGAACGACCAACGAGGCGGCGCTCAAGTCGCTCAACGGCAAGTTGGGCCTCAACATGAACATTCTGCCGGTTCGGGAAAACGACCAGGCTTTTGCGGCGGTAGAGGCGGGGAAGGCGGACGCCTGGGCCGGCGACGATGCCGTGCTGTATGCGACGGCGGCCGAAGCAAGGAACCCGAGGGATTTCACGGTGCTCGACGAATTCATCTCGTACGATCCCTACGGGATCATGTACCGCAAGAACGACCCTGCGCTCGACGCTTTGGTGAAGCGGACGTTCGAGCGCCTGGCCCGGAGATCGCGAGCTTGCACGGATCTACGAGCAGTGGTTCATTCGCAAATTACCATCGGGCAAGACCCTGGGCATCGCCATGAGCCCGCAACTCGAGTCGATTTTCGGGACCATGGGCCAGTCGACCGAATGACCCGCCTCGCGGCTGCAGCACGATAAGCCGCGAAACACCGAAAGCCTACATGCCGAAATAGACCCAATCAGCCCCAAGGAAGGGGTTGGTCAGGTCGCGAGCGGTCGCCTTCCGCGTCGCCTCATCCTGCTTGCCGCGGTACTCAGTTCCCTTGTTCACTGCCTCTCGCGCAGCCAGCTTGCTGTCCGGATGAAGCTGGCGATACGCCTCATACTCCATCGGGCCACCGACGTAGATCTGGTTCCCCGCCGCGTCGGGGTAGATGAAAAGCTTCTGCCCATTGCGCTGCATCGGCCGGATCTCGCCGGGAGGAAGGCGCTTCACAAACTCCGCCTGAGCGCTTGTCTTCGCGACGAGCACCTTGAATCCCGAGGACAACAGCTCGTTTTCGTCTATCTTCGGTGGCGCTGCTGCTACGGCGCCCGTAGCGAACAACGAGACTGTCAGCGCGCCCAGCACCATGAGCAAATTCGTTCTGCAATAATTCAAACAAAGCTTCATGTGATTCGATCCTTTTGTCCTACTGACCCCAATTTCACGCCATGCCATTACCTACTTTTTCCCGATTCCGTGCGCCTTGTCGAGACCGCTTCGGAGGATGCGCGCCCAACCGGATGCGATTTCTCGGAAATCACCCTGGTTCGTGACGCTGTTAGTGTACTGCAGCTGGTCCGAGCGACGAGCTTCTCGCCGGTCAACGACGCGCGCAAGGACCTCGCCCGTCTCGGAATCGTAGAGCTCTGCAACCAGCGACATTTCTCCGGCCGAAATCGTGTACGTTCGTGTGGGTCCAGCCGCCCCTGTATCGGGTGCTGCGACGTACAGGTTGACGATATTGGTCTTGACGCGCAGCACGTCCGGGCCCGCCTCATTCACCAGCTGATAGCTGCTGTTTTTCTGCAACTCCTTCGCGAACTCTTCGTAAACCAGCGTCGCCACACCGGTCCTGATGGTCTCGCGCTGTTCCGCACTCATCTTGATGCGGCTGCGGCTCATTTTCGGATCCCAGTCCTTGTGGAACGCGACCTCCACTGGGTCCAGTTTGACCCGGTTGTAACTGGCAAGCGTCGCACCGGGGCGCGCATAGGCAAGGTCGATCCCCTTGACATTGATCTTCCGGAGCCCGTCGTGACTCATCGCCTCTTCGACGTCGGCCTTGGTCGCGGCAAAGGCGGTCGTCGATAGAAGCGTCGAGGCGACCAAGGTAAAGACGCGGACGAATCTCGAAGCATTCACGTTAGACTCCTCCTGTAGCAAGAACTGGAATCGGACGGCGATCGCCGGAGCAGTTTTGAGCAGTTCCACGCAGTTGCAGCCCGGTGGGCTCCCTGTTCGCCTGGATAATAGACCCGACCGGATCCACAGCCAAGGCCTGTTCCCCAGCGGGGGGCGCCAGCGCAGGAAGTTGGGAGACCCTTAGCCCGCGCATGAGAGTTCTCTTCTTTTCATAGTTCGATCGTGAACGAACCTTACTTTTCCTGCAAGCCTTACGCTTAGTGCATACGACAGAGTGGGATCGCACCGGGCGTTGCCCGATGGGCGTTGCACAGGCGCTGTTGGACTACTTCTTTGCGCAGACGCCCGACGATTCGCAGCAAGGTCATCGCTAAGTACACATGCATTCATTCAGCTACTTTGCTGAACTCCTGCTGCTGTTGCTGCTGGCCACGCTGTGGGGTGCGTCTTATACCTTCATCAAGCTGGGGGTTGAATCCATCCCCCCGCTGACTTTCATTGCGGCACGCACCACGATCGCGGCCGTCGTCCTACTGGCCGTTCTGCGCTGGCGCGGCGTGAGGATGCCGACTGACGTCATGCTTTGGCGCCGCTTCCTGTTTCAGGCCTGCCTCAACAGCGTGATTCCCTTTACGTTGATCGCCTGGGCGGAGCAGTCGGTGGACGCAGGACTTGCCACGATACTGAATTCGTCAGCGCCGATCTTTGCATTCATTCTGACCATGTGCCTGGCGCATCAGCCATCGGCAACCGGCCGGCAATTGTTTGGCGTTGTTTGCGGACTGATCGGCATTTGCCTGATCGTGGGCGTGCAGGCCCTCTCCGGTATTGGACAGCAGCTGACTGCCGAGCTGGCCATCGTTGCTGCGACCGTCTGCTATGCAGCCGCCGCAATCTTCGGGCGAAGGTTCCAGGAACTCGATCCGATGTTGCCCGCTACCGGTTCGCTGCTCTGTGGCTCGATCGTCCTCATTCCAATCAGTGTGGCCGTGGATCACCCATGGACACTCGTGCCATCCGCCCGTTCGATCCTGGGCCTGCTGTGCTTATCGATCTTTTCAACGGCCCTTGCCTTCACAATCTATTTCCGACTCATCCGGACGCTGGGGTCCGTCGGCGTGACATCGCAGGCTTACCTTCGGGTTCCGATCGGAGTCGCGATAGGCATTGTATTTCTGGGAGAGAAGCTCGCACCCGCGACCTTGCTGGGCCTTGTCTTTGTAATCGCTGGAGTAGCTGCGATGACCGTCCGCGCGCAGACAGGGTAGCTGGCTTCGCTCACACACCCAGATGACGCTGCAGTATTTCGGGCCGCGCCTTGATCTCCTGAGCGGGGCCTTCGTGAGCGATATGTCCGTTGTTGATGATGTACACGCGCGTCGCCAGCGCAAGGGTTGCCGCGAGATTCTGTTCCACCAGGACGATGGTCTGACCGGCAGCGGCAAGCTCACGGCAAGCTTCCATCAAATCGCGCACAATTACCGGCGCCAGCCCTTCGAACGGCTCGTCCAGGAGGACGATTTTCGGATCACGGATAAGTGCGCGCGCGATCGCGAGCATCTGCTGCTCGCCGCCCGACAGATCGGTCCCGCGGCTGCCGCGCCTTGCCTTGAGGCGCGGGAACATCGCATAGATCCGTTCGAGCGGCCATGTCGCCGTAGCCGTCAGCCCGGCAAGGATCAGGTTTTCCTCGACATCGAGGCTGCCGAAGATCCGACGATCTTCGTGCACGAGCTGCATGCCGGCTTTTGCGATAGCGTGACTTTTTTTGCCGGCGATTTCGACTCCATCGAGGGTCACCGAGCCGGTGCGCGGCGTCACCACGCCCATCAGGGTTTTCAGTGTGGTGCTCTTGCCGGCGCCGTTGCGCCCCAGCAGTGCAACGACCTCATTGCGCTCGACGCGCAACGAGACGTCGAACAGAATGTGCGAATCCCCGTAGTAGCTGTTGAGTCCGTTGACCTCGAGCAGACTCATGCTTCGATCACCCCGTACACGCCGCCGAGATAGGCCTCCTGCACTTTGGCATTCCCCTTGATTTCGTCCGGGGCGCCTTCGACCAGCACGCGTCCCTCGTGCATCACCGTAATGCGCTCCGCCAGTTCGAACAGCGAATCCATGTCGTGATCGATGACGATCATCGTCCGATGCTGACGGATCGACTTGAGCAGCTTCACCGTTGCGATCCGTTCGGTCGGACTCATTCCGGCCAGGGGCTCATCGAGCAGCAGCAGCGTCGGCGACGACGCAAGCGCGAGGCCCACCTCCAGCCGCCGCTTCTCGCCGTAGGCGAGTTGCGACACCGGCGTATCCCGGCGATCGCCGAGGTTCACCAGTTCCAGCGTGTGCCGGACCTGCTCTTCCAGACCGGGGATTTTGGCGAGGCTGCCCAGCGCGTCGAGCTTGAATTTGCCACGGAGCTCCGCAAGGACCGCAATGGTCAGGTTTTCGCGCACCGTCAGGCGATTGAACAGCTGGTTGACCTGGTAGCTCTTGGTGAGTCCCAGCTGGCACACATCGGTCACGCTCATGCCGGTGATGTCGCGACCCTCGAACACGATCTTGCCCGACGTGGGCGGCACTTCGCAGGTAAGCATCTTGAACAGCGTCGTCTTGCCCGCGCCGTTCGGGCCGATGATGCCGCGCAGCTCGCCGCGGTTGACCGTGAAATCCACGCCGGCATTGGCAATGATGCCGCCATAACGCTTGATAAGTCCGGTGGCCTGCAGAATTACGCCGGAGGAAACAGGTGCAGGACCGCGCGTCGGCATGCGGGCCACCGCAGGTGGCCGCGGCGGCGGAGTTTGCAATGCGTCCTCCTCTTCGTCAATGCAGAGCGCGGAATCCGAGGCTGTCGTAGCGGGCTCGGTCCGGTCGGCAATCTTCACGCCGACGAAGCCCAGCAGATCGCGGATGCCACCGATGATGCCCTGGCGCAGAAAACATACCAGCAGCACGAACACCAGCCCAAGCACTAACTTCCATGCGGCGCCCAGCCCGAGCGTCGCTTGCAGAAAATCCTGCAGAAAAAGCCAGACGGCCGCGCCGACCAATGGGCCGAACAGCGTGCCGCGGCCGCCGATCGCGGTCTGCATCACGAGTTGGCCAGAGGTGTCGAAAGTGAATGCTTCCGGTGGCATGAATGCCTGCATGACACCGAGCAGACCGCCCGCAAGGCCCGCATAGGCTGCGGCAATGACGAAAGCGGTGAGCTTGTACCCGTGGATATCGTGTCCGACGGCGGCCGCGCGCAGGGGGTTTTCGCGGATCGACCTGAAGATCGCCCCCACCGGCGAGCGGACGATGCGCAACGCAAGCACGATCCCGATGAAGTAGCAGAATGCGAGGAACGGATAGAGTGTCCACCCGGTCGTGAAATGCACGGTCGTGAAGCCGAGATAGAGGCTTGGCGTCGGAACCCCCGGCAAGCCGTTCTCGCCCCCCGTCCACTCCGACAGCGGGTTGAACTCGACAAAGTAGAAAACCTCCGCGATCGCCACCGTGATCATCGCGAAGTAGATGCCGGTGCGCCGCAACGCGATCAGCCCGACCAGGTAGCCGACGGCCGCGGCGGCGATCGTGCCGATGATCAGCGCCAGCACGACATATGGGAATCCCGCCTGCGTCAACAGATAGGCGGCGACAAAGCCGCCGGTGCCGTAAAGGGCCGACTGTCCGAACGAAAGCAGCCCGGTGTATCCAAACAGGATATCGAAGCCGATGCCGAACAGGCCCCAGACCAGAATGCGGTTGACGGTGTTGGGCGCGGAGCCAAGGTAAGGCAGTACGAACGGGATCGCGATCAGAGCGATCGCGGTCAGGGTCTCGACCAGTAACGGCCGCTGCCTCATTCGCGGCCCCGCGTCCCGAGCAGCCCCTGCGGCCGCAGCAGCAGCACGAGTGTCATCGCCGCAAAGAGCATCACGTACGCGTAACCGGGATTGACCATCGACGTGAGGCTGATGATCTCGCCCGCGATCAAGCCGCCCAGCACCGCCCCAGGAAACGAGCCGACGCCACCGATCACCACGACGACGAAAGTCTGCACCAGGATCGCCTCGCCCATGTCGGGCGTCAGAGAAACGACCGGCGCATTGACGATGCCCGCGAAGCCCGCGGCCATCGCCCCGATGCCGAACACGACCATGAAAACGCGGTAGACGTTGATGCCGAGCGAGTCGACCATCACCGAATCCTCAATTCCCGCGCGCACGATCATGCCGAGCCGCGTCCGGTAGAGGACGACGTAGAGCGCAAGCAGCGCGACAGCTACGATGCCGACGACCGCCAGCCGGTAGGTGGGATAGAA